>Ga0334892_1000150_pt1 | contig 109474 bp, 110 predicted proteins | sample GraSluR3_MG_4_FD_207213 | JGI IMG/M metagenome (GOLD analysis project Ga0334892, IMG submission 207213) | Sludge microbial communities from methane-producing bioreactor in Wageningen University, Netherlands - Granular Sludge_15_04-R3 | ecosystem: Engineered > Bioreactor > Anaerobic >...
TTTTATCTCCTGGGTCAGCTCAATTTAATCAATAGCATGTTTCCTTCCAAAGAAACTACAGGACGGTTCATGACGAAGTCAATTTTATGTCCAGGAGCAAGGATGGGAATTTTTCAACACCCTGCTATACATAATCTCAGCTGCTCGGATGAATTCATAGAGCGCAATTTTGCGCCCAATGAGTACGAGTTCAATGTTGGCTTCGGAATAAAGAAGGCTCCGATGTACCTCATGACCCGCGACGGCTTCACCTTCCTCGCAATGGGCTTCACTGGCAAACGTGCTGCTCAGTTCAAAGAGAAGTACATCGAAGCCTTCAACCGCATGGAAGCCGAACTGATGAAGCGACAGGCAAATGTCCTGCCCGACTTCACCAACCCCGTTGAGGCTGCTCGTGCATGGGCAGATCAGGTTGAACAGAAGATGGTTTGCGAAGCACAGGGCAAAGCCCTCGTTCCTTAGACTGCAAGCAGACAAGAGTTTCTTTGAATGTACTGAGACGAGCATCACGAAGGGGACAAAAGGTCCCCTTCAAATAACTAGCTCAAGATATCCAGCCAATTTTGGTGCAAAAATCTGAGCTGGTTTACAACGTTATGAAAAGCGAAAATCCCCCCATGCCCTTTGGTGTGCGCTGAATGGGCGAGGCGTTTCAACCGCTGAAGACTGCAAGGCGTACTTCTCGCCACGCCATGTGTGTGGTGCGCTCGGTGTTAGCTGGCCTCGTCAGTTCAGAAAGATCAAGGCAGACCCGGTACTCGTTTCAGTCGTTGGTGAAATGCCAACAACTGCCGCAGACGGAAAGAAATACAGAAACACCATGCTCCCCATCGAGTTCGCCAATGGTTGGCTGTTCACCAAGATCAAGGACGATGCTGTACTCTCGCAAGCCGTTGCCGAAATGGCAACACCCACGGCAGGAGGCGATCAGAAGACCACCGTTGCCCAAATGGTAACGATGCACCTTGATGGCTGATAGGTGCATTCGACCTGCGTGGCCGAAATGACCACGCAGCTTTCCGACTCCGGTTAGTTCACAGAGAACAAAGAAATGGAAGTGCCCTCGACCTGCGTAGTGGAAATGGCAACGCAGCTTCCGTCTCTCTTCTCAAAAGGTATACCTTGTGGAACACCCATGCCATTGCCTGAAAAGCCGCTTTGTTCCGTGTCTCAAAACCTCGTAATCTCATTTCTTGACACGTCTTCTCGAAAAGTCTAGTCCTTCTGTTACACAATGAGCACAGAAGGAGGAAACAGGAATATGGCTCATGTTGGATACATCCGTGTTAGCTCAATCGACCAGAACACTGACCGCCAGCTTGCTGACCTTGATTGCAACTTGGTGGAAGTCTTTGAAGAGAAGGCAAGTGCCGCAACGTCTAAGCGGCCTAAGCTGGAAGAGTGCATGAGGTTTGTCCGCAAGGGCGATACGCTCCACATCCATTCAATAGACCGCCTTGCCCGTAACCTTGACGACCTGCTCACGCTCCTAAAGAAGTTCATAGGCAAGGGCGTCGCCGTTCAGTTCCACAAAGAGGGGTTAACCTTCACAGGCGAAGACAACCCATTCCAAACGCTCCAGCTTCAAATCATTGGGGCCGTCGCCCAGTTTGAACGCTCCATCATCAAGGAGCGGCAAAGGGAAGGTATCGCCAAGGCACAAGCCAAGGGAAAACACTGCGGCAGAAAGGCCAAATTAACGCCAGAACAGGCCGAAGAGCTTCGACATAGGGCAAAAGACATGGGCGAAGAAAAAAAGGCGTTAGCGGCTGAATATGGCATAAGTAGGCAGACCTTGTACCGCGTCATCGCTGAATCCAATTAACATGCTGAAATATATGAAACTTTAATTAGGTTGCACTAACAAGGGGGAAGCGGTCCAGCTATACCCCTCAATTCTTCACATCCCTGCGACAAATAGACGACCTCTCTCCTACACTTTCTTTCTTGGTAAGGCCGGAGAACACTAGCCAGACACAGCAGTGTTCTTCGGCTTTTCATATTGTGACGACTTGTGACAACGACAAGAAGAAAGAGCTGAACTTAAGATCAACTATAGTGACAGCTAAGGAGCAAGGGGAAGTAAGCAGACAAGGAAGAAGAGGAAAGAAGATACCTAAGTCATACAGCAGTGAACATAACGTGAACTGAAGTAACGACAGTGTAACCTAGGTTTCAACCTACCCAATGGACCTACCAACTCCAACAAGTAAGACATCCTAAGTATAACTTAAGAATCAACCTAAGTGTGAAGACAGGATTAAGGGAAGTCGTAGGATAGGGAGAAGAAGAAAGGGTGAAGACTTAAGTCAAACTTAAGACAACTATAGTATATATAGGGGAGTGGTCAGGTATCAAAAGTAAAGAAATTTGTCAATATAAAATATGGTAGTTGTGATTTTTTGTGTACGCCTTCACAGCTACCTACCTCATAGCAACCCTTTAACAGTGTATCAAGATTGAGTAGGAGACAGGTCTATGTGTGAACCAGCTTCAGCTACAGCGGGAACCACAGCCGCAGTAGGTGGAACCACAGCAGGCACTACTGCCGCAGCGTCTACGATTACAGCGTCTCAAATGTTCATGTACTCCCTAGCCATTGCCGCCGCTTCTACAGCCGCCAATATGGTCGCTCAAAGTGAACAGGCGAATGCCATGAACTCATATCAAAGCGAAATGGCGGACAACTACAACAAGACAGCGGTCAAGAACGCCGAACTCGCCAACAAGGATTACATCGAACAGACAGCCGCTGAAAGCATCGCGCTCATGCAGAAGCAAGAGGCCGCATCTCAAGAGGTGCAACGAATTCAAAGGGAACGCCTTGAAAAGCAAGGGACGGCTTTAGCTTCAAGTGAGGCGGCTGGTCAGTCGCTCCAGTTCCTCATGGACGACTATCACAGACAAGAAGCCCTCTACAGGAATTCAGTGAAGCACCAACTTGATATGGACAAGGACGCATACGGCATATCCGTGAAAGGCTTCAGGGATACCGCCAAGAACCGTGGAACGGCTTCAGGTCGATACATCCCTAAGCCTGTCAACTTTCCTAATGTCGGTTCAATGGTCGGTGCGGCTTTGTCGATTGGAAGCAAGGGGCTTGGTTACTATGACCAGTACAAGCAACCGATATACGACCAAAACGGCAAATTCACAGGCCGCTATTCGCTGACAGGGAAATGATAATGACAGCAACGGGACTGGCAAGCAGGAGAAGGATAAAGGTACGAAGGCATGAATGAAGTGTGAAGACTGACACAATGGACACATAAGAGGTAGCCTTGTCGTTCTCCCTAGCTTGTCAGTCTTTTTATTGAAAGTGAATTTCAATTACAATTATCCATGTGTTTTTGTCTTTATCAGTGTTTTGTCTTCCTTCATTCTCTTAATGCCCTCAAGTGGCTAGAAGCGGCTTGCTTGCTCCATATTTTGATTCTGAGGCGTTTTTGTCGTTTTCGCTTGTCATTCGTCGCGTCTCCTTTTTTAAGACCTTAGAAGCAAAGTGTGGACGTTTTTCTTGTCGTCCTTGTTTCCGGTAAGGCGTCAGTGATTGCATTCGGTACCGTTCGCGTCCTCAAGGGTGAGGGCGGTGAAGTCTGGTTTGTAGCAAAGGATGTGTGTGACGCGCTGGCAATTAACAATCCGAGTCAAGCTGTCAGCTACTTGGATGAGGATGAACAAAGCCTCATTACTAATGAGAGTTTGAGCAACAGCCGCAACCCCAACGTCAAGATCATCAACGAATCCGGCCTCTACTCCCTGATTCTCCGCTCCCGCAAGCCGGAAGCCATTCCGTCGGCTCAATTTTGAGCACACGGGCAAGAGGTTCAAAAAGTGGCAACCTCGTGACCGTCCTTGAGAACAACAAGCCTATGACCACCAGCCTCAAGGTGGCTAAGGTGTTCGGGAAGGAGCACAAGCATGTCCTTCGGGACATCGAGAAGCTGGATTGCTCTGCGGATTTCCGTGCATCCAATTTTGGATTGACGGAGATCGAAGTTCAGGCTGGTGCTGTGAAGCGTAAGTCTCCGGTCTATCTCATGACCACCAGCCTCAAGGTGGCTGAGGTGTTCGGGAAGAACCATCGTGACGTGACTCGTGAGATCGACAAATTGGCCGCAAAGGGTGTGCGTAATTTTACGCAGACCTCCTAATCGACTCGCTGAATTTAAGTCCCACAATTTTGTGGAACTAAAGCGTGCGTACCGTGGACAAGATTTCCCGTATTTCGCAATGACCCCGACGGTTTCACTTTCCTCGCAATGGGCTTTACCATTCCTGTCTTCCTGTTTCTCCTTCCCCTTGCTCCTGCCAATCAATCTCGCCGAAGTATCGATACAGATAGCCGCACATTGCCTTCCATATTTCGCTTCTAATACGCGTTTTGCCTCGCGCATGTGAAATCCATTATGGCAACCTCAAAAAGACGCTCTAACGGCTTTTAATCCATTGCTTTCCATGCGGCACAAGGGCGTCAAGCGTGATTTCCCTGTCCCAGTCCACAGGCTGGATGACATCGCGGAAGAGCGTGGATGCTGGGTAGCTGCCTTCATAGATTGCCGTGATGTCGTCGAACTCGCCTTTTTCGTGGCCTACGACTTCCTTCAATTTGCGGCGGTCAATGTCGTGGAGCTTTGCCCATGTGATGAACGTATGCCGGAAGGAATGGAAGGTGACGTTGCTGACTTCGCCTTCACCCGCGCCAACGCCGCAATCACGACGGAAGCGCGTGAACCACTGCGTCACGTTGGCGGAGACGTTGCCTTCACGCTTGCTCAAGGTCTTGCGGGAGAACAGGTGTTGTTCGCCTTTTGACCTAAGTGTTTTCACGCGCTCAAGCAGGCCGAGCCTGATAAGGAACGGATGGACCGGGACAATGCGTTTGCCTGCGGCTGTCTTGAGTTCCTTGTCGCCTTCGTTGTTGATGTCGATACAGGGAACGCCGTCGATTTCGCGGATGTCGTCCAGATGGAGCTGGCATATTTCTTCAACACGTGCGCCTGTAAACAGGGCGATAAGCGGTGCCCAGAACTGCCATGCTTTTGTGAACTTCTGCTTACCCGTGGCCGTGCCTTGGTAAGGCGCGCTGTGGAACAGGGCTTTCAGTTCATCGCTGGTGAAGGCGCGGCGTTTGGCCTGCTTCGCCTTGAGGGTGTTCTTTTTGAAGGCCAACGCCACGTTGAGAGGCTTTGCCTTGTCTACATACCCCTCAAGCTCTGCCCAGTTGATGAATGAGCGCACATTGTCAAAGCGCGTCTTGATGGATTTTGGCTTGAGGCGGTGGTTCTCAGGAATATCCATTTTCAGGAGCTGCGCCTTGCTCTTGCCCTTGTAATGACAGCGGTAGCGAAGCGAGGGCAGCTTGACCAGCTCCTCGCGGTATTTCCGCATGTGGTCGCGGGTGATCTCGTGTGTCGGCAGTTTCTTGCCATTGGAGACCATTTCCGCAAACTGCCGAAGCTGCGGAGCCAAGTCCTTCACACTGGTGACTTTCCATTCGCCGCTTTCCGTCTTGGTCTTGATGTACTTCTCAACGGCTTCGGTGATGGTGGGCGATTTGCGGGAAGGAACGGCAGGTTGCTGCGTGACGACAACCGTCTTGCCTGCTTCAGCTTCCGAGAGCTTGCTGGCAAGCGGTGAAAAGTCAATGGAGCCAGCTTCGTCATACGCCTTGGCAATGCCTTTCATAAGGGCGTCGCACAGCTTCTTGTAGTCCGTGGATTTCTCCGAGACCTTGATGCCTTCCTGCTCCAGAATCCCGCTGACAAGATTCTTCACGCCGCGATAATCGGCATGTGCCGCTTGTTCTCGAATGTCCGAGGCAATGCGCTGGCGGGACGCTAAGTGCTTTTCAAGCTCATTATCCTGCCAAGGTCTTTCCCGATTGACGCGCAACTCAAATTCATAGTTGAGCGTCTCCTTCATTTCCCTGTCTACAAGTTCCCGAATCTTTTCATCGGTAAGATGGTTTTGGAGTGTTTCATTCGCTTCAGTCATGGCCTTTCGGTTTCTGTTTTCAAGAGTGGTCGATTTCGTTTTCAGTCGTCGGATTTCCGAAAAGATGTCATGCGCCTTGGATGCCAGCCGCATAGCCTTTGGACGGGCTTCCTTCAGGTGCGAAGTGCCAAGGGAAAGACGATACTCAGTCCTTCCCAGCGTCGGCTGAAGGTCGGCTGGAATACGTATGCGGAAATATAATCCGCTTGGACGAGGAAGCAAGTAGGCAGGTGCGGCTGCGTTTGAAGCCGAATTTGAACCAATGGCAGAAGAACAAAACGACACAGGCTTATACCCCTTGTGTACCACCGCTGTGTACCAGCCGGTGTTTTGGGATATAAGCCTGCTAAAAATTCAGCTATTACAGCTGCTTGTATGCGCTGGCGGAGAGGGTGGGATTCGAACCCACGTACGAGCTATTAACTCGTAACTCGATTTCGAGTCGAGCGCGTTACGGCCGGACTTCGCTACCTCTCCAATGTGTCCACTGTGCGCTGCTTTTAAGGGGCGGGGGTGAATCCCGTTCCTTTCGTTGTGCTTTTGTATGTGGCAAAACTGTTTGTCTTGCTCGAAACATACGGAGCGCGTTGTGGAATTGGGTTTATAAACAGAGTCGGCGCGGCTGGCAAGCACCTTTTGGGATTTGTCGGGGGGCGGGACGATCTTTTGACGAGGGGGAGGGGATAAAAAACGCCTCGCGGTCGGGCCGGGAGGCGTTTTTATGGGAATTTGAAAAAGTATTTTATAGTGGTTTCAGGTTGTTGTGATCGTGCCCGTCATGGTGGTCGCAATCGTGGTGATCGCAGGTGATCTGGTTGTCCTTCAGTTCACCGGACAGCCATTTTTCGAGGACGTTCTCGATGGGGCCGGAGCAACCGCGGATCACTTCGATGCCAGCGTTCTTGAGGATATTCAACGCACCCTGGCCCATGTTGCCGGCCAGCATGACCTTGACGCCGCGTTCGGCCAGAACCGGAGCGATGTCGGATTTGCAGCCGCATCCCTGAGGCGAATCCATGCGCTCGCTGAAAGTGATTCGGTTGTCCTCTATGGTCACGAGGGTGTAGTGGTCGCAGTGACCGAAATGATCGTCGATGAGCCCTTCACGGGTAGGCAGTGCGATTATCATATGTCTCTCCTGGATGGATGAATGGGTTCGAATGAAATATGATAAGACGGAATCGTTCCGTGTAAAGGGGAGTCCTACTTTCTGCGTTCCAGGAAGAACCTTTTGAGCAGGGATGAGCATTCGCCGCCCATGACGCCCTCCACGGTCCACAACCGATGGTTTGCAAACGGCAGGGAGCACCCCTGCAGGTTGGAGACCAGGGCTCCGGCGCGATCGTCCCGGGCCGCGAAGACCACTCCGGCCACACGGGCGTGGATAAGCGCGCCAGTGCACATGAGGCACGGCTCCAGGGTCACGGCCATGATGGAACCGGACAGGCGGTAGTTGCGCATTGTGTGCGCCGCCTCGCGCAGGCAGAGAATTTCCGCGTGCCCGGTCGGGTCATGGGTGGCGATGGGCCTGTTGTGGGCCGCCGCAAGCAATGTGCCCGTAGACGTGAACAAGGCCGCGCCGATGGGAGCTTCGCCCGCCTTGGCGGCCTTGCACGCCTCGCCAAACGCCACATCCATAAGATCGCGCCAGGAGGTCCCGGCGGGCGGTTGGGGAGCGATGGGCGCGGCCATGGTCGTGGACTACCTGTCCTTCAGGTAGCGCACCCCGGCTTCGAGCATGACCAGACCGAGCGGCATTTCCGGGTCCGTGCCGCGCGTCCAGGAAGGATGGTTGGTCTTGTGGTTGTACGCTTCGGGGTGGGGCATGAGGCCCAGGATGCGGCCCGTGGGGTCGGTCAACCCGGCGATGCCGAGCGGAGAGCCGTTGGGATTGTACGGATATTCCTGGGTGACGTCGCCGGTCTCGGGATGGATGTATTGGACGGCGATGAGATTTTCTTTTTGCAGAGCCTGGAAGGTGGCGTCGTCCATGGGGATGATCTTGCCTTCGCCGTGGCGGATGGGCACATCCAGGCAGTCGATGCCCTTAGTAAAAACGCAGGGCGAGGCGGGGTTGGCCTTGAGCCGTACCCAACGGTCTTCGAATCGGCCGGAGTCGTTGTAGGACAGGGAGACCTGGCGTTCGAAATACCGCCCGCCGATGGCCGGGAGCAGACCGAGCTTGCACAGAAGCTGAAAGCCGTTGCAGATGCCGAGGATAATGCCGCCCTTGTCGAAGAAGCCCTTCAACTGATCGAGGACCGGCTTGCCGTTTGCGTCAATGGACCATCGCCAGCGCAAAGCGGCCGCCTGGGCCGCTCCCAGGTCGTCGCCGTCCAAAAATCCGCCTGGGCAGAGCAGGTAATTGTATTCGTCCATGCGGACATGGCCCGCTGCGAGATCGGAAAAGTAAACGATATCGGCATTATCCGCACCAGCCTGTTGCAAGGCGTAGGCGGATTCCTTCTCGCAGTTGGTGCCGTATCCGGTGATGACGAGTGCATTGACGCGGGCCATGAAATTCTCCTCTTCATATTGACTTTGTCGCAGTACCCTGCAAAATTCGCGAAGCAGCGACGTGCTGGGCAGGAACATACGTGTCCGGCGCACGACAGTCAACATGGCCGGTGAACGAGACCGGTTGTGATATATCCTTACAATTCAAGCATAACCAAGGGGCTTTCTGACGCATGAAAACCAAGTTCATATTTATAACCGGTGGTGTCCTTTCTTCTCTGGGCAAGGGGTTGGCCGCTGCATCCATTGGAGCGCTTCTCCAGGCCAGGGGGCTCAAGGCCACCATCCAGAAGCTTGATCCCTACATCAACGTCGACCCCGGCACCATGAATCCCTTTCAGCATGGCGAAGTGTATGTCACCGATGACGGCGCCGAGACCGACCTCGACCTCGGCCATTACGAGCGCTATCTCGGCACGGCCCTGACCCAGCAGAACAACTACACCTCCGGCTCCATCTACAACTCCGTTATCCAGAAGGAACGCCGTGGCGATTACCTGGGCGGCACTGTGCAGGTCATCCCGCACATCACCGACGCCATCAAGGAAGCGGTCATCAATCTGCCCAACGGCGAGGACGTGGCCCTGATCGAGATCGGCGGCACCGTGGGCGACATCGAGGGACAGCCGTTTCTGGAGGCCATTCGCCAGCTCAAGAACGACCTGGGCAAGGAGAACGTCCTTTTCATTCACCTCACCCTCGTGCCGTACATCAAGGCCGCCGGTGAGCTGAAGACCAAGCCCACCCAGCACTCCGTGAAGGAATTGCGGAGCGTGGGTATCCAGCCCGACATCATTATCTGTCGTTCCGAGGTGGATCTTGCCGACGATCTCAAGAAGAAGATCGCCTTGTTCTGCGACGTGGACCAGGACGCCGTCTTTACCTGCGTGGACGTGGATTCCATCTACAAGGTGCCGCTGAAGCTTTATGATGAAGGCGTGGATCAGAAGATCGCGATCCTGCTGAAGCTGCCCGCCAAGAACGCCGAGCTGGGCCCGTGGGAGAAACTCAACGAGACTCTTTCCAACCCCAAGGGGGCGGTTAAAATCGGTATTGTCGGCAAATACGTCGACCTGACCGAGGCCTACAAGAGCCTGCACGAGGCGCTGATTCACGGTGGTGTGGCCAATGAGGTCAAGGTGGAATTGGAGTACGTCAACTCCGAGAAGGTCACTCCTGCCAACGTCGAGAAGAAACTCAAGGGACTGGACGGCATTCTGGTGCCCGGCGGCTTTGGTTCGCGCGGCATCGAGGGCAAGATTCTGTCCATCAAGCACGCCCGCGAGAACAAGATTCCCTTCTTCGGCATTTGCCTGGGGATGCAGTGCGCCTGCATCGAGTTCGCCCGCAACGTCATTGGACTGGAAGGCGCCAACTCCGAAGAGTTCGACAAGGCCACCCCGCATAATATCATCTACTTGATGAAGGAGTGGTACGACTTCCGGACCAAGAAGACCGAGACCCGCTGCGAGGAATCCGAGAAGGGCGGCACCATGCGTCTGGGCTCCTACCCCTGTAAGCTCAAGAAGGACACCAAGGCCTACGAGGCTTACAAGACCGTGAACATCGACGAGCGCCACCGCCATCGTTTCGAGTACAACAACAAGTACATCGCGCAGTTCGAGGAGAACGGCATGGTCCTGTCCGGCACGGCTCCCGACGAGTCCCTGGTGGAGATCGTGGAACTGCCCAACCATCCGTGGTTCCTGGGTTGTCAGTTCCACCCGGAGTTCAAGTCCAATCCCATGAAGCCGCATCCGCTGTTCCGGGAATTCATCAAGGCGGCCAAGGACGAGAAGGCCAAGAAGTAGTTTATGGCGGATCTTTATCAAGTCAGCAGGTCCGGCCCGTTCATTCTGGCCGGACCCTGCGCCATTGAGAGCAGGGAAATCGCCCTCGAAACCGCCGACGTGCTCGCCGGGCTGGCTTCGAAGCTGGATATTCCCATTGTCTACAAGAGCTCCTTCGACAAGGCCAACCGGACCTCGGTGACCAGTTTTCGCGGTCCCGGCCTGGAAAAGGGGCTGAACATCCTGGCCGAGGTGAAGCGGACCACGGGGCTGCCCGTGGTTACGGACATCCACCATCCCGAGCAGGCTGCGCCTGTGGCCGAGGTGGCGGACGTCCTGCAGATACCGGCGTTCCTGTGCCGCCAGACCGATTTGCTGGTGGCCGCAGCCGAAACGGGCAGGGTGGTCAATGTCAAGAAAGGCCAGTTCCTGGCCCCTTGGGACATGCGAAACGTGGTGGACAAAATCCGTTCCGTCGGCAACGACAAGGTCTGGCTGACCGAACGGGGGTCCACTTACGGCTACAACAATCTGGTCGTGGACATGCGCTCCATTCCGCAGATGAAGGCGTTCGGCGTTCCTGTCGTCATGGACGCCACCCATTCGGTGCAGCTTCCCGGCGGATTGGGCGGCGCATCGGGTGGACAGCGAGAATATGTGTCCGTTCTGGCCTCGGCTGCCGTTGCCGCGGGTGCGGATGGTGTGTTCATGGAAGTTCATCCCGCCCCGGACAAGGCGTTGTGCGATGGTCCGAACAGCCTGCCGCTTGCCGAGGTGGAAAGCCTTCTGAAAAGACTTTTGGCCTTGTGGGAGATCAATCGTGGCTGACGCGACCGCGCTTGCGCGGAAGATCAGGCTGCTGGTGCTCGACGTTGACGGCGTGCTCACCGACGGCGGCCTTTACTATGGCGAAGATGGCCTGCTCATGAAGCGATTTAACGTGCAGGACGGTCTCGGCATCAAGATGGCCCAAGCCGTCGGCCTTGAGATTGGGGTTATCACCGGGTTGAACCAGGCCCCCGTGGAGAATCGTGTCCGGGAACTGGGCATCAAGTTCTACTACGCCGGGCACCACCACAAACTCCCTCTGTTTGAGGAAATATGCGAAAAAGCCGGGGTCGATCCGAGCGAGGCCGCTTTCATGGGCGACGATTGGATCGATTTGGCCGTTATGAAACGCGCGGGGCTGGCCCTTTGCGTGCCCAACGCCGTGCCCGAGGTGGCCGAGGCCGCCGACTGGATGTCCACCTGCAAAGGCGGGGAGGGCGCGGTTCGCGAGGCTATCTCCTTCATCATTGAAGCCCGGGGCCTCAAGGAAAAAGCCCTCAATTACTGGGTGGACTAGATGAAAGGCCGTCCGGCTCTGATTCTTCTTGTCATATTCGCTTTGGGGCTGCTTTTAGGTGTGGGCGTCAACGAACTCTTTCTTTCCGATCCTATTCTGGAGCCGAAGGAAGACGTTGAGCGTGCTCCTATCTCCCGTGAGGCCATGTTCGCCGACGCCGATATTTCGGCTGAGGATATCGAATTGGTGCAGGGCAAGCAGGGAAATCTGAATTGGAAGCTCCTGGCCAAAAGCGCGAAGTACAATCAGGAGCTCGGTATTATTGCCGTGGATTTTCCGCAGCTCACCGCGTTTTTCGGCGATGACCGTCAAGAGGTCTATGTCCAGTCGGAACGAGGCGAGGTGGATCAGGAGAATGACAACCTCACGCTGTACGACAGGGTCAGTGGCCGCTTCGGTGATTTGGCCTTGGATGCCCAGCAGCTTGATTATGTGGGGGCGATAGGTAAGGTGTACCTCAAAGGCGGCGTCTCGTTGCGCCGTTCCGACATGACCGTCCAGGCCAAGGCCCTGGAGATCGATCTTGTCACGAGACAACTGGTAGCCGCGGGCGGCGTGGAAGCGTTGCTGGCCCCCGAGGGACTGGATGGAAATCCTTTACAAGACGACAAGGAATAAGACGTTGCTGAATACGGTTCGCCAAACGGTTATTTTGCTGATGCTGGCTGTGCTCCTGATTCCGGCCGGGGCAATGGCCCAGGACTGGGGCGAGGTGTCCGAGGCTACGGTCAACCTCAACGTTCGCAAGGAACCCGCTCCGGGCTCGGCTCATGTGGTCACGCTGACCAAAGGGCAGCGGGTGAGGACCGACTTTCCGCAAAACGGCTGGGTGGCGGTATTCGAACTCGATGAAAAGGAACGCGATCTGTCCAAAGCCATCGGGTATGCCAACGCCAAATATTTCAAAACGGTGCAGGTGAAGAAGTCCGAACCTACGCCGGCCGTCGCTCCGCAGCAGGATTCCGGCGAAGGCGAGGTCAAGGCGCCCGTGGCCGAGACTCCGCCGCCCGCATCCGTTCCGGTGAGTGTCGATCCGAGCCGTGCGCCGGTAAAGATTACCTCCGACCGCATGACCTATGACGAGGCGGGCAAGGTCATTTCCTTCGAAGGCAACGTTGTCGCGGTCCACGGCGAACTGACCCTTTGGGCCGACAAACTTTCGGCCTACCTTTTGGCTGACGGACAGAGGAAATTCTCGGCCGACAGCGTTGAGCGAATCGTCGCCGAGGGCAGTGTTCGAGCCAAGAAGGGCAACACCGAGGGAACCTGCGGCAGGCTGACGTATCTGGTCGGTCCGCAGATCCTCAAGATGGAACAGGATCCCAAGTTGCAGGACGGCCCCAACTCTCTGACGGGCGAAGTCATCAATTTCCATATCAAGGACGACCGGTCCGAGGTCATAGGCGGCGAGCAGCGCGTCAAGGCTATCTTCATGACCCCCGGCAACATGAAGGTGCAATAGCCATGGGCGAAGGTCTGCGCGCAACCAACCTGTCCAAGCGGTACGGCCAGAAAGAGGTCGTGCATGGCATCAACATCGAGCTCAACTCCCGGGAAGTTGTCGGCCTGCTTGGCCCGAACGGCGCGGGAAAGACCACGACGTTCTACATGCTTGTGGGCATCGTGCAGCCCAATACCGGGGTGGTCACCTTGGACGGGCAGGAGCTTACGGACAAGCCACTGCACGAGCGCGCCCGGCTCGGGGTAAGCTATCTGCCGCAGGAAAGCTCCATTTTCAAAAAGCTGACCGTGCGTCAGAATTTGGAAATAATTCTCGAACAGACCTCCATGACTTCCAAGGAGCAGCGGGCAAGGGCGGATGAATTGCTTGAGATGTTCACCATCACCAAGTTGGCTGACCAGGCTGCCATGTTTTTGTCCGGCGGGGAGCGGCGCAGGCTGGAGATTGCCAGAGCGCTAATTCTCGACCCGCAGTTCATTCTTCTTGATGAACCGTTTGCAGGTATCGACCCCATTGCGGTCATCGACATCCAGGAAATCATCTCCGTGCTCAAGTCCATGGAGATCGGTATTCTCATTTCCGACCACAACGTTCGGGAAACTTTGAATATTTGTGACCGGGCCTATCTTGTTTACGAAGGTACGGTCATTCTTGAAGGGGCTCCGACCGATATCGTCAAGTCCAGCCGCGCCCGGCAGATTTATCTGGGCGAGGACTTCCGGCTCTGATTCATCGCCCACATCTTTTTTTAGCTTTCTCGATTTACACTGTACCCAAAGGTTGGTACACTTTTTTCATACCATAATATATTCGCTTGATTGCCAATAGAAACAGGATGTTATCACAATGGTGTTGCATCCTTTAATTCGTTGTGGCATAGTTCAACCGAAAGAAATGGCAAGCCGAGCAAAAAAATTTTCTTTATCCGGCAGCCGATAAACGCAACCCTAAGCGAGTGACGAATCATGGGATTGGAACTTCGACAACAGCTCAAGCTCTCACAACAACTGGTCATGACGCCCCAGTTGCAGCAGGCTATCAAGCTGTTGCAACTCTCCCGTCTTGAACTGTTGGAGACGGTGCAGCAGGAATTGTTGGAGAATCCTTTCCTGGATGAGACCGAAACCGAAACCGAGGTCCCGGACAAGTCCGAGGTTCTGACCGAGTCTCAGGCCGAAGAGGAACTGGTCCGCAATGCGGATTGGGAGAACTATCTCGGCGAATTTTCCTCTACCTCCAAGCAGGCGTTGTCCCGCGACCTGGAAGTGCCTGAGGAGGGCGTTTCCTTCGAGGCACGGTTGGCCTCCAAGCCTTCCCTGGAAGGCCATCTCAATTGGCAGATGCGGCTTTCCAGTTTCACCGAAAGCGAGCTTGCGATTGGTGATGTCATCCTCGGCAATCTTGATTCCAACGGCTATCTCCAGGCTTCCATGGAAGAGTTGACCGCCATGGTTCAGGCTTCCGAGGAGGAGATTGAGAGCGTACTCACTCGCATTCAGCATCTCGACCCCGTAGGGGTGGGCGCGCGCACTCCGCAGGAGTGTCTTCTGGTTCAGATGGAGGTTCTTGATTACGACGACCCGATTCTGGTGTCCCTCGTGCAGGACCATCTGGAAGATCTGGAAAAGAACCGCTACAAGCCCCTTGCCCGCAAGTTCAAGATTTCCATGGAAGAGCTCAAGGAGTATTTGGATCTTCTTCAAACCCTGGACCCCATGCCGGGCGCCAATTTCTCCAGCACCGAGCCGCACTATGTCAGCCCTGATGTTTTCGTCTACAAATACGGGGAAGATTTTGTCATCATCCTCAATGAGGACGGGATGCCCCGTTTGCAGATGAACACCTTCTACATGGACTCCATGAAGGGGGCGGCCGACAAGGAAAAGGAATACTTTCAGGAAAAAATGCGTTCCGCCGCGTGGTTGATGAAAAGTCTGTACCAGCGGCAGCGAACCTTGTATAAAGTAGTTGAAAGTATTGTCGGTTTTCAAAGAGCCTTTTTCGAGGAAGGCGTAACAAAGCTCAAACCCCTGATCCTCAAGGAGGTGGCTGAGGATATAGAAATGCACGAGTCCACCGTGAGCCGGATCACTACAAGCAAGTATGTTTCGACTCCTCATGGAATTTTTGAGTTGAAGTTTTTCTTCAACTCGGCCCTGGACCTAAATGACGGTTCCCAGGTGGGTTCGGAGAGCGTCAAGGCGCTCATCAAGCAAATGATCTCGGAAGAAGACACGAAGAAACCGCTCAGTGACGAAAGAATCGGCGAAATCCTCCAGGAAAAGCTTGAAGTGAATATCGCCAGGCGCACGGTCGCCAAATACCGCTCGGCTATGGGCATTCCTTCGTCTTCCAAACGCAAGCAGTATTTCTAGATTCTGCTTGCCGCAAACGCAACCAGGAGGCAGCGTATGAACATCAGCTTCACTTTCAAGAATTTCGAGCCTTCCGATCACCTCAAGGGGTACGCGGAAAAGCGTTTTGAAAAGGTAGCGAAATACGTTTCCGATGCGGAAGCAGATCTCCAGGTCAACTTGTTGGTCGACAAGTTCCGCCACAAGGCGGATGTGATCCTGAACTCGGATCGCATTCATATCTCGGCCTACGAAGACTCTGAAGATATGTATTCCACCATCGACATGGTCCTGGACAAGCTGGAAGCCCAGCTCCGCAAGATGCGGGAAAAGATGAAGAACCGCCCCAGACAGGCGCGTCCCAATAAAATGGTGCAGATGAACTACCTGTCCTTCGAGGACGGCGGTGGTTCAGCTCCAACCATCGTCGGCTCCGACGCATACGAGCCCAAGCCCATGTCCGTGGACGAGGCCGCAATGCAGTTGGACGCCCTTGAGAATGAGTTCCTGGTGTTTCGCAATTCGGAAACCGAAGGCGTTAACGTCATATACAAGAGAAAGAACGGCGATTACGGACTGATCGACCCCGGTAACTAAGCATGAAACTCAGTGATTATCTGGCGAAGGAGCTGATCCTTCCCGAATTGCAGTCCGAGAACAAGTCGGACGTATTGCACGAACTAGTCGCCCCCTTGGGCGAACAATATCCAGAGATGGACACGGACCTGGCGGTCCGTGTCCTTCTCGATCGAGAAAGACTTGGATCCACCGGAATCGGCGATGGCATCGCCATTCCGCACGGCAAGCTTGAGGACCTGGAGAAGGTCATTGTTGTCGTGGGCCGCAGCCTGAAAGGCGTGGAGTTCGAGGCACTCGATCACAGCCCCTGCAACATTTTCTTTCTGGTGCTCGCGCCGGAACAGGTGGCGGGTATGCATCTGCGCGTTCTTGCTCAGATATCCCGTCTTCTCAAGGACGAGGAATTCCGTAAGGCTTTCCTTACGGCTGAAGATACTGAGGCTCTCTGGACTCTCCTCAAAAGCGTCTAAACCGATGGGTGTGCTCCGATGACGTCGAACAACTCCTTTCCTGTGGTCATCGTTACCGGACTCTCGGGTTCCGGCAAGAGTACAGCTCTTCGGGTTTTCGAAGACCTTGGCTTCTTTTGTATCGACGGTCTGCCGTCCGAGATGTCGCCCAAGCTGGCCGACCTTATCCTCAAGTTCGATACCAAGTATCGCGGGCTTGCGCTCGGCATGGACCTGCGCCAGCTCGAATTTGTGGACGGATGGGCTCAGGCGCTGGAAGGTTTTCGGGAACTCGGCATCACCCCGCAGGTCCTTTTCCTTGAGGCAAAGATGGCCGAGCTGGTCCGTCGTTACGCCACGACCCGTCGGCCGCATCCGCTGGAATATGGCAATCTCGGTTTGGAACAGGCTTTGGAGAAGGAGAAGCAGCTTCTTGAGCCGGTGCGTTCCCAGGCCGCTTTGGTCCTGGATACCACGGACTATTCCATCCATGACCTGCGCCGGGTCATTCAGACAAAATGGGCGGCCCTTGAGGACGTGGGCATGGGAATGCGGGTGCATATCATCACCTTCGGCTTCAAGTACGGCGTGCCTTCCGAGGCGGATTTGGTCTTTGACCTACGTTTTCTGCCCAACCCGTATTTCGACAAATCGCTGCGTCCCATGTCCGGGATGGACAAGGCCGTATCCGATTATGTCCTCAACAACCCCGCTGGAAGTGGTTTTATCAAGCGGTTTCATGAATTTCTGCTTTATATCCTTCCTCTTTATGCAGATGAAGGGCGCTACAGGATAACCCTGGCGCTGGGGTGCACCGGAGGCCGGCATAGATCGGTATCCGTTGCCGAGTCGGTACTGGCGACCCTCAAGGAAAAAGGTTATACAGTATCGATTGAACATCGACACATGGAACTCGGATAGACATGGTTGCAAAGACTGGAAAAAAGGACGGGGTGATCGGCGTGGTGCTGGTCACGCACGGTACCTTCGGCGAAAGCCTGCTTCAGGCGGCGGAAATGGTCATGGGTCCTCAGGTAAATTGCCTGGCCGTGGGCATTGACGTGCAGAAGGGTGTGGACGAGGCTCTGGAGGGGGTGCGAAAGGCTATCCAGTCCCTGGAACAGGGAAAGGGTGTCCTGGCTCTTACCGATTTGTTCGGCGGTTCCCCCACAACCATGTCCCTTTCCCTTATGAAAGCGGAAAATGTCGAGGTCATCACCGGCGTCAACCTGCCCATGCTTGTGGCGGCCCTGCAGGGGCGGACCATGAAACTGCACGATCTGGCCGAACAGGCCATGGTCGCGGGACAGCAGGGGATCAAGGTCGCCGGAGCGATGCTGCGCAAAAAAGCAAAGAAGTAGGAATGAAGCCGTGACTCTCGTTCGTATCGACAATCGTTTGATTCACGGCCAGATCATCGAGACGTGGCTGCCGTACACCGGAGCCAGGACCGTCATCGTTGCCAACGATGAGCTGGCCCATGACATTCTGCAGCAGAAAATCATGTCTCTGGCTATTCCCCAGGCGGTGAAAAGCTCCTTCGTCACCGTGGACGAGGTGCCTGAAGCCGTTACCAAGCTGAGTTCCAATTCCGGCGAATACGCCGCCATTATTCTTTTTTCCAACTGTTCCGACGCGCGCCGCGCCTTTGATTCAGGGTTCGGCTTTCATGTGCTCAACATCGGAAACGTTCACTACAGCCCCGGCAAACGGCAGATTTCGCCGAGCGTGGCCCTGTCCGACGAAGACGAGACCTGTCTGCGACATCTCAATAAAAAGGGCGTGGAGCTGGATTTTCGATGTGTTCCCAATGATCCCGTACAGGTGAGGTTCTAGCCGTCATGATCTTGCCCCATTCCTTCGCCTGGTTCGCACTGGTCGCTTTTTTTTTGCCCTCTTCTCCCTCTTTCGTTCAGCGCTGAGCATCGGGCTACTTGAGCGTCCCTTGGTGGTGGGCTTCTTCTGGGGAGCAGTCACCGGAGAGTTTACCACCAGCCTTTACATCGCCATTTTTTTCGAGCTGTTTTGGCTCGACCTCATTCCGGCGGGCACCTACATCCCACCGCAGCTTACCGCCGCGACGTTTTCCGCACTGACGCTGACCACCTACTTTGGTCTGGACCAACCCTCCAGGATCATGCCTGTGCTTTTCGCCAGTATGCCGCTGGCCTGGATAGGCACCAAGGTGGAAGGGTGGTTGCGCGAACGTGAGCAGGGAAGCTATAATATGTTGTTGAATTGGGCGCGCAATCCCGGCACCGTCCATCTCCCTGGAATGCTCATTTTGCGTTCCATGACGAGAAATCTGTTCATGAGCTGGATTTCCTTTCTGGCTGCCGTCCTTGTCCTCAAGCAGGGGTTTGAGATCATATTCACATTATATCCGGCTATCTTTACGCGATTGGGCGTGACCTGGGCCTATCTTTGGGTGGCCGCATCCCTCGGGGGCTTAATGGCTCTGCGCCTGAAACGGGCTTATGTCGTTCTTGCGACGGGCATAATTCTTTTCTCGCTTTTCTTACTTTGGCCTCGCTTTTAGCTTGGCAGCCGGTATAGTTTGTGATATCTCTCACATTCTGTTTTAGATGCTCAAATTCCTGATAAAGGATAAATCAATTAGGAGGACTTGATATGGCTATTTTGGTTGTTGGACACAAAAATCCCGATACCGACACCGTTGCTTCCGCGATCGGTGCCGCCGACCTGTACAGCAAACGTGGCATGGAGGCCAAGGCCGTCACTCAGGGCGAGATCGCTCCCGAAAGCGCATTCGTGCTTGAGAAGTTTGGTTTCGCCGCTCCCGAAATCGTCACCGACGCCACCGACCAGAAGATCATCCTGGTCGACCACACCGACATTTCCCAGACCATCGACAATCTGGACAAGGGTGAGCTCCTGGCCGTCGTCGACCATCACAAGCTGGGCGACGTCACCACTCCCGGTCCCCTGGAAATGTGGGTCTGGCCCGTGGGCTGTTCCGCCACTGTTCTGAAGTCCATGTACGACTTCTACAACGTGGAAATCCCGGCCAACATCGCTGGCATCATGCTGTGCGCCATCCTGAGCGACACCGTCATGTTCAAGTCCGTTACCTGCACCGACGCCGACAAGGCTGCCGTTGAAGCCCTGGCCAAGATCGCCGGTGTCGACGACGTCATGGCCCTTGGCATGGAAATGTTCAAGGTCAAGTCCGCTGTTGACGGCGCTTCTGCCAACGAGCTGGTTTTCCGTGATTACAAAGACTTCGATATGGCCGGCAACAAGGTCGGTATCGGCCAGTTGGAAGTTGTTGACCTTTCCATGCTCGACGCTCACAAGGACGCCCTGCAGGCCGAGATCGAGAAGGTTAAGGCTGATGGCCGTCATTCCGTCTTCCTGCTCCTGACCGACATCATGAAGGAAGGCTCCGAGATGCTCATCGCTTCCGAGGATCCCGCGGTTGTCGAGAAGGCTTTCGGTATCGCTACCAAGGGCGAGCCCGTCTGGTTGGACGGCGTCATGAGCCGCAAGAAGCAGGTCGCCCCCAACTTCATCAAGGCCTTCGAAGGCTAAGCTGAAGACTGCTGATTTAGTGCGCAAAGTCAGGCCCGCCAGCGTTGTGCTGGCGGGCCTTTTGTATTGGCTGCGCAAGGGGACTCAGAGGATAATAATGGGTTTTCCTGTCCGGTTGTGCCTTAAATGGAGAACAGGTCGACCGCGCGAAAAACCATTGGAGGAAGTCGTATGAAAATGATTGTGGCAGGATGTGTGGTGGCGTTGGTGATATTAGCAGTAGGCAATATCGCCGGGGCGGAAGATGATTTTTACGGTATTATTGAAAGCCGTCCCACATCCAAGGCGGGTACATGGATCGTTGGGGGCAAAGCTTTGAATGTTACGGAACAAACAGAGTTTGATGAGGATTACGGCCCGCTCAACGTGGGGGCTTGTGCGGACGTTGAAATGGATGATGGCAAGGTCGAGGAGATGGAAAGCGAACCTCTGCAAAAATGTGCCGCCAATTGATCGCATCGGATAGCGCAAACAGGATAGGCGGGAGCTTTCGTCAATGCAGGGCGGTATTTCTTTCTGTATGTGATTGGCAAGTCGAGAATTTGTTTATATTCCTAATGTACGCCGTTGCCATCGTCAATCCGTGCTTCGGAAAGGAAAAGGGACGGCTCGTGGCCGTCCCTTCGAGGAGATGACGAAAAAGGCCTCGGCATAAGCCGAGGCCTTGGAATATCACAAAAGACCGGCAGTTTTCAGCACGGCTTCCAGTTTGGGTTTGTTCTCGTCCAGCAGAGGGACGATAGGCAGACGGAACTGAGCATCCTTGAAAATGCCCATCATGGCCAGAGCGGTCTTGACCGGGATGGGATTGGTCTCCATAAACATGGCGCGGTTGACCGGAGCCATCTTAAGGCTCAGTTCAAGAGCCTTTTCGTGGTCCTTATCGAAAAATGCGCTGCACATGTCGCTCATGGCCTTGGGCATGATGTTGGAGACGACAGAGATAACTCCGGAACCTCCCACTGCCAGCAAGGGCAGGACGGTGAAATCATCGCCGGACAGCAATGTGAAGTCGCGGCCGCAAAGCTCGACAACTTCGGCTCCCTGACAGAGGTTCCCGGTCGCTTCCTTGACGCCGATGGCCTCGGGGACAGCGTCCTTTATCATCTTGAGGGTGGACGGCAGACAATTCAGGCCGGTGCGTCCAGGAACATTGTAGATGACCAGGGGCAGGGACGCGGCTTCGGCAATGGCTTTGAAGTGGGCCACCAAACCGCCGGGAGTGGGTTTGTTGTAATAGGGAGTGATCTGCAGGGCGGCATCGGCACCGGCATCCTTGGCCATCTTGGTCAACTCGATGGCTTCCTTGGTGGAGTTGGATCCGGCTCCGGCGATTACGGGAACGCGGCCTTTGGCCTGGTCGACGCAAATTTTGATGACCCGCCCCTGTTCCTCGTGGGACATGGTCGCCGCTTCGCCGGTGGTGCCGCAGGGCACCAGGCCGTCAATGCCCTGCTCGATCTGCCATTCAATGAAATCGCGATAGGTCGATTCGTCGACCTCGCCATCCTTGAAGGGCGTCGAGAGGGCTGTGAAAGCTCCTCTTAATTCCATCGTCATCTCCTCCTGAAGTATACATAGCTATCCGAAATTTCAGCCATCCTCATTGGAAGAGGGCGTTAATTTCCGGATCGTCCTTGATTGAGTCGTTTATGCCTACGGAAGCCGATGTATAATTCTTCGCTTCGTCCCACGCAAATGAATTTTCTCTTTTCGGCCATTGCAGCACATTGACTTCGGATATGCTGCGCCCCTTGTCGTATGGGCGGACCCACAGACATCGGCCATCGGCAAGTACCCGTCCGTTGATGCCCGATCCGCCGCCGCTGCCGAAAAGCATGTCGGGCACGTACTCGGGATTGGACTTGAGATAGGCATTCTCCGCTACCCAGCCCCAGTCGCACAGGCCGATCATCAAATCCACCTTGTCGCGATTCTCGCGTATTTGCCGCGAGAGACGGGCTATGAGTTTTTGGGGAGCTTCATCAGTCCCGTCGGGCAGGGACGGGAAACGCAGAAAACCGACTTTGCGGCCGTCCCTTATCTTCACTACGGTGAAGGGCTCTTCCTTGGCGCTCTTTCTCCATGATTGGAGGACTACGCCGTTTTCCCGAAGAGTCTCGGCTTCCTGGGCGGAGAGCAGGCCAACGTCATAATGCATGGCGTTGAAGGCCTTGTTCAGATCCGTCAAGGTTCGCGCTGGTTCAGGGTCATAGGCCGGGCGCATAAACTCCCAGGCGCCGGAAACAAGCAGCCTTGGGGCGTCGGTATGATGAACGTCCATAAAATACGTGGCCCGACGGGCCACCCCTCCGAGGGTTTTACCGCCTCAGGTGGGGCATGGCCGCACCGTGCCATACGTATTCGCCGAATAAAGGATGGTCAGAACAGAACCCTGCGCACGGGCGTCGCCGCACACAAGGACCAGAACTGCCAGAAAAAGGCAGTATGAAAGTCGTCGCATCCTACTGGTTTATATATTCCTTCAGCTCTTTGCCGGGACGGAAAAAGGGAAGCTTCTTGGGTTTGACCGAAACGACGGTCCCGGTTTTGGGATTGCGTCCGGTGTACCCTTCGTAGTCCTTGATCTTGAAGCTGCCAAAACCGCGAATTTCCACACGGTCGCCGCGAAGCAGGGCTTCCTTGACCGAGTCCACGAAGGCACCAACCACTTTGGTGGCTTCGTCAACGTGCATTTTCTTCTGTTCCGACAGAGCCTTGATCAATTCGCTCTTATTCATGGTGTTCCCCCTGAGACAGGCATTTCCCGCTGGTCCCGACAATGGGCCTGCGAGGTAACAATAAAGGAATCAATTCCGTAATTCTCACTAACTATGCCGAAAAATGGCTCTTTTCGTCAACCATTATTTCCTGATTTTCATTCCGAGGGGAAATTCTTCAAAATGGGCCGGCCCGCTATCCGTTTCAGGTTGTCTTCACGGTACCGAAGAAGCTTCTTGGCGATGCCTACGATATCCTTGCTGGCAGTGGTCTGCGGGGCAAATTTCAGGAGCGGCGTCTGGTGGCGAACCGCCTCGACCAAGGTGCGATCCTGATGCACGAAGCCCAGGTTCCGGAGTTCGATGTTCAGGAAATTGCGGCAGGCCGCGTCAAGCCGTTCAAAGGTCAGTTTGGCCTCTTTGGCATTGGCGGCCTGGTTGATGAGCACCAGAAAGTCTTTCACGCCGTACTGGGTGGCCAGCACCTTAATCATGGCGTAGCTGTCTGTCAGCGACGTTGGTTCCGGGGTGACGACCACCACGCGCAATTGAGTAAGCGAGGCAAGAGAAAGCACCGTGTGGCTGATGCCCGCTCCGAGGTCGAGCATGAGGAAGTCGTATTCGCCGGCCAGGGTGATGAGTTTCTTAAACAGGATGTCCTGGAAGTCTTCATCCATCTCAACCAGTTCGGGCACCCCGCTGGTGGCGGGAAGCATATCAAAACCGTTTTCAATGGAAACCAGGATATCTTCAGCGTCCACTCCGGACTGAAGCAGATCGTGCAGGTTGCGGTCGGGGGATATGCCGAGCAGGACATCGAGATTGGCCAGCCCGAGGTCGCAGTCCATGAGCAGGGACGAGATATTCATAGCGTGCAGGGCGTACCCCAGGTTGAGAACGATGTTGGTCTTGCCGACGCCGCCCTTGCCGCTCATGATCGAAAGGCTGAGTGTTTTATTGTTGTTCATTATCCGTCTCCGTTATTTCCCGCCGAACAGGAACTGCTTTTCGTTAGCATGAACCAGGGTGTCGTTGGGGATATTATCCGCAAAGGGAAGCCTGGACACCCTGATTTGATCTTTCCCCGCAGCCTTGGCGTCATAGAGCGCACCGTCGGCCATTTCGATCAGTTCCTTGTCCGTAATGTTCACGCTCCCCTTGTAGCAGGTGAGGCCGACGGAGCAGGTGACCCTGAAGGCGTCGTTTCCGTCCGGAGTCGTGAATTCGAGTTGTCTGAACTCGTGGAGCAGGCGGTCGAGCATTCTCTGCGCTCTGACCACACCGGACCCGGCCATGACCAGAGCGAACTCTTCGCCGCCGAATCGGGCGGCCAGATCATAACGTCGGGTGGTCGCTTTGAGGTGGCTGGCGAATGCACGCAGGACCTCGTCGCCTTTGGGATGTCCGTAGGTGTCGTTGACGCGCTTGAAGTCGTCCAGATCGAAAATGGCCAGCGAAAGCGGAGTGCGCGCACGCTTGGACCGCTCGATCTCGATATCCAGGATGCGGTCGAAGGCCCGGCGGTTGGCCAGCCCCGTAAGGGGATCGTGGTCGGTCTGATAGGCCAGCTTCTCCAGGGTTTCCTGGAATCGCTTGAGGTTCGGATAGGCATCGCTGTCGATGGGCAACGAAAGCCATTGCCCGAGGTCGTGCTCGGCGGCAAAGGCGTCCCAATCCTCGGGCGACATTCCGTTGAGGAGCCTAAAAATCCAGACGGCCTGGTTGAGCGGGGCGCTGCATTCGTTGTAATGCTCGCACAGCTCCTTTTGGAGCGAGGAGAGTTCCGACGCGAGCGCGGGCTCGGGGAAATTAATCTTTTTGTCCGTGGGCATGGATGAATAATAGGTAGTTTCTGATCATTTCGTCCAGATCCCCATCCAAAAAGGCGTCCACGTTGCCGCTTTCGCAGTTGGATCGGTGGTCCTTTATCAGGCGATACGGTTGCAGCGTGTACGTCCGTATCTGACTTCCCCAGGCAATGGCTCCCTTGGACTGGTAGTCCTGCCTGCGGCTTTCTTCGATCTTCTTGAGTTCCTGTTCGTACAGGCGGGCCTTGACCAGGCGCAGGGCAGTGGCCTTGTTGCGGTGCTGGGATTTCTCGTTCTGGCACTGGGCCACGATGCCCGTGGGGATGTGGGTGATGCGCACGGCCGAGCTGGTCTTGTTCACCGACTGCCCGCCGGGGCCGCTCGACCGGAACGTGTCGATGCGCAGGTCTTCGTCCCGGACTTCGATTTCGATGTCGTCGTCCATGTCGGGGTAGACGTCCACCGAGGCGAATGAGGTATGCCGCCGCCCCGAAGAGTCGAAGGGGGAAATGCGGATAAGCCGATGCACGCCGGTCTCGCCTTTGAGCAGACCGTAGGCGAAAAGTCCTTCGATCTGAAGGGTGACGGACTTGACGCCCGCCTCGTCGCCCGCCTGGTAGTCGAGCTGAGTGACCTTGAATCCCTTGCGTTCGGCGTATCGGTTGTACATGCGCAGCAGCATTTCGACCCAGTCCTGGGACTCGACACCGCCCGCGCCGGGATGGATTTCGAGGATGGCGTTGCCCTTGTCGTGCTCGAAGGCGAACATGGTCGCCAACTCGATGCCGGACAGACGATCCTTGAGCAGGCCCACCTGCTGATTCAGGGCGGCCAGGGATTCTTCCTCCGGGTCTTCATGGGCAAGTTCAAGCCAGGCGTCCAGATCGTCCTTGGCTTCGGTCAATCCGTCATACATTTCGAGTTTGGACGAAAGCTGGCTCTTTTCCTTGAGCAGCGGAGTGAGAGCCTCGGGGTTATCCCAGGCCCCGGGCTTGGAGAGTTCCTTTTCTATCTCGTCGAGCCGCGTTTTGGTCTCGGCGTAGTCAAAGACGCCCCCAAAGGGATTCGTATTGTTCGATGAGGTCCGCGGAGGCGGCTTTGAGTTCGGGATATTCCAACATTATTCAGTAATTCCTTTATTTCGTCTGGCAGCATAGGCGATGAAGCCAAAGGCGGCCACGGTCATGACGTACACAAAGACTTCCAGCCTGCGGCTGATTGCATGATACACGGTATTCGCCTTGATGGCAGCGATTTTCATGCTGAGGGTTTCCGCCCGGAACTGGCTGGCCTCAGCGGCCCTGCGTCCCACTGGATCGATGAACGCGGAAATGCCGGTGTTGGTGCAGCGCGCCAGCCAGCGTCCTTGTTCCACGGCCCGCATGGTGGCTAAATCGAGGTGCTGTCCTGGGGCGGACGTATCGCCGAACCAGGCGTCATTACTAATGTTCACAAGCACGTTGGCACCTCGCTCCACCTGTTGCTGGGCGAGCTCCGGAAAGATGGCTTCATAGCAGATGAGCATTCCCAGCGCAACGCCGTTGAGCTTGAGCGGCCTGTTGTCCTCGCCCGACTGGAAGTTGCCCACTGCCTGAACAAGCTTCTCGAAGGGCACCCATTTCTCGAAAGGCATGTACTCCCCGAATGGGACAAGATGTTCCTTGTCGTAATACTGGGTGGTTCGTCCAGTCGAATCCATGAGCCAGGCGCGGTTGTAAAGGACATAGGCGTTGGTCTTCATGTCGGTCACGCGATAGGCGGGCGAACCCGTGATGATCGGTGTGTCGGTTTCGCGAGCCAACATTTCGATCGCCCTGCGATGGGGAATCGGTTCCTGAAGATAAAAAGGCATGGCCGTTTCGGGCCAGATAATAACCTTGGGGTGTTCGTCGGCGATGGCCTTGAGGCTCAGTTCACTGTATTTCTTGATGGTTTTTGCTTGATAGGATGGAATCCACTTCTGTCCCTGGTCCACGTTGCCCTGAACCATGCTGACCATGTAGTCGCGGTTGCCCACATCAAAGGTGTTGGTACGGTAAAAGCCAAACCCGACGATGAAGGCGGACAGGCCCACGGCAAGCCAGAGTGAGCTTCGGTATGTGGAGCAAAGCAGGATGGCTGTGGCCAGAGCGGCAAACACGCCGGACAGACCGAACGCTCCGACAAGGGAAGCACCCTGCACGGCAAAAGGCCACGACGCGAAGGCCGAGGACAGGTTCATCCACGGGAATCCTGAAAACAGGCTGCCCATGAGCATTTCCATGCTCGACCAGGCAAACCCGGCAAGAAGGCAGAGCGGAATGCCGTCGATGAGCTTGCCCGCGTGGTGGATTCCGTAGGAGAACAATCCGAAATACAAGCCGATGAACGCGGCCAGAAGAACCGGGCAGGGCAGGGCCAAGCACCATGGCAGGCCTCCGTATATCTGCACCGGAATGACCATCCAGTAGAAGCAGCCCGTGGCCGCGAGCGTTCCGGCCAGCCAACCGAATCGGAAGCTGCGGCCGCCGGAGGTCGCCCTCAGCCCAATCCAGGCCAGCCCAAGGGGAAAGGCGAGAGCGGCCGCGGGAAAATGGAAAAGCGGATTGGCGAAGCCTATCCAGGCGCCCACGGTCGCGAGAAGAACCAGCTTGAGCACGGTCTACATCTGCCCCAAAGGTTCGACCTTGATGGTCCAGATCTGTCGTTCGTCAGCCTCCATGATGGTGAACCGCCACCCGGAGAAGGTGTAAATAGAACCCTGCTCGGGAATACGGCCTGCCATGGCCGCCAGATAGCCGCCGATGGAGTCTACTTCCTCGCTTTCGAGATCGAGGCCAAACTTGCGGTTTACGTCTTCCAGAGGCGCGCGACCGGACACGACGAAAGTTCCGTCCGGGAAATCTTGGATTTCGTCGGGGCGCTGTTCATCATATTCATCGGAAATTTCGCCTACGATCTCTTCGAGGACGTCCTCCATGGTCACCATGCCGGACGTTCCGCCGTACTCGTCTTGGACAATCGCCATGTGGAGTTTTTCCCGCTTGAAATAGGCCAGCACCTCGTCCAGGGGCTTGTTGTCGGCCACGAAAAAGGCAGGCCGCAAGAAATCCACCACAAGTCGGTCCAATTGGCCATTGAGCAGTGGCTCCAAGAGATCCTTGGCGTGGACCACTCCGAAAATATGGTCCTTGTTATCCTGGAAGATGGGGATGCGCGAGTGTGCGCCCTGGCTGAAGATGATCTCGGCCACGTCCTTGACGGTGCTTGTCGAATCGGCGCACACCATGTCCGTGCGCGGCACCATGATCTCTTCCACGAGCTTCTGGTCCAGTCCCAGAACATTCAGGAGCATGGAAACCTCATGGCTTTCCAGCTCGCCGTCGGCCTTGGCTTCGAGGATGTGTTCCTCTATCTGATGATCGTTATTGCCAAATAATTTCTTAAAAATATTGCGAAATCGACTGTCGGAACCTTCGTCCAAGACCAGACTCCTTGAAGGGGTTCAAAAACGATGCGCATTGCGCAGATCCATTTTCGTGCGAATGTCGCATCGATATTCATGTATTTAGACAGACTGCGACACCCTGTCAACTCGCGAAAAGGAATGGTCTGTTACGATAGGCCGAGTTTTTTCAAGTGAATTTCGAGGCAGGACAGCGCAGCCGGAGTGACGCCGGAAATACGCCCGGCCTGGCCCAGCGTTCTGGGCTGTATGCGGGTCAGCTTTTCCACGACCTCTCGCGTCAGGCCGGAAACGGCGGAATAGTCCAGCCCCTCGGGCAGAACCTTGTCCTCAAGAGACTTGAATTTTGCCACCAATTCTTCCTGCTTGACCAGATAGCCTTCATAGCGGACCTGGACTTCGGCTTCGCGCAGCACTTCCTCGTCCGCATCGGCGAGTTCCGGGAAAAACGCGGCCAATCCGCCGATCTCCATCTGTGGCTGACGCAGCAGGGCGGCCAGTTCCACAGCCTTGCCCGGCACGGAAGCGCCGATATTTTCGAGGATTTCCCGCGTGGGCGCGTCGGGCTTGACGCGGACGGAGTGCATGGCTTCAAGGATTGCTTGAAGTTTTTCCCGCTTGTCCGAGAACAGTCGCCATTGGTCCTCGTCGACAAGGCCAATATCGCGGCCCAGCGGCGTAAGCCGTTCGTCCGCATTGCCTTCGCGAAGCAGGAGCCTGTGCTCGGCGCGGGATGTGAACATGCGGTAAGGCTCTTCGGTGCCCTTGGTCACGAGGTCGTCCACCAGCACGGCCATATACGCCTGATCGCGGGAGAGCAGGAACGGCTCAATCCCGCGCAGTTTGCAGGCAGCGTTCAGGGCGGCCCACAATCCTTGGGCCGCGGCCTCTTCGTAGCCTGAAGTTCCGTTAATCTGACCAGCGCAGAAAAGCCCGGGGACCGCTTTGGTCTCCAAGGTGGGCTTGAGCTGGGTGGGAGGCAGAAAATCGTATTCGATGGCGTAACCGGGCCGAACGATTTGGGCGTTCTCAAGGCCTTGAATGGCACGGATCATCTTCTTCTGGACATCGAAGGGCAAGCTGGTGGGAATGCCGCTCGGATACATCTCCGGGCTGTCCAGCCCCTCAGGCTCGACAAAAATCTGATGCCGAGTCTTTTCGGGGAACCTGGCCACCTTGTCCTCGATGGAGGGGCAATAGCGCGCTCCGGTCCCTTCGATGATCCCGGTGAACATGGGCGAACGGTCGAATCCCGAGCGAATGGCTTCGTGGGCCTGCTCGTTGGTGTAGGTCAGCCAGCAGGAGACCTGCGGCAGGGGGACGGTTTTGTTGCGAAAGCTGAAGGGCACGGGCGGATTGTCGCCCGGCTGCTCCTGCATGGCCGAAAAGTCTATGGAATCCCGAAGCAAGCGGGGGGTAGTGCCGGTCTTGAGGCGCCCCAGTTCAAAACCGAGCTCGCGCAGGTTGGCGGACAGGGAGTTGGCGGCCGGATCACCCATGCGTCCACCGCTGAAATGTTCCAGGCCGATGTGCATGAGGCCGCGCAGAAATGTGCCGGTGGTCAGGAGTACGGCCTTTGCCGGGAACACCTCGCCCAATTCGGTGCGCAGTCCCGACACCTTGCCGTTTTCGGTCAGCACCGCCGCGCCCATGTCCTGGAACACCCACAGGTTTTCCTGTGAGAACACGGAACCCTGGACCGCCTGCATATAGCGGGCGCGGTCGATTTGGGCCCGGCTCGATCGTACGGCCGGGCCCTTTCTCGTGTTCAGAATGCGGAATTGGATGCCTGCGGCGTCTGCCCATAGTCCCATCATGCCGCCCAGGGCATCGATCTCCTTGACCATGTGCCCCTTGGCGAGGCCGCCGATGGCCGGGTTGCAGGAGAGATGCCCTATGCGGTCGACGTTGATGGTTAACAGCAGAGTCTTAAGGCCGAGCCGGGCCGAGGCCATGGCGGCTTCGCAACCGGCATGGCCCGCGCCGACCACAATAAGGTCGAACTTGGCAGGGATCGGTCCTTTGCGCTGCATGATTCCTCGTCGCCGCTATTTGGTCAGCAGCATGTCCGCCATGACTTTGGCGTCGTTGATGGTGCTTTTGATGGAGGACCATTCGTTGGGCTGATGCGCGGCGTGGTTCAAGGTGGACCAGACAACGGCGGGGTAGCCCTTGCGGCGCAGGATGGCCGCAACGGTGCCGCCGCCGACGCCCACGGTGCGCGGATTGTTGTTATATATCTTGCGCACGGAGGTCATGGTCCGGGCCACGATCTCGGTATCGGCCGAAGTGGCCGGAGCGGCCTGCTCCCATTGGGCGGGCTCGCACTCGATGGTCACACCGTATTTCTCGGCGACTTCGGCGGCAAAGCCCTTGATGGAGGTAAGGACGTCGTCCAGCTCGTATTCGGGCATGACGCGGCTGTCCACGTAGAACACGTCCCGGCCCGGGATGGTGTTCACGTTGGCCACGTTGGCTTCGCGCATGGTCGGCTGGAAAGTGGAGCAGGGCGGATTGTAAATCGAATCCTCGGCCGGGAACAGGGCTTCCAGTTCCTTGATGCGCAGGATAAGTTCCGCGCTGGGATACATGGTGTTGATCCCCTGGGCCGGAGTGGAGGCATGGCACTGCTTGCCGATAACGGTGACCTTGAGCCAGAACATGGACTTTTCGGCGATTTCGACCATTTCGGAAGAGGGTTCGCCGGAGTCTGGGATAAGGAACAGGTCATCCTTGCGAAAGATGTCTTCGTGCTCGTCGACCATGTATTCCAGACCAAAGCCGGAACCGGTCTCTTCGTCGGACACAAAAATGAGACCCAGATTGATCTCGGGGGTGATCTTGAGGTCAAGCAGAGCCTGAGCGGCCAGAATGGAAGAGACCATGCCCTGCTGGTTGTCCTCGACGCCCCGGCCGATCAAGGTGTCGCCGTCGCGCTGAACGGTGTACGGATCGGAATTCCAAAGGCCGAGGTCTCCCGGAGGGACCACATCGATATGAGAGATGATCCACAGGGTCTTTTCCGTGTTTTTGCCGGGGATGACGGCAACGATGTTGGGCCTGTAGCCGCAGGACACGTCGGAAGCGGGCGCGTTGTACTCGCGGATGTCCTCGATGCCCATGGATTTGAGATGGTCGAGCAGGAAATCGGCCTTGGCTTTCTCGCCTTCGCCGCCATTGCGAGGGCCGAGTGCGGGAATGGCCGTGAGTTTGGTCTGTAGTTCGACAACCTTCTCGGTCTGGTTGTCCAATTCGGAAAAGAGCGCGTCCATGAGACCTCCCATGTAGTTTTCGATGAAGCTAGCTCAAAAATCAGCTTGCACAAACAAAAAAAAGGCGGGGACATCGCCCCGCCTTTTCTGCTTGCAGAGGTCTACCGACCGCGTGCGGCGCGCTTGGAAGCCTTCAGCGGGTTGACCTTGACCTTGCCGGCCTTGTCCATCTCTGCGCGCACGTGAGTGGCGAAGTTGCACACGCCGCTTGCCCACTTGCGGGAGGGCTGGGCGTAGGTCGGGCAGTAGTTAGCGTCTTCGAAGGGAACGATACGATCGCAACCTTCGCACTTTTCATCAACGGGTTCCATGATGACGCCCTTGTAAGTCAGACCTTCATCGGTCTTTACGGCGCCTTCCAGGGAAACGATACCTTTTTTCTTGGCCATGTCGTGCCTTCCTCCTAAAAATAATGCGGCTCACAGGATGCCAGCGGCATACGTAATTTCATATTGGTGCAAGAGCAGACTTCGATATGCACCCATGGTGGGTGTTGTCAAGCTATTTGCTGTCTTTTTCAGTTTTCGGAGGCGTGCCGAACCCATTTTGCGCAACGTGTCGCTTCCTTGCGAAGGCCGCTGATATCAAGGGTCCGAAACTCGCCATACAGGTACAATACCTCGCCCGCAACCATCGTCATGCACACCTCCATGCCCGTCGCGGCGTAGACCGCGTGGGACACGTGGCTGAACACGGGCATGAGATTGGGCGAGGAAAGATCCAGAGCGATCATGTCCGCCGGGTATCCCGCCTCGATCCGGCCCAGCTCGGGCCAGCCGATGCAGCGGGCCGAACGGCGGGTTGCCATGTCCAGGGCGGTCTGGGCGTTTACCGCCGAGGCGTCTCCCATGCGGACCTTGCCCAGCAGGGCGGCCAGCCCCATGTCGCGGAACATGTTCAATTGGTTGTTGCTCGATGCGCCGTCCGTACCCAGGCCCACGTTGACGCCTGCGTCGAGCATCTTCTGCACCGGGGACATGCCGGAGCAGAGCTTCAGGTTGGAGGCCGGATTGTGGACCACGTTTACCCCGGCCCCGGCAAGCTGCCCGATCTCTTCGTCGGTTACGTCCACGCAATGATGCAGGGTCGTGCGCGGTGAAAGGAGACCGTTCCTGCGCAGGATTTCGACCGGGCGCAAACCGTATTTGCCCTGACAGACGGATGTTTCCGTGGGGGATTCGGCCAGATGGGTCTGCCATGGGACGTCCAGCTTCTCGGCCAGCTCGAAACTCGCCTTGAGAATCTCGGGCGACACGGTGAAGGCCGCATGGGGCGTGACCGCCGTGCGGATCAGCGGATCGCCGCGAAACCGGCCCTCCAGTTTCAGTATGGTTTCCCAGCACGCCTCGGCAGAGGGGAAGAAGGGAGAGGGAAAATTGAAGAACCCCTCGCCCAGGACCGCGCGCAGACCGCAGTTCGATGCGGCTTCGCCCGTGACGTGTTCATGGAAATAGCCGTTCATGAAGGCCGTGCATCCCGTGCGGATGAGTTCGGCACAGCCCAGTTGAGCGCCGATGCGGAGCAAGTCCTCGTCCAGATGCGCTTCTACCGGCCAGATATGCCGCTCCAGCCATTCCATGAGCGGAAGGTCGTCGGCAAATCCTCTCAACAGAGTCATGGGCAGGTGTGTATGCCCGTTGACCAATCCGGGCAGGAGCATCTTGCCCGACATGTCAAGCCGTCGGGTCGGTTCGTATTTTGCCTCAAGCTCCGTGTAATCGCCCGTTTCAAGCACAAGTCCGTTGTGCACGGCAACGGCCGCGTCTGTCAGGACGCGCCGTTCATCGTCCTGAGTGACGATGGCGTCGGCACGGACCAGCAGGTCGCAGGCAGCAGGAGTGGCTTTTGCGGCGGGAATGGACATGCGTTAATCCATGCTGGAAATGACTTCGACCAAAAGTGACGTGACCTTTTCCACGTTGCCCTTGAAGACTTCAAGAATCTCCTCCCAGGTGACGGGAGCCTCGTCGGTCTTCCAGCAGTCGTAGTCCGTGCTCATGGCCACAGCGCCGTAAGGCAGGCCCGCTTCGTTGGCCAGGATGCACTCCGGCGCGACGCTCATGTTGATAACGTCCGCGCCCCACAGGCGGAACATGTTGGACTCGGCCCTGGTGGAGAACCGTGACCCCTCGATGGTGATGACCATGCCCGTTTTGTGATGAATCAGGCCGAGCTTGTCGCACGCCCGATTGAACAGGCCGCGCAGATTCTCGTCGAACGGATCGGCCATGGCCGTGTGCACGGCTCCATGCGGCTGGAATTCCTCGAAGAAAGAAACCGGTCTGCGTCGGGTGAAATCGATGAACTGATCCAGGATGACCAGGTGGCCCCGGTCGATCTCCTCACGCAGGGAGCCGCAGGCGGTGGTAGCCAGAATACTGGTGCAGCCCGCGTCCTGAAGAGCCCGGATGTTGGCCCGATAATTGACGAAGGTGGGCGGGATGGTGTGCTCGCGTCCGTGCCGGGCGAGGAGGACCACTTCCCGGTCCGCGATGGTTCCCGTCTTCAACGGGGAGGAGGGCTTGCCGAATGGGGTATCCACCTCAATGTCTCGGGCGTCCCGCAACAGGTCCGGATCGTCCAAACCGCTGCCCCCGATGATCCCTATCTTGGTCATGGTTGAGCCTTCCTATTCGATTTCCAGAAGAAAATCATGTTTTACATCGGCCGCGCGCATGACCTCGTCTCCATCCAGGAAAGAAAGCTGGATGACGAAGCCCGCACCAACGATATCGCCGCCAGCCTCACGGACAAGCTTTATCATGCCTTCCGCCGTACCGCCCGTGGCGAGCAGGTCATCAATAAGCAGGACCTTGTCGCCTTCCTCAATGGCGTCCACATGCATACAAAGAGTATCGGAGCCGTATTCAAGATCGTAGGTGACGCAACGGTTCTTGAACGGCAGTTTTCCGGGTTTTCTGATGGGCACGAAGCTGACGCCCATCTTAAGCGCCAGGGGCGCGCCGAAGATGAATCCTCGCGCGTCGGCGGCCACTATCTTGTTAATCCCGAGGTCCTTGTACTTTTCGTACATCTGGTCGATGACGTAGCCGAACGCCTTGGGGGAGCTCAGAATGGGCGTGATATCGTAAAAAGTGATCCCTTTTTTGGGATAGTCCGGGATGTCCCGCACATAATGACGTAAATTCATGAATCCTCCTCATGGAATGAATACCGAGGATTCATACGTTTTTCATGGAGAATGTGTCAATGCTGTTGCCAGCCGGGCGGGCTTTCGCTATCCGTGTGCAACGGAGAACACATATGCCACGACAAGACCCGCCGCATCGGGCCAAGAAAAGCCTTGGCCAAAACTTCCTGACCGACCCGAATATCTGCCGCAAGATCGTGGACGCCTTGGCGCCGTCCGCAGACGATTATATTATAGAAATAGGGCCGGGGCAGGGCGCGTTGACCGAACATCTGATGGAAACCGGGGCGCGCAGGCTTCGCGCGCTAGAGATGGACTATGATCTGGCTGATAGGCTCGCGGAACGCTGGCCCGGCTTGGACGTGGTGAGAACGGACGCCCTCAAGTTTCCTTGGGATGAATTGAACGGGACTGGGCCATGCAAGATCATCGGGAATCTCCCGTACAATGTCGGCTCCAAGCTTATCTGGGACATCGTCAGCAAGGTGGAGACTCTTTCGCGGGCTGTGTTCATGGTACAGCATGAAGTGGCCCTGAGATTGACCGCCGACCCCGGTACCAAGGCTTACGGCGGACTTACCGCCTGGGTGAAAAATTATTGCGACACCCGGTATCTTTTCAAGGTGCCGCCCACAGTGTTCCGCCCCCGCCCCAAGGTCGACTCAGCCGTTGTCCGCTTCGATCCGTTCCCGCTGACGAACCGCCCCGTGGATCAGGAGAGGCTGTCCGGGCTCGTCAAGCTCCTTTTTCAACAGCGGCGCAAACAGATTTCGACCATCCTGCGGAAGCGTATGAAGCCGGAAATCGAAGAATGGTTCCAAAAAGAAGGCGTGAGCCCTTCGTTGCGGCCGGAAAACCTTACTCCGACGCAATTTCGTTCACTTTCCTTAATATATTAGTACAATTTTTCACAAGTTCCCGTAAAATACCTATCCTCAGTGGTGTGGAAAGGGCTGCGCCAGGCGCGAAAAAGGCGGGAACGAAATGGCCAGAAAGCACCATATAGCGTAGTTTTTTTCGACTTTTTCCGACACTCGGGCTGGACACGGCTCGAAAGTTCATTTAAAGGCCAAGAGGTGAGTTGGTGACGGAAACAAGGTGCAAAAAGCATTTTGTGCTCTGGCTGCACTTAACTAATACCATCAGGTTATTATTTCACCGAGGAGGAAGGACTGATGACAAAGGCTGAATTGGTTGTCAAAATTGCGGAAAAGGCCAATCTGACCAAAGCGAATGCCGAGCGCGCGCTGAATGCGTTCCTGGAGACCGTTGAAAGTACTCTGGTTTCCGAAGGCAAGCTTACCCTGACCGGGTTCGGCACCTTCGTCGTGGAGCTCCGCAAAGCCCGCGTGGGACGCAACCCCCGCACTGGTCTCGAACTCAAGATTCCCGAGACCAAGGTCGTCAAGTTCCGCCCCGGCAAGATTCTCAAGGATGCCGTCAACTAGCCTGGAGATAATATGATGATTCACGGTGAAACCGTTCACAGCCCGCTGCCAATGGATCTTCCTTGGTGGATGCCTGACCATTTCGTCTTCTTCGGCGTTCTGTATATCGTCCTCGGCGTAATCGGAGTCGCCCTGACGGTCACGGTCCTGCAGTCACTGCGTGACGCGAAAAAGGCGGAACACTAGTCCACGGACATCAACGATATCAAAAGGGCCTGCCCGCGCATTGCCGGACGGCCCTTTTTTCATGGCCGTTTTTTTTGCCTTGTCCGCTTTTTATGGTTGCTTTTTCTGATTTTTGTATATATCAAGTGTCTCTTATTTCGCCAGCCCGACAAAGAGCGGGCGGTTCACCGAGGAGGTGATTCTCATTGCCCGGAGTGTATTTTGACGATAACGACAATTTCGACATCTCCCTGCGTCGCTTCAAGAAGCAGGTCGAGAAGGCCGGAATTCTGTCCGAGCTGAAGAAACGTCAGCACTACGAGAAGCCCAGCGTGCAGAAGAAGAAAAAGAAAGCTGCCGCCAAGAAGAGGCTCGCTAAAAAAATGCGCAAGATGCGCAGCATGTAGATTATGAGTCTGTCAAAGCAAATAGACAAAGACTACATAGAGGCCTATAAGGCCAAAGCTACGGTAAAAGTGGCCGTCTTGAGACATCTCAAGACGGCCATTAAAAACCGTATGGTCGAGGATAAGGCGCAAGACCTTTCCGACGAGGTCGTTCTCGATCTCATCGCCAAGCAGGTCAAGCAGCGTAAGGACTCCTTTGACCAGTACTCCAAAGCGGGACGGGACGACCTTGCCCAGGTCGAAGCCCAAGAACTCGCCGCCCTCGAAGTGTATCTGCCCAAGCAGCTCTCCGACGAGGACCTCTCCGCCGCCATCGACAAAGCCATTGCCGACCTTGGAGCATCTTCCATGGCCGACATGGGCAAGGTGATGCAGGCCGTGCTTGGTGCGTACAAGGGACAGATCGACGGCAAAAAGGCCAGCGGACTGGTAAAGTCCAAGCTCTCTTGAATTATCAACAGCCCGGCTCATCCATGGAGTCCAGAACTTTCCAAGTATTGGAGTTCCCCAAGATCCTTGGGGCACTGTCCGGTTTCGCCGTGTCCGAACCCGGTGTTGACGCGTGCTCGGCCATCCGCCCTTACGATACCCTCGCGGCCGTACGGCGGGCAGGTTCCCTGTTCGATCAGGCTGCGGCCTGGGTGGGCGAATCCGGCTTCCACATGCGTCCTTTTCCCGAGCTCGGTGGTATCTTCCCGCATTTGGGAAGTGAACTGGCGGTACTCGACCAGGACGCGCTCTTTGCTCTCAAGATCATTCTCGATCTGGCCCGGGACGCACGCGATTCTCTGACCGGATTTTCCGATCGCGGTTGGGATGTGCTCGAAGAGGAGCTCTTCGCTTACGCCTGGCCGCAGAAGACCGTGTCCGGCATCGGCCGTTGTCTCGACGCCGAAGGGCAGATCAAGGATGAAAGCTCTCCGGACCTGCTGGCCGTGCGCCAGGAGATTCGGTCCATCCATCAGCGTTGCACCAAACGGGTCAAGGATTTCATCCTTCAGGAAAACATGAGCGCGGCCATGCAGGACGAGTTCATGACCATCTCGTCCGATCGGTACGTGATGCCCATCAAGGCGAACTACAAGAACAAGACCAAGGGCATCATCCACGACTACTCGCAAACCGGCGAGACTTGTTATTTCGAGCCCCTTTTCCTGGTGGAGACCAACAACAGGCTTCAGGAGTTGAAGCGCGAGGAACGGGCCGAAGAATACAAGGTCCTTCAATACCTTACCTCCCTGGTTCGCCAGGAACAGGATCAGGTGCGCGAAGCTTACGACGGGCTGGTCACGCTGGATGTGCTCATGGCCAAGGTCCAGTTGGCCGCCGCCTATGACGGCCGGACCATCCAAGTCGTGGAGGAGGGCGCGCCGAAGTTGCTCAAGGCCCGTCATCCGCTCTTGGCCCTGACCGACGAATCGGTCCATCCGGTGAACATCGAGCTGCTGGACGACCAGAAAGCCATGATCGTCAGCGGCGGCAACGCGGGCGGCAAGACGGTCTGCCTCAAGACCATGGGGCTCATCGGCCTGATGGTTTTTTCCGGACTCCCGGTTCCGGTTGCGGAAGGCAGCTCCCTGCCTATGTGGCGCGATATTTTCGTCATCATGGGTGATGAACAATCCCTGGAGGAAAACGTTTCCACCTTTACCGCCCAGATTCAATACCTGCGGCGGGTCTGGGACATGGTGGACGAACGCTCCCTGTTCATTCTCGACGAGTTTGGCGCGGGCACCGATCCGACACAGGGCGCGGCCTTAGCCCAGGCTGTCATTGATTCGCTAATGGAGAAGCGGGCCACCGCCTTTACGGCGACGCATTTCCCGGCCCTCAAGGCCTATGCCATGGCCACCAAGGGCGTCCGGGCCGCCAGCGTCCTCTTTGACCCGAACACCAAGAAGCCGCTGTTCAGGCTTGCCTACGACCAGGTTGGCGCGTCCATTGCCTTGGACGTGGCCCGCGAACATGGCCTGCCCTCCGCGATACTGGAACGGGCCGAGAAATATCTTTTGCTGGACGGTTCCGACACCTCCGCCGTGCTGGACCGCCTCAACGCCATGGCCGTGAAAAAAGAAGCCGAACTGGACGCCATTGAAGACGAGCGCCTTCGCATAGAGAAGAAGCGGGCGAATCTCGAACAGAAATTCGAAAAGGAACGCACCCGGATTCTCAAAGATGTCCAATCAAAGGCGCAGGAAGTCGTCAAGCAGTGGAAAAGCGAGCGTATTGGGCAGAAAGAGGCGCGCAAAAAACTCCATGAGGCCCGGCTGCGCATCGAGGACGTTGTCCCGGAACGCAAAAAAGACCCCGTCTTTTCTTTCTCGGATATTGTCCCGGGCCAAAAAGTATCGTATCCGGCATGGAACAAGTCGGGTACCGTGCTGGAAATCAACGGGAAAAAGAAGCAGGCCAAGGTCGACATCGGCGGAGTGGCAATGTGGGTCAAGACCGAGCACCTGGGACCGGCCGACAAGGTTGCCACCGGGGCTTCGAAGCCTCGGGCAAAGACTCCGTCCCCGAGCGATTTGGTGGTTGAAATCGACCTGCGCGGCAACAGGGCGGACGAAGCCATTAGCGAGTTGGAGCGGGCACTGGACGGAGCCTTGCGCAAGGGCGCAGGCAAACTGGAGATCGTGCACGGTCGGGGAACCGGTGCGCTCCGGCGGGAAGTTCACGAATTTCTGAAGCATTACCCGGCGGTGGAAAGTTTCACCCTGGCTCCGGAAGACCGGGGCGGGGACGGAATGACCGAAGTGACGCTCAAATAGTGGCGTTGCCGGAGGCTATTGGTGGACAGAAGTGATGTCGAGGCCGTTAAGGCCCGAATCAACATATCGGATATCGTGCGTCGGTATGTCGACCTGAAACCCGTTTCAGGCCGATGGATGGGCGCATGTCCGTTTCATCAGGAAACAAAGCCCTCCATGTCCGTGAACGACGAAGAGGGCTTCTTCTATTGCTTCGGTTGTCAGACGTCGGGTGACGTCATTGATTTTTACGGCCGCATCAACGGACTGGATTTTCGGGAATCCCTGGAACAGCTTGCCGCCGAGTGCGGTGTGGAGCTGGGGTCCGCCCCGCGCGATCCGCACGCTGCGGAACGCAAGGCCAGGAAGCAGATGCTTCTCGACATGCACGACGAGGCCAACAGTTTTTTTCAGCGGAACCTGTCCCTGGCATCCGGGGATCATTGCCGCCGATACCTCGCCAACCGGGGGATGACCCCGGAAATGATCGCCAAGTTCGGCCTGGGTTATTCGCCCGACGATTGGCACGGATTGGACAATTTTCTGCGCACTAAGGGTAGAAGTCCTGAATCCGGGGTTGAAGCCGGTCTTTTGTCAAAAAACGATAAAGGCAATATATACGATAGGTTCCGTGGAAGATTGATCTTCCCCATACAAAATTTGTCGGGCCGGGTTATTGCTTTTGGCGGTAGAATTATTACTGATGGAGAACCCAAGTATCTGAACAGCTCGGATACGCCTATATACAAGAAGGGCGACCACTTGTATGGGCTCAACCTGGCCCGGTCCACCATGACCCGCACAAAGCGGGCCATCCTGACCGAAGGATACATGGATGTCATATCGCTCCATCAGTTCGGCTACACCGACTCCTGCGGCGTTTTGGGCACTGCCCTGACCGCCGATCAGGTGAAGAGGCTGGCCGGATTTTGTTCGCGCGTGGATCTGGTCTTCGACGGCGACGGAGCGGGACGAAAGGCGGCCATGAAATCCAGCAGGATGATCCTGCTGCAGGGCGTGGCCTGCAAGGCCATCCTCTTGCCGGACGGCGAGGATGTGGACAGTCTGCTCCAGACCAGGGGAGCGGAAGGATTCGAGGTCTGCATGAACGAGGCCCCGGATGGATTGACCTTTTGCATGAACACCCTGCGGGAACAATACGCCCCCAGGGATATCATGGCTTGGGCCAAGAGTTTTTTGTCGGAATTGTCCGACCCGTCCTTGCGGGCGTATTACCTGCCCCGTCTGGTGAGCGGGCTCGGGTTGTCGGAGGCTGATTTCAGGCGCGACGCGGGTGCAGCGGCACCGCAAAAGCGCACCGTACGGCAGCAGCCTCGACAAATGCAGCGAGCCGCACAGCAACCGGCCATGGGCGTCGGCAAGGACTATGCTGATGATAGGTATTTTCTACGGTTTACGATCCAGTATCCGGATTATATGCCGGAACTGGCCAAAAGAGGACTGAGTCAGATTCTTCGTACCCCTTGGGCGCAGGCACTGTGGGAGAAGCTCGAAACGACGCAGCAAGGCCATGTCGCGAGCCTGCTGAACGAACAGGAAAAAGGCTTCTACATCCAGTGCCGCGAAGAGCTGCATGAAGAGAACCTCTCCGGCCGGGAACTGCTGGCGGAATGGAATCATATTTGTCGCACAATCGCGCAGGAACAGCAAAAGCTGGACATGCGCCAGCTCACAGAGGCCATACGACAGGCACAGCAGAGCGGGGACACCGAAAGGGCGTTGCAACTACTGGCCTTGAAGGAATCTCGCAGGAGGGAAGATGAGCAACATTAAGGAAATCCAACAGATCAAAGCTCTTATCGCCGAAGGTAAGAAGAAGGGATTCCTGACATACGAGGAGCTGAGCAAGGCTTTGCCTTCGGACTGCACCAGTCCGGAACAGCTTGAGGAAATTCACGCTATCTTCGACCAGATGGATATCGCCTTGGTGGATTCGGATGATTCGGGCAAGAAACTGACCGAAGAAGAAGACGACAAGGAATTGGAATTCGAAGACAACGAAGACGATTCCACGGAATATGCCTCGCGAAGCACCGATCCTGTGCGGATGTATCTGCGCGAAATGGGAGCCGTTCCGCTTCTGGACCGCGAGGGCGAGGTCGTTATCGCCAAGAAGATCGAAAACGGCGAGATGGACGTCCTGTACTCCCTGGTGGAAGTGCCTGTGGCCGTCGAGGAGCTGATCGCCGTGGGCGAGGACCTCGAAGACGGCCGCATCAAGCTCAAGGACGTGGTCAAGACCATCGAGGAGGACGATCCGTCCGAAGATGAAATGAACCAGCGTCAGCGGGTCATCTTTCTGCTCGCCGAAATCAAGAAGCTCTATCAGAAGAAGAGAAAAATCTACGACAAGCTCGACTACTGCGCCTGCCTGGACAAGCGCGTGTACGGCGTTCAGCAGGAGATTCTCAGCTACAAGGAAGAGATCGTCACCCGGCTGCGCGACATCAAGCTTGAAAAGACCCTCATCGACCGGATCATCGAGACGGTCAACGATTACGTTCGGCAGATGCACAACTGTCAGCGCGATCTGTCCGCCTACGTTTTGTCTGTGGGCATGACCAAGGCCGAGATAAAAGAGCTGTTCAAGCAGGTGGACGATCGCGAGATCAATCCTGTGGCAGCCGCCGACCAGCTCGGCATGACCGTGGAGGAGTTCTTCTCCTTCAAGGAAATGCTGGCGGGCAAGTTGGAGATCATGACCCGCTTGCAGGACAAATGCTGCCACTCGGTACACGACCTCGAAGAGGTCCTGTGGCGGATCAAGTCCGGCAACCGGACCGCAAGTCGGGCCAAGCAGGAGCTCATCCGCGCCAACCTCCGCCTGGTGGTGTCCATCGCCAAGAAGTACACCAACCGCGGCCTGCAATTCCTGGATCTGATTCAGGAGGGCAACATCGGCCTGATGAAGGCGGTCGACAAGTTCGAATACCAGCGCGGCTACAAGTTCTCGACATATGCGACCTGGTGGATTCGCCAGGCCATCACCCGCGCCATCGCGGACCAGGCCCGGACCATCCGTATCCCGGTGCACATGATCGAGACCATCAACAAGCTTATCCGCACTTCTCGATACCTGGTGCAGGAGCTGGGCCGCGACCCGTCCCCCGAGGAGATCGCCGAGCGCATGGATTATCCGCTCGAAAAGGTCAAGAAGGTGCTCAAGATCGCCAAGGAACCCATTTCCCTCGAAACCCCCATCGGAGACGAGGAAGATTCCAGCCTGGGCGATTTCATTGAAGACAAGAAGGCCACCGCGCCCGCCGAGGAAGTGGTCTCCACCAAACTCAGCGAACAGATCGCCTCGGTTCTGTCCGACCTGACCCCTCGTGAGGAGCAGGTCCTGCGCAAGCGGTTCGGAATCGGCGAAAAGTCCGACCATACTCTTGAGGAGGTCGGCAAGCTCTTCAACGTCACCCGTGAGCGCATCCGCCAGATCGAAGCCAAGGCGTTGCGCAAGCTTCGCCACCCTGTACGAAGCGCGCTCCTCAGGTCCTACTTCGAAAACTAGACACAACACAGGGCCGGGAAGAGTATTTCTTCCCGGCCCTTTTTACGCTCATGGATCAACTTACCGCCGTCTTTCTCGTACCTGCAACCGCCGTTCTGCTGGATCGCTTTTTGGGCGACCCGGCAGGTTTTCCTCATCCGGTTCGGATCATCGGCAAAGGCCTCGATCTCTACGAATCCATCGTTCGTCGTCTTGGCGTAAATCTTCGAGCGGCAGGCTGGGCCGCTGTTGTGCTTTTCTCCGGGCTCGCTTGGTTCGCCGTAAGCGCGTTCACGCACATCTCATACCTTGGCCCGATGCTGGCCGTATATTTCGCTTACGCCGGATTGGCACTGGGCTGTCTTATGCGCGAGGCCAAAAAGGTGACCGCGTTTCTCGATTCCGGGGACATTTCCGAAGCGCGACGTGCGTTGTCCATGCTTGTCAGCCGGGAAACCGCCGAACTGGACGAATCCGACATTCGCCGCACCCTGGCCGAGACCGTCAGCGAAAATCTCAACGACGGATTCACCGCGCCCCTGTTTTATCTCGCGCTCTTCGGCCCCGGCGGCATGTGGGCCTACAAGGCCGTCAGCACCATGGACTCCATGTGGGGCTATCGCACGGATCGTTTCCGCGATCTCGGGCAGGGTGGGGCATTGACCGACGATATTCTGGCCTGGATTCCGGCAAGAATTACGGCGTTTCTTCTCCTTTTCACAGGCGGGAGGCTCGGGCTGAATGCCGCTATGGCCAAAAGCCGGTTTCGCGCCGACGCCGTCAAGATGGAAAGTCCAAATGCCGGTTGGCCCATGGCCGCTACAGCCTGGCTCCTTGAAGGGCAGATGGGCGGACCTACCGTTTATTTCGGCAAGGTAAAGGAAAAACCAGTTCTCGGCCCGGAAGGGCGTCCGTGGACACGGGAAATGCTCCGCACGCTTTTTGCGCTGACCAGAAAGACCGGCACACGAACCGCATTGGTGTTGATCCCCGCCCTTGGATTGATCCGACTGTTATTTTTTGTTTGACGGTTCCCGAGGGGGGAAAGGCTGCCTATTTGAACGCATCCCCGGAATGAGCCTCCGTGTCGCGCCTGGCCATCCGCGATATGAGGGGGCGTGATGTTTTTTTTTCAGGTCAAACGGGTTCGATATGCAAAAAACGGGTTGCCAGCAAAAACCGGCAACCCGTTAAATTCAAGGAGAAATGACCGCGAGAAAACGCGGCTGCCGCTAGCGGCTTTTCTTTCTCTTTGCGCTGGAGTTGATATTACTTTTCGCCGAGTTCCATGCTTCGATAGTAGCACTCGAAGACGCCGTCGATGATGTCGCCTCTGAGAGCCTGCCGGTCGAAGTGCATGAGAGCCCGAACGGTCGTCCCTCCGGGGGAGGTGACCATTTCGCGAAGTTCGGACACGGAGTGTTCGCTCTTGTCGGCCATGACGGCGGAGCCGAGGAACAACCCCTTGACCATATCCACGGACTGCGCCCGGGTAAGGCCCAAGGCCACTCCGGACTCAATCAGGGCCTCCATGAAATAGAAGACATAGGCCGGGCCGGAACCGATAACGCCGGTGAAGGCGTCGAAGAGCTTTTCCGGCAGAATGTGCACCTGGCCGACCGAGGCGAAGAGTTCGGGAACCAGCGCCTTGTTTTCGTCGGTCAGATTATGGTTGTCCAGGCAGACTGCCGACACGCCATGGCCCACCAGGGCCGGGGTGTTGGGCATGATGCGCACAACCGGGCAACGGTCTTCCGTCCAATCCTCATAGGTGGACAGGGGGATGCCCGCGCAGATGGCGATCAGGCATTTGCTCATGTCCAGCAGGGGCGTCAACTCCTTGACCACGGGTTCGGCATGTTGCGGCTTGACGGCCAGGACAATGTAGTCGCACGCCTTGGCGAGGTCGGTCGCGTTCTCCTGCACGATAAGCCCCAATTCCTTGTTGAGCTTTTCGAGATTGGCCTTGTTGAAGTCCACTCCGTGCAGTTCGATGTCATCGCGGGAGGCCAGCCCCCTGGCGATGGCGGACCCCATGTTCCCTACGCCTATGAACCCGATTTTCTTTGTCATTATCCCACCAACTCGTCGTCGTTGAAGAAGTATGCCACCTCGGTCTTGGCGGTGTCGGGACCGTCGGAACCGTGGCAGGAGTTATTTTGGATGCTCTGGCCGTACGTGGCGCGAATGGTGCCCTCGGCCGCGTTCTCCGGATTGGTTGCCCCCATGAGAGTGCGGTACCGTTCAATGGCGTTTTCGCCTTCGAGACAGGAAACCACCACCGGGCCGGAGATCATGTAATCGACCAACTCGCCGAAGAAGGGGCGTTCCTTGTGCACGGCGTAGAAGCCTTCGGCCTTTGCGCGGTCCATGTGAATCATTTTCAAGCCTTTGATCTTGAGGCCGGAGTCGGTGATCATTTTCAGAATTTCGGCGATGAGGCCGCGCTCGACCGCATCGGGCTTGATGATGGAAAAGGTCTTTTCAATAGCCATGTAAGCCTCCGTTTGTCAGTTACTGTCTTATACCTGTCGGCACCGATTTGCCAGCATGTGGATTGAAGCCCGCACCGGCCTCAACCCAACAACATGCGGTCGGAGACACCTTCGTCCCCGCGCAGACGCGAGAAGCGTTCCAAGAGGTCTTCGACCTTGAGATTTCGTTTTTCCTCGCCTTCGATGTCCAGCACCACCTGGCCGCGATGGAACATTATCAGCCGATTGCCCAGGGCGATAGCCTGTTTCATATTGTGGGTCACCATGAGGGTCGTCAGGTTGAGGGAGCCGACGATCTCCTCGGTCAGTCCCAGAACCATGCCCGCAGTCTTGGGGTCCAGGGCGGCGGTATGTTCGTCGAGCAGGAGCACGCGAGGTCTGACCAGAGTTGCCATGAGCATGGTCAGGGCCTGCCGTTGGCCACCAGAAAGCAGGCCGGTATGTGTCTTGAGGCGATCTTCAAGTCCGAGTCCGAGGATGGACAGTTTCTCGCGGAAAAACTCACGGTCCCTGTTTTTGACGCCTCGGGAGAGCCCGCGCAACATGCCACGCTTGTTGGCCATGGCCAAGTTCTGCTCGATGGTCGCTCCGGCGCATGTACCGAGCAATGGGTCCTGAAAGACTCGGCCGATAAGCGAGGCGCGCTTGTGTTCCGGCCATTTGGTGATGTCCTGGCCGCCCAGGACGATCCGGCCGGAATCCACGGGGAACGACCCGGCGAGGGCGTTGAGGAACGTGGACTTTCCGGCGCCGTTGGAGCCAATGATGGTGATGAAATCGCCATCCTTGACTTCAAGGTTCACCCCACTGAGTGCGGTGACCTCATTGACGTCGCCCCTGTTGAAGGCTTTGGTCACTTCGGAGACGGAGATCATTTGGACCTCCCTGCAAGGAACTTGCGTTTCATCTTGGGCATAATCAGGGCGAAGACCACCAGAATGGCGGTTATCAGGTTCAGGTCGCTGGGTGTGATGGAGAAGGAGCCGAGCTTCAGTCCCAGAGCCAGGCCGATGGCGATACGGTAGAGTACCGAGCCGAGCAGGGCGGCAATGAGCGCACGGGAGATGGTCTTGTCGCCGAACACAGTCTCGCCGAGAATGACCGAGGCAAGTCCGGCCACAATGGAACCCACGCCCATGTTCACGTCTGCCGCGCCCTGATTCTGCGCCACCAACGCCCCGGACGCGGCCACCAAGGCGTTGGACAGGCCAACGCCGAAGATAATGATGTTGTCGGTGTTCACGCCCTGGCTGGTAATCATCTGCTGGTTGTCGCCCGTGGCCAGGAAGGCCAGTCCAAGCTCGGTGTGCAGGAACCAGATCAGCGCGGCCACCACGGCCAGGCAGATGAGGGCGAAGAGCAGTGGGGTGGCGTACTGCGGCAGCAGGCCGGAAAGACCGACGAATTTGTCCACCACGGTTTCTTGGCCGAGCAGGGCCATGTTGGGACGCCCCATCACCCGCAGGTTAATGGAATAGAGCGCCGTCATGGTCAAGATGGAGGCGAGCAGATGGAGAATCTTGAACTTCGTGTTCAGGATGCCGGTGACCATTCCCGCCAGAAGCCCGGCTCCGGCGGCCATGAAAATGGACAGAAGCGGGGAGTAGCCGGAAGTGATGGCCATGGCTGAAACGGCCGCGCCAAGAGGGAGGCTGCCGTCAACGGTGAGATCCGGGAAATCGAGCACTCGAAAGGTCAGGTATACACCGATGACCATGAGGCCGTAGGCTAATCCCTGCTCGATGGCGCCGAACAATGCATAGAGAGTCATGTAGTAATCCTAATGGTTGCCAGAGCCGAAACCGTTGCGGGTCCGGCTGAAAAACAAAAAAAAGGCGCGTTGTCGAAGCAACGCGCCTTGTATCGTTTATGGGCACAATTGGCAAATGTGTTTCGCGCTATTCAATGACCTTGGACGCCCGGTCGATGACCGGCTGGGGCAGAGTCACACCCATGGCCTTGGCGGCCTTCAGGTTGACGTGCAGGTTGAGATCGTTGAGGAATTCAACAGGCATGTCGGCGGGATTAACGCCGTCCACCAGGATGCGGGCAGCCATGTCGCCGGTCTGCAAACCCATCTTGTAATAGTCCACGGCCACGGCCGCGATGGCACCGCGAGCCACGGAATCCACATCGCCGACGATCAGCGGCAGCTTGTTGTCCGTGCAGACTTTCACGGCGGACTCGATGGCCGAAACCACGGTGTTGTCCGTCCCGATGTAGACAACGTCGCAACGTCCCACCAGGCTCTTTGCGGCCTGATAGACACCGCTGGAGTTGGCGATGGTCGCCTCTTCGACATTGATGCCGACCTTTGCGGCCTCTACCTTCAACGCCTTGAGATTGGGAACGGAGTTGGGTTCACCGGAGTTGTAGATGATGCCGATGGTCTTGACGCCGGGAACGATCTCCCGGATCAGGGCCACATGCTTGTCCATGGGGCTGAAGTCGGACATGCCGGTGATGTTCTTCCCATTGGTATTCTTGAGGTCCTTGACCAGTCCCGCAGTGACCGGATCGGTCACGCCGGTGAAAAGGATGGGCCGATCATGAATCTTTTGGGCGCAGGCCTGGGCCCCCGGAGTGGCGATGGCCAGCACCAGATCGGGACGTTCGCCTATGATCTGGCTGACGATCTGGGTGTTGGTGGCCATGTTGCCCTGCGCGATGTGAACGTTGTAGGTGAATTCGATGCCCTTTTCCTTGAGGCGGTCGGCCATGCCGATGCGCATGGCGTCCAAGGCGGGGTGCTCCACGATCTGGGTCACGGAGATGACATATGTCTTGCCGGCAAAGGCGGTGGAGGCGACCAGCAGGAAGGCCGCCGCAAGCAACAGAATCTTTTTCATCGGGAAAACTCCTCCTCGAAATGCTTTTCAAGTTGGGACTTTGACCGTGTCGCAGGCTTTTCGTCAAGGTATTTCATTTTTGGAGGAAATGAAAAGAGCCGCTCGGAGCGGCTCTTGAAGACTTAACTGGTGAGAAAATCAGAAACGGATTTCCTCTTCCTTCACGACCTTGAAGGACTTGTTGCCCTTGACCCTGCCGGGCAGTCCTTTGAACTTGCGGACGCCTTCGACCTCGGCTTCGAGAAGCTCATCCTCATCGGTGTCGAGCAGGATAATGTCGCCTTCCTGAAGGTAAAGGAGCTGGCGGCCCGAAATGGATGTCCGGCCCAGGCGCACGACCATTTCGACCGGAGTCTCCATGAGGCGCTCCTTGAATCGATTGATCCAGACATGATCCACTTCAAGACGTTCCGACTGGAAAGAGGCGTGAAGCTTGGAGCGAATGGGCTCCATGGTGGCGTAGGGGAGGCAGACGATGAGCGAGCCGATGGCGTTTTCCAGTTCGACTTCGAAGGTAACGACGATGACGACGTCCGAAGGCGGAACAATAGCCGCGAACTGGGGGTTCACCTCGGTACGGACCATCTCCACGTGAACCTCGTGCACCGGCTTCCAGGACTCCTCCATATTGGCAAGGGCGATCTTGACCACCCGCTCGACAATGGCTTGTTCGATGGGGGTGAAATCGCGTCCTTCAACCTTGGGCTGGCTTCCCGCGCCGCCAAAGAAATTTTCGACCAGCGCAAACACCAGGCGGGAATCGACAACCAGCAGGGCATTGCCGCGCAGGGGGTCCATCTTGAATATGGAGATGGAAGTCGGCACCGGCAAAGAACGCATGAAATCGCCGAACTTGGACATGTCTATGGAGATGGGGTTGATGTCGACCCGCTTGCGCATGGTGTTGGCCAGCGCGTTGGTGCACAGACGAGCGAAGCGGTCGTTGACGATCTCGAGCACGGGCATACGGCCGCGAATGATCCTGTCCTGATTGGCCAGGTCAAAGGCGACCACGCCAGTATCATCTTCAGGAATCTCGGTCTCGGTTTCGACATCCCCGCCGGAAAGACCCCGGAGCAGGGCATCTACTTCATCTTGTTCGAGGATTTTGCTCATCTGGACAAAGCCTCATGGTCGCCGATTCTACGGCCCGTTTGGCCGGCCTGTGCCGGGAAATTGAACATCGTAAAACAACAAGCAAAAAACGGGCCGATCCGTCTTGTCTTATCGACGGAATCCGTTCGATTCTTAAGATTTATTGTACCTCTCCCGCGATTCGCTTGCAACGGCAAGACGAAATCCCCGCCCGATTGGTCCTGATGGCCGCTGTGGCCAACGTGAAATATTGTCTAATGCCAATACCAATACATTCAAATGGTTGGCAGGGCAACGTCCCGCAAGTATTCAAAAAAATGGCCCCGGTTAGCCTCCAAAGACACGGACGAAAGGCCCCGCGCAATCGGTGGCGCGGGCTTCAACAAAAGCCGGGCAAGATTTATTCGGGACGAAGTTTCGACAGGGAAATAACCTGAATGGACTGGTCGCGGCTTGTCTGCCACTGCTTGAGAGCGGCCAGAGTTTCCCGGTAGGGGTGGCCGATGGCAATGGCCCACCCCTTGCGCTTGGCCACCCGCTCGGTCTTGCGCAGTTGCAGCACAATGGCGTTCACGTCCTTGACGTTGTCCAGAAACGTATCCCGTTCGTAGAAGGGGATTCCAACATCCTTGGCCGTGGCACGGCCAACGCTCTTGCCCGATGTGAGACTGTCCAGGAAGAACAGGCCGTGCCGCCGAAACTCCGTAAGAGCTGCCCGCATTCCCCGTGCGTTTGCCGTGAAGCGCGAACCCATGTGATTGTTCACGCCGATGGCCTCGGGTATACGCCCAAGATTGTCCCCAATACGTTGTCGGACCTCGTCGTCGGACATGGACACGAACAGGGCGTCGTCGCCCGGTTTGACCGTGGGGTAGCCCATGGGCTCCATGGGGAAATGGATGAGCAGGTCATGATGCGTTTTGGTGATGAGGTCCACGCATTCCCTTGTGTGGCTGGCGTTGGGCCATACCGCAAAGGAAAGGGGGATGTCGAGGGCGGCGAGTCCCCGGAGCAGTCCATAGTTCTCGCCTACGTCGTCTATAACCACCGCCAGTTTGGGACCTTTGGCTTCGGGCAAAGCAATGATCTGCGGCGTTGCTTCAAGGAGCAGCAGGTGGGTGCGCTGTCCGTGTATCTCGACCGCCGCTTCTGTGTCGCCGTTATCAAGCAGGGTCGCGTCTGGGAGACGCTTGTAGAGTTTTTTGCGCAATGTAACCAGAAAACGGCCTCGGTCGGAAACCTTGGGGAATTGCAATACCTGATAATGGTACCCGCGATCTTCGAAACGGCGGAGCTCCACATCCACCAACTCAAGATCGTGCATCTTGATATCCAGGTCGCGCATGGTCTCGATGATTGCCAGGTCGGCCTGTTTGACTCGGTCCTCCAGATCGGAAGCGGCTTCTTCATAGACCTTGTCGCGCTGCGGTTCGACCTGGGGGGCCCGTTCCTCGGTCACGGGAGCGATGACCTGAGGCGGTGGCGTCTTCGCGGTCAGAAGCTTCCAACCTAATCCGGCCATGGCCAAAAAGGCCAAAGTAAATAGAACAATAAGAGGACCGGGCCGATAGATCCACGTAAGGAGTCTGTCGAGCCCGGTCTGTTTTTCGTTTTTCGTTTCCGGAGCGTGTTCGTCCATTGGTGAAGCTCAGTTCCTTTACTGAATTTCCTTCATCTTGGGCAGGCTCTTGACCAACTCCAGGGCCATGCGCAACTGATTGTCCCGGGCGAGCATGTCCTTGGCCTTTTCGGCGTCCTCGTCACGCTTGCGCTTGGCGGTCTTCTGACCATTTTCCAAATGGCCGCTCAGGTCCTTCTCACGAACCGTGAAACGATCGCGCATACTCATCTCGTCTTCGCTCGGAGCCACGAACGGAATGCGCAGGTCGGGCTCAATGCCCTTGGCCTGAATGGAGCGTCCGCTCGGGGTGTAGTAGAGCGAGGTGGTCAGCTTGATGCCCGAGCCGTCGGACAGGGGGATGATCTGCTGGACCGATCCCTTTCCGAAGGAACGCTCGCCGATAATGAGGGAACGCTTGAGATCCTGAAGGGCTCCGGCGACGATCTCCGAAGCCGAAGCAGAACCCGCGTTGATGAGCGTGACCATGGGCACCTTGACTTCGCCGGATTCCTTGGAAGCGTAGAAATCCTTGCGATCGGCTTTGTTCCTGCCCTGAATGTAGACGATGGTGCCGTCCTCAAGGAAGGTGTCAGCCACGGAAACCGCTTGGTTCAGCAGACCACCGGGGTTGTTGCGCAGGTCGAAGACGATGCCCTTGAGTTCGTGATGCGTACGATACTCGGCGATGGCGGCGCGCAGATTCTTGGTGGAGGACTCCTGGAACTTGGTCAGGCGGAGATAGAGATACCCGTCCTCAAGAGACTGGGTCTTGACGTTGACGATGGGGATGGTCCCGCGAACAATGGCCACCTCAAGCGGCTTGTTGGAGCCCTTGTGGAGGATGAGCAGCGTGACGGTGGTACCCTTTTCGCCGCGGATCAGTTTGACCGCGTCCATGAGGGTCATGTCCTGGGTGGATTCGCCGTCGATCTCAAGAATGATATCGCCCGCCAGCAGGCCAGCCTTGTAGGCCGGAGTGTCCTCGATGGGGGAGACAACCACGATACGCCCCTGATCCATGCTGATCTCGATGCCGATGCCGCTGAACTTGCCGGCGGTATCCACCTGCATGTCCTTGAAGTCCTCGGGGGAAAGATACGTGGAGTGGGGGTCCAGTTCTTCGAGCATACCCTTGATGGAGTTGTCGATGAGCTCTTTCTTGGTAACAGGCTTGACGTAGTTGCCTTCAACAAGGTCCAGCACCTGCGAAAAGGTCTTGAGAGCTTCGAACTGGTCTCCCTTGGCCGCAATGGTCTGGCCAGGGGCGACGGTAAGAGTGAAAAGAAGCAAGAAAGTGACTATCCAAAGCGTGACACGCATGAACGCCTCCCGAATAACGGAGTCCTGAAAATGTTGGGTTAACGACGGTTCATCTTGTTGCGGTTAACCAAGTTTCTGGGTTAATTGGTTTTTGGTGAAAACGCAATTCAAAATACAACCCGGCCCCGTCCACCTTGGGGAAATAGCCCACAGTGCCCAGGGGCTCGTTCTTTTCGACTTCCTGCCCATTACGAACGAACGTATCCGATAAATAGGCATAAAGACTGTAATAATTGTATCCGTGGTATATGATGACCACGCGTCCGAAGCCGCGCAGGGTATCATTGTGCACCACCTTGCCCCAGAAGACGGACTGTACCGTGCTCCCTTCAGCGGCCCCGATGGCCAGGCCGCGCACGGGGGGAGCGGCCTTCAGGTTGAACCTTGATACCACGCGTCCCCTGACCGGCCAGGGCAGGGCACTCTTGTACAGGGCGAACCGCTTGGTCTTCTGGGACTGCAATTGGTACTTGAGATCGGCGATGGTTCCCAGAATCGCGGTCAGCTCGGCCTCGGCGCTTTCCTTCTCCCTGTTAACCTTCTTGAGGTTCCGGCGCAGGGCATACTGGTTGTCCAGCAGTTTATCCTTGCTCTTGTTCACCTGCGAAAGCTGCTTTTCCGCCGCTTCGGCCAGGCGACGCTGATTTTCCAGATTTTCGGCGATCCGCTCGGAATTGGTCTTCGCTTCGTCGAGCTTGCGGCTTGTGGCCGCATAGATATCCGCCAGCCAGTTGAAGCGCCGGTCGAACATGGCCCAGTCTTCCACTCCGTTGAACCGCGACCTGACGTTTTGCATATGCACCGGCCACAGGGTCCGCATGAGCCCGGAAAGCTCCAGGGAAATGCGTTCCTTGTCCTTTTCCAGGGCAAGATACTCCTGGCGCGCCAGCCGTTCGCGTTCATGGATGGAGGCCAGTGTCTTCTCCTGCTCCTTGATGCGTCCCTTGAGCTGCGTCACCTCGCTTCCGATATCCGCAAGCCGGGTGGAAATCCTTCCGGCCTTCTTGGTCAGATCGCGAACTTTCTGTTCGTTCTCGTCCGCCTTCTGGTGCTCCTTCTGCAAGGACTCGCTCAAAACCTCGTCGCGGGCCTGGCCAAGCGCCACGGAGGGCAGCAAAATGACACAGCACGTTATGATGGCGAGAAGTTTTCTCATACGGCCTATTGTTCAAGGAAAGGTTGAAGGGGACAGGATTCGCAAAGGCCCGCCTTTTTTCGGCACCAGTTCGCGCCCACGCGGACAATGAGGGCGTGATATTCATTGTATAATGCCACATCTTCCGGCAGGGCGTCCATGAAAAGGCCCTGAAGCCCGTGATAGTCTATGTCTTCCCATGCCAGCCCGTGGCGGCCGACGATTCTAGCGGTGTAGGCGTCAACCACGAAAGTCGGAAAGTCCAATGCGTAGAGCAGAATACAGTCGCCGGTCTCCGGGCCGATGCCGTTGATGCCGAGAACCCTGGGCCTAAGTTCGGTTAAATCCCTGTCCTTGAGCGAAAGCAGATCGAATTCTGCCTCCTCCTTGAGGAATTCAAGAAAATTGTGAATGCGTCGCGCCTTGACGTTGTAATATCCGGCAGGCCGAATCAGTTCGGCCAGCCTTGGCACGGACAAAGCGTGCAGCGGTTCCGCTTCAAGCACTTCGGCGTTCTTGAGATTGTCCAGGGCCTTTTCCACGTTTTTCCAATTGGTGTTCTGCGTGAGGATGGCCCCGATGGCGATTTCAAAGGGCGTTTCGCCCGGCCACCATTGGCTGGGGCCGAGCGTCGCCAGCATGGCGTCATACATGTCCATCAGCAGACCGGACCTGGACATGGGGCTATCTCCTCAGATTCTCCCAGACCAGGCAAATCCATTCGCCTTCGATGAACCGCTGGGGTTCGCCCAAGCCATGCCTGCCGTAGGCTTCGGCCACTGCGTCGGACTGCTTGTCCGCAAGGATGCCGGACAAGACCAGCGCGCCGCCGGGAGCGACCCTGGCGAGAATGTCGCCCGCCATTTCAATGAGTGGTCCGGAAAGAATATTGGCCACCACGAGGTCAAAAAGCCGTCCCTCTTCAACGCAATCAATGGAGCCGACGGCCAAGTTGATGGACTCGGCAACGCCGTTGGCCTCCACGTTTTCCACGGCGCAGGCCACTGCCTGCGGATCGATGTCCAGGCCGATGCCGGTCAGGCCGAGCTTGGACAACCCGATGGCGAGAATGCCGGAGCCGGTTCCAAGGTCCAGGAAGGTCTGTCCGGCGCCGATGGTGTCGGCCTTGGCCAGCCTGCCGATGGTTGCCAGGCACAACGAGGTGGTGGCGTGGTGGCCGGTTCCGAAGGCCATCTTCGGCTCGATGACGATATGGGTGGTTCCGTTCTCTTCGTCGTCATTCAGCCACGGAGGGTAGATGCGGAACGTATCCCCGCAGTTGACCGGGACGAAAAAGTCTTTCCAGGCCATAGCCCAGTTTTCGGATTCCTGCTCGGAGCAGGTCACGCCGCCTTCGGGGAAGTGCTCGCGGAAAGCTTCGACCACCTCTTGCCCCAGAGGATGATCTTCAAGGTACAGCGTGAACTTGCGGCCGTCTCCGGTGGGGGTCTCCTCCCATCCTTGGGGGACTTTGGAGGCGATAAACACACCGGCTGCGTCGGCGGTCTCCTCGGGGATGGTAAATTCGATCTTCAGAAGGGTGGACATGGGGGGATTGTCTCCATTTGATATGACAAGGCCGGGAGCGTGCCCCGGCCTTGATTGATTGCGTCGTCAATGAGCCAAGCTAGAATACCTTGTCGATGAACGAGCCTTTGCCCGTATACCGAAAATCGTTGAGGGTGGTCTTTTCGGCCTGTGCAACGGCATCCGCCTGGATTTCGGCAGGAGTTTTCACGTCGTCGGACATTCTTTCGGAAGGGGAGACCCGTTCCGTTTGCTGCTCGCGTCCGGTCCAATACTCCGACGCGGGATCCATGGAAGCGACGCCGTTCATGACTCGATACCTCGATTAAAGGAATACGCCTTAGCCATCGGACGGTCAAGCCGGCCGCTTATTCCTCGATAGCGGTCAGGACCTCGTCCAAAGCCTGGACAAAAGCGGTGATGTCGTCCTCGGTGATGGTCAGGGGCGGCACAAGACGCAGGATGGTTCCCTGGGTCAGGTTGCAGACGATCCTGTGCTCAAGGAGGCCGTTCCAGATCTCCCGACCATTCTTGGACAACTCAATACCGAAGAGCAGTCCCAGGCCACGCGTTCCGGCAATGGTATCGGGGTGCTTTTCCTTGAGCTTGAGAACCTGCTCCCTCGCGAATTCGCCCATTTTAAGAGCGCGTTCGGCCATCTTTTCCTCGATCATGATGTCGATGACCTTTGCCGCAACGGATGCGACCAGCGCGCCGCCGCCGAAAGTGGTGGCGTGGGAGCCGGGTGTAAATCCCTTGGCGACCTCGTTTGAGCACAGGACTGCGCCCATGGGCAGTCCGTTGGCCAAGGCCTTGGCCGAGGTGAAGATATCGGGAGTGACGCCGTAATGCTGATGCGCCCAGAAACGGCCTGTGCGGCAAACACCGGTCTGCACCTCGTCTACGATAAGCAGAATGCCGTTTTCCTTGCACAACGCCACGATGTCGTTGACGTAATCCGTGGGCAGGGGACGCACGCCGCCTTCGCCCTGGACCATCTCGACCATGATGGCGGCGGTATGCGCGTTGATGGCCCCACGCAACGCGTTGACGTTACCGAAAGGCACGGTCACGAATCCCTCGGGCAAGGGGCTGTACCCCTCCTTGATGGGACCGGCCTGGCCGGTGGCGGTCAGCGTGGACAACGTCCGGCCGTGAAAGGATTTTTCGAGGGTAATGATCTCGTACCGGTCCTCGTTGCGCACGGTGCGCATGTACTTGCGGGCCAGCTTGATGGCACCCTCGTTGGCTTCGGCTCCGGAGTTGCAGAAGAAGACCTTGCCCGCCGCGCAGGTGGAGAGCAGCTTTTCGGCCAGGTCGAGCTGGGGTTCCTGATAAAAGAGGTTCGAAACGTGAACCATCTTCCGCGCCTGCTCGGCCATTACATCGGCCAGATCGTCGCGGCTGTGGCCCAGGGAGCATACCGCGATGCCCGCCAGGAAGTCGCGGTATTCGTTGCCGTCCAAGTCATAGAGTCGGCAACCCTTGGCCCGCGATACGGCCAACGGATAGCGGCCGTAGGTATTACACAACAGATTCGATTCCCGTTCCTTTATTGCATCGAATTTCTGAGACATTGTCGTTCTCGCTATTTAGTGTTTCCCGGTGGAGCCGAACCCGCCCGCGCCGCGCGCAGTCTCGCCGAGTTCATCAACGGGGGTGATTGTCGCTTGAAATATGGGCATGAAAACGAGTTGGGCAATGCGTTGCCCGCGTTTGATTCGTCGCATTTCGCCCGAGGTGTTGAGCAGCGAGACCTTGATCTCTCCGCGATAATCCGGATCGATGACGCCGACGCCCTGGCTGACGGTCAGTCCTTCCTTGGTGCCCAGGCCGCTACGGGAGAACACATACCCGGCCACGCCCGGTTCACGGATTTCGATGGCCACTCCGGCCGGGATGGCCGCTTTTTCACCCGGGCCGATCTCGACTTCGTCGGTGTCGATGCAGGCGCGCAGGTCCAAGCCCGCCGAGTGCTCCGTGGCGTAGGCCAGTTTGTTTTCCTTCCAAACTTCATGCAGGAACTTCACGTTTACGTCGATCTTGTTCATTGTGCGTCTCTATACTTTGTGTTGAACGAATGGTTGTTTATGTTCGCATTGAAAGCAACTGTCAATCGGCGGAGATAAAGGGTTTCGAGTCGTAACCGGAATGCCTTTTCGCAATGAATCGCCCAAATCGCACTCGCATCGTGTCCATTACGATGAAAAGGGCGCCGCTCCACCGGAGCGACGCCCTGAGGTCACATTTAGGTATGATGGATTAACGGAGTCCCTCCCAACAAAGGTCCAGATGTTTTTCCTCGATTCGTCGGGTGGCCAGGCTGACGCCCACCGCAAGGACCAGAGACACGGGCAGGGCAACCACATTGGGGTCCACCCACTGCATCAGCCACATCCAGGAACCGGGCGCGGCGTCGGCCACCAACGTCGCCTTGCCGAACATGGCCTGGCACAGGCCAATGAACCCCGCTTCCTTGACGTGGATGAAGAGCAGCCAGAACATGGATGCGCCGAAACCGCCGACCATGGAGACCTTGGCTCCGGTCTTGGTCATCCCTTTCCAATACAGGCCGAGCACGTAAATGGGCAAAAAGGAGGCCGCGCACAGGCCGAAGAAGAAGGCCGTGGCCCGGGCAATGACGCCGCCGGGCAGGAGCCAGGCCCAGACCAGTGTAGCCACGATGGCCACGGTCACGCCAAGCCGGTTGAGCTTCATGGACGATCCGCCGTTGCCCACGGACACATACTGCTCCAGAAAGTCTCGGGAAAGCGAAGTCCCGCCAACATGATACTGGGAACTCATGGTCGACATGGCCGCCGCGAACATGGCCACCAGGAACAGGCCGGAGAACCAGCCGGGCATGACCTTATCGATATACAGCGGAATGATGCTGTCGAAGTTGTTATTCGCAACGGCGATGGCCACCTTACCGAATTCCTTGTGGAAGACCACGTTGGACAATGCGCCCGCAACAAAGGCCACGCCCGTCATGAGCAGGATGAATACTCCGCCGATGGCGACGGCCCGGTTCAGTTCTCGGTCGGAAGGCACGGTCATGTACCGGATGACCAACTGCGGCTGCGCCAGCACGCCGATGCCCACGCCATAAATTATTGTCGTGTATACAGTGAGGCCTATGGGCGATTCGAAATCAGGCCCCGTGGTCCATCCTGTCATGCCGCCCTTGGCCAGTCCGGCCGGAACCAGCCCTGCCAGATCGGTCAACGCCTGGTGCGCCTCGGTCACGCCGCCGAGCAGGGTATAGGTGGTGACGATAAGGATGAGCATCATGGCCGCCATGATGGTCCCCTGGAACGCGTCGGTGTACATGACCGCCTTAAGTCCGCCGGTAATTACGTAAACGGCCACCACGGCGGTGACGAGGATCAGCCATACGCCGTAGCTCACGGCCGGGAAAGCCACTTCGAGCATTCGACAGATGCCGATGAGGACGGCTGCCGCATAAACCGGGATGAATACAAAAATGACAACCCCGGAAAATTGCTGAATGAACTTCGATCCGTACCGCCTGCCCAGGAATTCAGGGAAGGTGTGGGAGTCGAGCGCAAGCCCCATACGCCGGGTACGCTTTCCGAAAAAGACCATTGCCACGAAAATCCCGACAAAAATTGTCAAAAAGGTCAGCCAGAGCAGAGACATGCCGAACATACCGGACACGCCGCCGAAGCCCACGATGGCCGATGTGGAGATGAAGGTCGCTCCGTAGGACATGGCAAGCACGAACGGGTTCATGGACCTTCCGGCGAGCATGTAGTCGGTGGACTCCCTGGTTTTGAGCCAGGCCTTGTAGCCGAGATAGAAAATGACCGCGAGATAGACGAGAACGCCGATGATTTTGCCGGTCATGAGGCGCCTCCTCCGTTTTTGTCGTTACCCTTGTTGTTCCAATTTACAATTCCGTAAACGACGCACAAGGCCGTCGCGGCGACGGACAGCCAAAATGCCAGCGCAATCTCTACACTCCCCAGTCCAAGCATCATGATTTTGCCCCTTGATTGCGGGCCTGGAACACGCCTGCCGCCAAAAACAAAAGGGCCGCAGACTTGTCGCCTGCGGCCCTGGTTGTGGATGAAACTAGTGTTCAGCTACACGCACACCTCGAAACCGCAGGCGCTTCTAAAAAAGCGAAAGCTAAAAAAGAAAAAGAAGCCGAAGCGGTTGTGGGGTGTTTGCATTTGTGTTTCATTAGTCGTGAATCCCCCGAAAGTCAAGGCTGGCGCGATTTGCGGCGGGTTGAGCGGCTGTTCGGAGCCCGGATCGGCCATTGATACGATTTTGATATGGTTTAAGACACTTTTCAAATATATACATTGTAAGTAAAATCAGTAGCTTAAAAGTTTTCTTGACAGGGAATATGGACTTGTGGTTTTGTGACTCCCCTTTGTAGTTCGGTAATATTACCCGAATTGTGAAAGTTTTGGAGAAGTGCTCCGAACATTTTGTCCGCGAGATGACTTTTTTGGCAACTAACGAGAGAGGTTACCTGTCTTGCTTTTTCAACCCATCAACAAGAATTACCATGAGTTCTGTATTGAACGGGACCCGGAGCTGTGCATCAACTGCAAGGTCTGCGTCCGCCAGTGTTCGTACGAGGCTCACTATTGGGATGAATCCCGACAAAAGGTCGTGCACGACAATACCAAGTGCATCGGCTGTCATCGTTGCGAGGCGCTGTGTCCCACCGCGGCCCTGAACATCGTCAAGAAGCCGTCGGATTTCAGGACGAACAGCCTGTGGAGGCCGGTGTTCCTGCAGAACATCTATAAACAGGCCGACACCGGCGGCGTGCTGCTGGCCGGAATGGGTTCCCCTGTGGACATCCCGGTTTACTGGGATCGCATGTTGCTCGACGCGAGCCAGGTGACCAACCCGTCCATCGACCCTCTGCGCGAACCCATGGAACTCAAGACCTTCCTGGGCGCGAAGCCTCGCAAGGTGGAGCTCGCCAAGGACGAAAAGACGGGCAAGGCCAAGCTCAAGACCAAGCTCTCCCCGCAGTTGGAGCTGGACATCCCGATCATGTTCGCGGCCATGAGCTTCGGGGCCATCAACTTCAATCTGCACCGCGCCATGGCCCGGGCGGCCACCGAGACCGGGACCTATTACAACACCGGCGAAGGCGGGCTGCACAAATCCTTATATAAGTACGGCGCCAACACCATCGTGCAGGTGGCTTCGGGCCGGTTCGGCGTGCATCGCGATTATCTCCGCGCCGGTGCGGCCATCGAGATCAAGGTGGGGCAGGGCGCCAAGCCCGGCATCGGCGGGCACCTCCCCGGCGAAAAGATCAACGACAAGGTGTCCGAGACCCGCATGGTTCCCATCGGTTCCGACGCCATTTCCCCGGCCCCGCACCATGACATCTATTCCATCGAGGATCTGCTCCAGCTCATCTACGCCCTGAAGGAGGCCTCTGAATACAAGGCCCCCATCTCGGTCAAGATCGCGGCCGTGCACAACGTGGCCGCAATCGCGTCCGGCATCGCCCGGGCAGGGGCGGACATCATCACCATCGACGGTATGCGCGGCGGTACGGGAGCGGCTCCGGCCATGATCCGAGACAACGTCGGCATCCCCATCGAACTGGCCCTGGCACAAGTTGACCAGCGGCTGCGCGACGAGGGCATCCGCAACAAGGTATCGGTCGTGGCCGCCGGCGGCATCCGCTGCTCCGGCGACGTCATCAAGGCCATCGCTCTCGGCGCGGACGCCGTATACATCGGCACCGCCACCCTCATCGCCGTGGGCTGCACCCTCTGCGGACGCTGCTACACCGGCAAGTGCCCGTGGGGCATCGCCACCAACGATCCCAAGCTCTCCAAGCGGCAGAACCCGGACATCGCGGCCAAAAAACTGGCCAACCTGATCCGCGCCTGGGGCCACGAGATCGAAGAGATGCTCGGCGGCATGGGGCTCAACTCCATCGAATCCCTGCGCGGCAACCGTGACAAGCTCAGGGGCATAGGTCTTTCCGACACCGAACTCGATATCCTCGGCATCAAACATGCCGGACGTTAAACGGAGGAGCGTATGAAGAGAGTCTATCCGGACAAAGAATACTGCATCGGCTGCCACCTCTGCGAGGTGGCCTGCATCACAGCACACTCCAAGTCCAAGGACCCGATCATCGCTTTCCGCGAGGAGCGGGGGAAGGATGGCCTGACCGCCTGCAAAAAAGTCTTTGAGAAAGGCGATATCTGCGTGGCCATTTCCTGCCGCCATTGCGACGAACCCTCCTGCGTGGCCGCCTGCATTTCCGGAGGCCTGCACAAGGATCCGGAGACGGGCCGCACAGTCTACGATCGCGACAAGTGCGTCGGCTGCTGGTCCTGTCTCATGGCCTGCCCTTACGGGGCCATCAAGCGGCACCCCACGGAGAACAAGATCGTCAAATGCGACCTGTGCGAAGGGCGGGAGGGCGGACCGGCCTGCGTGGCCGCCTGCCCCAACGGGGCCCTGAAATTCGAGGAGAGATAGGGAGCTGACCATGAAATACGTCATCATCGGCAACGGCATCGCCTCCATCGGTGCCATCGAGGGCATCCGCAAGGTCGACACCGAAAACGAAATTCTGATCATCGGAGCCGAAGACGCCCCGGCATACGGCCGCCCGCTCATCTCCTACCTTTTGGCGGGCAAGATCGGACCGGACCGTCTGGCTCTCAGACCCCAGGAGTTCTACGAAAAAAGCAACGTCTCCCTGATGCTCGGCACCAAGGTCACCGGCATTGACCCCAAGGCCAAGACAGTGACCACGGACAAGGGCGACACCGTGGAATTCGAGAATCTGCTCGTCGCCACGGGCGGCATCCCGTTCACTCCGCCCATTCCGGGGTCCGACGGCGCCGACGTCTACAACTTCACCAATCTGGCGCACGCCCAGACCCTCATCTCCAAAGCCAAGGAGATCAAGAGGGCGGTAGTCATCGGCGGCGGGCTCATCGGCCTCAAGGCCGGTGAATCCCTGTTCGACCGGGGCGTGGACGTGACCATACTGGAGCTGTCCCCGCGCATTCTGAGCCTCGCCTTTGACGAGAATGCGGCCTCCCTGGCCGGTTCCCGCCTCGCCGAGGTCGGCCTGAATGTGCGTTGCGGCGTATCCGCCAAGGAGATTCAGCGCGATGCCGAGGGCAACCTCAAAGGCGTGCACCTGACCGACGGCGACTTCCTGCAATGCGACGTGGTAGTCATCGCCATCGGCGTGGTTCCCAACTACAACCTGGCCAAGGAGGCCGGGATCGAAGTGGATCGCGGCATCAAGGTGGACGACCACATGCGCACCAGCGCGGAAGGGATCTTTGCCGCGGGTGACGTGGCCCAGGCCAAGGACCTCCTGTTCGGCGACGACCGTGTCATTCCCATTTGGACCAACGCTTACAATCAGGGATTCTGCGCGGGCAAGAACATGACCGGCACGGACGTGCCCTTCACCGGCTCCTTGTCCATGAATTCCATTTCCTTCTACGGCCTGCCGACCATTTCCGTGGGCACGGTCAATCCGCCCGAAAACGACGACGCTTACGACATGGCCGTCGCTTTGGACGAAAAGAAGAAAAGCTACCGCAAACTCGTCTTCCACAACGACCGCCTGGTCGGTTACGTGCTGGTGGGAGACATCGACATGGCGGGCATGTACACCGCCTTCGTCAAGTTCCAGATGACCGTTCCCGAGGATGCCAAGAAGCAGATCCTGGCTGGTGAGCCCGACGTGCTCATGTGGCCGGATGATTTCTTCAAGGAGACCTGGAACCCCGGCGTCGTGGAACCCGACTAGAGAGAGGATAGAATGAAAGCGCCTGAAAGATATTATGATTTCCAGAAGGATATCTCCGGCTGCGGGATATTCGGAGTCATCAACAAGAAGCGGGGCCTCATCCCCGGAGACATGCCCATCCAGGCCATGGCCTGTATGCACGACCGGGGCAACGGTCTGGGCGGCGGTTTTGCGGCTTACGGCATTTACCCCGAGCACGCAGAGAAATACTGCTTCCACATGATGTGCGACGACGATGCCGCCATCAAGGGCTCCGAGGAGATGATAAAGCAGTATTTCGACCTGCACTTCTATGAGCCCATCCCGACCCGTCGGACCTTGGCCATTCCCAATCCGCCGAAGTTCAACCGCTACTTCGTGACCGTGCCCGAAAAGCCCGAAAACGAGTTCCGCGAACTGCCGGAAGAGGATTACGTGGTGGCCGTTGTCATGAAGATCAACACCACTATCGGAGGAGCCTTCGTGGTTTCCTCGGGCAAGAACATGGGCGCCTTCAAGGGCGTGGGCTTCCCCGAGGACATCGCCGACTTCTTCCGTCTCGAAGAGTACAGCGCCTACATCTGGACCGGCCACAACCGGTTCCCGACAAACACCCCGGGCTGGTGGGGCGGAGCGCATCCGTTCACCATTCTGAACTGGTCCATCGTGCACAACGGCGAGATATCCTCCTACGGCATCAACCGCCGCTACCTGTGCGAACACGACTACCTCTGCACCATGATGACCGATACCGAGGTCGTGGCCTATGAGCTGGACATGCTCATCCGCAAACACGGCCTGTCCTGGGAAATGGCCGCCAAATGCTTCGCACCTCCGTTTTGGGACGAAATCGAGCGCATGGGCGAGGAGGAAAAGGATCTTTACACCACCTTGCGCGCCACCTACGGCCCGGCCATGCTGAACGGCCCCTTCGCCATTCTTGTGGCCGACAACAACAGGCTCATGGGCCTCAACGACCGCATCAAGCTCCGGCCTCTCCTGGTCGCCGAGAAGGATGACATGGTCTTCATGTCGAGCGAAGAATCGGCCGTGCGCGACGTCTGTCCCGATCTGGACCGCGTCTGGATGCCCAAGGCGGGCGAACCCGTCATCGTTGATCTGGAGGATTAGATGGCAGCCAAGAGAAAACAGAAGACCCTCACGGCAGGGCGGACGTACTACAAGCAATTCAATGAGGAAATCCGCAGCCTTGTCCGGGACGGTGTGACCGACTTCATCATCAAGGAATGCAACGGCCAGCGGTATCTGGCAACGGCCCTTGACGGCGATCTCAGCTTCGACATCTACGGCGTTCCCGGGCAGGATCTGGGCGCGTTCATGCGCGGGCCGAAGGTGCGCGTGCACAACAACGCGCAGGACGGCGTGGGCAACACCATGGACAACGGCCGGATCATTATCGAAGGTCTCGCCGGAGACGTCATCGGCTACGCCATGCGCGGCGGCGAGATCTTCATCAAGGGCGACGTGGGCTACCGCGTCGGGATCCACATGAAGGCATACCTCGAACACCAGCCGAAAATCGTGGTCGGCGGCAAGGCGGGGGACTTCCTCGGCGAGTATATGGCCGGCGGAATTATTTTGCTCTTGGGTATGTTTTCTGATAAGCCGGATGCGCCTATTGCGGGACGGAGTCTCGGAACGGGCATGCACGGCGGCGTGATCTACGTTCGCGGCACCGTTCCCGAGGACCAGCTCGGTCCCGGTTTGACGGCCACTCCGGTGGACTCCGACGATCTCAAGGTCATCGAAGGGCTGGTCAATGAATACGCCAATGAATTGAAGCTGGACAGCAAGGCGATTTTAAGCGAGAACTTCGTGAAAATTCGTCCGTTTTCGCACAGGCCGTATGGGAACCTGTACGTCCCTTGCTAGACGGCGGGGAAGATACAACACTCATTACCTTTGGAGGAACCAATGTTCTTCGATTCCGTAGCCTATGCCATGGCTCCGCCCGCTGGCGGCGGTGAAGCAGGCGGCCTCGGCGCCATCCTCGGCGGCCCCCTGCCCATGCTGATTCTGATGTTCGCCATCTTTTACTTTCTGCTCATCCGCCCGCAGCAAAAGAAGCAGAAAGCTCACAGGTCCATGCTCGACGAACTCAAGAAGGGCGATAAGGTCTGGACCAACGGCGGCATTCTCGGCACCATCACCGATATCGATGGCGACAACCTGACCATCGAGATCGCCTCTGGCGTCAATGTCGTTATCAAGCGCGGTTTCGTTGCCGATAGGGATGGCGGCGCTCCTGCGACGGACAAGAAGAAGTAGGTTCTTGCACCAGTACCTGAGACTTCGTGCGGATCGGACCACCACGACGTGGCCCGGTCCGCGCTTGCGTTTGTCGCTGGTGTTCTCAGGTCGGTAGCAACCACTCTGTATTACAGGGAGATTTCATGCAAAGTTTGCGTTTGAGAGCCATCATCGCTCTCGCTGTCGTGCTCTTGGGACTGGCCTTCATGCTGCCGTCCCTGCCCGGCGTAAAAGACTCGTCCCTCGGCAAGATTCTGCCGGGTAAAGGGGTCAGTCTCGGCCTCGACCTCAAGGGCGGCATCCACCTGACCCTCGGCGTGGACATGAAAACGGCCATGGACAACAGCCTGGCCCGTCTGGGCGACGACCTCAAGGCTTCCGCCCGCGAGCAGGAAGTTTACATCCTGCGCCCGACCGTTCTGGATGAAAGCCAGATCGAGGTTACGCTCATCAAGGGTGAACAAAAGGACACCTTTGAAAGCGTTATCAAGGATTCCACTCCGTTCGGCATCGAGCAAAGCACTCCGCTTGAAGGTGACAAGATCAAGTACATCCTGTCCGTGTCGCCCAAGTACCGCAGCGAGATTGAAAAGCTGACCATGGAACAGGCCATCAAGACCATCCGCAACAGGATCGACCAGTTTGGCGTGGCCGAACCGGACATCCGCAAGCAGCAGGACAATCGCATTCAGGTCCAGCTGCCCGGTCTGCAGGACCCCGAACGGGCCATCAAGATCATCGGCCAGACCGCACATCTCGAATTCAAGATGGTCGACGATTCCGCCGATCTCAAGAAGGCCCAGCAGGGCATCCTGGCCCCCGGCCGCGAGTTGTCCTCGCTCCTGCACCGCCAGGCCAACGGCTCCTATACGGAATCGCCCATCGTTCTCAAGAAGGACGCGGTGCTGACCGGCGAATATGTTTCCGACGCCCAGGTCCGGCTCGACCAGTGGAACACCCCTTATGTATCGCTGACCTTCAATGCGCGCGGCGGCAAGATCTTCACCGATCTGACCGCTGACAACGTGAACAAGCGGATGGCCATCGTCCTGGACGGCAAGGTCTATTCCGCTCCGGTCATCCGCGAGCGCATCTCGGGCGGCAGCGCCTCCATCACCGGCAACTTCACCCGTGAGGAAGCCCGCGACCTGGCGGTCGTGCTTCGCGCCGGTTCCCTGCCCGCGCCCGTGACCATCCTGGAACAGCGTTCTGTCGGCCCGTCCCTCGGACAGGAATCCATCGACAACGGCGTCATGTCCGCCATGGTGGGTATGGCTCTGGTCCTTGCGTTCATGGTCATCTACTACGGCTTCAGCGGCATGGTAGCCGACATCGTGCTGATCCTGAACATCATGCTTATCATGGGCGGTCTGGCGGCGTTCGGCGCTACCCTGACTCTGCCGGGCATTGCAGGTATCATTCTTACGATCGGTATGGCGGTCGACGCCAACGTCATCATTTACGAACGCATCCGCGAAGAACTCAGGCGCGGCCTGTCGGCCAGTCAGTCCGTGGCGGAAGGATACGGCAGGGCGACCCTGACCATCCTCGACGCCAACGTGACCACGGTCATCGCCGCCATCATCCTGTACCAGTTCGGTACCGGCCCGGTCCGCGGCTTCGCAGTCACCCTGACGCTCGGCATCATAACCTCCATGTTCACGGCCATCTTCGTGTCGCGCATCCTGTTTGACCTGTACCTGAAAAACCGCAGCGACAATGCGAAGCTGAGCATCTAGGGGGACGACAATGGGACTTCAAATAATCAAACCTGATACCAAGATCGATTTTGTCGGCTTAAGAAAGATCGCCTTCATTGTCTCGGCGATCCTCATTCTGTGCGGTCTCGGCTCCCTGCTCATCAAGGGCGGCCCCAAGTACGGAATCGATTTCGCCGGCGGCATGATCGTCCAGGTCAAAATCGATAAGGCCACAGACGCAGCTTCCGTCAAGGAAGCCGTCAAAGAAGTCAACCTGCCCGGCTTGGTGGTACAGTCCATCGGCCTGGAAGGCGACCACGAATACCTGATCCGCACATCCTCCTCGGACATCACTTCCGAAGAGGTTCGGGCGAAGATCAACAAGGCGTTGACCGACAACCTCGGCGCAAGCTTCGAAATTCAAAGGCTCGAAATGGTCGGCCCCAAGGTGGGCGCGGACCTTCGTTCCCAGGCTCTCGAAGCCCTGTTCTACGCTGTCCTGCTCATTGCCGTGTATATCTCCGGAAGATTCGAGCAACGCTGGACAGCGGCGGCGGTCATGGCCGCGGCCCTGGGCGGGTGCGTATACGGCCTGGGCCTTCTCGACCTGGACATGGGCTGGCTCATTCTGGCGGCTCTGTTCATCACGGTCGGCTTGTGCTGGTATCTCAAGCTGAACTACGCCCTGGGCGCGGTTGCGGCACTCATCCATGACGTACTCATCACGGTCGGCCTGTTCTCCATCATGAACAAGGAATTCGACCTGACCATCATCGCCGCGTTGCTGACTCTCGTTGGTTACTCGCTCAACGATACCATCATTGTCTTCGACCGCATTCGCGAGAACGTCATCGCCAGGCAGGGCAAAATGCCGTTCGGCCAGATCATCAACCTGTCGGTGAACCAGACCCTGTCCCGCACCATCATGACCTCGGGCACAACGCTTCTGGTCGTGCTTTGCCTGTACATCATGGGCGGCTCCGTCATTCACGACTTCGCCCTGGCGCTGCTTATCGGTATCACCGTGGGTACCTACTCCTCGATCTTCGTGGCCAGCCCGATCCTCTACGGATTTGGCCCCAGCGAACTCAAGGCAGCGGAAGAAGAAGACTAATTTACTAGTCTGGTACATTGAATTGAAAAGGGAAGGCCTCACGGTCTTCCCTTTTTTTATTGCGTCGGCAAGGTGTCCTGTTTGGCAAAGAACTTCGCGATTCAATAACCGGAGACAACAACCACCCTTTGAAAGGAGATCCACTTCCGGCGACGAGACGTACGCAGCATCCCTGCCCCCGACAAAGCGAAAAGGACGTGAGCGTCAACGACTCGCCATAAAACAATGTCTTCGCGCAGCAAACAGCCAAATCAACGCACTGTTTCTCGTAAGACTATTCTTCAAATGTCTTCACGGATGGCGTAGCAGATCAACCCTATGAAGGGGAGAGCGGGACGAATTCGGTAGGGGGCGCAGATTAGCAAAAAAGCCCCTCCGGCAGTACCGGAGGGGCTTTTTATTGTTGTCAATCGGACGAGCTTAGTCGAGCTGGCTGACAAGGTATTCCTTGATCTCGTTGATGGACTTTTCGCCATCGAGCTGGATGTACTTGAAACCGCCATCCTTCAGATCCTTGAAGTAGTTGCAGGCGGCCATGGTGCCGGTCTTGTCATCGTAGTAGATGTCATGACGCTTGTTGATGGCATCCTCATCCTGATCATCTTCGCGGGCGGTCAACGCGCCGCCGCAGACACGGCACTTGTCGCCGTCGGGGGCGATGACCGGGATGCCGACGTTGTTGGGATGGTTCGGATTGTTGGCACAGAGACGACGACCCATGATACGGGCCTTGGCGATATCGCGGGGCAGCTTGATCTCGATAACGTAGTCGAGCTTCACGCCGTCCTTCTGCAAGGCTTCCCAAAGCTTCTCGCCCTGAACCAGGGAGCGGGGGAAACCATCCAGAAGCCAACCGCTCTTGGAGTGGGACAGCACATCCAGAACCATGGGAATGGTGATATCATCAGGAACCAATTCGCCCTTGTTGATGTACTCCTTGGCCTTCAGACCGAGTTCGGTGCCGCCGCCGATGTGCTTGCGGAAGATGGCGCCGGACTCGATGTGGTCCAGGTTGTACTTTTCCTTGGCGATGTCGCCCTGGGTGCCTTTACCGGAGCCATTGGGACCGAAAATCAGAATGTTCATAATTCCTCCTGATGATGAAAAACGAAATGCCTATTGGTCATCTCGACACATTGTGCAAAAGATCACATGCTCTTATACCGCGACCGCCTGGAAGTCAATCCTTGGCGCTGAAAACCACACCTGAAACGGTTACGGTCGCGGTCTTGTCGCCAGGGAATTGAAAGACGGCATTATTCCGATGTTCCTGCCACGCCTCGTCAAGCTTGAACAACGTATCCGCCAAAGCCTGCCCCGAGCCGAGACGGTCCAGGCACGCTTTGTACAGGTGAAGCCGTTGGGCTTTGTGCAAGCCTTCAAGACGGGCATTATCCAGGATTTCACAAGCCTCGTTTTCAAGGTTGGACCAGAAATCCTGCTCAACCCGGCCAATTCGCCACAACCGGGCCACGGATTGCCAAAAGTTGGGATTTTCCCGTTCGATGAGCGGAAGAATCTCGTTGCGCACCCGATTTCGGGTCATGGACGAATCGGTGTTGGAATGGTCTTCGCGCCATCGGATGCCCAATTGGGTAACGAAGGCCGCAAGCGTGGACTTGGGGATGAGCAGCAAGGGGCGAATCAAGGCGCGTTTCGGATCATACCCGGTCATACCGGACAGCCCGGGCCAGCCTGTACCTCGAATCAGACGCATAAGCACGTCTTCGCTCAAATCGTCCAACTGATGGCCCAAGGCCACGTAATCATAGTCGCGGGACCGGAGAAGGTCGGCGTAAAGCCGATAGCGCGCTTCGCGCCCTGCCTCTTCACATCCGATGCCGCGAGTTTCGGCCACCCGGGCCACATCGCGCGATTCGACGACGCATTCGATGCCAAGTGTTTCACACAGGGAGCGGGCAAAAGAGGCGTCGCCCGCAGACTCTGAACGAAGGCAGTGATCGAGATGCACCGCGCCCACGGTAAAATTCGCCCGCTTGGAAAGATAATGCAGGACCATGAGCAGGGCAGTGGAATCCACCCCGCCGGAAAAACCGACCAGGACACGGCGCCCCTCAAGATCGACCCCCAGTTCCTCTTCGACAAACCGCCCCACATAGAGACAGAAATGCGCCCACTTGGGCAAAAGGTCCTGCAAGGACGATGGGATATCGGCAGGCGTGCTGGTCATGCTAGACAGAAACTTCCAGCTCCTCAACGAACTGGTCGAGGTATTCGATCATATGCTCGCGCTGGGCCGGGGTGGCGTAGGACACGCAGGAACAACGAATCTTGTTGCGGGCGCGGACGAGCAATTCAAGGCGCAGGCTGTTCTGATCCGGGGACTCGACACCCTCCAGGGCCATGAAGAAGGGGCCGCAATCGCCGAGGTGGGCCTTTTGCTCGCCCTGAAGAAGCTCTTCGGGCAGAGGAAGATAATAGATACCCTCCAAAGACCCGCGCAAACCAAGGTCGTCAAAGGCTTTGAGCACGGTTTGGTAGTCCTTGTCCGTCAGATCGTCTATAAGATATGTGCGCATTATTGTTCCTTTTTCGACACTTCAACGTACTTTTCGATCTCTTCGGGCGAACAAGTCGCCGCCTTGCGGTCCAAATGTGCGTCAGGCGGCACGGTCTCGTCGTCCAGATTGAACATACGTCGGGCTAGATCGATGAATCGGTCGGCCGATCCCTCTTCCTGGGTGCGCCGCTTGAGAAAACAAATGGGCTCATGCAGGGACTTGTGGGCGATGGACAAAACAAGCCGCTCCAGAGAGCTTCGGGTTCTTTCGTCCACCGGACCAATCTTTTTCATGGTTTTGTGCAATTCCCGCATGGCCACATCTTCGGCCTTGCCCACCAAGTCAACGATGGTGGGTTGGATATTCAACGAGTTGAGCCACTTGCCGAATGTTTCGGTTTCGAGGTCCACTACGGCGCGGGCCTTGGTGGCCTCTTCCTGGCGATGAGCCATGTTTTCGTCGACCACCTCGGTGAGATCGTCGATATCGTAAAGATAGACGTTGTCCAACGTATTGACGTCCGGATCGATGTCGCGGGGCACTGCTATATCGATGAAGAACATCGGCTTGTTTTTACGCTTGCGCAACACTGCCTTGACGTCCCTGGCCCGAATCACTGACACCGGAGACCCGGTGGAGGATATGACGATGTCCACCTCATGCAGCCGGTCAGGCATGTTTTCGATCTGGATAGGTTCCCCGCCCAGGCTGTCCGCAAGCTCCCTGGCTCGCGAAAGGGTGCGGTTGGCGATAATGATGTCCTGAACACCGTTCCTGAGAAGGTGCATGGCGGCAAGTTCGGCCATTTCGCCCGCGCCCACGAGCATGGCCTTGGTGGGCCTGAGATCGCCGAATATCTTACGGGCCAGTTCAACGGCAGCATAGCTGATGGAAACCGCGCTGGAGGCGATGGCCGTCTCGGTGCGGATGCGTTTGGCCACGGAGAAGGACTTGTGCAGCAACCGGTTGATGATGGTTTTGGCTGTTCCCTTTTCCACGGCGGATCGGTAGGCGTCTTTGAGCTGTCCGAGAATCTGAGGCTCTCCCATGACCATGGAGTCGAGCGAGGAGGCCACTGAGAAAATGTGCTTTACCGCGTCCAAATCCGAATACTGATAAATATCTTCAATCAGGAGTTCAGGGGAGCCGTTGCACGCCGTGGCCCAATACTGGATCACGGCGTTCATGGCCTGATCCGACGGGACGTTTTTGACCACCGCCACGATTTCCACGCGGTTGCAGGTGGAGAGCGCGAGACACTCCTGCACGGGACAGTTGGCCATAAGGCCCTGTTCGAAGTTGTCCACGTCGGTCAGGGCGAATTTTTCGCGCACTTCCACGCCCGCGGTACGGTGATTGAGGCCAATGAGAATTATCTGCTTGTTCATGGCACGGCCCTGAAGGTGATGGTGTGATGAATGAGGGAAATGCACATTCCGGCAAAGACCCAGATTGCCAGGATGGCGGGTTTTCGTCCGCGCCAGTCAAGCACCAGCCGTTGATGGAAAAGGAAGGCGTAGAGGAACCAGACAGCCAGCGAGCCGATCTTCATGATGTCCCACGCGAACGGCTTGAACGGCGCGATCAGGTACCAGAAGAACGTGGAGAAAAGTCCCAAGGTGTAAAGCGGGAAGCCTATCAGCACGGCCCAGCGGTTGACGGTATCGAACTTGTCGAGGGACGGAATGTTCTGCCCCATGCGCGCCAGCCCTTCCTTGGTTTTGAGCTTGCGATTGTAATAGATAAAGGCGGCTCCCGCGCCAAAGGCCATGATGAGAGCCCCCAGGGTCAGGACCAACGCGCCGATGTGCAGACCAAAGAAAAGGGCGGTCAAATGCGGAGGCATGACCACCTTGATGCCGCCCAGAGCCAGGGACGCGACGAACAGCAGCAGAGCGAAGGGCAGGGCGGTGATGGCGAGGTATTCAAGACGCAACCTCCACCACAAAAAGAAATACAGGGCCAGAGCGCACCAGCCAATGATGTTGAAATAGAAGGTGCCCCCGCTCAGTGCGGACGGATCACGGCTCAGGGTGAGGGCCAGGTCCACGGTATTGAAGGAGAAACCGAGAACGGCGAGCCAAATGGCGATGCGCTTGAGCCGGTCGTTTTCCGTGAACACGGATGTCAGGAAAAGCACTGTGCCGAGCGCGTAGAGCGCAATAATCACGATATGGAGCGAATCAAACAAGCCCATCAAGCAACTCCGGGATGTTGTCGTGCAGCGGGTCGGGTAAAGATTCTTTAAGAATTTGCGCGGCCGCGTCAAGATCGCGGTTCTTCATGGCGTCGAGCAGAGCTGAGTTCACCAGGGACCGGAAGACCGCCGTGTTGTCCGCCGTGGTCAATCCCAAACCGAGCATGAGGGGTCTGATGCGCCCCATGGCGGTCAGCAAATTGGCATACTCGTCGCCGAAATTCTCCTGCAGTTCCTTGCGAATGCGCTTGGCCATGGCCGGACTGCGGCCCGCCGTGGAGATGGCCACGGTCAGATCGCCGCGCTTGACCGTGGCGGGCACGATGAAACTGCATTTTTCGGGCTGATCCACGATATTGCAAAGAATGCCCCGATCACGGCATAGATTGCTGATGCGCCAGTTGACCTCTTCGGAGGAGGTGCAGGCGATGACCAGGAATTTGCCGTCCAGGTCGCCGTCGACAAACTCGCGGCAATGGAAATCCACGTTGGGCAGAGCCAGAATAGGCGTCATTTCCGGGTCTGCGCCGCGGGTGTCGATGATGGTCACGCTGCCTGCCCCGGAGTCGACCAGGGACTGGATTTTGCGCTTGCCGACTTCGCCCGCGCCCACGACCAGGCATCCCTTGTTTTCCAGGTTCACGAAGATGGGGTAATATCGCATGGCTCTTGATAACCAATGCACGGGAACATGTAAAATGGGAAATTGCCCGGTTCTTGCAAGAATCATTGAAATTACGCTAGGATTTTGACGCACGCGAACTCAACATGAAGAATTACCTCGTCATACAACTCGCCCGGTTCGGAGACCTCGTCCAGACCAAACGGCTGATAAAAACGCTTCTGGCTCGGCCGGAAGCAACGGTTCATCTTTGCCTGGACGCCTCACTGGCTCCGCTGGCCCGGCTGATTTATCCCGATGCGATCCTTCATCCGATCATGGCCCACAGTGCCGGAACGTATGACGGAAACGCATTCCTGAAAATGCTGGATAACAACTGGCGGGCCTTTGCTGAACTCGCCCAATTGGACTTCGCCGCCATCTACAACCTCAATTTTTCCGGCTTGAATTTTCGGCTGGCCGCTCTGTTCGAGCCGGAAAAAGTGGAAGGGTATGCATGGCGCAACGGCCAGGAAGTCATCGGCCACTGGCCCGCCATGGCCATGCGCTGGTCGGGGTTTCGTCGGCTTGGCATCAATCTGGTGGATTTCTGGGGAGCGTATTGCCCGGACATGCTCCCTCCCGGACAGGTCAATCCCGAGGCAACGCCCAAAGGCGGCGGAATCGGCGTGGTTCTGGCCGGTCGCGAAACCAGACGGTCTCTCCCCGCGCCGCTGCTGTCCCGGATCGCAGCCACTCTGGCTGGCTCGCGCAAGGCGCAACGTCTCGTCCTCCTGGGTGGCCGGACCGAACAGGCGGCAGGGCAGGCGGTAATCAAGGACCTGCCTGCGGCCGTGCAGCGAAACGCCGAGAATATGGCAGGCCGGACCGACTGGAAGCAACTTGTGGAAACCGTCGCCGGGTTGGACCTGCTGATAACCCCGGACACCGGAACCATGCACCTCGCCGCCCATTTGGGCACGCCGGTGGCCGCATTCTTCCTTTCTTCCGCCTGGTGCTTCGAGACAGGTCCCTACGGCCTCGGCCACATCGTTTATCAGGCCTCGACAGATTGCTTGCCGTGCCTGGAGACCGCTCCCTGCCAGGAAAACGTCAAATGCCTGAACGGGTTCGCCGATCCGGGCTTCCAGCGATTCCTGGTCACTGGAAACCCCGGACATTCCCCGGACGGCATCCTGACCCTGCGATCGGAATTCGACGCCTTGGGACAGACCTACATTCCCATGGCCGGGCATGATTCGGACGCGCCTCGGCGCGAGGTATTGAGACGCTTTATTCTTCACCACCTTACCGGCACGGAACCGCTCTTCGATGAACTTGAACAGACTTTCGCCCAACAATTATACAGGGATAAGGACTGGATGACTGCTGACACGCACTACGGGATACAGGGATAACCCAATGGAAACGCTACGTATTCTCGTCATACTGCCGCTCTACGGCGGCTCCCTGCCCATCGGCCGGTACGCGGCTTCCGCACTGAAGCAGGAAGGGCACCTGACCGAAGTCTTCGAGGCTCCTGCCTTCTACCCGGCATATACCGCCCTGAGCGACCTCAAGGTGACCACCGACCGCCTGGATTATTTGCAGAATTCCTTTCTGAACGTGGTCAGCCAGTCCATTCTGGCCAAGGTGGAGACCTTCCAGCCCGATCTCGTCCTGGCCATGGCGCAGGCCCCGCTCAATCAACAGGCCCTCAAAAGACTTCGACGTGATGGAGTGGCCACGGCCATGTGGTTCGTCGAGGATTACAACTTGTTCACCTACTGGAAGGCGTTCGCGCCATTGTATGACGTTTTCGCCGTGATACAGAAAGGCGCCTTTTTCGAAGACCTTGCCGCCATCGGACAGCCGAACGCGCTCTATCTGCCGCTGGCCGCCCAACCGGACTTCCATCGGCCCATGGACCTGTCGCCCGTGGAACGGCGCAAATTTGGTTCCGAGGTCTCGTTCATGGGCGCGGGATATCCCAACCGACGCAAGGCCTTCCGCGAACTGGTCAATTTCAATTTCAAGATATGGGGCACGGAATGGGAGGGCGACCATGTCCTCGAACCGCTCGTGCAACTCAAGGGGGCCCGCGTAACCCCGGAAGAATGCGTAAAAATCTTTAACGCGACCAAGATCAATCTCAACTTACATTCAAGCATTCAAGCCGACGAGCTGGTCACGTTCGGCGACTTCGTCAATCCGCGCACTTTCGAATTAGCCGCTTGCGGCGCGTTTCAATTGGTGGACAAACGAACCCTCATGCCGGAGGCCTTCGCGGAAAACGAACTAGCGACGTTCTCATCCATGGATGAACTCCTTGAAAAGATAGAATACTTTTCCTCGCGCCCCGAGGAGCGGCAGGCTTATGCGGACCGAGGGCGAGCCCGAGCGCTCAAGGACCATACCTATGCGCAGCGCATGAATTCCCTGCTCCAGTTCACCGCCGAACGGATTCCCGGCTGGCCCAAACCGCGCGACGCCTCTCCGATCTTCGGAGTAAACTATCCGCCCGAATTGAAGCGCAACATCCTTGATCTGTTGTCCCGGCTAGGCCTGCCCGAAGACGTGTCCTTTGAAGACTTGGTCTGGGCGGTTAGGCAGCAGCAGGGCAAGCTGAACGACTTGGATACATCCATTTTATTCCTGGATGAATGGCGCAAATTATATAAGAAAAAGTCCTGAAAAAACTTTAAGTGTTTTATGAAGAAAAAGCCTGATTGGGATTCCAAACAGGCTTTTTTACAGGAATAAACTATCGTTGTTTCTTGAATTGACGCAACCAGGCATTGAGCCTCGGCTCTTCGCCCTGGTCCTTTGGGTGGTAGAACCGACGCCCCGTAAGCTCGGTGGGGAGGTAGTCCTGATCGGCCCAACTTTTGGGGAAATTATGAGGATAAAGATAACCACGCCCATAACCCCATTCCTGCTGCAAGGAACTGGTGGCGTTGCGCAGATGAAGCGGGACCGGATGCGGTCCATTTTCGCGTACCTCTTTTTGGGCGGTCCGGTAGGAGGCATAGGTGGAATTGCTCTTGGGAGCGAGAGCAAGGTACACCGCTGTCTGCGCCATGGGGATGAATCCCTCTGGCATACCGATGGCTTCCACGGCCTGATGGCAGGCCATGGCCTGGTTCAAGGCGAACGGGTCGCCAAGTCCCACATCCTCCGAAGCGGAAATAATCAGCCTCCTGGTGACGAAACGCGGATCTTCGCCGCTTTCCAGTAGGCAGGCGAGATAATAGAGTGCCGCATCCGGGTCCGAACCGCGTATGGACTTAATCATGGCCGAGACCAATTCATAATGCGAATCGCCGTCGCGATCGCCCCGGACCACGATCTCGGGCAAGGAATCGCGCAGACATTCCGGGCACCGCTTGTCCTTGGGAAGCTCTGCGGTATATTCAAGTAGATTCAGCAGGGTGCGGGCGTCGCCACCGGCCATCGCCGCAAGCATCTTGTGGCTTTCCTCCTCAAGGTCCACGCCGAGTTCCTCGGCTCCGCGGAGAGATACGCCCATCAGCTCCTCACGGCTGAGTTGACGCAGTCGTAGAACGTGAAGGCGTGAGAGGAGCTGACGGGTGACGCTGAAAGAGGGGTTTTCCGTGGTGGTGGCGAGCAGGGTGATTTCGCCGCTCTCAAGGATGGGCAGGAAAAAGTCCTGTTGGGCCTTGGAAAACCGATGCAACTCATCGAGAATAAGCACTTCCTGCCCCGGCAACATCTTGCGCAGGGCGGTCAGTCCGGCCTCGGGGGCACTGACCCGCAAATATTTTTTCCCGGTCATCTGGGCCAGAAGAAGGGCCAGAGTGGACTTGCCGCAACCAGGGGGGCCGAACAGCAAAAGACTCGGCATACGTTTGGACTTGGCAAAGGCCTCGATCCGGTTGCGGATGTGGCTCTGGCCCACGAAATCATCCATGGAGACAGGCCTGATCCTGTCGGCAAGCGGGTGACTTTCTTCTATTTCCAGTTTCATGACCTATCCTGTGCGCCGAACAAGGCGAGACTAAGGCAGTAGACGGCGGCGGTCTCCCACCGCAGGATGGATGGGCCAAGCGTAACCGGGACAAAGCCAGCCTTGATAAGCCTGTCCGCTTCGGCGGAGTCAAAACCGCCTTCGGGACCGATTACTACAAGAGTGCGCCCTTTGGAAAGCATTGACGGCGACAGAGGAACGGTGACCTCTTCCGCTTCCCAGGCCAAATAGAGGTTGTCGAAATTCCCGGCACGGGAAATCAATCCATCCAGACCTCCGGGAACCGTCTCCAGATCGGGAAGGCGGACGGCCCCGCATTGCTTTGCCGCCTGGATAAATTTCTCATTCCAGGTGGCTTTCGGATCATCGGGCGGCATTCCCTGGCTGCGCACGGCACGCCAGAAGACGATCCCACGTCCCTGAAGCTCCACGGCTTTTTCCAGAAGGTAGTCGCGCCGTTTGGATTTGCCCCAGCCGATAGCCAGGGTCAACCCGCCCTTGGGCTCTGGGTGCTCGGCCAGCTCAACGGCCTCCAATTCAGCGCGATTCTTTGCGATATCGAGCACTTTGAACAGTCCGTCGCGCCCTTGACCGTCAAATAAACGGACCACCTGGTTCCGTTCCGTGCGCAGGATGGTGCCCATGTGCCGGGCCTCGGGGCCGGTGAGGATGACGGTGCCGCCGCAATTAGCAGGCCATTGGTCCGCCGGAAGGAAGAAAGAGTTCAATCGCGCCATGGCAAATCCGAAAAAAAAGCCGGAGGCGAACCTCCGGCCCTTCGAGCTAGAGTTCGTTTTCTATGAGATCATCGTACGTTTCCCGTCTCCGGGCGACAATGACCTTGTCTCCATCCACCAACAGCTCGCAGGCGCGCGGCCTGGAGTTGTAGTTGGAGGACATGGTGAAACCATAGGCTCCGGCCGAGTAGAGCACCAGTCGCTCACCCTGTTCGACGGTGGGCAGCTCTCTGTCGCGGGCCAGGAAATCGCCGGACTCGCAGATGGGGCCGACCACGTCATAGACCTTGGGCTCACGTCCCTTGGACTCGACTTCGGCGATGCGGTGATAGGAACCGTAGAGGCTCGGGCGGACCAAGTCGTTCATGGCCGCGTCCACAATGAGAAAATTCTTGGTCGGATTGGACTTGGTATAGACCACTTCCGTTACCAGGATGCCCGCGTTGCCCGCGATGACACGCCCGGGCTCAAGGATGACCTTGAGAGGCAGCCCCTTGAGTCTCTCGCTCAGCGCCTTGCCGAATTCGGCGGGGTGGGGCGGTTCCTCTTCGTTGTAGGGAATGCCCAGGCCGCCGCCCAGATCGAGATACTTGATCTTGATTCCAAGCTCCCCGAGCTTTTCATAGAAGACCAGAAGCTTGTCCAGGGCCTCCAGGAACGGGTCCAGACTGGTCAACTGGGACCCAATGTGGCAGTCCATGCCCACAGGCTCGATATGCGCGAGTTCGGCGGCCCGCTTGTAGGCCTCCATGGACAGATCAATGTCCAATCCGAACTTGTTCTTCTGCATTCCGGTAGAAATATAGGGATGGGTCTGCGGGTCCACATCCGGATTGATGCGGAAGCTGATTTGCGCGACGGTGCCCATTTCTTCCGCCACTTGGTTGATACGTTCCAGTTCCGCCAGAGACTCGACGTTGAACATGAGAATGCGCGCTTCCAAAGCCTCGCGAATCTCGGAATCCCGCTTGCCCACGCCGGAATAGACGATCCGGCCGGGATCAACACCGGCCCTAAGAGCGCGGTAGAGTTCGCCGCCGGAAACGATATCCATGCCCGCTCCTTCTTTGGCGAGCATTTTGAGCACGGACAGATTGGAGTTGGCCTTGACCGAAAAACAGGTCAGGTGGTCCAGCTTGTTGAAAGCGGAATCGAAAGCGTGGAAATGCCGCTTGAAGGTCGCGGTGGAATAAATATAAAGCGGAGTGCCGTACTGGCTTGCCAGCTCGGAAACACTGACTTCCTCGGCAAAAAGAACGCCGTCCCGATGTTCGAAATGATGCATGAGGTTCGATCTCCTGATAAAGATGTATGGGGATCAATACGCCCTAAAAAAAGATATCATCCAATACTTTTCAGATATAAAAGGGATGTCCGGCCCTAGGGCTCGGCCCGGTACACGTCGGTGTACTGCAAGGGCATGGTCGAAATTTCGTTCTTGCCGGATACCTGAAACCTGTACTCGACGCCCGGCTCAAGCCCGCAGATGCTCAGCTTCAACACATTGCCGTCCAGGTCAAATCCCTCCTGACCGCGAATGAAATGCTGCGCATTGCGGGGGACGAACGGACATCCGACACAGCCCTGTCCCTCGCCGTCGCCAACGGCTTCATAGAGGACACTGGCGCGCCACAGTCGTTCCTTCGCACCGCCAACGCCCACTTCGAGCACCAGACATCCATCCTGCCGCACGCCTTCGATGAGCTTGAGAGTGAAACGATCCTCGCTCCTGGTCGCCTGGGGCCACTGCTTGCGCCCCAAGGCACAGCTCGACAGCACGGACAATCCAAAGAGGAGGAGGGCGGTGATAATGACGAATTTGCGCATGGATCAGTCCTTAATCATGTCCTTCCACTGATTGAGAAGCATAAGCGCCTGGATGGGGGTCATGCCGTCCACGTCCAGGTCCGTAAGCTGGGTAATAATCGGGTGTTCGCACAACTCGCGGTCGATCTTGATGGGCGGTGCGCCGAAGCCGGGCAATAACGTCTGAGACGCACGATCAACCGCCCCTTTAGCTTGGCTATCCTGCGATTTTTCTTCGAGCTTCGCAAGGATTTCCCTGGCGCGCTCCACCACGGGGCGGGGCACCCCGGCAAGACGGGCCACTTCGATGCCGTAGCTCCGATCGGCCGGTCCGGGAACAAGCCTGCGTAAAAACACGATATCCCCTTTCCACTCCTTGACCGCGATGTTGAGGTTCCGCAGTCCCTCGATCTTGCCTTCCAGGCTGGTCAATTCGTGATAATGGGTGGCGAACAGAGTGCGTACCGAGCCGCCCGCGCGAGTGGACAATTCCTCGACCACGGCCCAGGCGAGCGAAAGGCCGTCGTAGGTGCTGGTGCCCCGGCCGATCTCGTCGAGAATGACCAGGCTCCGTTTGGTGGCCTGTCTCAGAATGCGCGCGGTCTCGGTCATTTCGACCATAAATGTGGAGTGCCCCTGAGCCAGATTGTCCGAAGCGCCCACCCGCGAAAAGACACGGTCCGCCAGACCGATACGTGCGCTCCGGGCCGGAACAAAGGAGCCGATCTGCGCCATGATGGTCATGATCGCCACTTGGCGCAGCACCGTGGATTTACCCGCCATGTTCGGGCCGGTGATAAGCAGGATGCGGCGGCTCTCGTCCATTCGAAGGTCGCCGGGGATGTAGTTGGACGCGCCCATGGCCGCCTCGACCACAGGATGGCGTCCCTGCTCGATATCAATCTCAAGCCCTTCGTGCAGAACAGGCCGGGTCCATTCGTTGACCCGTGCGGCCTCAGCCAGTCCCTGCCAGTAGTCCAGCGAGGCGACTACGTCGGCCATGAACAGGAACCGGGAACGGGCCTTGGCCAGCAATTCGCGCAACTCCTGAAACAATTTGTATTCCAGGCTCTTGCGTTCTTCACTGGCGGAAATGATCCTGTCCTCAAGCTCCTTCAACTCGGGAGTGATGTACCGTTCGCTATTTACTAGAGTCTGACGGCGGATGAAGTGGTCCGGCACCTGTCCCTTGTACGCTTTGGAGACCTCGAAGTAATAGCCGAAAACCTTGTTGAAACCGAGCTTGAGCTTGGGAATATCGCTTTTGGCCAGCTCTGCTTGATGCAGCTCCTTGAGCCGGTCCTCGCCGTGTTCATTGAGCTCGATAAGCTCATCCAGAACCGGATCGTATCCTTTGCGGAACAGGCCGCCGTCCGTGATTACGGGCGGAGGGCTGTCCACCAGGGCGGCATCAAGCAGGGCGCACAGGTCCTCCATGGCGTCCCATTTGTTAAAGATACGCTTCAACTCCTGGGTTTGCTCCAGGGATTCCTCTTCAGCAAGAAGCTTGCGAAGTGGGGGGAGCATGGTCAAACTGCGGCGCAGGGCTATGAAATCCTTGGGATTCGCACGGCCAAGAAAAATACGGGTAGAGAGCCGTTCCAGATCGTAGACCGAATCCAGGCCGTGCCGGATGTCGCCACGCAGGCGGTCGCGTTCAAAAAGAAAAGCGACGCACTCCTGGGTCTTTTCGATGGGCGTAAGATTACGCCACGGCTGTCGCAGGCGGGCTTCCAGCAAACGGCCGCCCATCGGCGTCATGGTCCGATCCATGACCTGCCACAGGGTGCCGAGGCCGGTTCTGCCGTCAAGCCTACGGAAAATTTCAAGATTGCGTTCTGTTACTTCGTCGAGAAGAAGATGCTTGCCAAGGTTCAGCGGCTTGAATTCACCCAAATGTCCGAATTCGCCTTTCTGTGTCTGGTCCAGATAGGTAAGGAGCGCTCCGCAAGCTCTGACAAGTTCATCCTTGCCCTTAAGGCCGAGGCTTTCCAGGTCCGTAACCTTCTGCATCTCCAGAACGCGGTTCCGCGCTCCGGCCAAATCGAAGAACGCGCCAGGAGCAACGGACGTGACCTGACCGGCCAGGTCAATGAACTGAGGCGGTACCTTTATCCCCTGTGGGAGAAGCAATTCGCTCGGGTCGATCTTGACCATCCATTGCCACAGCTCCGGCTCCTTGCGGCTGTATAGGCCGGACCATTGCCCCGTGGAAAAATCGAGCCAGGCGATGCCGCCGGCGTCCTTGGAGCTGTCCCAATAGAGTGCGCCGAGATAGTTGTTGGCCTTGGACTTGAGATTGGAATCCTCGACCACGGTGCCGGGGGTAAGCACGCGGGTTACGTCGCGTTTAACCAGCCCCTTGGCCTCCTTAGGGTCCTCGATCTGGTCGCAGACGGCGATCTTGTACCCCTTGTCGAGAAGCTGACTCAGGTAGGGCTCCACCGAATGGTGAGGCATACCGCACATGGGAATGGGATTTTCGTCGTTGGGATTACGACTGGTCAGGGCGATCTGGACAGCGCGGGAAACGACCTCGGCGTCCTCGAAGAAGAGCTCGTAAAAGTCGCCCATGCGGAAAAAAAGCAGGCAGCCCGGGTTTTCCTCCTTGAAGCGGAGGTACTGCTCGAGCATAGGAGTCAGTTTTTTTTGTACCACGAGAAGGTCTGTACGCTTGTATTATTCGTTGATCTCGGTTCTGAAGGCGATGGAGTGCCAGCTATGGCAACGCGGGCAGTTGAAAAAGAGCTGATCGCGCTTCAGGCCGCAATGGCGGCAGAAGAACCTCCGGACCAGTCTGGCCCGGTCGATGAAAAAGGAAAGCTGTTCCTTGAAGAAGGGCGTCAAGGTCTGTTCGGTCCGCGACAGATCGAACAGCTCAAGCCGCGCTTGCCAGAAATCGGCGTTGAGCATGAGCGCCTTCTCAAGCCAGGGGCGGGCGTTTTCCGTGTCCTCGATGCGCAGGAGGAGAAGGGCTCCGTAATGCAGCAACAGAACGTCGGGCTCTTGAGTCTCAATGACGGGGATCACAACCTGAACGATCTTTTCATCCGGACACGTCCCGGACCACTCGTTTTCCTCGCCGAAGGAATTGACCCGGACCTTTTCCGCCAGGGCCAAAGCCTGCAGCAGCCCCTCGAAAAGGACGAAACGCAGTTCCGGTGCCACCTGAGCCAAGGCTTGGGCGAGGATATCGCCGACCTTGGCGGCATTGCCGCTCTTGTAAGCCTGGGTCATCTGCTCCAACCAAGCCTCCACCGCGCCGGGGTAGGCACGGATGGCATGGCGCAAGGCTCGATGCCCCTGAGAGACATTACCCTCGGCAAAACGATCCTTGGCCAAACGGACCAGAAAATGCGCCTGAGGCAAGGGCAGGTCGAGCTGGCCATAGGACTCGGCGGCTTTTTCGTAGTCGCCGCGTTCGGCCGTCAGGCGAGCCATTTCCCTATGAATGGAGATAGGGTCCTGCCCGAGAGAGCGGGCCTGATGAAAGGCCTTCTCCGCACGATCGAGGAAACCGGCGCGACGAAAATCCCGGCCCAGTTCGAACCAGGCACGGGCCTTGAACTCTCGGTCCAGGCCCGGCCTGACGATAAGACTGTTTCTGATTTGGATAGCGCGCTCGATCTCGCCCTGAGAGCGGTAGAGACTGCCGAGCGCAAGATAGATTTCAACCGCTTCCGGATCGTTCTGGACGACCTTGCTGAGTTCCTCTATGGCCGCACGGGTATCCTGCACAGGCAGAGACTCCCCGTTTCCCGCGGCTCTAGTCGTATCTCTCGTGAAGCTCGGCGTCTTCTTGCGGTTGAAGATATTCCAGCCCATGACGACGCCTAGGCGTTTTCCTCTTCCTTGGTCTCGACGGAGGAGAAGGAGGTGTCCGCGCTGATAGGCATGTTGCGCAGGGAGTTGAGTTCCTGTTCCAGGCTGGCCATGCGGGTGCGGCATTCCTTGAGCTTGGAAGCGCTGCGGAATTTATCCACCGCGAAATAGATCATGGTCAGCAGGGAGCCGGCCACGAATGCGGTCAGAATCAGGAACCCGAAGGGCAGGGGAATGGAATGCAGGGTGGCTACGTAAGGAATATCGAGAACCAGTACCAGGTTCTGAAGCAGGACATCATTGTTCTGGCTGAAGAACAAGATGGAAAAGACAAAAAGCACCAACAGAAACAGGACCTTGATAAAACGCATGCGGTTCTCCTAAGCTGTTATTGCATCGAACAGCGGCTTGAGACGGCTGTAGGTTGAAGACAGGTGTTCGGGGATGACCGTGGTCTCGCCGAAGACGGCCATAAACGACGCGTCCCCATTCCACCGGGGGACAATCTGAAAATGCATGTGCTGAGCGATACCAGCCCCTGCCGCCTCGCCCAGATTAAGTCCCATATTGATCCCTTGAGGGTGGAATGCCTTTTCCAGCACTTCGATGCAGCGCCTTATCCAGAGCATACAGTCTTGGGACTCTTCCAAAGTCAAATCCGTCAGGTGGCTCACATGACGGTAAGGCGTAACCATGAGGTGCCCGTTGTTGTACGGGAACTTGTTCATGATTACGAAACAATGTTCGCCGCGGGCGAGGATGCAACGCTCCTCGTCCTCACTCGTGCCCTCGGGTATGCAGAAGACGCATTCCTCGGGTTTGGGACCGAGTATATATTCAAGACGCCAAGGCGCCCACAGAACATCCATATCCACTTCCGTTTCAATTTCATGCGGTTGAAGGATATGTTGGCGACAACCGCTCACACATACCAACATCTTGATTTTCTACACGGCTTGCCCGTGGAGGGCAAGGGGGTAAAGCGCCTAGTCCTCGCTCTTTTCGATGAAACTCGCCGCGAGTTCCCTGTTCAATCTCTTGGCCAGATTCAATTGTTCGTGACGAGTCTCAGCACGACCGTCGATCTTGGCAATCATCAGCTTGTCCAGAATGGCCGTATAGATGGGGCCGGGCTCAATGCCGATGTTTTTGAGGTCCTTGCCGTTAACATCTATCTCAACGTATTGCAATCTTGCGAGATATTGAGAAATATTCCTCCTGATGTATTCCTTTCGGCTACGCGCCATGAGAAAGAGAACACCCTCGACCGGGACAGGGTGAAGAATCTGGTAGAGGCGGCTTAACTTGGAGCGCCCCTCCTTCCAGCCCATGAGCTTCATCAGCGCTTCGCCGATCATATCCCGGAGTTGGAAGAAATCCCGTTCTTCTTTTTGGGTGAAATGCAGCCGCTTGGTCACCTGGCCGATGTCCTCACGCTTGATGCCCATGGTCATGCCCAGAATGTAGAGTTTCCACGGGACAACAGACGGTTCCAGATAAAGAAGTTTGTACCAATTGTGGACCTTGGCCAATTCCGTCAAAATCTGGATACGATCCCTGTCAAGGGAAAGGAGAGGATGGATGGCTTCCATGATCCCCAGTTCCTGCATACGCAGCAGACAGGAAAGAGGGTCATCCTCATTCATGATGAGCTGCAACTCATGCATAACACGAGTCCCGGAAAGCTTGCTGAACAGCTTGAGGTTAAGGGCATTCTTGATGAGGCGCATGGTCTGGCCGCCGATCTGGAAATCGAAACGCCGCTCGAACCGTATGGCCCTCAGAATACGGGTGGGATCTTCCACAAAGCTCAGGGAATGCAGCACGCGGATGGTCCGGTTGCGAATATCCCGGTCGGCGCCAAAGAAGTCCACCAACTGGCCGAAACGCCCGGGGTTGATGCGCAGGGCCAGGGCGTTGATGGTGAAGTCGCGTCGGTACAAATCCATCTTGATGGAGGAAAGCTCCACAGTGGGCAGGGCGGCAGGGTATTCATAGTATTCCAGCCGGGCTGTGGCCACATCCACGCGTTGGCCGTCTTCAAGGATAACCAGAGCGGTCTTGAACTTGGAATGCGCCTTGACTCGGCCGCCGAGCTTCTTCGCGAAACGCTTGGCGAAAACAATGCCGTCGCCTTCAACCACCAGGTCGAGGTCAAGATTGGGCCGCCCGAGCAGTATGTCGCGCACGAAGCCGCCGACCGCATAGACTTCCCAATCCAGTTCGGCCCCCAGATCGCCTGCCTCCTTGAGCAGGTCGAGCATACGCTGTGGCAGCCGGTTCCTGGCTTGGGCGGCGATATTCCTCTCGCGGCGGCGGTCCGGCATGAGGGAATCCGGAATACGCGCGGGCTCTTCGATCAGCATGTTCATGAGATCAGTGCGGGTGATGACCCCAACCAGATTCTCGCCATCCGCCACGGGAAGCATCCGTTGGCGGTTGTTCAGAATTATCTCCATGACCCGATAGAGATCGGTCTTCGACTCCACCGTCTCAAAATTCCTGGTCATGTATTCGCTCAGGCCCACCTCGCCCAGGTGGTGGGAGAGAGCCTTGTCCGCGATTTTATGACCAATGATGCCGATGCATCGCATGGTGCCACCTTCCACCACCGGCACGTCCTTGAGCCCGTAGCGGGTCATCAACTCCACAGCATCGGCAATGGTCTTGTTGCCCTCGATGACAACGGGAGGCCGGGACATGAGCGATTCCACCACGATCTGCGGATTGATCTGCGAATAGAAGAGAGCGAACAAGTCGTCGCGCACCTCGGCAAGGGTGCGGTCCTTGATGGTGGCCGAGGCCGCCGAATCGTGCCCGCCGCCCCCGAGAGAGGCGCAGATGCGGCCGACGTTGACGTCCGGGCTTTTGGACCGGGCCACCAGATGGATGCGGTCGGCCATGCGGCCCAGCGCGAAAACGACCTTGATCTTCTCCATGTCCATAAGCTTGTGGACCAGCAGAGCGAAGTCCGGAACAAACTTGTCCGTGGACATCTCGGTGATGACCACATCAATGCCATGGATATCGTATGTCTTGGCGTTCTTGAACAATTCGCCAAGATACGTGACCTGCACGGCGGACAGATCATGAGACAACAGGTCGGCGATGACCTCAAGATTCATGCCCTGGGACTTGAGCCAGCCAGCGGCCTCGAAATCCTCCGGAGTGGTGGTGTTGAAGCCGAAAGAGCCGGTGTCCTCGTAAATGCCGACGCCGAGCAAAGTGGCTTCCTCGGCATTGAGGGACAAGCCCTGTTCCCTTATTTCATGCACGATGATGGTAGTGGTGGAGCCCCAATCTCGGACCACGACCTTTTCGGCGGGTAAATCCTCCTCGCTGTCGGGGTGATGGTCGTAGAGATGAATGCGCAACCCATCGTTGTCCAGGACCGGCCGAACGTGGGGAATCCGCGATCGCTGCCGTGTGTCCACGACCACCAGCAGCTCCACGGACTCGGGATCAATGTCCTTGAAGGCCTTGAAGTTGAAGAGATAAGTGGTGCTCTCGATAAAAAAATTGCGGAGGTTGGATTCCTGGCTGCCGGGGAAAATGAGCACTGCGCCGGGGTAGAGCTTGCTGGCCGCAACCATGGCTCCCAAGGCGTCAAAATCCGCATTGGCGTGGGCCGTGATCACGATCGGGGCCTTTATCTTTTCTGGCATGTTTTTCATTTGGTATTCTGGCGGTTGCTGAGATCACATGGTTGATCGCGGATGGAATCTCCTGTGCAGGTTCTTCAGCCTGCTGGACTCCACATGGGTATAAATCTCGGTGGCGCTGATGTCCGCATGACCCAAAAGAATCTGCACGGTGCGCAGGTCCGCGCCGCCCTCCAGCAGATGCGTGGCAAAGGAATGCCGAAAGGTGTGAGGAGAAATGGGCCGCTTTATGCCCGCGGCCTCGGCGTATTTCTTGATGAGTTTCCATACGCCCTGGCGGGTCAGACCCTTGCCCGACCGATTCAGAAACATAAAGTCCGTGCACGGCTTGAATCCGGTCCGGGTGAACTCCAGATAATGATTGAGAAAGTCCTGGGCCGTATAATGGATGGGGATAAGCCGGTCCTTGGCGCCTTTGCCGAAGACCTTGAGCATCCCGACCTGGGGGTCGTAGTCCAGGACCTTCATGCCGATAAGCTCGGAGACTCTCAATCCGGCAGCATAAAGAAGCTCCAGCATCACCTTATCGCGCATACCAAGCGGAGTGGAGGTGTCGGGCAGGGCGAGGACTCGTCCCATCTCTTCACGAGTGAGAAATTCCGGCAACTTGCGTGGCAGCTTGGGATTTTCAAGAAGTTGCCCGGGGTCTTCCTTGTACCATTTCTCTCCCACAGCGAAGGCAAAGAAACCACGGAGGGAGGAGAGGTGACGCGCCAGGGAACGGCTCTTCAACCCTCTGGCCCGCAGATGTGTAAGGTAAAGAAAGAGGGTCCTGTCCGTCAGGTCCTTCAGGGCAAAGGACTTCTCTTCCAAAAAGGCGAGGAGGGAACCGAGGTCGTTGGCGTACCCCGTCAGGCTGTTCTCGGACAACCCCTTTTCAATCAGCAGGTATTCAAGATAACGGTCCACCCAGGGATGACTATACTCGTTGATGTTTTTTTCTTTTTCCGGGTGTGTCATAATCTTTGCCGAATCGGTTTGATACTATTAAAGTATTGGATGATATCCTGGATAAAAAGGTAATTGCCACACTGCACGGAAAACAAGCGCAATTGTCAGCATCCTTGCTACCAAGGTGAGGGTCAAAGCGCAATGGTTCGCATTGACACTGGGTCATGCCCCCATTATGAAAGTTCTTCAATATCGGATTTCAAGGAGAGATATACATGTCTGATTTCAAACTGGCCGACCGTTTGTCGACCCTGCCTCCGTATCTTTTTGCCGCCATTGACAAGGCCAAGGCGGAAGTAGCCAAGAAGGGCATGGACATCATCAGCCTGGGTATCGGTGATCCCGATCTGCCCACCCCGGATTTCATCATCGAAGCCCTCTACGAAAGCGCCAAGAAGGCCCCGAATCACAGGTACCCCGACTACATCGGCATGTTGGCCTACCGCCAGGCCGTGTCCGACTGGTACAAGCAGCGCTTCAATGTCGACCTTGACCCCGAAACCGAGATCGTCAGCCTGATCGGCTCCAAGGAGGGCATCGCCCACTTCCCGCTGGCCTACGTCAATCCCGGCGACACGGTCCTGGTGGCCACTCCCAACTATCCGGTATACGGCATCGCCACCGAATTTGCCGGCGGCAGGGTAGAGTACTTGCCGCTGCTTGAGGAGAACGACTTCCTCATCGACCTGGACGCGATTTCCGACGACACCTGGGCCAAGGCCAAGATGATCTTCGTCTGCTATCCGAACAACCCGACCGCAGCCACGGCGACCAAGCCGTTTTATGAAAAGCTCATCGAGAAAGCGAAGGAATTCAACGTAATCGTTGTATCCGACGCAGCCTACACCGAAATTTACTACGATCCCGAGAACAAGCCTCTGTCCATCATGGAATGCAAAGACGCCAAAGACGTCTGCATCGAATTCCACTCCTTGTCCAAGACCTACAACATGACCGGCTGGCGTATCGGCATGGCCGTGGGCAACGCAAGCCTCGTCGCAGGCCTTGGCAAAATCAAGGAAAACGTGGACTCCGGCATTTTCCAGGCCGTGCAGGAAGCCGGCGTCGCAGCCCTGAGAGAGGGCGAGCCCTTTGCCGAAAGCTTCCGGGCCATCTACAAGGAGCGCAGGGACGTAGTCAGCGCCGCCCTTACCAAGATCGGCATCAAACACCGTGTCCCGGACGCATCCTTCTACCTGTGGTGCAACGTCCCGGAAGGGTACAAGTCCGCTGAATTCGTGACGAACGTGCTCATGAAGACCGGCGTTGTGCTGACGCCCGGCAACGGCTTCGGCACTCCCGGGGAAGGGTACTTCCGCATTTCCCTGACCGTGAATAACGACAAGCTTGAGGAGGCCGTATCCAGAATTTCGAAACTGTGATCTGCTACGTGAGCCTAGGCTCCAACGTGGGAGACACTGAAGAAAACCTCCACGAGGCACTGGTCCTGCTTGAGGACTACGGCGACGACATCCGCTTGCGGAAGGTCTCTGAATACTACATGACCGAGCCCCAAGGGGAGGTCAAGGATCAGCCGTGGTTCACCAACCAGGTGGTGGAGCTTGAAATCGACGCTGAAATCTGGTCTCCGCCGGGTTTCCTGTCCACCTGCACGGCCATCGAAGCCAAAATGGGCCGCACCAGGGCTGTCCCCGGTGGCCCCAGGCCCTTGGACATGGACATCATTGCGTGGGGCGACACCGTTATGGACATGGATTTCCTGACCCTGCCGCATCCCCGCGCCAAGGAAAGGGCGTTCGTCCTCGTGCCGCTCAAAGAGATCGCGCCGGATTATGTCTTCCCTGACGGCACAACCGTCGACGAGGCCCTGGACGCCATCGAGTACAGGATGGAAGATCGCAAGATCTGGCAGGACTCCTGATAAAACCAACCAACGAGGCTACCCATGCTTAAATTCCTTGTCATCGCGGCTGCATTGTTTCTGGTCTACAAGCTCTTCATGGGCGACAAGCAAAAACGGGACAAGCAAAAGGACAAGTCCATCAAGCAGAAGGTTGCCTCTGGTGAAATGGTCAAGGACCCGTCCTGCGGCACCTATGTGGAGAAGGATGGCGACATCCGTGTTCGCGAAGGGGATAAGGTTCACGTTTTCTGTTCCTACGAATGCCGTGACAAATACCTGAAGCGCATCGGCGCATCGATCCCCAAGGACGAAGAATAGGCGTCCAGACCATACCCAAAAGACAAAGGCCCGACTTAGGGCCTTTTTTTGTACCCTCAGTCCAGCCAGAGGCGATTTCTACGTCAGGAGGAACGTCCGCACACAAATCGGCTTAAAACGCGACACAGGTTAATTGTCGAAGGCATACGAACGAACATTCCGTCCACGTTCTGATCCGGGTCTCGTAAGACAAGGATGCAGACATCGGAAGACAAAAGGGGATTCCCCTGGAACGCGCTGACTCATCAAAGATCGTAAGGCCGCAAAGAGTCGCGGGCATCATCCTCTGGACAAGACTCATTCCTTTGCCCATCCCAAAAGTCCTCCCAATTATTTCACTCCAGATTTATTCCTGAGCAACGTTACCCGCCAAGACGATGTCCACTTCGGCCTGCGAGGCAAAAATGCGGCACAGGGCATTTGTCGAATCCACTTATTCGGCAAGCCATCAGTAGGCGACGATCGACGTAATCCAATTCGAATACTTTAAGTTTTTAAGTCCCTATTTTCAGCATGTTGTAAACTTGTCTCATAATGTAAATTATGTAAACTTTGAACAAATGAAGTCTGAAACAAGGGTAATCGTCACCCTCGGAATTTGCCCTTCGACTTCTCTTCAGTCCGAACGAGGAATGCCTCAAACCGACCTGTGGACATTCGAGCTACCGATCAAGGTGACCATTGAGCATTTTTTATGCGGCTGTTAATGATGCCCCATCACAAACAGACAAAAAGGCCGTTACGGCCAAATTTGAGGAACAATGAAATCGAGACTCGTATTTTCGCTTCTGGCGGCTTTTTTGGCGTTTGCCGGAATGACCCCCGCCCATGCCAAAGAAAAACAGTCCTTCGAGCAATGGCTTGAACACTACCGGGCCTGGGACAGATTGGAAAAGGAATATGCTCATGAGCCCTCCGCCGACACTCCCGACGCCGTGCTCAAACGCGCTCAGGTCTACCTGAACCTCAATTCTCCGGACAAAGCTCTTGAACTCATCGAAATGACACCCGCTTTTTCCGGGCAAGCCGAAGCAGACCGCCTGTGGCTCGGAGGCCAGGCTCATAGAGGTCTGGGCGATCTGACCAAAGCCGTGCTCTGGTACACCCAAGCCGCCAAATTCATGCCCGACGAGGAGGTTCTCTCCCGATTCAAGGCTGAGCCCGGCCTGGAACCCATCTGGCACGATGTCTGGCTTAAAATGTACTGGTCATGGCTTGCAAACCACACTCTTTCCAGGGATTCCCAGAAGGAAGCCCTCGACTTGATTATGACCGTAGGCCGCAAAGTCTGGCCCAACGATTTCTGGAACGGCGTCCACGCTCTCCTGAGCAACAAGACACTGGCTGCCAATTCGACAACCGCTGTTGCGATGCCCGCCACTGTCTTGGTGCCACAGGTCGACACCACGCTCATCGCCCAGGCCATGGCAGCAGTTTCACTTGAGAAATTCGATGAAGCCTCGGCCCATATCGCCAAGCTGTCCAACGAGATGGTCCGCCAATTCTGGACTTCAACCCTGTATTTCCTCAACAGCGGTAACGCTCCCACAAACGTTGATGCATTCCTCGAAGGAAACTACCTCAAGGCCCATGCGTTCTGGTCTGGCAACATCCTGGCTCCTTATTCCAAGTCCCGCACCGATTGGTTCCTGGGCAATCCTGACTCCGCCGCCTGGACCAAGTTCCGCAACAACATCCTGAACATGCCCGCCGACGAGGCGGAAAAAGCCATTGATAATGAACTCGGCTCCATGCTCATTTCCGAGCAGACTGCCGCCTTGCTACGTAACTTCAAGCTCGCCCTGTCGCTCGCCAACGGCAATACTCAGGCTGCCGCAACCACTTGGAACAGCACGGATAAAACATCGCTTCCTATCTGTTTGCGGTTGGCTGGAATGTTGACCTTCAAGGAACACTTGAACAAAGTCTTACCCGAAACACCGAGCGAAGCCTTCACCCTTTATCCCGTTTTGGCCGCTCTTTCCGGCGCCGCAGGCATGGACGTCCATCCCGATACCGAGGCCCCCTTCTGGACCGCCGCGCCGCAGGACCAATTGCAGGTTCTGTCCACTGTCAGCTATCCCCTGGATCGACTGTTGCTTTTGGCCTATTGGCAACAACGTTTTGCCGACTCGCCATCCGTTGAGTTGGCCAAGCGTGGCGCGTATCTTTTTGACGACACCTCCTTCGGCATTCGCAGCCTGATTTATCTCGCCGACGACGCGGTAAAAGCCAAGCAATTACAGCTCGGCGCCTTTTATCTGAACCGGATAGACGATACCGCCCTGCCTCCCGAATTGCGGATGGCCTGGCTGGACATCAAGACCCGGCTGGAACTGGACGCGGGAAGCCAGGGCAAAGCCCTTGAAACCTATCAGGACATGGTCAAAACCGATGAGCCCATTCCGGTGATGACCCGACTGCGCATGGCGCTTCTCTACCAGCAGCGAAGGGAATACGAGGCCGCTCAAAAGGAACTGTTGGCCATGTGGGATGCCCGCGCTACCATGACCACCGCTTTGCAGGCCGAGACCTTGTTTTGGCTCGGCGAGGGCGAACAGGCCATGCGCAATCCGGACAAGGCGCTGGACTATTACCTTAAATTGGCCTGGCAATATCCCCAGGAAAACATCTGGGCCTTGACCGCCATGTATCGCGCCTCCCTGATCTACGAAAAACGGGGCAAGTACGAAACCGCCAAAAGACTGCTCGGCACGGTGGTGCGCAACGCGGCCCGCAAAGAGCAGCGAGTTGCCGCCCAGGCCCGCATCGACGCCATCGACAAGAAAATGGGTGAAGAAAAAAGCGAGGGTGAAAGCACCCTGGTCTACCCGTTTTAGACCGTGACGGCACGACTCTCCCTCGAATCGGCCCGGCAGGGTGCCTTGCGCACCCTGCCGGTGGCCCTCAGCGTCTTTGCCTATGGCATGGTCTACGGACTGCTGACCCGCCAGGCTGGCTTGAGCATGATGGAATCAATCCTGTCCAGCGGGCTTGTCTTTGCCGGTTCGGCCCAATTCGTAGCCTTAGACATGTGGACACATCCGTTACCCATAACGGCCCTGATCTTCACCACATTCATTGTAAATCTCCGCCATGTGCTCATGAGCGCGTCCCTGGCTCCGTGGATGCGCGGGCTTCCGCCCCGCACCACCCTGCCCCTGCTCTTCCTCCTGGTGGATGAAAGCTGGGCCATGACTTACGGAGCCGTGCAGCGGGACAAGGCGGACATCGGTTTTCTCCTGGGCAGCGGCCTGCTCTTGTGGGCCGCCTGGATGGGAGCCACCATCACGGGCAGGCTGGCCGGAGCCGCCATCCCCGATCCCGAGGCATTCGGCCTCGATTTCGCCTTCACCGCCGTGTTCCTGTCCCTGCTGGCCGGGCTCTGGAAGGGAAAGGGCGACATTCCTCCGTGGCTTGCGGCTGCTGTTACCGCTCTGGCGGTTCATCATTTCCTGCCAGGAAAATGGTACATCGTGGCCGGTGGACTGGCCGGAAGCCTGACCGGATTGTGGGGCGCCAATGCAGACAGATAGCCTGCTCGCCATACTCGGCATGGCCGCCGTCACCTACCTGACCCGCGTAAGCGGCCCATGGCTGGTGCGGCTGGTTCAAGGCAACCGCCGGGTGGAAGCGTGCCTGTCCCGCTTGCCGGGCTCCATCCTGACCGCCCTTCTCGCCCCCCTCGTCTTTACCGTTGGAACGGCAGAGGCCATCGCTTCGGGCGTCACCCTCCTCGTCTCCCTGCGATTTCGGAATATGCCCCTCGCCTTGGCGGCTGGTGTCGGCTCACTGGTCCTTCTGCGCCATTTCATATAATCAACTCAAGAAAATGAGAGGGATATTCATGCGCATCGAACGTGGCGGCAAAGAAGATTTCCCCGAACTCCTCGCCGTATGGGAGGCATCGGTCCGCGCGACCCACGACTTCCTGTCCGAAGAAGACATCTTATTCCTGAAGCCGCTCATTCTAGAGCAATACTTCGATGCCGTGGAATTGCGCTGCGCGCTAAACGCCGAAGGCCTCATCCTTGGCTTCTGTGGAGTCGGCGGAAAAACCCTGGAGATGCTTTTCATCCGACCGGAATGCCGGAACAACGGCGTCGGCACGGCTCTTTGCCGCCATGCCGTGGATACGCTCGGCGTGACCAAAGTGGACGTCAACGAACAAAACCCTCAAGCCCTGGGCTTTTATATCAACTTCGGTTTCAAGGTTGTAGCCCGCTCCTCTCTGGACGGACAGGGAAAGCCCTTTCCACTCCTGCATTTGGAACTGTCCTGATTACCGCTGCCGCCTCCCCTTCCTTTTCTAGGCTTCGCAGTTTCCCGCTTATCCAGCAAAAAAAGAGAAAGAGTTGCAGCCAACAGGCTGCAACTCTTTCTCTTTTCTGATGTGGGAGAGGATTCTGGCGTTTCTCCCGTCGATCATGTCGGCGGGCCGCCATTCGTCACCTTTTTTTCAACTTGAGTGACCACTGTTACCGAATGTAGAGCTTTTCGTTTTCCTTCATGGCCGCGACGTCCTGTAGCCTGAAAATCTCAGTAACCGGAACAATCCGCTTGTCAGCATTCTGAATGCCGCCATCCCGCCGAATCTCGGCAAAGACATCCTGCATCGCCTTGACCGAAGCGCGTATGGCGTGGTTGCCATATATAACGACGCCAACCTTTCCCGTCCGCTTCATTCTCTCTTCGTTCAATTCAGGGTAGCTGGTGGGAATCAGCACGACGGGCACGCGGCCATCCCACTTGTCCAGAAAGTCGAGAATTTCGTCAGGGCTTTTCGATTTGGAGTGCACAAGAATCATGTCGGCCCCGGCCTCCACATAGGCGTTGGCACGAGTCAAAGCCTCTTCAACTCCCTTTCCAGCAATCAAGGCTTCGGTTCGCGCGATAATTCCAAAGCCGGGAGTGCGCCTTGCAGCAGCGGCCGCTTCCACTTTTCCCTGAAATTCCCGGACGGAAATCAATTCCTGACGTCCACCTTTCAGGAGGCTTGTATCCTTTGGGAATTTCTTGTCTTCCATGACGACCGCTGACGCACCGGCTTGCTCGTAGGCGCTGACCACGTGCATTACATTGATGGCATTGCCGTACCCTGTGTCGATGTCGGCAATAATGGGGATCGACACTTGAGAGGCCATGGCGCGGGTGTTGTCGAGGTGCTGCGTCATCGACAGCAGGCTTGCATCGGGGATGCCGTATGCCGCTGAGAGCTCAAAGCCACTCGCCCAAATCCCGTTGAATCCAGCTTCCTCGGCAAGCTTGGCGGAAAGGGGATTATGCGCGGCCATCGCATGGAAAATACCGTTCTGTCCGATGATGTTTTTGATTCTGTTCATCATGCCCTCCCCTTATCTCAACTCGGCGCAGGAGGATGCGATGCGTTCGATTCCCTTGGAAAGATTCTCCATGGAAGCGGCGCAGGAAATCCTGAAATGCCCGGGAGCGAAGAAAGCCGAACCCGGCACCACGGCGACGCCCGCCGATTCCATGAAATGCATACCCAGCTCAACGTCGTTGGTTATGGTTTCGCCTTCAGGCGTCTTTTTCCCGACCAGATCGGAACAATCAACAAAGACATAAAAAGAACCGCTCGGCATAGAGCAATTCAACCCTTCTATCTTGTTGATCCTTTCGACAGTGAACTGGATGCGCCGATAGTAGTCGTCAATGAATTCAGCTATATGCTCCTGCGGACCATTGAGCGCCTCCATTGCGGCCACCTGGGAGATGGAACAGGCATGAGACGTCGTCTGGGACTGGACCAAATTCATCGTTTTTATCAAATGGGCCGGACCCGCGCCGTATCCGACACGCCAACCCGTCATGCAGTACGTCTTTGAAAGGCTGTTGACCACCAGACAGCGATCGGCCAAGTCGGGTGCGACTTCGGCCATGGTGGCGAACCGGGTGCCGGGATACGTGAATTTTTCGTACACATCGTCCGACATGACGGCAACATGGGGATAACGCCGAAGCAACTCGGCGATGATCTTGAGGTCCTCTTCCTGATACACCGCGCCCGACGGATTGTTGGGCGAATTGAAGAGAATCCATTTTGTCCGGTCGGTGATCTTGGCTTCGAGCTCTTCCGGGTCGAGAAGGTAGGAATTTTCCTTGCGGCATTCCAGAAACACCGGAGTTCCTCCGGCCAGAGAGACCATCTCGGGATAGGATACCCAGCACGGCGTGGGGATAAGGACCTCGTCGCCCTTGTCCAAAGTGGCCACCAAGGCGTTGTACAACACCTGCTTGGCGCCAGTTCCGACCGTTATCTGGTCGGGCGTGTAGGCGAGATTGTTATCCTTGGCCAGTTTGTCGCATATCGCCTCCCGTAGGGGAAGAATACCCGGGACCGAGGTGTATCGAGTGTACCCTTCGCGCATGGCACGCTCTCCCGCCTCGATGATGTTCATGGGCGTGTCGTAGTCGGGCTCTCCGAGGCTGAGGGAAATAACCTCCCGCCCCTGCGCATTAAGGTTGGCTGCGATCTGTGCGATCGCCTTGGTTTGGGAAGGCTTAACGTTGGCCAGCTTTTTCGCGATGTTAATCATTTATGCACCTATTCCCATGGTGGTCTTTCCAATGAAACCTACAAATGGGAGGGAAGTTAAGAGGGAGGGAAACAATTCCGGACACCCTGCCCAAGGCGGATTCGAAGTATGCGCCTCGAATCCGCCCCATGAGAGGGAGTTATCTTTTATTTGGAGGCGAGAGCTTCTTTCCAGATCTTGATGACCTTGTCCTTTTCGGCTCCAGCCTGCTGCTGGTCGAGAGGGAACACCTTGATATCCTTCATGTTGGGAAGCGCGGAAAACGCGGAGACATCAACATCGGATCTCGTCGGCCTTCTAAAGTTCTTCTCGAAGATAGTCTCCTGAGCTTCCTTGGACATCATGACATCAAACAACTTCTTGGCGTTCTCGGAGTGCGGCGCACCTTTGATGACGAACATGCCTTCCGGGGACAGGAAAGTGCCTTCCTCGGGATAAACCAGCTCCACGGAACGCTGTCCGCCAGCCACATAGCGGTAAGCGGCATATTCAATGGTAATGCCGATCGGATATTCACCCTGTGCCACGCCCTTGTAGACACTGCTGGAACCACCGGTGACGGTGACGCGCTTCGCCAGTTTTTTCACACCTTCTTCGCCGTATTTTTTGTAGATGCCGTAAAGCTGCAGATACGCGGAGCTGGAAGCGGACGGGTCGGCAAAGGCGATTCTGTCATCGCCGGAACCATTGAGAACGTCGTCCCAACCCTTGGGGGCTTCGCCTTTGAGCTGGTCCTTGTTGACCATCAGGACAACCACGTGGACATTGGTTCCCAGCCACTTGCCGTCAGGGCCGTGCAGGGATTCGGGAACGGTTTTGCCCTGTTCCGACTTATACGATTCCGCCATATCGGCGTAACTGGCAAGGGTGCCGAAACCGCTGCTCCAAAAGACATCGCCGCTGGGCGCGTCCTTTTCGGCAACGACACGTTGCAGCAACACACCGGTTTTACCGCGAATGACGTTCACATGCAGATCAGGGGCCTGCTTTTTGACCGTTTCGAGAATGACCTGGATGGAATCTTCGCTGTTGGTGGCGTAAAGAGTCACATCTTCACCAGCACGGGCCTGTGAGGCAAACGCCACAAGGCAGACAAGAACGGCGGCTAACAATTTTTTCATGGGAATCTCCTTTTACTCATTTTCAATTAAGTGACGGGTTATTTGAACAATTCCACTTTGGTGAATTTGGTGACCAGGAAAATAGGCGTCAGGATGAGGACAATCATGACCACTCCGTAAGCGGAGGCCTGCGCCATGAGATCGCTGTCGATCAAATTGTAGATTTTAATGGGCAGCGTTTCCTGACTGGGGTGATACAGCAGAAGAGTCGACGCCAATTCCGCCATGGTCATTGCCCACATCAGAACCGCAGCGGAGGTGATACCGGGAGCCATAAGCGGCGCGACCACTTTTCTGAAGCTCTTCAGCGGAGAGGTTCCAAGACTGATGGCGGCCTCTTCGATCGAGTCCGGGATGTTGAACAAGTTAGCGGAAGCGTTTCTGACGGCAAACGGAAGACGTCTAAAGGTCAACGCCAACACCATGATGATTGGAGTTCCGGTCAACGGAAGCAGGCCCGCGTTGAACGTCTGGGAAAGAGCTATTCCCAGCACCGTGCCGAAAATGGCCAGCGGAAGCATGGCCATGAAATCAAGGGCTTCGGTCAATGCGTTTTTCTTCTTGATAATCAAATAGGATGCGGTCGTGCCGAATAGTACGCCCAACACCGTTGCCGAAAATGCGTATGAGATGGAATTGAAGATGATTCCCAGTCCGTAATCCGCCACCTTGACGAAATGCTTCAAGGTGAAATGGCCCCAATGCATCACCGGGCCGGTGGCATCAGTGATCGAGCCGACCAACACAAGCCCGAGAGGGAGCAGCGTAACAGCCAAAAGGAAAAGCACGGCCAAATACGCGGCAACGCCCCCTGCCTTTCGAATAGGAACCGCCTTCATGGAGCGGCCCTGTCTCATTTCAAATCGGGATTTTCCGACGAACCGCTTCTGAATGAACAGAATCAAGCCGACGACTATTATGGAAATCGTGGCCAACGCGCTCTGCATCGTGGGGTTCAAACCCATCTCGCTGAGAAAGCTGTTGTAGGTCATGACCGACAGCAACGGCACGCCAGGCCCCAATATTATCGCTATCGAAAAATTACCCAAAACAAGCGTGAACACGACCAGTGCGCTTGAGAGAATTGCCGGAGCCAGCAGCGGAACCATGGTCCTGATCCGTGCGGAAATCGGCGACCGGCCCAAACTTTGCGCCGCCTCTTCGAGTTGGATGTCGAAACTTCTCAATGCGGCGAGAGAAGCCATATACACATGGACATAATAGGTTATGGCCATAACGAAAATCAGTCCGGTCCACCCGTAAAAACGAGGCGCCTTGATTCCCAGCGACAGCAGCATCTGCGTCACGAATCCGTTATAGCCGAAGACCAAAAGCCAGGATTGGGTGGTAATCAATTCCGGTATGATGATGACGGTGATCGGCAGGATGCTCAACAGGGACTTGAAGGGGAACTCATAGTAAACCGTAACGTACGCGAGTGGGACTCCAATCAGAACCGTTACGAACGTGACAGCGGTTGCAAGAAGCAAGGAATTAAAGAGTCCTTGAAGGTAATCACCTTCAAGAAAGAAAATCTTGAATCCTTCCAACGTGAGCGCGCCATCCGCATTTTGAAGACTTGCCAGAATCACCTTGAAGATCGGCAGGAGGAGAAACACTGCCAGGAAAAGACAGGAAAGGAGAGTCAGGGCGCCCCAAGGCATGAATTTATTCATTGTCCTTAGCTCCTGACAAAACGCAGGGAGGCCGGCAGCGTGGCGTACACCCTGCTCCCCTGAGCTATTTCACCACAGGTCTTCGTCAGCGAATCATCCACAACCAAGAACTGATCTTCTGCTATTTTGACAAGGTACGACATACTCCGTCCATGGTACCGAACCTGGACCACCCTTCCCTCCAGTTGCTTGACCGATGGGTCTGGGCAGGTCGCCACCAGGATGTCTTCGGGCCGAACAACCAACTTTGTTCCGCCGATCATCATTATGTCCTGGTCATTATCGATGTGGATCGCCTGGCCGCACGAAAGATCGCAGCAGATACGGTTTTCGGGAGTGAGCCGCATGGATTCGACGTCCAGAATGTTGGCGGAGCCAATGAAATCGGCGACAAAGGCCGTTTGTGGCTTCGCGTAAACGTCCCGGGGCGAACCGAGCTGTTCGATGGCCCCCTTTTTAATCACGGCGACGTCCGTTGCGAGTTCAAGCGCCTCCTCTTGATCGTGGGTGACCAAAACAGTGGTGGTGCCGATTTCCCGTTGAATTTCCGCTATAAGCGAACGCATTTCGATTCTGAGTTTGCAATCGAGGCTTGAAAGAGGCTCGTCCATCAGCAGGACCGAAGGCTTGACGACCAACGCCCGGGCCAGAGCCACACGTTGTTGCTGGCCGCCGCTCAACTCGGCCGGGAACCTGTCCAGCAAATTCCCGAGACCGACTTTGGTTGCGATATCCCGCACGTCGGTTTTGATTGATTTTTCATTGAACTTCCGAACCTTGAGCCCATACGCGATGTTGTCGTGTACCGTCAGGTTCGGAAAAAGCGCATGATCCTGAAAGACAAAACCTATGTTGCGCAAGTGAGCCGGAACGTGGGTCAAATCCCGGTCATCAAAATACAAATTGCCGGAAAAGGGCTTGATAAAACCTGCGATCGTCCGCAGCAAAGTGGTTTTCCCGCAACCACTCGCCCCCAACAAAACGAAAAAGCTCCCGTCTTCAATATCCAGACTGAGTCGATCGATCACGGTTGTTGTTCCGTATTTGATCGTAAGATTGTCAAAATGAATAGCCGACATACGGTCCCCAGGTTAAGAGTGCCTAAAAGTGTTGTTACAAACACTTCGTAAGATCAGAACACAACTGTAACAATCTGCATTGAATTTTAATATAAGATGCAAAAATTTAATGTTGTACTCATATAATGCATGGTGTTTCTCTGTACAAAAGAAGTACAACATTTAAATTTGTGCTTTTCAAACGATTATATTGAATACAATCCGTTGAGAAAATCTCAACATTAACCACTTACCCACTGTTTATACAGAGAAAAAAGTGTCCAGCAATTCTCCATTAAATGCGATAAATGTCTTTGAAGTCTCAGCAAGATTGGGAAGTTTTCAAAAGGCGGCAAAAGAGCTGTGCGTAACCCCCGGCGCGGTAAGCCGACAGGTCAAGCACCTGGAAGACTACATAGGGAAGAAGCTATTCAAGCGGAAATCCAGGCGAATCGAGCTAACGACTGCCGGAAGGATGTATTATTCCAAGGTGGGTGTCTCGCTGGACGTGCTGCACAAGGCGACCCAGGAAGTTCAGTCTGCGGACGAAAAGGAAATCATTGTGGTCGAGACGCCATTGACCTTCGCAATGCACTGGCTCATCCCGCGGCTTGCAGACTTCAAAAAACAATTTCCAAAGATCGACCTTCGACTGCGGACGAGCTCGGAACCGATACTGGTACACAGGGAAATCGACCTGTTCATCCGGCGGAGTCCGAATCAGTTTTCCGGCCTGAAGGCCAAAAAATTCCTCTCGGAACGATCACGATTGGTATGCGCACCCGAGGTGCTCGGTGATTTGGAATCCTGGTCGGACGAGATGATCTACTCTTTGCCGGTCATCTCCATGCGCTCCCGACAAGAGTTATGGCCCATGTGGTTCAGGAAGGCGGAATTGAACATGAACTCGGTTGAAAACCAGATTCTATTGGACAACACCGTTCTGGCCATAGAAGCGGCAATTCAGGGATTGGGCGTCGCGCTGATTCCGGAGCTATTCCTTACAAAATACATAAGCAAAGAGAGCCTTGTTTACGTTCCAAAATCGCAAAAAATAACATCCGGCGCGTATTACTACTTGAAATCTCCCCTGCATGACGAAGACAAAGCATCCAAATTTCTCAAATGGATCAAGGAAACAATTAAAACGGACTAATTTTTGACGATATTAGATGCAGAGGCAGGACAAAAATCCCCAGACGAGAACACGTTCTACCTTATTTTAAATGTAGTGGTTCATACTTGATCTACCAGTCTGTCCATTTTGACGGACCGCACTTGTCAGATTAGTTGAAATTTGAAACGTATTACGTCCAGAGCTGCTTTCCTTCGATCATAGTTGCCATGGGCGCCCTCCCGCAACACATTCCCCCCCGATGCGTCCGTTCCGCGTTGCACTCGGCAATCCATGCGTCAAGTTCAGTCTGCAAAGAGTCCAATGACGTGCAGAGGGATCGCCGAAATACGACCTGATAAAACTCATTGAGGATGATCTTGTAGAAGCGTTCGCAGATTCTTCGCTTTAGTTTTCGTATGCTCTATGCCGCACACGCCGAGAAAGAGTTCATAGTCTTGTTTCTCCACGCTACCGCAATTCCCCATGCCTCTATCCGTCAATATCCGCAACATGTCCATACCTTGCTCTTCGAGAAACGACAGAACCTTGTCATTGAGCACGTCTGCGGCAGTGACCGGCGCCTTGGTCGTATAGAGCTTGGCCGCTGCCCATTTTGAATACATGTCGATGAAGGTTTGCTGGCAAATGGGGCCAACGCCTTTGATTGCGCCGACATAGAACGTGTCTTGACTCCCAAGATATCCTGGATGCGCAGTCTCAATCTCACCGTGAACAAGATCGTCGTCCTTCTTTTTCTCAAGCGCCTAAACCTGGGCTTCGGTCAAAATTATTCCCGATTCAGGGGACAGTTTTTCGAGTGCCTGCAATCGCAACTTGAAGTTATGCAAATCACGGCGAAGCCAGATCGACCGCACGCCGAAAGGCGAAATAAACGTCCCGAGTTTGCGGAGTTCATTGCTGGTTCTGGTCTGTAGGAGGAAAAAGGGTGTAACGCTTAAATGCCCCGGGGATGAGTTGCCCCCCCCATGCACAGGTCGTGGTTGTCAGATATTGTAAAAAGATATAATAAACTAGATGATGGTACATTCTACATGAGAAAATACCGATGCATGAAGCAATCATCAGAAAAAAAACGACCTTTCTCACTCGTAATTACTCATCAGGCCGCCACCGGTTTGAGGACCCTATCACGTCACTTATCTTTGGTGGATTACAGTACGTTCCTGCTCATGACTCATTTACTTTTTTTAGTCATTACTTTGAAAGCAAGCCACCAAAATTCAAAGCTGAAAAGGTCACACTGCATTTTTGGAAACGATTCAGACGCACCTCTCCTTGGGTGGCCCCCAATAAATGGGATGCATTAAACAATAGTATTGCGGAAATACACTCGATTGAGCCGGACTTAGTTATCAAGTATACAGGACCGCAAGACCGGAACAGGTACTATCTCATTGAAGTCAAATGGGACTCTCCGGAAAGTGACAATGAATTGCTCAAGCAATGGGAAATATTAAGTGATTCCATCCAAGCAGAAACTTGCCACATCTTTTTGGTAAAGAGGAAACCTTCGTCCACTTCACGCCCGGAAGCAACCGTTTGCCTTTGGAGCAGACTCGTTTCGGAACTCCAATCCCCCCCACTTAAAGACGCCAGCAGCCAGTTTGAAACGTGGCGAAATCAAACGGTCAAAGTTCTCATGGCCCTGGTTCCAAACTCCTACCCTTTCTCCGGGTTTTCCAACTTAAACCTCCAGCTATCAATGCCAACTTGGACATTTCAGGCTTTTGACGCATCAGTCCTCATGGATTGTTGCAAAGACATAATTCAGGAGCAAAATATGGCATCGGAAACTGGTGCTGCGATTATGCAGGCTGTGGACTCAATCAGTGCAGTGTGGAAAGAAGTCAGTGCAATGGAACGTGAGGTAAACGCCCTTTTGGTAAAGGCATTAGGAGATGCAGTTAAAGAGCCTGAAGGGCAAAATTGGGATTCGGCCATGGACGAACAGTCAAATGGCGTCTGCGTAAAATATGCCTGGTGGTATAATTTCCCCCGAAAACGGGGCAAACGACTTTTTTGTGTTGCATTCTGTGTCGTGCTGCTCCGTGACAAGGAAGAATTCCCCGGAATGGATGAACCGATTATTATAGCGGCCTTGGGGGAAGAAGGTGGAGAATTCGACATAGGAGGATTTGGCTGGCAAGAGGCCCCTGAAAGCCTCAATGAAGATCAAAAAGCCGAAGTCGAACTCATATATGAAGGCAAATTACAGAAGTGGTATGGATGCGATGCATATTTTGCCGCCCCCCTGACTGCCATTAAAAACCGTGGCGATATCGAGACCCAACTCGTCGATCCTCTTGCTGCCCAAATTCTTTTGCGGCTGGAGGAAAACAAAGGCAATTCCGGCAATGTTGAAGATTGTCAGGTAAAAACAGCAGGGACTTTTTCTGCAGCCAGTGAACTCCTGACTTTTGAACTGTACCGAAATGGCGTCAGAAGAATTAGTCAATCCTAAATTTTCTCGTCTTCAGCATAAAGAAAGTAATACAGGCCCCCGCGTAGGTAAAGATATGAAGGCGATCGCCTTTCTCGGCGAGAAGATCTAAAAATGATGATGCGGGGTAGGAATCTTTGGAGGGAGTGTACCGACGGTGCCGAGGGAGCACAATGGCGTTAGTTGAATGTGGAAACAGCCTCAGCTCCCCCCTGGTTTTCGAGAGAGTTTGACCCACCGGTTTGGCACACTTGGCTCAACCACGGTATTTCGGGTCTTTTAGCTGTAACCTGTCGCAAAAAAAGAGGAAGGGTTGCAGCTTGTTAGCTGCAACCCTTTTGATTTCGTGGTGCCGAGGGGGGGATTCGAACCCCCACGGAATTTCTTCCACTGCCCCCTCAAGACAGCGTGTCTACCAATTCCACCACCTCGGCACGATATGCTTTGAGCTTATTCGCTCTTGGCGTCGTCTCCGGTATCCTTGAAGGTGACTCCGGGCTTGGCCGGTGCGGCCGGTGCCTCAGTCTCAGCCGCAGGCACATTCTGCTGCAGCATGATGGAGTCTTGATTGGATACCTTGTTGCCAGTCAGGACATTGTATCCGAGGGAGGTTACCAAGAAAACCGTTGCAAGTCCAGCGGTTACCTTAACCAGGAGTCCGCCTGCGCCGGTGCTGCCGAACATAGTGCTGCTCCCGCCGCCGAAGATGACTCCCATCCCCTCGTGACCGGACTGAAGCATTACAGCACCGATCAGAAAGATGCAAGCCAAAACATGTATGACTATGACGATGGTTTCCACAATTTTTCCCTTTTCTTAAAAACTTCTTTCCGCTTGCAATATCAAGCCAGTACGATCCGACTGAAGCTTTCGCCGTGCAAGCTCGCGCCTCCTACCAACACTCCGTCCACGTTGTCAAGCGCAATAATGTCGCCGCAGTTTTCCGGCTTAACACTTCCTCCGTATAAGACCCTCATTTCATAAGCTTTTTCTCCGAAGAGAGAAATGAGATTTTTCCGAATAAAAGTATGTGCTTCGACAATTTCAGTCGGGCCAGCCACCTCTCCGGTGCCGATAGCCCAGACAGGTTCGTAGGCAACCGACAGTTGCTCGGGATCAAAGTCCGCAGAAACATCCTTCAAACCTATCCGCAACTGCCGCTCCAGCACTTCCTCGACACGGTCCGCCCTGCGTTCCTCGATAAGCTCGCCGATGCACAAGATGACCTTCAGCCCCTTGGAGAGCCCATAGGCTGTTTTTCGGCCAACACACTCGTCGTCTTCGCCCAGGACGTGCCTGCGCTCGGAATGACCGGTAAGGCCGTAGGCCGCACCGACATCCTTGAGCATGGCCGGAGATATCTCCCCAGTGAAAGCACCCTCTTCTTCATAGTAATAGTCCTGCCCTCCAGTTGAGAAACCGGGCACAGGGTCCAGGACATCACTCACCGCCTTGAGTGCGGTGAAAGGAGGAAAGACAAGCACCTCCCTGTCCGCAGGGAGCTTGTCCGCGGCCAGGCCGACCAGATCCCGAGCCGTGGCCTGCGCCTCGTCCCAGGTCTTGTACATCTTCCAGTTGGCTGCCATCAGCTTCTTCATTATTAGACGCACTCCTTTAAGGCTTTGAAGGCCGGAAGCTCCTTGCCTTCGAGAAATTCCAGGAAAGAGCCGCCGCCGGTGGAGATAAAGCTGAACTTATCCTCCAGTTTCATCAGATGCACAACGGCATCGGTATCCCCGCCGCCCACGATGGTCAAAGAGTTATCCAGCCCGGCGATGGCCTCACAGACAGCCAACGACCCGTTGGCGAACGCCGTGGTCTCGAAAAGGCCCATGGGCCCATTCCACACAACGGTCTTGGCCAGCTTGAGAACGGAAACGAAATTGGTGATGGTTTCCGGCCCGATGTCCAGTACCAGCGCGTCCGACGGAATGGTCTTGGCCGTACATACACCTTCGGCCTGCTTGGCCTTGGGCGTTTTGGCGTAAAGAAAGTCCACAGGCAGATGCAGCACCGATCCCATGGACTTGGCTTTGGCCATGATCTCCGCAGCCGCGTCCACCAGGTCAGGCTCCACCAGCGACTGGCCAACGTCGTACCCCTGAGCCAGCAGGAAGGTGTTGGCCATGGCTCCGCCGATGATGATGTCGTCCACTTTTCCCAGCAGATTATTCAGGATACCCAGCTTGGTGGACACCTTGGCGCCGCCCGAGACGCAGACGTAAGGCCGCTTGGGAGCCTTCAACGCCTCGCCGAGATACTCGTACTCGCGCTGAAGCAAAAAGCCGCAACAGCAGACCTTGGCGTGCCTGGGAACGTCCACCACGGAGGCATTTTCGCGATGCGCGACCCCGAAGGCGTCGTTCACGTACACATCAGCCAGGGACGCGAGCAACTTGCCGAAATCGCCCCGCTCTTCCGGCGTCTTGCCGGTCTCCTCCGGGTTGAAACGCAAGTTGTCGAGCATGATGATCTGGCCCGGCTGGAGATCGGCCGCCATCTTCACGGCCTGATCGCCGATCCGGCCCGGTACTAGCGGCACGCCCTTGCCGAGCAGCTCGCCGGTCCGGTTGGCCACCGGGCCAAGGGAAAGCTCGGGCACAACCTTGCCCTTGGGCTTGCCCAGGTGTGCGCAGAGGATGACCGAAGCCCCTTTGTCCAGGACGTACCGGATGGTCGGCAGGGCCGCACGAATACGGTTGTCATCGGTGATGACGCCGTCTTCGATGGGAACATTGAAGTCCACTCTGAAGAGTACTTTTTTTCCTGCGATATCCACCTGATCTATAAACAGCATACGTCAAATCCTCACGCTTCGTTGTTTTGAAAATCGTACCGGAACAACAGTGCGTCTTCCTTGGTGTCCGGGTAATATTTCTTCCTTATGCCAATCTTCTTGTATCCGAACTTGCGGTATAAAGCCAAGGCCGGATCATTGGAGACCTTTACATCCAAAAAACTTTTGGCGATGCCGCTTTGGCGGCATATCTCGAAACTCCTGGCCAGCAGGGCTTCGCCCATCCCTTGCCGTCTAAAATCCGGATGTACGGCCAGGTTAAGTATCTCCATCTCGTCCGCAATGAGAGAAAAAGCCATGTACCCGGCCAGGATGCCGCCTCTGCGCACGCCGATTACCTTGAAGGCTCCCGCCTCAAGACCAAGCAGGAATTGCTCCTCGGTCCAATGATAATCGAAGCAAAGCGCCTCAAGCTCGATGAGGTCGCCGACATCCGGCGCTCCCAATTCGACGACCACGTCTCTCATTGCCCCCTCCGCGCCCATATGGGGCTGGATATGTTGAAACATTGCGTGTATACAGGGTTTGAAAGCAAAACAAAAGAGCACACGGATATGATCTCTCCCCAAGACTCCCTCGAACAAGACGCGAACCATCTGGTCGAAGTCATCGACAAGGACAACCGCCCGCTGGCCGTGCTTTCCAAGCTCAGCGTACACCGCCAGTTGCTGATGCACCGTTCCGTCCAGGTGCTCGTTTTCAATCCCGAAAAAAAAATTTTCCTGCAAAAGCGCAACCAGAACAAACTGTTCTTTCCGGGCAGATGGGACATCTCCGCCCGGACCCATCCCCGGGCCGGTGAATCCGCGTTCGATGCCGCCGTGCGCGCCCTCAAGGAAGAGCTGAACCTGGAAATCGAGCATCCCCAACTGGTCAGAGAGCTACCCGCCGGGCCTGAAACCGGATTCGAGCACGTCTCTCTGTTCGAGGTGACCAGAAATACCCTGCCCGTTGTCCCTAATGAAGACTCGGCGTCCGAAGGATTCTACTACTCTCCGGAGGAGCTGACCTGCCTGGTCAAGGAATTCCGGGAGCTGCTTACGCCGAACCTCGTCATTCTGTGGGAATCCGGCCTGCTCGTGCCAGCCTAACCCTTCGCGATAAGTCCGCTTACCTTCCCGTGAATCCGGCCGTTGGTGGCCAGAATACAAGGCGATGCGAACGTATACGGCCTGGAGGCGTCATACTCGCTGACCATGCCGCCCGCCTCGCGGACAAGCAGCGTTCCGGCCGCCGTGTCCCACGGATTCAGAGCGCGCTCGTAAAAACCATCCAGCCGCCCGCAGGCGACATATGCCAGGTCCACGGCAGCCGCGCCCGCCCGGCGGATGCCCTGCGTCAAAGGCAGCAGCGTACGGAGATTCCGAAGAATGTCTTCGAGGTGCTTCTCGATGTCGTAGGGGAAACCCGTGGCCAACAGGGATTGCTCAAGATCGGCTTCGCCGGTCACACTGATGGGAGCGCCGTTCAGGAAAGCTCCCCGCCCTTCCATGGCGGTGAACCGTTCATTCATGAGAGGCATGTTGACCATGCCGAGAACCACCCGATCACGATGCCACAAGGCGATGGAGTTGGCCACGAATGGAAGGCCATGGGCGAAATTCGTAGTCCCGTCAACGGGATCGATGATCCAGGTCAATTCGCCGGGCTCAGTATCCTTGGCCGTCTCCTCGGCCAGGAAATCCGATCCGGGCAGCAGCGCGGCAAGCTCGTCCTTGAGCATGGTCTCAACGGCCATGTCAGTCTCGGTAACCAGGTCGATACGGCCCTTGTGCCTGATGGTTCGGGTCCGGCCAGCGCCTTCCCGCACAATCTCCCCGGCCCTGTCCGCGACGCGCTCAAGCCCCTGCATGACGCGCGCAGCATCGAAATCAACCATCATGTACGCCTCTCCTCAAAGAAAAGGGCGGTCAACCGGCCGCCCTGCTCAAATATCCCGGTCGCACGGTCTCAAGACCTGCGCTGGATGAAAAATTCCACGGACCTGTTGAAGGTCTTCTCCTCTTCCGCAGTGAAATAGCATGCGGGGAGTTCTCCTCTCTGCCGATGGTAGTGCAGACATTCGCAACAAATGCCATGTTTGTCGCAGTTATGGGTGCAAGTACAATATTGCTCGTTGATTTTCGATCGCGGGCATTGATCCTTCTTTTTCATGACGACCCCTCTGATCACGCAGATGTGCGGTACGATTGATGCTTAAAAGCTTTGTCACATTAGCCAACAGCAGGCAGAGAGTCAATTATTCAGGCCCATTGTTTCATCACGCCCCGGCAGAACGCGCTTGAGCGCCCGACAGGCGGGTTGGAAGCGCTTAACGCGATTATAATACGCTAATCATTGTATTTCAGGGCAGATGAGTATAAAGATATGTGATGATCACATGAGGCTGACCGCCTCCGCTCTTTTGACTCGACCCGGACCGCTCCCGATGTGGAAAAAAGCATTCAGCCAGGCGCCTGGCTATAAAAGTAAGGGGCTGTACCAGATAACTAGCCCATATGCTTCTTAACCCACTGTCTCAACTGTTTAAGTTGGCTTCGTGGGTTGCTGTTGTTAAAACGCCACTCGCATTCCTTCAAAAAGAGATGGAAATGCT
>Ga0334892_1000153_pt1 | contig 107664 bp, 96 predicted proteins | sample GraSluR3_MG_4_FD_207213 | JGI IMG/M metagenome (GOLD analysis project Ga0334892, IMG submission 207213) | Sludge microbial communities from methane-producing bioreactor in Wageningen University, Netherlands - Granular Sludge_15_04-R3 | ecosystem: Engineered > Bioreactor > Anaerobic >...
CCTTCCCCCTCGGGGGAAGGGAAGGGGGACCCCGTACAGCCACCCCCTACCGTACCAAACGATGGCAGCCTTCCTACCTATGTATTTTTTAGCTGCCGAACTATGTAATTCCTACTTGCCAAACACACTAGTATTCTCGACTTACCTGAATTAATGTCCGATTTTGAGAGGTTTATTAATAATGATGAAATTAAGGTTCCGCATTTAATCAAAATTGCACTTTTGCATTACCAATTTGAAACTATTCATCCATTTTTAGATGGAAATGGAAGAATAGGACGGTTAATTATACCTTTATATTTATTGAGTAAAGGTGTTTTAGATAAACCTTGTTTCTACATTTCCGATTATTTCGAGAAAAATAGGAATGCATATTATGAGGCATTAGATCGGGTGAGAGTAAAAAATGACTTACGCCATTGGATTAAGTTCTTCTTGTCCGCATCAATATATACTGCAAAAACAGCAAAATTAAAATTTAAGAAGGTCGTTGGGCTTGTAAATCAACTAAATAAAGATGTTCTAGATATTAAGGGGAGACCTGAAAATACTATTAAGACATTAGATGCCTTCTATGATAACCCGATTCTAACTAGCAATCAAATACAAGATATAACGAGATTAACACAGCCTACTGTTGACAATGCAATAAGAGGAATGCTTGAAAAGGGCATCCTTGTGGAAACAACTGGCTACAGTAGAAACAGAAGATTTGCTCTTCATAAGTATATAGATGTTTTTGCTAATGAAGAAAACGAATAGATTTTCAGTTCTCCGTACAATACTTAAATAAAAAAACCACAAAAATCTTATTTGAAAATATTTATAAAAAAGAAAACCGCTAAAATATTTTTTATGGTTATTTATATAAAAGAAAAACGTTGCTTTGTTGGACAAAAATTTTTGAATCTAAAGCAAAGCAAAGCAAAGCAAAGCACCGGCATCTTTTATTACCTAACTTTCCATTGTAACTATGTCCGGAAAAGCCCGAAAATATGTGGCTTTGCGGCCTTAATGCCTTTTGCATTGAAATCACGCAACATAGCGCGGCTATCTTTAAACAACAAAAAGTTAGCCCCCCCCCTCTATGTTGACATTTATGAGCCAGCCGAGGCGATATCCTCGGCTGGCACTTTTTATTTATTCTTTTTATTATACTTATTAGTTAACTGTCCACAAGCCGCCTTTATATTTCTTCCATGGGGTATTCTTATTGCAACTTCGAGCCCGGGTCGTTCCAGCTGCTGTTTGAATGCAGTCATTTTCTGTTTTGCCGGTTTTTTAATTTGCGTACTACTTGTAGGATTATATTCCAATAGATTGAGCATGACATTTCTCCCATGAAACCACCTTGTTAGTTGACGCACATGAGAAGGCTTGACGTTTATTCCCTGTAAAAACAAATACGCAAACACAACTTTTCACTCTCACTAATGGCTGCCACCATTTCTTTGTAGGTAAATCCGTATGGAACTCTCCGGATTTCATCGGGAGTATGTCTGTGCAAATATTTCATTTTTTTATGTCCTTTTCTATTCGTTTTGGAATAATAAAAAAGGCAATAAAATATGCAGTTCAATTCTCAATGTGAGTATTGACCTGCACATGTTGTAAGGGTAATAACACAGCAAAACTAAATCATAGCTTTAAAAACCATGTCTTATTGTCACTTGGTTGCTGTGCATACATTCGCAAAATAGGCACATCTAAAGACTCACATTAAAATGAGGAGTAAGAACTATAAGCCTTGGCAACTTGGGTATTAATAGCTTAGCAACCTTCTCTTTGGGTCAACTTATATCCGTGTGCCATCGGATAGTATAGGGGGATTAATGGTAACGGGAGTACCAACTCCACACATTTTTCGCTTCGACGTTCTCTAAGTCAACAACCTGGAACTGTTTTCCTTCCGGAGAAGATAGAACCCAGGCCCGGACTGTTTTAAGATCCCGCCACTTCTGGAAAGGGTTCAAACTAACCTGCAAAGCCTGGATATTTTTACGCTTCATTACTACCCTGTAGCGGTTGATAAATCGAAATTTGAATGTTAGCTGGTGATCTTCAATTGCTATTCCCCCGGAGCGGTAACGGCTAAGACCCCAGAAAAAAGAAAGTGGAAGAAGGGATAAGGCCAGCCAACCGTAAGGCAACCAATGTAATGCTATTGATAGCAGAGCAATAGGAGCCATGGCCCGGAAAATATAGCGACGCATAGCTCTACGCGGTAGTGGTGTAAGTTTATCAGGCAGCCTGTATTCCGGTAATACTATGTTTAAAAAGTGGTTGATTTCACTGTTTTTTATTAAGGGAAAGAGCATGGTAACATAGTTCTGCTCTTTAGACCCACCGCCAGCAACATCGATAACCAGGTCAGATCGGCCAAGGGGTTGGCGAAGCAGACTTTCCTGGACGACCAAAGACTGCAGCCTGTGCAGCTTTAGATTTAGCTGTTTCTGTTCAATAAGCCCCCAGGTAAGCTGCAGGCTATTACCCTCACGCCGGATTGTGAAATTCAAGTATTGAATGACGAAAGCAACAACGGATACCAGCCAGGAAAAAAACATAAGCACCAAAGCTGCTAAAACAGCAGTTACCAGTGCTGTTGAAGTAATCTGTTCAACCAGTGTCTCCCAGATGTTGTCCGGTAAGAAAACAGTAAGCTGGGAAGAGACTGCAGCGAGGATCGAAAAGAGGACTAAAAAGCGTCCAGATGTTGCCCCGGCGATGAACAGTTCCGGGATGGATATAGTAAATTCCTGCAGATTGGCGGAGAGGGCGGCTTCATTATTTTCCGCCTGCACTTCAACATTCCCTGGAAACTCATCCTTGCTTTCCAGGCTATCCTTGATCCGTTCTGCTTCATCCAGGGCAATAGCTGTCAGGCTAAACTCCGTTTTTCCACCAGCGCCGGCAGTTTGAACCTGCAGGGAAGCCAGGCCTAACAGGCGCTGTATGAGACCCCGTTGGATATTTACAGTTTGTACCCTCTCCTGTTTAATTGAACGCTCTTTTTTGGTGATTACCCCTGTTTTCAGGTGCAGGTAACCATCTTCATAGCGATAGGAATAGAAATACCAGTTGAATACCTGGTAAACTAAGGATAATAATAATGAACCAAAAATGATCAGATAAATGATCAATAGTCGCCTCGGGTCTTCTGCACCGATATTCTGGAACAGGGCAATTATCAGAGGGGGGATGATATAGAACAAGCCGCGAATAGTGCCCAGAGGAATTATAACGGGGTGCTGCCTTTTCATATCAGACATCTTCATCACTCACCCGGGCTAATGCAGATATTTCGCCCCGTAATTCAGCAGCCCTTTCCTGGGCTAGAGCCGGTATCCTGTGATCAGTAGCTGCGGTAGAAATTCTAAGTGTAGCCAGTTTAAAATACCGCATAATCGGACCATGTTCAGTATCAACATGCTGAATGCGAATCATGGGAATCAGGGTGCGCTTGATAACAATGATACCGTGTTGGATATCGATCTCGTCATCGTGAATCTCATATCGCCAGTAATACATTCGCAGGCGCGGAATGATGATAGCAGCAAAAATAGTAAAAACTACTACAAGACCAATACCAAGCCAGCCGAAAATTATTGGCCAGTCGAGTAATGTATTGACCAGCACGATATAAGCCACAGGTATTAAGAGCAAAGCTAATCCCCACAGCAGGCTACTGTAAAACCAGGCTTTCAGTGCCAGGGAATCAATTCTCTCCCGGGGAGCTTTATCCATCGAAACACTTCCTCTCATAAATCTTAGCATATCCCGGCATCGAGTGCCGCGGACGTTTCAGTTTTGAATAATCTTTCCCCATAGCTAATGATTTTCCCTTCCTAACTTTTCCCGCCTCGCTGCCGGAAAAAGTGCTGAGCCAAGTGAAACCAGGGCTGTAACCAGTAACGAGTAGCCGAGCCAAACTGATACTACAGGCATTAGGGAAGTTATATTCAGGTATGGCCTGGTAACTGCCCATAGTAATCCTGCAGTTAATATACCAAAACATAAAAATTGCAGGAATCTCAAAAGGGTAACCTCTTTCAAAGGTGAAGTATAAGTACGGTTGCCAGATTTAAGACCTTTATAGATTCTAAATACTTGCCAGAGCGCCAGTATGAGAACCAGTCCGACCAAAACATGCAAAATATTTTTACCCCAGATGATCTTTTCCATACCCACAGAGCCGTAACCTGCCCATTCAGCCCAGTCGCTCAATATGTAACCGATTAAAGGCCAGCTTCTCTGGCTGTTGGTAAGGATAACAATCCCCCTACCGTCTTCCGGTACTAAGTGAAAGTGAGTCATTATTCCTGCTCCTTGCCCACCGTGTGAAACAGCAGTAGTGCCGTTAGGAAGTATTTCAATTAGGTGGCCAAGGCCGTAGTAATTAAAGGCTTGAGCATAAAATCCAGCCATCTCAACCTGGGGTTTGTAGAGCATCTCAATAGTATCCGGTTCCAGTACACCGTGATCCTTTTGATATGAGCCAGTCATGCCCGCTGAGACAAAACTGGCAATATCTTCGGTGCTGGCAAAAAGCCCGCCCGATGCTTTGCCGGCGTAAACATATACCGGAACTGGCCTGTTTTTTAAATCGTATCCGTTAGGCACAGGCGTTTCATAATCTTTACTCCATGTAAAACTGGAGTGATCCATTCCAAGCGGATTCAGGATCTCTTCCTGCATGAAAACAGAAAATTCACGGCCGCTAACTTCTTCTATCAATAGCTCCAATAAGTTAATGCTCACGTTGGAATAGTAAAAAGAGGTGCCCGGTTCCTGGAAAGCTAAAGCCTCATCGCTTAATACAGTCCGGATGGATGGAACTTCATCAGTCGGAGAGAAGCGCTGAACAACGTTTCCCAGGGGCATCCCGGCGCTTAAACTTAATAGCTGCCGTTACGGTAACCCTGACACTCCCGAATCTTTCGATTTTGTCATAAAAAGTTGATGCAAAACTTGTGGATCTACGGTAATCTTGTATTGAGCCATTTCAAATATCCTCTCGGTTGGGTTGTTTTTTCACTAATCACATTCTAACCGAAGGTGAGGAGAAATGGCTCCTCGATTTTACACAAGTATATGGGCTTAACTTGAAAAAGCGGACATTATAGCTGAGAAAGCTACAGCGTTGTTAGAAGAGATAAAGTACATATAAAGCTATACTGTCTACTACAGACGAAACCCTGCAATTTTCAACTACAACTTGAAAATTGCAGGGTTTCCTGTTAAAATATAATTATGATCAAGCGAGATATTGAATCTGAACTAGTTAATCTATCAACTCAATACCCTGTAGTTACAGTCACGGGGCCGCGTCAGGCTGGTAAAACTACCCTGACGAGGAAGGTATTTGCTGATTACCGCTACTGCAACCTTGAACTTCCTGATATAAGGCAATTAGCAGCCGATGATCCAAGAGCAATTTTATCCTCCTTTCCCCCTCCTGTTATAATTGATGAAGTGCAAAGAGTTCCTGAACTACTCTCTTATATCCAGGTTATGGCTGATGAAAACGACCAAAAAGGGCAATTTATTTTAACCGGCAGTCATCATTTAGATTTGCACGAGGCTATCACTCAATCTTTGGCAGGACGCACAGCACTGTTAACTCTATATCCCCTGTCGATTAAGGAGTTGTCTCAGTCAGGTTTTACATTGAACCGTGATGAACTTATCTTCACCGGTTTTCTGCCCCGCATTTACAAAGATAAGCTAGAGCCACATAAAGCATACCGAAATTACTACCAAACTTATATTGAAAGAGATTTGCGCCAGGTCAGCAATATACGAAACCTTGATCAGTATGAGAAGTTTTTGCATTTACTGGCCGGCCGGATTGGACAGTTAGTTAACCTCAACGCCTTATCCGGTGATGTTGGTGTCTCAAGCACAACACTTGGAGAGTGGTTGTCAGTTTTGGAGGCTTCTTTTATCATCTTTAGATTAAAACCATATTATGATAATTTTGGCAAGCGCATAGTTAAATCGCCAAAGCTTTATTTTACTGATGTAGGGCTGGCAGCATATCTGCTAGGTATAAATGAAGTTGATCAGATTTCAAGAGATCCCCTGCTGGGAAATTTGTTTGAAAACATGGTTGTTTTGGAAGCACTGAAAACAAGGACGAACAAGGGTTTGGAGCCGAACCTGTTCTTTTACCGCGATGCAAACCAAAAAGAGGTCGACCTTCTGTATAAGAACAGAAATGAGCTTATACCGGTAGAGATCAAGGCAGCAATGACTTATAATAAAACGCTTCAAAATAATTTAAACTACTTTAATAAAATAACCGGCGGTGATAAGGGATATTTAATTTATGCCGGCGATCTTGAATATGAAAAGAGCAGCATATCAGTATTAAACTATACCAACACCTACATTATTTTTGAATAATCACTAACTTATTGCGTTACAGCTAAGCCGTGTAATTATTTCTTAATCTGGTAATCTATCCTCGAATGGACAACCTTTCCACCAGCCTGGTATATTTTCAGGCAGTAATTTTCCTTATGAATAGCATAATTTATAAATAATTAGGTTAAAACTTCATCAAGAAAAGATATAATTACCCTGTTTGTTTCTTCAGGGTTGTCCTGGTTGGCAACGTGGTGAGCGTTTTCAATTATAACCAGCTGGCTTTCCGGGCACTCTTTATGCCATCTATTCATTTGCTTTTGAACGAGTGAGATTTCGTGATCTCCGTGACATAAAAGTTTAGGTTCACCGGTATGCCGGGGAAGACCGCGGACCATATCCCGCATTAATTCCTGGGTTAAGTGAGACATAACTTTTTTACCATTTTCTGCAGCTAATATCGCCGTGATTCCGGTTGTTTTAGGTCCATACCTGGGACTGGATCAATCAGGCATTGCAGAATATGCCCAAAGGATGTTTCTATATATAGGGATCGGGTCACTTATTCAAATATATTTTGGTCACCGGCTGCCGGTAATTGAAGGTCCAGCTGCCCAGTGGTGGGTAATTATTATTAGCATATCTGGTGTTGCAGCAAAGAAGCCATTTGTTATTTTTTGCCTGATGATGATCGGAGTCAGCTTTTTCCCCCAGGTGGGTGCTCTGTTAGCAAGTATCCCCCAGGCTGTTGGTTATGCCGTGCTGCTTGCAGCTTTTACACAGCTCTTAAAGATTATCTATTCCTGCATTAATCGTAACGCCATTATTAATTTCGGTTAAATCGTAAGGGGTTTCCTGGTAGACATAGTAATTTAGCCAGTTCACAAAAAGCAGGTTTGCATGGCCCCTCCACCTTACCAGCGGTTCTTTTTGGGGGTTATCATCTGGAAAGTAATTTTCGGGAACCCTAATTTTTAAGCCTTTATCTATATCTCTCTCGTATTCTTCCTTTAAAGTTAATGAATCATACTCTGCATGTCCTGTAACATACACCTGCCGGCGGTCCCTGGTAGCAGCAATATATACTCCGGCCACTTCTGATTCAGATAGAATATCTAACCCATGGACGTTTTCGATATCAGGTTTTCTAATTTCGGTATGTCGTGAGTGGGGGACGAAAAAAGAGTCATCAAACCCGCGCAGCAGTCGTGAATTGCGAATATTTACCTGGTGAGAGAAAACCCCAAACATTTTTTCTTCCAGCGGATAATTTGAAATACCGAAATGATGGTAAAGCCCTGCCTGCGCTCCCCAGCAGAGATGCATGGTTGAAAATACATTTTTTTTACTCCAGTCCATGATTGTCCTAAGTTCTTCCCAGTAATCAACATCCTTGAAATCCAGAAGTTCCACAGGTGCCCCGGTTATTATCATGCCGTCAAATTTCTGATTCTGGATCTTGGTAAAAGTATAGTAGAATCTCGATAGATGCTCTCTCGAAGTGTTTTTGCATTCGTGTGAAGAGGGGTGAAACAGGTAAATCTCTACCTGCAAAGGGGAATTTCCCAGCAGCCTTAAGATCTGGGTTTCTGTTATAATTTTAGTCGGCATCAGGTTAAGAATTAACACCTTCAGTGGGCGAATATCCTGGTGGAATGCTCGCTTTTCACCCATAACAAATATATTTTCATTGAAAAGTATTTCTGTTGCAGGCAGGTTATCTGGAATTTTAATCGGCATAAGTATCTCTCCTTGCTCTACCTGCCTGACTCAGTCAATGCTTTGTCAAGGTCGTATATTAAATCATCGACATCTTCTATCCCGATTGAGAGCCTGATCATTTCCGGGCTGATTCCTGCAGCTGCAAGTTCATTTTCTGATAGCTGTGCATGAGTAGTGCTGGCAGGGTGGATTACAAGTGATTTTGCGTCTGCTACGTTAGCCAGAAGTGAGAAAAGTTGAAGGTTTTTAATGAATATTTTCCCTTCTTCTATCCCGCCTTTAAGGCCAAAAGTAAAAATAGAACCGGGACCTTTTGGGAAATATTTTTGAACCAGATTGTGGTACTTATTATTACTTAGGCCGGGATATTTAACCCAGGAAACCCGGGGGTGCCCTTGCAGGAATGCAGCGATTATTTTAGCGTTTGAAACATGTTTTTCTACTCTTAAAGAAAGAGTTTCCAGGCCCTGCAGGAATAGAAATGAGTTGAAGGGGCTTAAGGCAGCTCCAGTGTCACGCAATAGCTGAACCCTCATTTTGATGATGTAAGCCTGCGGCACGCAGGCTTCAACATAGTTCAGGCCGTTATAGCTGCTATCCGGCTCGGTGAAATCAGGGAATCTGCCGCTGGCAGCCCAGTCGAAATTACCTGCATCAATAATGATTCCCCCGATCGAGGTTCCATGCCCACCGATAAACTTGGTAGCTGAATGCACAACAATATCGGCGCCAAATTCTATTGGCCTGATCAGGTAAGGCGTGCCAAAGGTGTTATCGATGATCAAAGGCAGACCGTAACTGTGAGCAATTGCAGCTACTTTTTCAATATCAATAATGTTGGTATCGGGGTTGCCGATGCTTTCAATATAGATTGCTTTTGTATTATCATTTATCTGGGCCTGAAAATTATCAGGATTGTCCGGGTCAACAAAATGGGTTGTAATACCATAGCGCGGCAGGGTTTTAGAGAAAAGATTATAAGTTCCACCGTATAAAGTACTTGCTGAAACAATTTCATCTCCTGCTCCGGCGATGTTAAGTATAGCGTAGGTTATAGCTGCAGAGCCAGAAGCCACTGCAAGTGCACCAACTCCCCCTTCAAGGGTTGCCATTCGTTTTTCAAATATATCGGTTGTGGGGTTCATAATACGGGTATAGATATTCCCAGGTTCCTTCAAGGCGAAAAGGTCGGCAGCATGGTCGGTGTTTTTGAAAACATACGATGTGGTCTGATAAATAGGTACTGCCCTCGCCCCAGTTGCAGTATCCGGTATTTCTTGTCCGGCATGCACCTGTAGTGTGTCAAATCCAAGTTCTCTTTTTCTCATTGAAATCGCCTTTCTCTGGGAGAATTCTCTCCTTAATAATGATATAATGTCAGTAGAATTAGTTGTATTAGATTTTAATCAAAGAATATTTGAATGTCAAGCAAGAGCAACTATATCGTGTGTTTGCTCAGTGATATTTTCACCTTAAGTAAGTTCAGGGAAAATGTTACGCTGATTGGCCTGGTAGTTAGCTTTGCAGCATTGGGAGCGATTGCCCTGATTCTGAACGTCCGGTTCATAAGAAATAGTGTGAAAGGATGATTGACGTGTGCTGCATTAATTGTAAAGCGTTGTTGAAAAATAGTAGAAATGCTAATATGAGATAAAAAAAATGAACAGGTAGTGATTTTTTGAAAATTAAAAAGCAGTTGCCGAAGTGTAATGAGCATCTGCACGAAAAACTAACAAACAGCGGATGGATAACGTTAAGAGAACCCGGGAGTCTTGTCAGCGCAATTATCCTTTCTGTTCCTTTTATGGTTATAAATCTATTTGTTGCAATTTTAGCATTAAGTGTCTTTTCCACTATATCGTTTGAAGAATTCGGGCTCACGCCTGACTCATTTTCTGTAACCTTCAACCTGGGCATGATTATCACTTTAATTATCTTTGTTATTATTCATGAGTTGCTACATTTGATTTTCATCCCAAACTTTATGCGGTCCTCAAAAACCTTTGTTGGGCTAACATTTTATGGTGGCTTTGTAGTAACGGAAGAAGAGCTTTTGAAATCAAGGTATATACTAATAAGCATAGCTCCATTTTTAATAGCCTCAATATTTTTACCGTTAGCACTAGGTGTTCTGGGGCTGTTAACTCCCTTTGTAAAGCTTTTAGTATTGCTCAACGCAATGGCTTCATCGGTTGACATTCTTAACGTCATGTTGGTAATAAGACAGGTACCTGCCAAGACGATCCTGAAAAATAATGGGCCAAAAACCTATTGGAAAAAAACATAGCTAGGAGTAAACTGAAAAAAATGTGAGGGAGGGAAATTATGGGAAGCAAAATAAATGGATTTTTTTTTATCAAGTAGTTCAAAAAATGCTGAGAAATAAGAGTGTTTATGGTGCTGTCCTTTGTGTTGAAAAAGGGGACTCCTCAAGCTCTTGGGTGGGAGGGGCAGGAAACATCAAGGCGGAAGACAGGTATTTTATTGCCAGTGTCACAAAGTTATACGTTACAGCTGTTATGTTGATATTGAGGGCGGAGAACAAATTAACCTTTGCGGATAAAATCTACAAGTATTTTTCGGAAGAACTGATTAGCGGCATCCATGTCCTGGATGATGTAGACTATACAAAAGAAATTACAATTGCCCACTTGTTAAGCAATACCTCTGGAATACCTGACTACTTTTATTACGATAAGGCCAAGGGTGAAGTTGCCACTGACCTTTTGTGAGGAAATGATCACCCATGGCCTTAGACAAAGCAGTAGAAAGGGTCAAAACACTAAAACCAAAATTTAAGCCGGGTCAGAAGGGGAAGGTCCACTATTCCGATACAAATTATCAATTATTAGGCGGTATTATTGAAAAGGTTACGGGTAAGTGGATCGGAGATGTTTTCAGGGAATTTGTTTTTGAGCCATTGGGCCTGAAAAACACTTATGCATATCAGGAAATAAATGACACAACTCCAGTGCCATTTTATTATAAATCCCAGGAGGTCCACGCGCCAAGGTATATGGCATCGGTTACTGCTGAAGGTGGGATAGTTTCCACGCAACTCAAATTCTTGAAGGGGTAAGAAGATATACCGTGCTGTTACCTCAGATGCTGTAAGGCGCTGAGCACATGACCGCTGCCTAGTTGGGGCTGGAACCTAATACATCGTGTGCATCTAACATCGAAGAAGAATATTATATTATAATTACAAGGTAAGGTGATGATTGTTAAAACAAGCTTTTCAAAAAGCGAGGAGAACAAACTATGAAGGCATATATTATAAAAATCGAACTTAAACACTCGGATCCACTTATTTGGAGACGGGTCATCATGCCTGCAGACGCCACATTTAACAGGCTTCATGATGTTATTCAGACAGTTACTAATTTTCAAAGCGGCTACCCTTCCGGGGATTATCATCTCTATGAGTTTGACCTGATGGAAGAAGGTATCAGGGTAACCAACGACGATGAGGCCTACCAGGAGCATCTCCACTTCAAAAAGAACAGAAAGGCATATGAGGAAAGACTAAAGACGATGCCTCCAGACCTTGTTGGTTTTGAAAAGGCCCATCAAGAGCGACTCCAGGCTGAGGTGCGTAAACCCACCGGGCTAAAGATTGATGATTATCTCGAAAAGCATAAAGAGATTCTTTACAGCTATGATTTCGGGGATGGCTGGGAGTTTAGCATCAGACTGGAAGATGTAGTGGATGATTATTATTTTGGTTGCCCCACACTGCTTGACGGTGCGGAGACAGCACCCCCGGAAGATGTGGGGGGAATACACGGGTTTTATGATTTTTGGGAAGCTTACCGGGACGATAAGCATCCAGAACATGAAGAAATGAAAGTGTGGGCAGACTCACTGGGCTTTAAAGAATATGATCCGGAATGGATTAACGAAATGCTGAAAAACATCGCCTATAAAAAAACAGAATGGAATAAAATCAACCACGACAGATATAAAATTATTGAGAACAAATACCGCACCAAATAGTCAAACATTTTCTGTTTATTGATCAGCCTTAAAAAGCTACAGGCGAAGCGCTTTCTCGGCCTGTTTGGCCGTAATTTCCTTCTGCGGGTAACGGGAAAATACGATAACACCGGCCAGCAGGAAAAGGGCTGCCGCCGGGCCGGTTAACTGAACCCCCAGCGGCTGGTCTGGGGTGCTTCCGAACCACTGCAGTAAAACCCCGGTTACCAGGGTGGAGAAACCCATCGCCAGCTTGAGAATAAAATTCTGCGTGCCGTAATACATTGCTTCCCTGCGCTGGCCGGAGAGGTTTTCTTCGAGATCTGAAACTTCGGCCACGATTGCGTCAGGAACTATAAAAATTGCCGCTACGGGAATGCCGGAAAGGGCCATCAGGATATAGGCGAAAGCATGGGGAGAAAGAAAACCGACCGGTTTCCCCATGAAAAAAGCAAAAGGCAAGATAACCATGAAGCCGGCCAGTGAAGTCATCATGATTATTTTAAGGCCATATTTTTTAGCCAGAATATTGATAGGCATAAATGATAGCAGGGCTACACCCATCACAATACCGAGAAATATTACAGTATCGCCTTCGGTTCCTCCCATCAATATAGTCACGTAAAGGGGAATACAGAGGGTTATAATGTTAAAACCTAACCAGAAGGTGACATTGCCGACCAGGTAGATGAGGAAAGGCCGGTTCTTCAGGGTTGTCTTAACAGCTTCCACCAAGCCAAGGGTAGCCGGTTCAGCTACAGCATAGTCTTTTTCTTTAATCAGCAGGGGGAAATAGAGCATGACCAGTCCGAGCAGCCCCATTGACCAGACCATGCCGTATGGTCCGTATGCATCAATGATCAGCCCACCGGCGCCGAAAGCAATTGCTACTGACAGCAGGCCGAAAACACCTTTGATCGTAGCCAGGTCAACCCTTTCCCTGTTGCTTTTTGCCAATTCCGGCAACAGGGCCACATAAGGGCATACATAGGCAGTAAAAAGAGCGAAATAAAGAGCGAGCATTACAATCAGGTAAAGACTGTTGAAAATTGATTCACCGATAACCGGGGGATAAAAAAGGGCAATAAAAACAGCAACATAGGCAAAACCGCTATAAAGCAGGAAGGGCATGCGGCGGCCCATGGAACCGTGGTGATTGTCAGACCAGCGGGCTATCAGCGGATCTGCCACTGCATCAACGATTCGGCCGAAGAACATGATCATGCCAAAAAGAGCCGGGGCAACAAGGGGCTGCTCGCCCTGGATCGGTTTAACCACATAATAGAAGAGCAGCCAGGTAATCAGCAGGCGATCAATTAAGGCGAATCCACCAGCACCGGTACCATATGCCCATTTAGCCCAGGCCGGAAGCTTTTTTGTCATCGTTTATTACCTCCAGACAAAGATTATAAATAAGCGGTTAAAGCGAAAAACTTACACCGCGTAAAACAGCGCCAACCGACTGGCGGCTCTCTCACATTAAACTGACCGCTTTTATTCACTTCTATTTCACCCGCCTTAAGTTTTATATTTCAAGTTTTTCACCCGGCCAGAGTACCCGACAATCTATTCCTTCAGCACCAAGTTCCTTTTCACCAAGGGACAGGTAATCTTCAACCATTTTGCTGTTCTCAATTTTTACCTTCCGGTCGAGATCTAAATATTTACCCTTGCAGGTAAAATGCATGGGCATAAAAATGCGCGGCCTGATCCGGCGGGCCAGTGAAACAGCTGCCGGCCAGTCCATTCCATCCGGCCCGATAAATGGGTAGCGGGTACAGGAAGACTGAAGCAGGGCTAAATCGAGGTTATAGCCTGCCAGACTATCCAGGCCGCTATGATTAAGGGTATCGCCACTGAAATAAACTTTTTTTCGGCCGCTTAAAACCAGACCAATGGCCCCGGGGCTTAAAGGATGCTTTGCTTTTACCGCCTCAACGGTAACGCCAAGCCCGCTGAAGCTTTCTCCGGCAGTTAATCCTACTGCATTAAGACCGGCCTTTGTAAGGCGGCGTGCAGCGTAGGCAGCAGTAATAATTATGCTATTACAGCGGGCTGCCAGTTCGGCTGCGTGGCGGTCCCAGTGGTCGATATGCATGTGCGAGAGCAGGATTAAACTGCAGTTTTCGATTTGGTCAATCTGCAGGGCAGGCCCTAACAGTCGCGGCGCAAGCAGGGCGCTTAGCCCGCCAGTCGAAAACCAGGGATCAGTTAATATAGATAAAGACCCGTCACGGATATAGTAAGTGGCCTGACCGATGGAAGTTATTTCCATTATACCTTCGATTCCTCCTCTCCTTTCTGCTCATTTAGAAACCAATCCAGTGTTTCCAGGTTCGACTGAAGATCAGTATAGTTTGGTTCCCAGCCGAGAACTTTAACAGCCCTGTCGATAGCAAAAATTGAATCATGAAAAGCCAGCTCAAGATGTTGCGGGCTGATCGGTGGCTTTCCGATTTTAGCCCAGGCCTTGATAATGGCTTTTATTGGCCGTTCAGACAGACAAAGCAATCGCGGTTCTATGCCCATCCGGCAAAAGAGGGCTTCTATTGTTTCCCGCAGGGTTGGAACATCACGGGAACCCAGGTTAAATATTTGGCCATCAGACTGAGGATTCTTCAGTGCCAGCAGCACAGCTGCTGTAACATCCCTGGCATCAACCATCTGCAGCCTGGCTAAGCCTTTACCCGGAATAACAACTTTTTCGCCTTTGGCAACAGCTTTAAATTGATCGAGCAGATAAGGTTCATTCTGGCCCGGCCCGGCTATCGTCGGCGGCCGGAAAATAACAACCGGTAAGCCGGCCAGGTGATATTCAAGGGCTACCTTTTCCCCCTTCAACTTATTCCTACCGTATTCGCATATTGGTTCAAGAGGCGCATCTTCGGGGCAGGGTATTAGACGCGGTGGCCCGTAAACTTCAACACTGGAAAGAAAGATAAACTTTTTTATGCTGTGACGCTTTGATGCATCGAGCATGTTCAAGGTGCCCCCGACATTTATTTCATGCATCACTTTTTCGTCTGGTTGAAACTGTGAGAGGACAGCAGCAGCATGGACAACAATATCAACTTTTTCAACTGCCCGCTCTACTGCTGTATTGTCACGGATATCCCCCCGGATGAAGGGCGTCTCTTTATCCTGCCGGGAAGGTTCACTGCAATCAAAACGGTATACTCTGTAGCCACCATCTTCTAAACCGTCAACCAGGTAGCGGCCAAGGTAACCTTCGCTGCCTGTTACCAATACTTTTTGCTTATCTATTATTCTCACTCCTTATCCAGCCGACAGCTCCGTGGTGAGCCGAAGAGGTCTGTGCGGCATAGCGGGCCAGCAAGCCTTTTAGCTGACGTTTCGGCTGTACCCACTCCTGTGAACGCTGCGCAAGCTCTGTTTTGTTAACCTCGAGATCGAGGCGCCTGTTTTCAAGGTCTATGGTTATCAAATCACCTTCCCTAACCAGGGCTAAAGGGCCACCAGCCATCGCTTCCGGTGAAACATGACCGACTGCATGGCCACGGGTAAAACCTGAAAAACGTCCGTCTGTAACCAGCGCAATTGATTCGTCAAGTGACTGCTGAAAAAGGTATTCGGTCAGGGTAAGCAGTTCACGCATTCCCGGGCCACCGCGGGGTCCTTCGTAACGGACTACAACTGTATCGCCTTCCTTAAATAAACCCTTCAGGGCAGCGTTGATTGCTTCTTCTTCACTGTCGAAAACGCGAGCCGGGCCACAGTGGACCTTTCCTCCTCCTTTTACACCACCGGTTTTTATCACTGCCGATTCGGGAGCCAATGTACCACTTAGAATATTTATACCGCCTGTTGGGGCATAAGGTTCTTCAAGCGATTTTAAGACTGGATGCTCGGACGTATCGGCGGCGGCAATATTTGCGCCTATAGTTTTACCATTTACCGTGACTGCTTCCGTGTGGATAAGGTGCTTTAGCTTTTTCATGACCGCCGGAATGCCTCCTGCCTGGTGAAGATCGAGAACCATATATTGACCGGCCGGAAAAATGCCCCCGACTTGTGGAACTTGATCGGCAAAGTGATTAAATTCTTCTATTTCAAGCTTAATACCCAGTTCGTGAGCCAGAGCCAGAAGGTGAAGAATGGCATTTGTAGAACCGCTGGTAGCCATCAGTACGGTAATGGCGTTTTCCAGCGCTGCGCGTGTAATAATCTTGCCGGGAGTAAGCCCTTTTTCGAGCAGTTTAATCACTGTTTCACCGCTTCTTTTGGCAAAAAGAATTTTTTCATTATGCACCGCGTGAACGGTTGCACTACCGGGGAGGCTCATGCCCATGGCTTCAACTAAAAACTGCATTGTGTTGGCCGTGCCCATTCCTGAACAGGCTCCGGGACCTGGACAGCGCAGGGCAGCCATAAAGGGGCTGCAATCTGAGACAAACATGTTGTAGGGAAGCATTGCTCCCCCGGTCAGGATTACTGAGGGAAGATCAAGTCTTGCTGCAGCCATCAGTTGAGCGGGGACTATTTTGTCGCAACCGGAAATAAAAACGAGGGCATCAAGATAGTGGGCCTGGACCATACCCTCGATTCCGTCGGCAATAACTTCACGCATGGGTAATACATATTTCATTCCTTCCAACCCGTTGCTGTAACCGTCACAGGGCGCTATCGTGTTGAATTCAAGCGGTGTTCCACCGGCGCTGCGCACTCCGTCTTTAACAGCTTGTGCCAGTTCGCGAAAGTGGATATGGCCGGGGACCAGTTCATTCCACGAATTAACGATACCGACCAAGGGGCGTTCAATATCAGAGTCGGTCAGGCCGACCCCGTGCATAAGCTCTTTTCTGATCAGGGCTGTAAAGAGGCGATCTGTATTTTCAGTTAGTTTCCCACTGCGTTTTTTTAGCACTGTGATACCTCCCCTTAAATTCGTTCGTAAGCCAGAATCTTTGCCTGTGCCCCCAGTTCCTGCCAGACATGTTCAAGGGCCTGATCAAGATCTTCGGCGTATAAGAGTCCAAGCAGATCAGTTTGCTTACGGTTAATACCGGCAGAAACCAGGATTACCCTGTATTTTTTGCGGCTGATGATATCACCGACCAAGGCCATGTGCGAAGCTGCAGTCAGATCAGTTATTTTATTTTTTGTCACCAGATCCTTGATTTCGTTATAAGGTCTGTAACCCCACTCCAGAACTGCCGGGTGTTCGCAAGCCACCCCATCGGGACAGGCTGCCAGCAATATTAATGTGCCGCCTTCCCTGAGCAGGAGATTAGCCACGTAAAGCCCGGCCACCGCTTCCCACAGTTCCGGCCGGTCGATTCCCCCGCCGACAATCATCGCATCGGCCTGCTCCAGGGGTAGATCAAGGAGGGGTACCGAGCGGGCTTTTTCAACCAAAAAGCGATGGGCTTCAACAAAATTGCCGGCCGCCAATGAGACAATATCTCCATTTTTATTTTCAATGGCGTTGATGACCAGGTCGAGACCAATTTCATTTACTGTTTCTTCCATTTCCAGGCGAACTGGATTTTCTTCCTGACCAAAGATTGATTCTACCGGATAGGCGGCTGCCGCCCAGTGAAGATGATCGGTAGTAGTTTTACCTGACAAACCAGGTAAAATAATCTTTGCCCCGCCAGACCACCCGGCTACCGGGTGAGGCTTAACTGTACCCAAACCGATCAACAGTTTTCCTTTAAAAAGCTCCCGGTTAAACTCAAGCGGTATGCCCAGTTTTGAGCGGCCGCGGTTTACGAGGGCAGAAGAATTATTCCAGTCATGACGCAAGAATTCATACTTGTTTGTCATTGCAGTACCCCACTGCTCTTCTAACTCAGTATCGCTCATCGCCCTGTGGGTGCCTCCGGCTACGATAATTGAGACCCGGCCGGGCCCGTAACCAAGCCTGCCCAATGCTGAAAGGAGGGCAGAAAGAACCGGAGCAAGGTCAGTGCGTCTGGTATTGTCAGGCACTGCTATTAATACTTTATCTTTTGTCCGGACCAGTTGATCAAAAGGTTTTGTCCCGATCGGTTCTGCCAGGACTTTTAAAGTCTCTTCTTCAATATTGTTTAAAGGCTCTGCCGGGGCAGCACTGATGGTTTCGACCAGGTTGTCTTCCGGAATCTCCGCCCTGATCGTTTGGTCATAGTAGGCAAAGTTAAAAGTTCTTTTAGAGCCGTCCATATTTTTGATACACTTCCTTCAGGGAACGCCCTTCCCTTATTTCCTGCCGGGAGCGTCGCTCATCATGCGCTCTTTCCTCGGCCAGTTTAAGCACCTTTGATGCGTCAATATTATTTACCGGTATTACAACCACTCCGTCCTGATCGGCAAAAACAATATCTCTGGGGCTTATCTCGATACCACCACAGTTTATAATTTGGCCGACCCCGTTAAGCTGAGCCCGGCCTACTGAATCGGTGGGAATACTGCCCCGGGCCCAAACCGGAAAATTAATTTCCAGCAGCCTTGGAATATCGCGAATCGGTCCATCAACTACAGCGCCGACCGAACCGCAATAATAGAGAGCCGTCGTTCCCATCAGTTCTCCAAAAGCTCCGGAACCATCATAGCCGTTTGTGGTTATAACCATCATTGAACCCCTGGGCATATTTTCAAAAACGGCTTCCAGGATAGAAGTGACAAAGGCAGGATCCATATCGGCCAGTTTCTGCGGCATTGAAGGATCGGCTTCGCTTTCCTCAATTGTGAAAGCAGGGCCGGCAACCGCCCTTCCGGGAATAATCGGGCTTAAATCCGCTTTCATCACCCCGCTGCGATAACCCATTTCGTCGAGAGAATCAGAAACAGCCGGAGTATATATTTTCTCGAGGCGGCGGCAGATCTGTAATATCTCTTCTTCTGAATAAGCCATAATACTCACTCCTTTTTATATGATTTGTAAAGTTTGTATTTTCCCTGCAGCCAGTGTAATAACTGACAGAACATCACCTTCTGGTTCCAATCGTAAATTTACCGGTCTGAAAAAATGGCTTTCACCGGCAAATGAAAAGTTCTTCTGATTACCTGAATAATTGCAGAGGCGCATATAGATTTTATCGTCATTTACAAACAATGCAGTTACGGTCGGTGCTTCGCTATTAAGCGGAGGTAAAACACTAAACACGCTTCCGGCAGTATCCTCTCTTTTTTCTGCGATTACCGAAGTGCGAAAGGGATATGTGTAGGCATCCGCAGCCTCGACCAGCGCTTCGCTGTCGTTTTCACAGCGCTGAAGGGATAAGCTATAGCTGTAGTTGCCCCTGAGTACCGTGTAAGCCGAACCGCCTACCCTGATTGAATCAGCACTGGCGTATAACCAGTCAACAGGAGCCCAGGCCAGAACAGCCTGTAATAACCCCTTATTGCTTGTCCAGTGAAAACCATTTGACCCGCGACGAAAAAGTGACCATACTTTCCCCCCCGGACTGTTGAAGGCCACAAAGCCGTTGGCAGAAAAATCACTGTTTTTTCTCTGCTCTGTCAAAAAAACGCCCCCGGCCAAAACAGTTTCAGCCGGCGTTGTATGAAAGTTTAAGTTTAATTTATGCTCATTCTGAACATAATAAGCCCTCTGCGGTGTTGACTCTTCTTTTTGAGGGCCAATGAAAGTATCTTCATTTATAGCTAAGGTGACTTTGATGTCGATGCGCGGCAGTTCATGAAAGAAGACTATTTCCTGTATATAGTTAATCGATGCCAATATGCCACTTACTTGATAAATATCAGCGATTGATCCGGAGGTCAGCTGGTAAATATCAGTTTTTTCAAGACGTGAATCATGAAGCTTATTGCCGGAACCGGCAGTCAGGTACGCCCCTTTAAGAACATTGGAAGAGTTCTCAAGATCTTCTAAATAGATTTCACCATCGGTTGTAATCTGCGCCCGGTAGAATCTATTCTTATAATGAACTCCGTTCTTTAGCTTGCGTGGAAACTGTGGCTGTTTTACGTTTAATGATTTACGCCTGACAGTAAAGGTCTGTCCTGAAAAACCGGGAAGTTCGAACAAGAAAACCAGTGAGCCGCCAGGCCCGCCGCAGGGGAACCATTGCCCTTCAAATTCGGTGCCGTTCAGCATGGCTGTCCAGGAAGCAGGAACATCCGGACTTTTTTGCAGCGCTAATAGCGCTAAATCGCGTCGTCTGCAGGCGAGAGAGTTGAAAGCAGCCGAATAGTTTATATCCGCTGCAGGGTCAAAATACTGCTTAAAGCTGACGCCCAATAAATTCCGCAGGGATCGGTTGGTCACTTCTAACGCTATTATTTTTGACTCGGCAGCCAGGTCAACGGCTACCGCACTCATCGGCTTATTATGCTTACGCGACAACCAGGGGCCACAAAGATGCAGATCATGATGTTGTGATTGCAGGGCATATTTCCAGGCTTGATCCAGCTCTTTGCTGCTGGTCACTTCCGCTTCACCGCTTAAAAATGCTTGGAACGCCGCCATACGTTCGGCTTCCAGTAGCAGATGTGAGGCTTCCTGGGCAGCGTTGAGGGGAATACCACCCTGCAGGCCCCAGGGGTAATAACAGGGAAAATCATCTGCAGAAAAGTAGACTGCCTTGTCAGGCTGATTGGCTTCTGCCGCATCGCCTTCTAAAAGTTTTATATACTGCTTAACAGTTACAAAGGAAATATTATCAGAAGCTGACAGGGATGCTGCTCTTTTTAAAGGCGCTCCAGACAGCAGGTTGAAATCTTCCAGCCTGGTCAGCAGAGGCCGGTCTATTCCGGCTTGCAGGCCGCTCTTTCGGAAACTCTCAAAACCAACACTGCTATAACCTTCAAAATCTAACGGCATGAGATGAGAGGCCATAAAATGATCGTGGCTGTCAAGGCCATAATGCATTTCAACTTGAGCTGAATTATTATCTTTAATGTTGTCTTTACCATATGTCATGAAAGGATAACGCGGTATAGCCTGAATTGAGCTGCCGTCGGCAGCCTGCCATTTTATTTTTGCTGAAGGATACGAAGGATCTGTTCCAAAGGGGGCCCAGTGGGTTCTTAATATTGCCTGCAGGTAGCGAAACGAAGTGAGTATTTGGGGCAGCTGCGGGAAGCAGGCCGGTTCCTGCGAAGCAAAGGTAACCACCTTTGTCGACAGGGCCGTTTCAATTTCGTGTAGTCCATAGTAAAAATGGCGGATAAAGGTTTCACCGTCAAAAATTCCGGCCAGCGGCTGGGCATAAGTACCATTGACAATTTCCAGGCGGCCGGTATCAATGGCTCTCTTCATCTGCCTGATCGCTTGTGGCATTTTCAGCGACATACTGCCCAGGGTATGTCCATCAAGCTCGAAGACTGCAGCCAGTGAGGGACATTTCATAAGCTGTTTCAAGATCGGCTCAGCTACAACCGGCCAGTTATAGATTTTCCAGGTGCCGCCACCGGGGATGATGATCCAATCCCAAAAAGTAATGCCACCATGGTAGCCATCACAAAAATAAGCACGAGATTTGGAGGGATCGCCTGGCTTGAGCAGGCTGAATTGATAAGCTCGGCGGCGATCACGATATAGATCATAATTTACTTTTGCGCGCAGCAGTAATGCCGCTATGCCGGCAGATAAGCGAAATAAAATATTAATAATTTTTGGTTTAGCCATTCTAATCCTCACTATCTATGAATGTTTCGAGGGTAGACATGGTGCTGCAGGTAGGGCATACATTGCAGTTAATATTGGGATCAATAACAACACGGTCTCTGGGCTTGAGGTGTTCGTTTGTGGTGCCTGTTTCGACCTGGATCAGTACATCATCATTTTTAATGATTTCAGGCACAAAGGCAGTGATTATTTCAAGCTTGCCGGGGGCAGAGTGTCTGGCAGCCGGCATAACATTTTTCATTGAAAATCAACTCCTCAAAAAATGTTCAGCTTTATGAAAGCCACAGCTTTTATGTACTACCAGTTCAGGCTCGAGAATAATACTCTGCCTGGCTTGCTTTGCGAACATCTGCCACTATAAGTCGCAGTCCTTTCAAAACAAGCCAGGGGAGATTTATAGTATTGTAAACGTTTGCAAAAAGTTGTCAAAAAAAACTTGCAACTATTTGCATTTAAAAATTCTTTGCCACAGTTAAAAAACCCTTTTTTAATAATTAGTTTTTATAAAAAAATAATTTCTTCAGTGTTCGTGATTTTTAATAAATCAAATGCAAGTAATGATCTTTCGAACTTGAACACAATTCTGCTGTTGTGGGACACTGCCGCCCGGTTATAAAGGGCAAGGTAATTATATTGACAAACCATCTGTAGCGGTTAACAATCTTATCACTGCAAATTCTACCGGGGCTTTGTTGTGGGCAAAACACATTATTGAGTTTATAGGTGTTTTTCAATCGAACACACTGGAGTCCTGGTATGACTACTTTCGCACCGGTGAGTCTAAACACTTCTTCGCGCTCATGCAGACCTTGTCGCCCGGCAATGAAAGCTGATCCATTATGCTTTCAAGACAGTGAAATATTGATGCCGTCAATCCTGAAAGGATGATTATCATAAAGTCAAACAAAAGGTTTTTCTGGTTTCTAAGATGAATAAGTTAATAGAGGGGTGCATGGTATGCAAAGAAAAAATGAGGATGCAAAGAATAAACTTTCATGGTGCGGCTTAAATCGACCGGAAATGAATGAGTTGGATGCGGATGTTGTTGTGTTTGGGATTCCCTTTGATGGTAGTGTAAGCTATCGTGGCGGTGCTTCAGAAGCACCGGGGGTGTTGAGGGCGAATACCAGGCACTCTACACCACAAACAGAAAGATTGTACTATTACAACAAGTTAAATGTAGTCGATTCTGGAGACTTTGAAGAGAAGAACAGGGATAAATTGTTTATGGAAGTGCAGGCATATGTGAAGAAGCTTGTGGAAAATAATGTTCGCTTTACAATGATTGGTGGAGATCATTCAATAACCATCCCGGTGGAAAGAGGTATCAATACGGCACTTAATGAAGAATTTGGCATCATTCATATTGATGCGCATATGGATATGAGCGATGAACTGGATGGTGATTATTTATCACATGGATGTACTTCAAGAAGAGCTTTAGGTATGAAAAATACGCCAACCTTCGAAAACTTCTTTTTCATAGGAATCCGTTCTATTGAGCCAGATGAATTTGAATTCCGGAAAACGAACAGAATTCAAGTAAAAACTGCATATGACTGTTACCATGAAGGCATTGAGGCAGTAGCAGATCAGTGTATCGCCAGTATGAAAAAATTTAATAAAGTTTATATAACAATAGACATTGATGCCTTAGATACAGCCTGGGCAGCAGGAACAGGAACTCCTCAATTTGGAGGATTGACATCAAGAATGGCCCTGACTTTGCTGGAGAAACTGTTTACTGAACTGAATGTAATAGGATTCGATGTGGTGGAAATTGCACCGCCTCTTGATTCTTCTATTGCTTCTGTTTTTGCAGGTAGAAAGTTGATTCAAGAAGCTTGGGGTTATTGGGCTGACAGCATAGGAAAGCTGGACAAGGAACATTTGTAACATTGGTTTGAATGGTATAGAGTAGGATAACCCCTGATATGACTCAATGAAAATAATTTTCTTGCTAAGAACGGGTAATATTTGATATGTTTTCATAAACAGAACGTATCAAATTTTAGGAGATGAGATAATGTCTGTGTGGCGGATTAACAAATCGGTCTGGTTTGTTATGTTGATTATTGCAGCTGCTTTTCTGTTATATGCATCCCCGGTGGAAGCAGCAGTTATATCCACTGACGATACAGTAGCAGTAGGGCAAAATGAAGTAATTGATGATGATTTATATATATTTGGGGATACGATTACTATTGATGGAACAGTTCTAGGTGATGTGGTTATTGTTTCCCGGGAGGCTGTAATTAATGGAACTGTTAAGGGGAGCCTCCTGGCTTTTGCAGAAACTATAAGGATAAATGGAAGTATTGAGGGAACAGCAAGGGGAGCGGCCAATACTGTTTATTTGAATGGCCAGACAGGCAGGGATTTGCTGATTGCTGCTAATACCATCAGCGTTTCGGGTGATGTTGGTCAGGATTTGCTGGGTGTTGCAAACAGTATTATAGTTACAGGCTCGGTTGGCCGTAATATAAAGGCTGGTATGAGCAAGCTGGTTATTGATGCACCGGTTGGCGGCGATGTTGAGGTGGCAGTTTCTGAGTTAATCATAAATTCGAAAGCAGTGGTAGTGGGTAATATCTCTTATACTTCAGAGAACGAGGCATTAGTAGATGCCCAGGCGGTCATCAGCGGATCAATAAACAGGGAGGACCCGCCCAGTACTGCAGTGACAGTGTCGCCGGGTAGAAAAGTTTGGAGTTTTGTACGCCCGGTAATTTCGCTATTGGCAGTTTCACTACTCTTAGTGCTGCTTTTTCCGAACCTTACGGCCGGTGTCGCTGATACAATCAGAAGATCTCCCGGGCCCAGTATTGGTTACGGAGCGCTTTTAGTTTTCGGAACCCCCCTGGTTGCCCTGGTTTTATTAATATCTGTAATTGGTATACCGATCAGCATCGCAGGGGTGCTGCTTTATGGAGTTTTGCTTTATGTCTCGAGAATTTTTACTGGCTACTTTTTAGCCCAAATCTTTTTCGATCGGTTAGGCAAAAAGTTACACCCGGTATGGCTTGCCCTGATCGGGGTTTCAGTTCTTGCTTTGTTGACTAAAATTCCCTATGTGGGTTGGTTGGTCAATCTTGCTGCAGCCTTAATTGCTTCCGGAGCATTTATCCTTTATATGGCTGGGCAGAAAAACAAGCTAAAAACTGAAGAATTGGAGTAACGAAAACAGGATAAGCATAAATTACAATATTGGGTTTTTCACATGACACGATGTAAATGCGTCTCTGCTTCAGTTTGCCTAATTTAGGGTTTCGTGGGTCGCCAGCTTCGGATACTCTTAATTTTGTATGCAACTGATTTCCCCTTAATAGAAATACATGTAATACAACAGGCAGTAATCCAGGAGAAGTGCGCACCTCGGGAGTGAAATTGTCAGCATACAATCGTGTTACATTCCATGTTGAAGTCAAAGGAGGAAAAAGTATGGACTACAGGATAGTAGAAAAGCCTGGTTTTGAGCTGGTGGGTAAAAGCAAGAATTTTACACACGAGAATTTTTTTAAAGAAGCCCCAAAGTTTTGGAAAACATATGTTGGTTCGGAAGAATACCAGGCGCTCTGGGGTCTTACCAACGGCAGGTGGGGGCAAGTAACCGAGGCTCCTTTAATGTCTGTTTATTTACCAAATGATGAAGGCAATAAAGATTCTTTTATTGATATTTTTGGTGTTGAAATGTCACCGGAAGCAGATCTTAAAAAGTTTCAAGTATTTCAGATCCCACCAGCTATCTATGCAGAATTCCACTGCACTTATCAAACATCTGTGAAAATTAATAAATATATTTATGGTGAATGGCTTCCATCCATGGGTTATGAAAGAGATGCACAAAAACCGGATATTGCAGCCTATTTTCCGGTGGCTTTTTTACCTGTCAGAGGAATGGGTGTAAGGTGGTGGATACCTGTTGTTAAGAAAATGTAACGGTACGAGAGGCAAGCGGACATTTTGATGGTTTCGGCGCTAATTTTTTAAAGCAATGGTAGCACAAAAATAATATTTGTGCTACCATTGCTTTAGCGATTATTCTGACGCTTGGAATGGTAAAACAGTTTCACAGGGGGATTAATTTTTGAATATCAAACGGTTAATGAATAAAATAGAGCAGGAAGACGTCCAGTTTATTCAACAGCGGGTGTTGGTGCAGTACGACGGTTCACAAAAGCTTCCGCTTGGTTTTAAATGGCATGGAAAGCACTATGAAGTTTTGAAGCTGTTGCACAAATTTAACAGCTTGGAAGAAAATCCTCAATATATAATATTAACGTCAGCAGGAATTTACTGTCTCGCTTTTGAGTTTACTAAAGGTGAGCAAAATCCAAGTCAGGGCAGGTGGCTGTTGAAGTATAAAGTAAATGGAGAATACCTGTATTCTAGAGAAAATGGTCCTTTGTATTGCAACGTTTCGAAGTTATTAAGTAAAGACGGATTAAACGCTGTCTGCAATTTTTCCCTGTTACCGGCGGAGCTTGTTAATCTGGCACATTACCACGGCCACGTTTGCCCGGAACTTGTAATTGGTTACCGCGCTTCCGTTTTGGCTCGTCAGGAATTGGGCCTTGATCGTAATAATGCTTCAACACAGTTTGTACTGGCTGAAAATATGGGTTCTGGAATTGAAGCGGTTCAGCTCATGACCGGCTGTACTATCGGTAATCAGAATTTCTTTGCTTATGATCTGGGCAAACAGGTTTATTACTTTGGCCTTTCAGGCAAAGAATGTCTGTCCGTAAATGTGTTGCGCCTGAGTCTTATTAACGAAGTCTTTATCATTGACAGTGATGTTGATCTTGATCAACGAATCACTTCAGGATATGCCTCACAGATTGAAATAGAAGAGTACAGCGAAACTGTCAGCAATACTGTACATAATATTCTGGGTTTAAGTGATCAACAACTTTTTAAGAAATCAATAGTTAGTATGCACCCACCCCGTTTCCAGGGCAATACATATTACAGCAAGTGCGCTGTATGTGATGAAATTGTTGACTTGAAAAAGTGCGTTCCGGGGCATAAAGGTCTATATTGCCTGGTTTGCGCTGCGAAACAAAGCCAATAAGTAATTATCCGCCAAAATTCCGAACCTGATGACAAATGATATTTTAAATATTTAAACATTTCCTTTGAAGAAGGATTTACGCTTCTCAATATGGAACAAAAAAATAATGAAAGTGGCACTATAATAAATTTAAGTAACACATAATCGTCTGGGTGAAAAGCCCTTTTATTATATTTTTGTAGTAACACAAATGCCATATAGGTAACACAGCATTAGTAGTATTTGATTCATATGTGGTAAACTGGCTGTTTTTAAAATGAGCCTGAAAAATATATATATTTTTGGAGGTTATGCAAATGACATTTGGTAAAGCATCCTGGGAAAAAGTTGTCGAGTTTCACGGTCATGCCTGTCCGGGCCTGGCTGTAGGTTACAGGGTAGCTGAAATTGCCCTGGCTAATTTGCAAGAAAAGAGGGCAGCTGATGAGGAACTTATCGCGGTAGTTGAAAACGATGCCTGTGGTATTGATGCAATTATGGTTCTGACTGGCTGTACTTTAGGGAAGGGAAATCTTATATTTAAAGATATAGGCAAGCAGGTATACACTTTTGGCAGCCGGGGTTCTGATAAGGCGCTTCGTATTTCCGTGAACGGGGAAATATTACATGGCAACCCAGAAATGAGAGAACTTTTTCAAAAGGTGATTGAGGGGAGCGCTACAGCCGAAGAGCGAGCACAGAGTAATAAGTTACGTGAGCAAAAGATGGAAAACATTTTATCAATGCAGGCAGATGAATTTGCGATGGTCAAGGAGGTAGCGTTTAAGTTGCCAGAAAAGGCCCGCTTGTTTTCTTCTCTGAAATGTGCCTGCTGTGAAGAGTATGCCATGGAGCCAAGGACAAGAAACCAGGATGGAAAAGTAGTTTGCTTAGACTGTTTTGAGAACTACAGCAGGACCATGAAAAATGATAATTAAAGTAAGAGTTGATATATAGATTGATGCTAATTCTAAAAGGAAGGGATTGAAATAATATGAAAAAAATAATACTTATAATTCTGCTATTTACTTTTCTTGTTGGCCTGGCTGCAGGATGTAGTAATAGCTTAGCCGATGAAACATCTGAAGAGGCTGTTCCATTAACTGAAGAAATCGTGGATACAGCTAATCTGTCAATAACTGATATGGTTGGGCGTACGGTAGAAATGCCTGCAAATGTAGAGAGTATAGTTGCTCTTGGAAACGTACCACGTATGGTTACTTACCTTGGGCTGGCAGCTAATGTGGTTGGTTATAGCGGTATGCAACCTGATACCATCACGCCCGGCACAGCTTATGCTTATGCCACAAAAGATCTGTGGGCAGATGTTCCCATGGTCGGGACAGACGCTGCGGGAGCGAATGATTATTACCCGGAAGAAATCATCAGGGTAAATCCCGATGTAATTTTATGTTCTTATCCGCCGGAACTGGCAGATGAAATACAAAGTAAAACAGGAATTCCGGTAGTTTCAGTGGCGATGGGTACTTTATTCGGAGATGATTATGAGGAAGCGCTTCGTCTGCTGGCTCAGGTTTGTGGTGTTCCGGAAAAAGCAGAAGAGGTAATTGCTTTTATCAATGATTGCCTCAATGACCTTGATGCAAGAACGGCAAGTATTCCAGATGTGGATAATCCCACAATTTTGGGAGCAGCTGCATCTTTCAGGGGAGGGCATGGTATAGAAGGTGTTTATGTTAACAATCGAATATTCAGTGCAATAAATGCGAATGATGTCACTATCGGTACCGCGGATACAGTTGGTGGAATGTTGGTCGACAGGGAACAGATCATTGGCTGGGATCCCGAGTATATAATCTTTGATTCAAGCAATTTTCATATTGTTAAGGAAGATTACAAGAACAATCCTGATTATTACGCGCACCTTTCAGCTGTTGTAAACGGGAAGCTTTATCAGACTCCCAATGCCACATCCTATTATACAAACCTTGAGATTCCTCTTGTTACCGCTTATTATGTTGGGAATTTAATTTATCCGGAGCAGTTTGATGATCTGGTTTTCGAAGATAAAGCAAATGAGATTTTTAAATTCTTCCTTGGAGTCGATGATTTTCTTGGCGAGCTCGAAGCATTTGGATTAGGTTACGGTGCGGTTACACTTGGAGATAATTAATGCTGAATGAAAAGATTTCCCAGATAGAGTTGTATGATGCGTTCATTAAGCATAAGAAAATTGTGTTTGTGATTTCGCTAATTGCCACACTAGGCATTGCACTATTTGCTGTTAGTAAAGGTTCTCTGGATATTCCCCTGGGGGAAGTGATAAGAACTCTTATGGGCAGGGGAGAGCTTCAATCACAAACGGTGGTCATGAACATCAGAATTCCGCGGGTTGCAACGGCAATTCTCGTGGGTGCTTCTCTGGCTGTTTGTGGTGCGGTGATGCAGTGTGTCCTGCAAAACCCTCTGGCATCGGCATCTACTCTTGGAGTTTCGCAGGGTGCTGCTTTTGGTGCTGCTTTTGGAATCATTTATCTTGGTGGCGGAGCGGTGCAAACATCTTCTGCCGTTACTGCGATTGCTATAAACAATCCATATGTCGTATCGTTAAGTGCTTTTCTTTTCGGTTCAATGTCTACGTTTGTAATTATTGCATTATCTCAATTTAAAAAAGATTTGGGCCCTGCCGGGCTTATCTTAGCCGGAGTTGCTCTGAGCTCTTTATTTGCCGGCGGTAGCGCATTGCTTCAGTACTTTGCTGATGAAACCAGAATTGCTGCTGTTGTATTCTGGACCTTTGGAAACCTTGGTGCAGCCGGTTGGCGCGAGATAATAGTGCTTTTTGTGGTTTTTATCACAACCCTGATATTTTTTATGCTTAACCGCTGGAATTATAATGCAATGGAAAGTGGGGCTGATACGGCAAAAAGTCTGGGTGTTAACACTAGGGCGGTTATGGTAATCAGTATGTCCATAGCTTCTCTTACCGCTGCAGTTGCCGTATCTTTCGTCGGTATTATCAGTTTTGTAGGGCTTATCGCTCCACATATTATGCGCAGGCTGATAGGCAACGATTACCGCTACCTGATTCCCTGTTCAGCAATTGCAGGAGCAATGCTACTCATTTTAGCTGATACTTTTGCCCGGCTGATTATTAAACCGATTATACTTCCCATTGGGGCTATCACTTCATTTTTAGGTGCGCCCATGTTTCTTTACCTGCTGTTTAGGGGGCTGCAGAACAATGGTAAATATTAACAATATATTTTTCACTTACAAAGCAGGGACCAGGAATGTGCTTGAAAATGTTAGTTTCGATCTGCAGAATAATCAATGTGTTGCCATTCTGGGCAACAACGGAGCAGGGAAAAGCACTTTGATCAAATGCATTAATCGCATTTGCCCTGCCCAGAAAGGCATTGTTTTGGTTGATGGTAAAAATGTTTTTGAAATGAAGAGAAACTCATTGGCTCAGAATATTTCATATGTAGCCCAAGATAATAAGTCGCTAAATATGACTGTATTTGATGCAATCCTTCTAGGCCGAAAGCCATATATTAAGTGGGATGCAACTTTGGAAGACATGGATATAGTGCGTGAAATAATGAATAAAATGAAACTGGAAAACTTTGCGTTGCGCAATGTTAACGAGCTTTCAGGAGGAGAGACCCAGAAAGTAATGCTGGCCAGGGCACTTGCCCAGGAACCAAAACTTTTGTTGCTTGACGAGCCAACAAGCAACCTTGACCCTCGCAATCAGCATGAAGTACTTAGTATTGTAAAAACTATTGCCCGGGAGCATAATATATGCGTGGCTATCGTTATACATGATCTAAACCTTGCTGTTCGTTATTGTGACCGTTTTTTATTCCTTAAAGATTCGAAAGTATTTTCTTATGGTGGCTTAGAGGTCATTACCTCGGAAAACATAGAAGAGGTATATCAAATAAAGGTTCAAATTATAGAATTTAAGGGAGTTCCGATTATAGTTCCTTTTCCTGATGATGAGAGAACAGTTGATTATTCTATTGGAGAAATCAATTTAAGCAGATAAGACAATAAGAAGACAAAGCTTAAGTGCAGTATAAACGTTATGAACTTTCCTTATAAAGAGTTTTAGTATAAATTGCTTTGCCAGCAAAGATTCCAGTATCTAAGTAGGCTGCCGAGTTAAACGGCAGCCTACTTTGTAAGTTTAGAGTATTTTTCCAGTTATATTGCGACTATAATTATTCCCAGTTCTTTTTCTTTTGTTTGCAGTTTTTCAAGTTGTTCAGCTGACAATTGCGCTGGTGTGGCTTGATGACAATTATAAGCAAGGAGTGTTTGGTCAAGTTCCTGCTCCAAATTTTGTAGTGAACTCAGTTTTTCTTCGTTAACGGAAGCATAGGAGCAAAGCATTAAAACCCCTCCTTTCTTCAATTTTCATAACTTTCAATTAATTATAGTCACCTTTCGGTGTGAAGTCAATTTTCTCTTTTCGGCTAAGGTAATCAGTCCGCCTGGTTGTACTCGGATCATTTGGGAACAATTTCACAAGTTAACTAAAAATGCTCATAGTTTAGAGCCAGCATTCTGAATTAGAAAGTCAGGGAGGGTCTTGATATATGAGATCTGGTGTGATACGTTTTCCACAAGGCCAGATCATAACGTAATGCTCACCAGGAGTATGGATGAACTATAAAGGAAGTTTCTGACAAGATTATAAATACTGATATGCCTGTTGAGACATAGTAGCGTAAATATGATTAAGTAGAGCTTTGAATAGAACAAATTGGAGGAGAACTTTTTGGATAAGTTTATAAAACAATATTTTATATCACCAGCAGCTGGTAAAAGGTTAATAGCAAAATCGTTACTGCATATCATATCAATAGTTGAAGCTTTAGAGGATAAAACAATTGTAATTATTGCAGGAACTACAAATGGTTATGTTGTTGAAGAAATATTTAAAAGAAAAACCCAGGAAATATCATTTTCCAAGAAAAGATTTTTTAGGGGTGTATCATTGCCTCATCAATATATTATGACGGACACTGGTAGATTAAGAGATGAAGGCCACTTCCCTGGTGATGTTGTTATCGTAAAAGGAAAGTGGGAAAAAGGAAAAACAATATTTGATGTTGCTGATAGTTTGAAAAAAGGTGATATTATAATAAAGGGCGCCAATGCCGTTAATTTGGAAAAAAAGCAAGCGGCAGTATATATTGGACATCCAGCGGCAGGTACTATAGGAGTTGTACTTCAAGCTGTTTTGGGTAGAAGGGTTGAATTATATTTACCGGTTGGTTTAGAAAAAAGGATACATGGAGATATAAATGAAATTGCAAAAAGGCTAAATTCTTCAAATGCAATGGGTTTAAGGTATTTACCTGTTAGTGGGAACATCATAACAGAACTGGATGCAATAAAACAAATAACCGGGGCTTCAGCTGAACTTGTTGCGAGCGGTGGAGTGTGTGGAGCTGAGGGAAGTTGTTGGATTGCTGTTTCAGGAAACTCTAAACAGTTGATACATATGGACGATTTAACAAAAGATATCAATAGTGAACCAAATTTTGAATTATAAAAGCAACCCGATAAAACTTGTGCCGGGTTTAATAAACACCCAGGAATTCATGAAATTTTAAAGAGCATATATATCGTAACAAGACCTCGTTAATTCATGAATCGCTGTATGAAATGCCCCGACAGGCGGGAAACATAATCATTAATTCGCTTATTACAAACAAGCTGCTTCCTAAGAGGGTTTTATGGACAGGCCTTCCGATACCTTTTCAACTAAATGCACCTTAATCGTCTCTTTTTGGGTCAAGTGATAGGTTTCCTCTCTCATAGTGACATTTTCCCTGAACAAACATATATTTATGCAATAGTATTTGACGGGTATTATAACAAGTGATAGGATAATGAATGAATATAAAAATATATTCATTCATTATAACTGGGAGGCAGGTCCTTTTGCTGGATAAAAAACAGGATATATTTAATAGCGCAAGGGAAATATTTTACAAAAAAGGTTTTAAGGAAACTAATATCGCTGAGATTGCTAAGCAAGCTGGAGTAGCAGTAGGTACATTTTATAATTACTACGACTCAAAAGAGCATATTTTTTTCGAAGTTCTGATGAAAGAAAACGAGAAACAAAAAAAGAGCATATTAGAGTCTGTTGAATTGAACAGTGATGATCCGGTAACCCTGGTTACTGACCTTGTGGCCCAAAATATTGATGCAATGCAAGAAAACCCTATTTTGAAAGAATGGAATAACGTAGAGCTAGTAAATAAGCTAGAACGCCTGTTTTATGAAAATAAAGGTATCGAGAACATTGGGAAATTCTATGAAGATGTTGCATTAAATCTGATTAAAAAATGGAAAAATGAAGGCACAATAAGAAGCGATATGGACGATGAATTTATACTTGCCATACTTAATTCTGTGCATTACGCAGATGTTCATAAAGCAGACATAGGAGCTCAGCACTTTCCGCAACTTATTCAATACCTAATAGACTTTATCATGAAAGGTTTAACAGCCCCGGTAATGGAGAAATAGCGTCGGCAAGTTGTTTTTTATGTAACGGTGAATGAACACTCAATTATATTCATTCACTGGTTAACTGTCTTCGGGAAAGGGTGATTAATTGAATGCTAAGATTTAAAAAGAGCTTAATAATTCTTTTCGCTGCCTTGATAGTCTTATTGGTAACAGGAGGTGCGATATTCATGTTTGGAATAAAGACAGAGGAATTTAAGAAAAGCTGTTATGTTGAACCAGGCACTCAGCTGCAAATTAATAATGGAAGGGGAAATATATCAATCAAGGGCTGGGAAGAGGACACTATAGAGTTAATAGCCGTTAAACAGGGCGCTCTGGGGTTATTTATGAATCAGGTAATGATTGAAGTAAATAACGAAGACAGATTTGTTATTAATACAAAATATTGTACCAGCTTGTCTCAAGGGGTTAGTGTAGATTACATTATTCGAGTGCCCGAAGGAATTTTAGTATCTCAGGTTGAAACTCTGGCAGGGAATATTAATATTGAGCATGTAGCAGGAGGCGGCATCGTCCAAACAGTTAATGGGCGTATTGATATAAGTAATATATCTGGAGATGTTACAGCTAAGACCACAAGAGGTGCGGTTGAAATCAATGGTGTTTCTGGATCTGTGAGTGCGATTACGGTCAACGGCAAAGTTACTGTAGCTGAAGCCGATTGTATAAAGGAGATCCGTACCAGCCGTGGCACTATATTTGCTGAAGTTTCAGCCATTCAGGAAGACCTGGATATTAGTTCTAAATCCGGTGGGATTACAGTCTTTATTAACCCGGGGATTAATGCAGATATCACAGTCGGTACATCCAGCGGTAGTATTTCGCATGAAGAGTTGCCCCTATCTGTTATTGAATCTACCAATAACAGGCTTATCGCGACAATGGGAGAAGGCGGCAAGGCAATAAACATTACAACATCTTCAGGCCCGATTAGCTTGAAATTGCTGCCCTGAAATAATCGCATGTTCTTGCAAAAAGACGCGTTGTTTAACTTGCTGATATACTTTTGTAAAGTTAATTGCTTGAGGTGTTTCCTGGTAATAGTAAAATAGAGATTACTTTAATAAAACCACTGATTTAAACCTGACAAAGCCGCCTCTTGATATCATATAACAGAGGAGAGAAATTTCATAAACGCTGATCTGTTAATCCAAAAATTTAACTGGATATTAGGTATTATACCCTAAAAGAATGTTGTAGCAGTTGTAAAAAATAACAATAAGCCAGGGTTATGGACATGCATTTCGGTTTAGTTCGGCTCTTTTTGTAGACAGTACTGCTGTAGCATGTTAAAATGATAAAAATATATATCACATTCAGGTGCCCTTTAGGGTGAATAGGGAAACCGGTGCAAATCCGGTGCGATCCCGTCACTGTAAGCAGGAGCCAACCTCAATAAGCCACTGGTCAAAGACCGGGAAGGAGAGGAAGGCGATGATTGTAAGCCAGGAGACCTGCCTGAGTGTCGCTACGTTCCCCTTCGAGTGAAAGGGCTGGTCGCGAAACAAGCGCTGCACAGTACTCACTTAAGCGCTTTTTTATTCAGACTAATCCGGCCTTATTTCTGAGGGGCCGGTTTTTTTATTAAAAATTGTAGAAAGGATGACATAACTTGTCAACAAAAAAGCAGGGCATTGATTTGAAGATGCTGCACTCCTCTTTTTACTGGGATCAGGTTTGGGAGCATTCTAAGGAGCAATTCACTCCGAACGGTAAAAAAACGGTAACCCAGAGTGTTGACTTCTGGAATAAGAGGGCAGAAAAATATATAGCAAAAACCGGGGGTGCTGGTGGAAATAAGCGAGTTGATAAAGTAACAAAGTGGCTGGCAAAACAGGGAGTGCTTGTTGCGGGGTTTTCAGTTTTGGATATCGGGGCCGGCCCAGGTGCATTTGCTATCAAATTTGCCGGGGAGGCAAAAGAGGTTGTATCGCTGGAACCAACAGAGATAATGTCACATTACTTAATAAAAGAAGTGGAAAAGCGTAAGCTGGATAATATAAAGGTTCTGCAGATTTCCTGGGAGGATATTGATATAGAAAAGATGGGCTACCGGGATCAGTTCGACCTGGTCTTTGCTTCTATGAGTCCTGGGTTAAACAATCTTATTACAATAGAAAAGGCCCTGGCCTGCTCTCGCCGTTATCTTTTTATCAGTAAACATGCCGGAAAAAGATACAGTGATTTAATGGTCGGCCTTTGGCCCCTGTTATTTAATGAACCCCTGCCTCCCGGGCACAACGAAGCGTTATATATTGCCAATATACTGTATAACAATAACTATGAATTTGATTTCAAGGTTTGGGATGAGCCTTATGAACAAGAAACAGGTATTGATGAAGCTGTAGATAATATGCTGGAAGAATTAAAGATATTTGGTAAGGATTCACCTGTTAACCATGACCAGGTTAAGCTATATGTCCAATCAATGGCAGATAAGGGCCTGGTTAAAAACAAGGGAGTGAACCGTTACGCTAAAATCCTGGTAAAAAAATCTATTAACCCAGTATAGTTCTTGAAAGGAGCCAGATAATTAATGTTTAATTACAAAACAAACTATTGTTCCCCTGTTTTTGCTGTTCTACTAATCATTGGCTTTTTATTGTTGTTTTCACTCACAGCCTGTAATGAAGCTGATTATAGTGATGAACAGGCTCAGGATGCAGAACAGGAACAGCAAGATTCGATCCAGGAAGAAGAGAAGCCGGTGGTACGCCTGGCCGGAGGTGATGACTGGGGCTTGCCAAACCCTTACACCCGTAATCCCCGTGGCCCTGCAGAAAGGAAGGTGGGTTTAGTATTTGACACTCTGATCGAAAGAGCTGCTGAAGATATGGTTCCCTGGTTGGCTGAAGATTGGCAGATCAGTGATGATGGGAAAGTTTACACTTTCCACCTGCGACGTGATGTTAAATGGCATGACGGACAGGACTTTACGGCTGATGATGTAGTGTTTTCGATTAACTACCAGCACGAGCATCCGCCCCTTTCTACCATGGACTACAGTATTTTTGATCGGGTCGAGAAAGTAGATGATTATACCGTCAAACTCTACACTACCGAACCAAGTGCTCCATTTCTCTATGAAATGACGTCTATTTATATACTACCTGAACATATTTGGTACGAAGTTGACGACCCGCAGCAGTTTACTGACGATGAATCACTAATTGGCACAGGTCCCTTCACCCTGGAAACCTACAACCGGGAGCAGGGAGCCTATCATTTTCTAGCCAACCAGGACTTCTGGGGCCCGCAGCAAAAGGTCAGCGCGGTAGTATTTGTGCCCGTTGGCGATGATATTCTAGCTTTGCGTCAGGGTGACATCCATATTGGTAGTGTCCCTGCAGACCTGGTTGAACAATTTGAGGCAGATCCTGAGTTCTCTATTATTGAACAACCCGGTCTGTGGTCGATGCGTCTCCATTTTAATCTGCGAGATTTTCCCTGGTTGCAGCAAAAAGAGGTGAGACAGGCCCTTGCCCATGCTATCAACCGGGAAGATATTATTGAAAAAGTTTTAAGAGGAGCAGGTATCCCTGGTAATCCGGGAATGCTTCCACCCGATCATATTTGGTACAATCCTGATGTGCCGCAGTATGAATATGACCCTGCTCAGGCTTTGCGGCTGCTGGAGGATGCGGGATATGAAAAGGTCGATGGTACTTTGCTTGATCAAAATGGTCAATCTGTTAAATTTGACTTATTAACCCAAGGCGAAGGAGATTATGCAAGGACAGCCGAGCTGGTTAAAGGATACCTTAAAGAGATTGGAATAGAAATTAGCATTAACAGTGGCGATCGTTTAACGGTTGATGAAAGTTGGACAGAAGGCAACTTTGAGCTGAATATTAATGGGCATGGCGGCTGGGGTCGTGATGCCGATTTGCTCAGGCAGAATTTTGCAGATGGTGGAACCCCGGGCTATAATACCGGTTATACCAACCAGGAATTTGACCGGCTGGCCATGGAGCAATTCTCCGAATTCAACGAAGGTGCACGCCGCGCTCTAATTGACGAAATGCAAGAAATTCTGGCTGAAGAGCTGCCCTTGCTGATGCTTTATTATACTACCGGTTACTATGCTTACCGACATGAAATTTATAATGGTTGGGTTTTGCCCTATGACCACCATACCATCGATAATAAGGTGTCTTTCCTTTCGGAGGAATACTAAAGCATGCAAACAAGCCGCAGGTTTCGTCTGATAGATTACCTGGTAACGATTGCGGTTATCCTCACCCTTAATTTCATGGTTCCCCGGCTTATGCCGGGGGACCCTTTCCTGCTTGTTTCTGCCGGAACTGGCGAAGAATTTACGGTGCTCTCCGAGCGACAGCGAGAGTATTTTATGAGCTATTACGGGCTGGATAAGCCTTTGTATGAGCAGTTTCTGATCTACCTGCAGGGCTTGGTCAGGGGTGATTTGGGTTACAGTATTCAGTACCGGGAAGAAGTTACAGTCATAATAGCCCGCTCTCTACCCTGGACTATCTATTTGGTTTTAAGTGCGACCCTGCTGAGCACTATCTTTGGGATAATCTTTGCCGTAATTTCAGCCTGGCACAGGGGGGAGCCCCGAGACAACCTTCTTCTTATCGGATTAGTCAGTATATCTGAAATTCCCGGTTTTCTGCTTGGTCTTTCCTTCCTGCTGCTATTTTCGGTCTATTTTGGCTGGTTTCCTCTGGCCGGGGCGAGCACACCGTTCATACAATTTGATTCACTGCTGGAAAAAATAGTTGATATCATTCATTATTCATTTTTACCGATTATAGTATTAGCCCTGTCCAGGGTATCGGGTAGCTATCTTTTAATGCGCAATACCCTGATCATGGTACTATCTAAAGACTATATGAAAACAGCCCGAGCCAAGGGACTGCCAGAAAGAGTAATTCGTTATCGGCATGCCCTGCGCAATGCTCTTTTACCCCTGGTTAATCGCATAGCACTGCAGCTTGGTGGGTTGGTTGGTGGTGCAGTGTTAATTGAAAATGTATTTGCCTATCCCGGTTTGGGCACCCTGATGGCAGATGCCGCCCTGGCCCGCGATTATAACCTGCTGCAGGGCATCCTGCTGGTCTTCGCGGTGGGAGTTCTGATTGCAAATTTTATCGCGGACCTGGTCAGCCGCAGGCTTGATCCCAGAATTCGTTAATAAAGTTGAGATGAAGGAGTTATAGAGTATTGGCGATCTATGCTAAAAATTGGAAAAAGATTCCGACAGCAGCCTGTTCATTCTGGGTTTCCTTAACAATGACCGGAAAAATTGGTTTGGCTATTCTGGTTCTAACTGCCGTTATGGCCTTGTTAGCCCCATACCTTGCTGTTCATTCGCCATTTACAGCTTCAGGTGAAACGTTGCAGCCACCCGGTAACGGTCATCTTCTGGGTACCGACAATATGGGCGTTGATATCTGGGCCCAGCTTTGTTACGGAGCCCGGATCAGTCTTTATCTTGGTTTTGCCACGGCTCTTTTGGCCGGTTTTGGCGGTAGTATAATAGGTATTGCCGCTGGGTATTGGGGTGGAAAGGTTGATAGGGTTATATTAAGTTTTATCGATATAATGTTGGTTCTGCCACGTTTGCCCATGATCATTTTTACCGCCGCATTCTTTGGGTCAAGCTTGGAGAATATTATTATTGTTCTGGTTGCTTTTAACTGGATGGGACCTGCAAGACTGGTCAGGAGTCAGGTGCTTTCACTGCGTGAGCAGGATTATATTCTTGCTGCCAAAAGTTATGGGGCCAAGTTCTGGTATATGCTTCGGAAGCACTTAATCCCTGAGCTTGCACCGATTATAATGGTTAGTATGGTCAGGCTGGCTTCACGCGGTATTGTCGCTGAAGCCGGGCTGGCCTTTCTCGGTCTGGGGGATCCTAGTTCTAAGAGCTGGGGAATGATGATCTACTATGCTACCAATTTTCGCGGGATATATTTTACACCGTTCTGGCAGTGGTGGCTGCTATATCCCTGGTTGGCCATAACTATTTTGGTTGTAGGTTTTGCATTAGTGGGGCGAGACATGGAAAGATCTACAGACCCTCGTCTTAGATATTTGGTGAGTAAATAGCCGTGATGGGGTGTGGAAGAAAATGAAGACTATGCTAAAAGTTAAAAACCTCAGTGTAGAGTATGCTGGATTTGGCCGGACCATTAAAGCTGTCAGTTCAGTATCTTTCGATCTGGAACAGGGAGAAAGCCTGGGTCTGGTCGGTGAGTCGGGCAGTGGTAAAACCACCCTGGCATCTAGCCTGCTGGGACTTACTGCTAACAACGCAAAAGTTTCAGGTCAGGTCTTTTTTAAAGATAAGGAACTGACCGATCTCTCAGAAAAAGAATACAAAAAGCTGCGCTGGCGCCAGCTTGCGATGGTACCCCAAAACACTCTTGAAGCTCTAAACCCTGTTCTAACCGTTGGTGCCCAGGTTGAGGAACCACTGAAGTTCCATTCTAAGGTGGACAGACGCGAACTTAAAGCCAGGGTCAGTGAGCTTTTTGCCATGGTTGGCTTGGAGGAATCGTGGTGTAACTGCTATCCTCACCAGTTATCGGGCGGTATGCGGCAGAGGGTTCTAATTGCCATGGCAGTTTCCTGTGATCCTAAGCTGCTGATTGCTGATGAGCCAACTATTTCTCTCGATGCTATAGCTCGGCAAGAAATACTTGACCTGCTTTGCAGCCTGCAGAGGAAAATCGGTTTTTCCCTGATTACCATATCGCATGAAATGCCGGTAATAGAATTATTAGCGGATAAGATTTTTGTTATCTATAACGGAAGGGTTGTTGAGGCCGGAGCGGCAAGAGATATCTTAGATGAACCGGCTCATCCTTACACCAGGGGGCTATTCAATTCTTCCCCCGATATTAATGCCTATAAGGATTTGTGGGGTATACCAGGCGAAGCCCTTGAGGGCAGGGATGTGGCAGGCTGTTCATTTTATCCACGTTGTAACCAGTCCCAGGTAGCCTGTGCATATAAAAAGCCCATTTTAAAGGAGAACCACAGGGGCAGAAAAGTCGCCTGTCACCGCGGTGGACAGGTAATCCTCCTGCGGACGGAAGGTTTATCGAAAACCTTCAGAGCAGGGAAAAAAGTAATTGAAGCGGTAAAAGCAGTTACCACTGATGTTTACGAGGGTGAAGTGGCTGCACTGGTAGGGGAAAGTGGATCGGGCAAGTCGACCCTGGCCCAACTATTGGCTGGGGTGATCAGGCCTGACAGGGGGCAGGCTTATTTTAAAAATGAACCGATCGAAGGCACTGTATTGACCAGACAGCTTGAGGGAATTCAAATTGTTTTCCAGGACCCTTTCAGCTCAACCAGTCACCGCCTGACCGTAGCCGAAGCGGTGCGAGAACCGCTGGAGATAACGGGTTGCGAAAAGAGGGAAAATGTGGTGCTTAGGGTAGAGGAAGCGCTGCAAATGGTGCAGTTGCCCGCGGAAGAGCACTTTCTTAATCGGTTTTGCTGTGAACTGTCCGGCGGCCAGAGACAGAGAGTAGCCCTGGCCCGGGCCCTGGTGATGAAGCCTAAATTGCTTATTGCCGATGAAATTACATCTATGCTCGACCCTTCAACCAGGGCTAACCTGCTCAGGCTCCTCAAGGGCCTGCAGAACTCCTGTGGTTTTACAATGCTTTTTATAACCCATGACTTATCACTGGCTCGTAAAATAGCCGACCGGATTATGGTCATGCTAGAGGGCAGTATTATCGAAGAAGGTGCCACCGGAAAAACCCTCAAAGAACCTTGTCACTGTTATACAAAAAAGCTGCTTCAACCGATCAGCGAAGCTAAAATCAAAAGTACCGTCTGACAAGAGATGTGCCGGGAGAATGTTTTGTTTAACTTACAGCCATGGCAGACAGTTGAATCAAGGCAAATAAGGACGCACATATCCCTAATCCCCTTGATTTCGGGACTGCTGGATATTATATATTTATTTCATTACTCCTTTTCAAGAGATCGCAATATCTCTAAAGATTTACATTGGAGAATGAAATAGTGTATCATCCGAGGTTTAATGGAACACATTATATTGTTCTTCATGTATTGTTTTGAATTTGATAACAGGGTATCTGTTTCGCCTTTAGCATTGATATAAAAATATCTTTAACAGAAACAGAGATTTCCTTGTAAGCCAGGAGAAGTAATATATGAACTGCATTTATAATCTTGATGGAAGTTATGCATTTAATGGCAATACTACCGCTTATGCAGAAATGGAGGATGGAGTAAACGAGCATGGCTGAGCTTCCGGTCTTACATTTGTATTCCCGAGGTTAAGAAACCCGGTTTTAATTCCGGTATGCTGCAAAGATATATCCTGAAAAAATGAAATACAACTAACGAAGCGATTGATCTATTTCACCTTCTATCCGTTATAATAGTATTGGGAGCGGGTTTCCCATGCCCTGCTCTAAGGTGGGTAGAGGATGGACCAGGCGATAATTACTGTTTTAGTTATATTGGCTATAACCGTTATTTTACTGGTTTTTGAAATCGTGCGTATCGATATTGTTGCGCTTCTCTGCTTGTTAGCTCTAACCTGGACAGATGTTATAACTCCCCAGGAAGCTTTTGCTGGTTTCTCCAGCAATGCTGTAATTTCCATGATGGCCGTAATGATTTTAGGGCATGGCTTAGCCAAAACCGGAATAATGGACAGCTATTCCCGCATTGTTATAAATAAGGTTGGCGCAAGCAGGTCAAAACTTGTTGGAGTGACTTCCCTTCTTTCCGGTGTTCTCTCAGCTTTTATCCAGAATATCGGTGCTGCAGCGTTATTTCTTCCAGGTATAATGAATATCTCCCGGCGAAGTAAAATACCCGCTTCTGCCCTGATCATGCCGATCGGTTTTGCCACTATTATCGGCGGAGCTATCAGTATGGTTGGCTCTGGTTCGCTGATTGTAGTTAACGATTTGCTTCGTAGCGCCGGAATGGAAACGTACAGCCTTTTTAGTGTTGCACCCGTTGGTATTGCTCTGCTAATCTTTGGTGTTACCTATTTTTATTTCTTCGGTTCCAAAGTTTTGCCCAGTGAATCAGATCAAAAGCTGCTCGTTTCAGATCAGGAGAAACTAATTCAAGCTTTGAACCTGCCCAATCAAATCTGGCCTTTTGTAATACCTCCGAAAAGCACCCTGGTTGGTTTAACAACGGAACAGTCGGGGGTTTGGGATAACTACAATTTACACATTCTGGGCCTCTCCCGTGATCGGGAACTTGAATATGCGCCCTGGCGCGAAAGCAGTTTTCAAGCCGGGCAAGAGGTGGCCATACTAGGAGAAAAAACAGCTGTGGAGCAGTTTGCTGGTGCTTACGACCTAATTCCCCGGAACAGCGATGATCATTTTACAGCTCTCAATGATCCCACCCGGGCCGGTTTTGCTGAAGTAATAATTCCGCCCAGGTCGGAGCTGGTTGGCAAAACAATACGCCAGTATACATTACGTAAACGTTATGCCGTGGAACCGGTAACACTTTTCAGCAGAGGAGAGCAAATTCGGGGTGATTTTTCTGATCATCAGATTAACTCCGGCGATACTATGATTGTGCATGGCTTGTGGGAAAATATTGAAAGCATGAGAACAGGAGCTAATTTTGTAGTGATCACATCATTCAGCCATAATAAAAAGGACAGTTCTAAATCATGGCTTGCCTTATTATGCTTCCTGGTTGGGATTATTCTGGCTCTGGCCGGAACATCTATAGCACTGGCTTTTCTAACTGGAGCTGTCGCTGCAGTATTGCTAAAAGTATTATCCATTGAAGAAGCTTACAAAGCCATTGAATGGAAGGTGATTTTTCTTATTGCCGGCTTAATTCCCCTTGGCACAGCCATGCAAAATACCGGAGCTGCCGCCTTCCTGGCCGGAATACTTATGCAGCAGATTCAGGATGGTCACCCCCTGCTTCTGCTTCTCGCTATTGCTTTTCTCGGTACCCTGCTTTCACTATTTATTTCCAACGTGGGTGCGGTGGTGGTGCTTACCCCTCTAGTTATCAATATTGCTTTGATCGGTGAGTTAGACCCACGCCCACTGGTGTTGTTGGCTGCTGTGTCAGCTTTAAATTCATTTATTCTGCCTACCCACCAGGTTAATGCTCTGCTGATGTCTTCGGGAGGTTATCGCAACGCAGATTATCTCAAAGCGGGCAGCGGTATGACCCTGGTTTTCATAATAGTTGTTGTTTTTATGTTCTATTTGTTTTATATTTAAGCAACTATATTATACAAGGAGGAAAGACTATGTTACTGAAACATTTTTTTTTGGGAAAGATTGCTCACAGTTCATACATGCTAGCCGGCAAAAATAGCTGTGCCATAATAGATCCCCAACGTGATGTCGACATTTATATAAACGAAGCAAGGGCACAGGGAGTAGAAATTACTCATATTTTGCAGACCCACCTTCATGCTGATTTTATTTCCGGCCACATGGATTTAGCTAAAAAAACCGGAGCTAAAATATATATAGCTAAATCGGCCCAGTGTACTTTCGAACATGTTGCTCTCGAGGAGGGAGACACACTGGAAATTGAAGATATGGTGCTGCAGGTTCTTGAAACACCAGGCCATACTCCAGAGCATTTAAGCTATGTAGTAATCGATAAATCACGTTCGGAGGCTCCTGTTGGTGTTTTTGTCGGCGATACCCTATTTGTCGGTGATGTAGGGCGCCCTGATCTTTTTCCCGGTAAAGCCGAAGACCTGGCCGGTAAACTATATCACAGTCTGCATGATAAGTTAATGAAACTGCCTGATTATGTTGAAGTATTTCCTGCTCATGGGGCCGGTTCGCTCTGTGGCAGGGCTATGGGCGCCAAGTGGCGTACAACCATTGGTTACGAGCGTAATTTCAATGACACATTGCAGATCAAGGACAAGGCTGCATTCATAAAATCGCTTACCGAAGATATGCCGCCAGCGCCTGATCACTTCAGTCGCTGCAGCGATATTAACCGGAAGGGGCCGGTTATAATTGCTGATCTGCCTGCCCTGGAAGAGTACAGTCCGGCTGAATTTAAAGCAAAAATGAATGAACCGGACAAAGTAATACTTGATGTTCGCTGTTATCATGGCTTTGCCAGTCAACATCTTGATGGAGCCTGGCATCTGGATTTAAACGGAAATTTTCCAACTTTTGCAGGTTGGGTTATTCCTACTGATAAAGATATTTTGCTTGTAGCTGAAGATTACAAAAAAGCACTGGAAGCCAACACTTGGGCCCGTCGTGTCGGGACAGACAGAATTGTTGGTTACCTGGATGGGGGAATGGTAGCCTGGGCTGCTGAAGGCCTGGTAACCAGCCATGTTGGATTAATTTCGGCTGAAGAGCTGCATAACAAGCTGGTGGATCAGGAAAACTTTGTTTTACTTGATGTGCGGGCTCCGCTGGAGTTTGAAGAAATTCATATTGAGGGTGCTGTAAATATACCTGTTGCCGATCTGCGCAGCCGCTATAAAGAGCTCGACCCTGAAAAGACAACGGTTATAATCTGTAGTTCGGGTAATCGTTCCAGTCTTGGGGCCAGCATACTCAAGCAGTACCATTTTCAAGATGTTATCAATGTGGCAGGCGGTATGACCGGTTACAGCGCTGCCGGTTACACCCGGACATGTCATGCTTGCATGAACCCGCATGGATCAAGGTTTTTTACCGCCTATAGCGAAATCAATAAACATTTTGTTAAACCTTAAAATAACGGAGGCTGTGCTATGGATTTTCTGAAAGAAGTAAGCTGGTCGCCTTACGTAGTTGGTGCTTGTATCGGTATTTTGAGCTGGTTTGCTTTTCTGATTTCTCAAAAACCGCTTGCCTGTTCTACAACTTTTGCTAAAGTAGGCGGGATGCTTGAAAGAGCGATCAGAGGAAAAAAAACAGCAGAAAAAGCTTATTACAAAGAAATAAATTTAAAAGTCGACTGGCAGTTTATGCTGGTTATTGGTATAGTTATCGGGTCTTTTATTTCGGCGCTGCTTTCTGGTGATTTCCAACTGCAGTGGGTGCCCTCTCTCTGGATGGGTACTTTCGGCAGCTCAATTATACTGCGTTTATTTGCTGCCTTGGTTGGTGGTATTTGCCTTGGTTTTGGGGCTCGCTGGGCTGACGGCTGTACCAGTGGACATGGTATCAGCGGTACCATGCAGCTTGCGCTTTCCAGCTGGATTTCAGCCATATTCTTTTTCATTGGCGGCATTATTGCAGCGCAGATTATTTATTAGGTTTAGTAATAAAGCTAGGGAAAGGAGAAGATTCAATTGAAAGCGCAAATTAGAACTAAGAAAAAATTCGGCCAGTTAATATGGGGTCTGGCTTTTGGGATAATCTTCGGTTTCCTGCTGCAAAAGGGAGGCGTAACAAAATTTGATGTAATAGTTGGGCAGTTGTTGCTCAAAGATAATACAGTTTTAATAATAATGCTGACTGCAGTACTAACCGGTATGATCGGACTTTATACACTTAAAGCGATGGGGCTGGTTAAGCTGGCACCCAAAAAAGGTTCAATTGGCAAGAATATAATTGGCGGGCTGATCTTTGGTATTGGCTTCGCTTTATTGGGTTATTGCCCGGGTACCATTGCCGGTGCAATTGGCAACGGCTACCTGGATGCTATTATCGGAGGTACAATTGGCATCATTATCGGATCGGTTCTTTTTGCTGCTGCTTATCCCCGTTTGAGGCGCAGTGTACTTAAAATGGGTAATTTCGGTGACGTCACCCTGCCACGTCTCTTGAAAGTAAACGACTGGGTTGTTGTAATTCCAGTGGCACTGTTAATCGTTTTGCTTTTAATATGGCTTCGGTAGCGGCTGCCTCAGCAGATTATACAGAGATAACCCTTATTCTCCTGTTAATTTATTTCATGCAATCGCATTATCTTAAAGTACTTACATGAGAGAGTTAAATAATTGGGTTGCATATTAAACTTAGTCCTGATTTTGTCATTAACCGATAGGCTATTTCAAAAGAAAACCGCGTTATTCTACAACGCGGTTTTTGGAAAACCCGTAGCAATTTAATTACAATTGATTTTGGACGCGAAGAATCACATCGCTCATCGGATATGCTGAACAGACATGAATAAAACCATCATCAATATCGCCTGCTCTTACACCCAGACCTTCCGGTCGGTACCATATGTCTCCACTCTCAAGAAGGCTGGGGCACCAGCCGCATTCACCGCTGCGGCAATGGGAATCGACAGCATACCCTGCACGTTCCAAAGCAATAAGCAAGGTTTCATCGGAGCGGCATTCAAGCTCAATTTCTGTTATTCCATATCTCAACAGCAGCCTGAAAATTTTTCCCGCTTTGCCTGGCGGGAATTCCTGATGGGCGGTTATATCATCGCTTTCTCCATAAGCTTCTTCCCGCCGAAAGCGCCGGATTATACCAAGATCGTCAAGCGCTTTATTTGCAAAGCTATACATTGCCTGTGGACCGCAAATGAAGAAGCTCTTTTCATTAATTTCTCCTATTACTTTTTTGATTAAATCTGTGTTTATAAAACCTCTTTCACCTTCCCAGTCGGAAATTGGTTCTGAAAGCACATGGATAATCCTGATTCTGCCGTTGCTTAGTTGAGCCATTTTAGCTTTTACTTAATGTTGGCTGTTTCTGAGGCGGCTCTTTCACATGTTTTCCTGGTGGGATCCTTATAGCCAGGTCTGACAGGGGATATGTGGAACAGGGATGTATATAACCAAGTTCCTTATCAACAGCCCTTCTGCCGTCATGGTCAGGCAGAATATATACTTCGCCTGATATAAGTTTGCTGCGGCAGATTCCACATTCTCCTGAGCGGCAGCATGAATCGAGAACTAAACCGTTCTTTTCAACAGCTACCAGTATGCTTTCAGTTGTTTTTGCAGAAATTACAGTGCGGCTTTCTCCAATGTGTACCTCTATATTAATGGTTTTTCCTGCGTTCTCTGATGGGTAGCCTGCCATTAGAGTTACGTTATCGGGAGTGCCGCCTACCTCAAAGCGCATCTGTTTGCGTTCCAGTGACCCCAGTTTTTGCAGTTCTTTTTCCATGAAGCTGTACATAATTGAGGGGCCGCAGATAAAAAATGTTTTTTCAGACGGCTCTGGTAAATGATCGCGGATAAATCCTGCATCTATGTAACCCTGCCGCAGGTCTGAACTATCGGTTTCTTCGAAAGTATCAAAACGCTGTAACCTATCGGGGAAGCGTTGGCAAAGATCACCAAGCTCTTTTTCAAACAAAAGATCACAATCATTTTTGCATCCATACATAATGGTCATTTTCATATCTGTTTCCCTGAAGGCAAACTGTTTCATCATTGAACGGAATGGCGTGATGCCTGTCCCACCAGCCAGGGCAACGATTTCTTTTGTATCACGCAAGGGAGAATAGAAGAAGTCTCCATGCGGTCCGGATGCTGATATAACCAACCCTTTTTCCCAGTTATCCCAAATGAAACTGCTCGCAAATCCACCCGGTTTTTTGCGTATACTGATTTCATAGTAACCATTTGTCCCCTCTGCTTCGTAGGGAGCGGAAGAAATTGTGTAAGCTCTGGTGGTGTAACAGCCTTCGATGGTAAGATCCACACTGATATACTGACCTGCGAGGAATACCGGTAAACCGGATGACACTTTTGCCGGCTGTAGGCGATAGGTTTTTACAGAATCATTTTCCGCAATAATGTTTGTAATGGTTAGTTTCAGTTCATCGGGATGCATCGCTTTTGCCAGTGCGGATATTGGATCGGGCAGCTTTTCTGCAGGCGCTGAAGCAATACGAGCCTGCCGTTCTTTTTTCATTCGTAAAAGGGCAAAAAGCCCGGGGATGAATTTTACTTTACTCATATCTTAACCTCCTTAGCTGTGAGATGCGATTTGTTCTATGGTGGCTAACCTGCCCGATAGAATTGAGCTGGGGAACCCCGCAATTAAAAGCCCGGCATTGCCCACAAACGAAAGCCCTTCGATCAGGCGCTCTTTATCCTGTGTCAGGGCCTTGATAACAACCGAGTCAAATACCCTGTGATCATATGCATAAACGTTTCCCATAAATGCTCCAAGGTAACGGGCAAATGTGTGAGGAGTACAAACTTCAATCTCTTCTATATGCTCGCGAATTGGAATGTCAAGGATGTCTGAAGCCTGATCTATTAGAGCACCTGCGAGTTCATATTTATGTTTGTGATAATCAGCCTGGGTTACTGATTTCCAAGGTTCAGACCTGGCCAGAGTTTCAAGGTGCAGAATACACGTGCCTTCAGGGGAAGCATCAGGGATCAGCGTATTAGGACATGCCCCTGCGAAATATTTACTGGGCGCCAGAATATCCAGGTTGTCATAGGCGCGGTTAATGTTCCCATCAGGGGCAAAGTAATACATATAGTGGTTTAAACCCAGTTCATCTGCGCTCCGGTTGAGTCCCATGTAGAGACTTAAGAAGCTGGTGCCTCTTGAACGCATATTTAATGTTTTTAAGGCTTTCGCAGGGAGTTCTTCCCCGGGATAAATCATGTTTCCAAAAACATTGTGAGGTAGAGCGTTTGAATAGACATGGTTTGTTTTGATAACTTCACCCCGATGGGTTACTATACCGGTTACCCGGCCCTTTTCAACCAGAATTTTATCAACGCGCGTATTATATTCAATCTGCCCCCCGAGCTCCTGGATCTTCTCCGCCATTTTTGTCGATATTTCAAAAGTGGTTTTTAGCGGTGCATGAATGGGTGTTGTAGACATGCAGGAGAGGACCAGGCCATATATGGGGTAAGACATGGCGTCCATGGGCAGACCGGTGAAAGTCCAGTAGATATCCAGTATCTCCAGTGCCTTTTCGGGCATTTTGAATTTATCAGTTACTTCTTTTACAGTCAGGCCTGCTGCTGCTATTAAACCACTGTGTTTTCTGATCAGGGCCAGTGGGTTAATGTTGCCATCCTGTTCATTGATATAATTGACTGCGTCAAGCATCTTATCGCAAAAATTAAGATATTCAGTTACAGGCTGCCTGCTGCCTGGAACTTTAGCCTCGATATATTCTATAAGGTTTGCTTTTTCAAGTGGCAGTACTTCCTTGATGTTATTGTTGGTCATGGCGTAGAAACGGCCTTCTGTCATCCGGGGGAAGTCAAGATCGAGCTTGAGATCGTCTTTGAAAAACTTGTAAAGAGGGCCTTTATGTTCTGGAGTGCCGTATTCTGTGATGCACTGAACTGACAGCTCAAACTCGAAGCGTCCCCGAACAAAACTTGTTGTAACACCGCCTGGCAAATTATGCTGTTCAAGCACCAGCACATTCAGGTCATTAAAGGCCAGGTTACATCCAGCAGCTAATCCTCCCATACCGCTACCGATTACGACAGCATCATATTGTTCTTTAAATAACTGTTCCAAATTACTCCTCCTCTCAGAATTTTAATGCCAAGCGATTAATATGGTTCAGTTAAATCAGTCTTCCTTAGTTTCGAACAGTTGCTCGAGAATCGCGATTCCCTCATGCATAATAGCCATAGTTGCCTGTTCGGATCGGTCGGCATTGCGTGACCGTAGTGCATCTAACAGTATTTCGTGTTGTTTAATTGAGGTGGCACAGCGCTCTTCGTTATTAAAAATTTTTGGTAAATAATAGAGAAGTGATTGTTCGAAAGACTTAAAGATCATGGCATAAATAATGTTCCCTGATGCATTACAAACTTCATAATGAAATCGGAAATTGGCATGCATAAATTTGTTCCTGTCACCATGTAAAGAGGATTTCATCTGTTCAATAGTTGTCTCAAGTTCTGCCAGATTATCATCAGTAGCATTTACCGCAGCCAGTTTTGCACATTCACTTTCCAGCAATATGCGCATTTCCGACAAATTCTTAAAGAAATTATGATCCGTTATTTCCGAGCTATGGTTAATCAGGGATAAGAGCATCTGCGGGGTACTTTCCTTTTTATAATCTGTTACAAATGTTCCTTTTCTCGGGATAACACGCAGAAAACCTTTTGCTTCCAAATCAAGAATGGCAAGGTTAACAAGGCTGCGGCTAACTCCCATTGCTGTAGCTAAATCGCGCTCGGGGGGCAGCCGGTCACCGGGTTTTAATTCACCGGAAAAAATCTTGCTTTCAATTTCATATACAACCTGTGAACGCATGCTTATGTTTCGAAGTTTGGGAAAGGATACACTCAATTTCATCTCCCCTTTCTGTAGGGTTTGATTGAGAAATATTCGATTAAATAAGCAGTGGACTGGCCACACACCATATAATATCACAATATTTCTAAATGATCAAAATAATTTATAACAAGTTAGTCTATTGTTTTTAATAAAGGTGATAGGTAACAGCAGGGTTAGATTTTTGTAAAAGGTGAATTATATATACTAAAAAAAACAAGAAGAAATAAAATTTGTCTGGGAGGCCGATAAAAAGTCAGCTGACTGACCGTATATAGTTAGGATTTGTAGGAAGCTATTCCTTCGTGCAGTAGTTCCAGTAAGCCCCTGATTTTAAGGGTAATTTCTTCACTACTGCTGCCGATAATTTCATAAAAGGCTTCTTCAGTAAGATTACTCGCATCATCCAAAGTTTTTCCTTTTAAAAGTTCGCAAAGGATTTCTACTGCAACGTTAGCAATAGGTTCACAGGAACAGCGGTATTTAATCTTTTGTATAAGGTCATTTTCAATTTTAAGGTATAGTTGCATATAGTTTCCAGTTTCGCCGCAGTTGATCATATGCTGGCCTATAGCTTCGGAAAATATCGAAGCATTTTCAATTTCACCGGCGTTTGGAAAATCTTCTTTTATATATTTACGATATAGTTCTATAATTGCCTGATCCATTTTTCATTCCTCGCGAACTGATCATTTTATTAAAGATAACTGCGTTCTGTAAAAACCTGATCCAGCGTTTCCAGAAACAGATCGCATTCATCAATGGTATTATACAGATAGAAAGATACTCTATAAATCATACGGTGATCCCTGTGTGATTTTGGATGCAACCAGTTTTCTCCGAACTCTTCGTTAAAATACGAATGCACACAGAAAACTCCATCCCGGATCATAATGTTTTTTTTAGCGCTTAGTTCTTTAGCGATGCCAATGGCATTTGGCCTCCTGACAACAAAAGAAAGTACTCCACCCCTGAGGCTAGCCTCTTGTGGGCCTAAAATCATAAACCATCCTGTATCACCGTACCGATTCAGCAATTTTTCAGTCAGGTAATGATTAAGTTGCTTTTCATGTGCAGCTATATTGTCCATGCCAATTTTCTGCAAATACTGAACAGCGGCACCGGAAGCGATGATGCTGCAATAATTCTGAATTCCGGCTTCAAATCCCTCCGGTCCCAGTTTTTGTTGATATGATTTATAGGTTGTATTTCTTACGGTTCCGCCACCTAATATCGACGGTTCAAGATAATCATCGCTTTTATTCCATACTTCTCCTTCTTTGCCGATTAACTCGCTCTTGGCATATAGTATCCCTACTCCACGCGGACCGCACATTTTATGGATGGAAAAAGTAAGAAAATCGAGATCTATTTCCCGAACATCAACAGACTGGTGTGGTACAGCCTGTGCACCGTCAAGATGAACCCTGGCACCATTTTGATGAGCGATGGATACAATCTCCCGGATCGGCAGGGTTACACCGGTAACATTAGATGTAAAAGCCATGCTCACAAGGCGTACCCGTTTAGTTTGCAGGATGTTTTCATAAGCTTCCAGGTCAAAAGAATCATTTAAATCGGCACTTGTATGTTCTACGCTGATTAAGCCTGTTTTGGCAAGGCGCAGCCATGGAACGAGATTTGAATTATGTTCCCGTCCTGTTACCAGCACAATGTCGTCTGGTTTAAAACTGAAGCCCGAGGCTATTATATTGATGGCATATGTTGTGTTGAGAGTAAAAATTATTTCTTGTTCCGAACCGGCATTTATGAAATCAGCAATAGCTCGCCTTGAACCTTTAAGCCCGGTTTCAGCATTTCCGTCAATGAGACGAGTTGCTTCTTCTGCAAACCAGTGGTTGCTTCGCCTGCCGGCACAGGCAGGATAATCTGTGTAGTATTGATTGATAGCTTCAATAACTTGCCGTGGGACTAGGGTTGTGCAGGCGTTGTCAAAGTAAATCGGAGGGTTACCGTTTCTTTCCCTGGATAGAGGTGGAAAGTCGGTACGAATATTTTCAACACTGTTCGGGTAACTCATTTTCGTTCCAGTTTATTCCTCTCTGTAAATGTAGGTAACGGTAAGCCTGAGTTTATTATTAAGGCTTACCGTTACAATTTGTTAAAGAACCTTATTTATTTCCCATTGCAGCCAAAACCTTATCCGGTGTTGCAGGCAGGTTGTATACTCTTGCGCCACAAGCATCGTAAATAGCATTCAGTACCGCAGGGGCGGTGGAAATCATTGTCATTTCACCGATACCGGTAGCTCCCAGAGGACCGTTATGACGGGGAGTCTCCAGAGTAATGATTTCCATATCGAAACTATGACGGATGGTGGGGAATTTAAAATTAACATAGTTTGTTGTTTTACCAAGGATGTATTCTTCACGAAGGGCATAACCGACTCCCTGGTCTATACCGCCTTCTACCTGGCCTTCGAAAGCCTGTGGGTTGATGACTGTTCCAGAGTCTACCGAGCAGGTCATTTTTAAGACCTTGGTTTCACCAGTTTCGGTATTTACTTCAACCTCGGCCATCTGAATGTTGTGTACTTCTGTTACCTGGGCGTCACCTTGTCCAGTTTGTTTGTCCAAGCCTCCAGTGCCGGGGTTTTTATATGTGGCCTCGAAGCGTGTGGGTTTTCCGGCTTTTGTCAGGCCTTCATATGTGTTGGCTCCAGCCTCTTTCATTGCCTTTTTCATGTCAGCAATTGCTTTCAGAAGAGTATTGCCAGCCATAAAAGTCATTCGGCTGCCTGCAGCAGGTCCCATCAGAACAGTTTTATCAGTATCCCGGGTATATAGCCTGATTTTATTGATAGGCAACCCTAGTTCATGAGCAGCTATCTGGGTAAGCATGCTATCGTTTCCTTCCCCTGGGTCTGCAACGGCAGCATATACAGTGATCCCATCATCGGGATCGATTTCAACTGCCATGGTAGCCGAATCGCCAGGTCCGCCAATGCCGAAGGAAAATGCTGCAATTCCAACGCCACGCTTCATATTGCTGTTTTTTGCATTAATTTCAAGAGCCTCTTTTTTTGCTTTTTCATAAGCAGGTTTAATCGCATCGCAGACCACTGGAAAATCCCACTGCGCTACAGCCATACCTGTAGCTTTAGTTTGTCCTGGATGTAGTGTATTCATCAGTCGGAACTCCAGTGGATCCATGCCAATTTTTTCAGCCATCATATCTATAGTGCATTCCAGGGCAAAGGCAGTTTGTGGGGGTCCTGCTCCGCGGGCTGAACCGCCTGGTGCATTATTGGTGTAGATACTGCGGCCGCGTACATGTAAAGCTGGTATGTTATAAGAACCGGAGAGCATTAAAATTGAGCGCCCCAAGATAACTGCACCGTTTATTGTATAGGCTCCCTTATCCATAAGAAAATCGCAGTAATACGCTGTTATATTACCTTTCTTGTCAACGGCAAGTTTTGTTTTTATGCTTGGGTAAGCATGTCTCTTGGTAGTAATCAGCATTGATTCCGCCATGGTTGGAGCGTAACGGACAGCCCGCTGGAAATGCAACGCTGCTGCTGCGGCAATGGCTTCGGTAACTATCCAGACCTTGATGCCGAATTGCCCGCCTGAATAGGCTTCGATGTAGCGCATTTTTTCATGGCCCAGTGTTTCTTTCAGCTGGTTTAAATGGAAATGGATGTTGATACTGCGACCAACGACAACGAGTTTATCCTCTTCAAAATATGCTGAAGAAACTTCCGGTTCCAGGGGAGCCTGGTGGTTGGTTTGAGTACTGAACTCCCCTTCAACTACAGCATAGGCTTCTTTGAATGCTTTGTCGGCGTCACCTTTTACGATGGGCTGTTCTGCACAAACATTATCCGGTGCATGGGGGTGGATTGCATAGGCTTCCTGGGCTAAAGATTCCTCTACTGTCATTTGAACCGGCAGAGGTTCATATTCAATTTTAATCTCTTCTGCAGCGGCCCGGGCCTGATCCCTGGTTTCAGCAGCTACCGCTACAATCGGATCGCCCAGGAGACGAACTACATCGTCACATAAAACAGGCTGATCCGGGTGAATCAGGCGAAGCCGGTTAGTTCCCCTGATGTCCTTAGCGAGCAGAACCCCGGTAACACCCGGCATTTTTTCTGCAGCCGAAGTATCAATCGATTTGATTTTGGCATGGTACTCTGTGCTGCGTGCAACAGCTATTTCCAGAGCATCATCAGGAAGTGGGATGTCATCATTAAACTTGGCTAATCCGCATGCTTTAATCATGGCGGTGGGACGAACGTGTGACTGACCGAGCGCTTCCTTACCGATCTTGTTACGCACCTCATCAGGTGTGGTTTCTTTGCGTAAAAATTTGCCGGCTAGTGAAACAGCTTCAATGATCTTTTTGTACCCTGTACAACGGCACAGGTTTCCGGCCAGGGCTTTCTTAATTGCCGGCACATCGGGATCTGGATTGACGTCCAGTAATGCTTTAGCAGACATAATCATTCCTGGTATACAAAAACCACACTGAACGGCACCTGTCAGGCAAAAAGCCTCCTGGATCAGATGGGGATTCTCAGGTGTTCCCAATCCTTCTATAGTAATGACTTCAGCGTTTTCCAGCTTAGTCATTTTGGTAAGGCATGATAGAACTGCCTTATTATTAACAATCACCATGCAGGCTCCGCATTGTCCTTTACGGTCGCATGATTGTTTCGTCCCCGTTAATTTCAGGTCTTTCCGCAGGTAGTCCAGCAAAACCATATCCGGGGTTACTTCAACTTGTTTTTTAATACCGTTTACTGTTAATTTGATCGTTTGCAATTTTACATTTCCTCCTTCCAGTTATTGTATGTGATTTAAAAGTGTTAAATATTTACTCAACCTCCTCAATATATGTGCACAGTAGAGATAAAAAATTTGCACAGTTATAGATTAAAATTAATAGTAACAAATCGGAAACAAAAAAGCTGGACCTGCGTCAGGCAGAGTCCAGCACTTAATCGTTTTTATTAAAACAGCGCTTTAACTCTCCTTTCCGCAATGGGAGGCCAGCCCGTTTCCCGGCAAACCCTTTCGAGCTGTAAACCTTAACAATGTCTTAGGTTTACAGCTTCGGAGATAATATATGCTTATTTTGTCTGTTAATGTATGTTCCTGTAATATTTTACTTTATGTTAATTTAGACATAAAGAATGAAGTTATTTTAACATGTAAGCAAAGGGATGTAAAGCAACTACTGGTTGAATGAAGATTCACTTATTAATATTCGGGGATTAAAATTTTTAACCGGTCCCCTGTATGGTTCCCCCCGGTTTTGCCTGTGGGGCCGTCCCATGTAGGTTATTGCAGCTACGGGACAAAAGTTATAACAGCGCAGGCAGATTATACAGGTGCCCCTGGTTTTTATAACCGGGCCATCATAGTACAAGTTGCCAACAGGGCAGAGGCGGATACATTCACCACAATCAATACAATGAGCTTGATCGATACCGATATCATTTTGCAATTTGTGATAGAAGTGACGGTAAGGTTTGCGCTGCATAGAGCCTAAGGCGTTAGCAGCACAGTTGAAACCGCGTTTGCTGGGAACTCCCTTAATAATCCGGTCGGCAAATCGTTTTATTTTTTGATCTGCCCTGGTCAGTATCCTTTTAATGCGTTCAGGGTCGTTTGTGTAAGGTAAACGGATGACACTAACTGAAACATTGTTGGGCATCAGGAAGTGCTCTCCCCAGTTTACTTTGAAACCTTTTTTACCAAGCATTGCAGCGCCAATTGCCGCTCCGTCACCGGACCAGTACCACTGCGTGCAGAAGGAAAAGGCTTTTTTATCCGGAACTAGCGGCAGTCGCTCGATAAATTTTTTCATTGGCAGGGGCAGATCCGAACCGTGGATCGGGTAGCCAAACCCAACAATGCCAGCGTTTTGTATTAACTGGACAGCTTTTTCGTCAGTAATCTTTTCAATAGAATAAGCTTTTGCCTGCAGACCGCCTCTGGTTAAAGCTTTCACCATTTCTTCAGAAACCCACCAAGTGTTACCTGTTCCGGAAAAATAAAAGACTACAGCTTGATTATTGTTATTGTCTTCCAAGATATTTCACCTTCTGTTTAAACTGGTCCACGGGTTATGACAGATGCTTTCTCGACACAGTCAAATTGCCTCATGGTGATATCACTGAAAAACTCCAGGGATTTCATACGCTCCATGACTGGACTTTCTAGATAAGCTTTTAAGGAGGCGTTGTCTTCAAATAGATACATGCCGGTCGCTTCGCAGCGTTCTTCATCCAACCCAAAAATTTTCCATACCAGTCCCGGTACTTTGGCAATTGGAACTGCTGCTGATTCAAACTCACTGGCCAGTTTTTCTGCAGATATGCTGAATTTTAGAGTAATCTGTAAAAATTTTTTAGACACTTAATCACTCCCTATCATTAATTTTTTCATTGCCAGCATCCATATAAAGATAGTTTGCCCTGTTTTTTACTCTTACCTGTCATTATAGCACTTTTACCTGGCAGGTAACAGGCTGTCGAAAGGTTTGTGAGTGCATGAAAGCACAAGCCCCCCTGATTTCAGGGGGGCTTTGAAAAGAGTTTCCTAAGTAAAACGTTATAACTCAGGCCAAATCAAAGCGATCGGCATTCATCACTTTATTCCAGGCCCTGACAAAATCATTAACAAACATTTCTTTTGCATCATCAGCCGCATATACTTCTGCAATTGCTCTCAGCTCAGAGTTTGAGCCAAAAAGCAGATCAACGCGGGTACCTGTCCATTTAAGCTCACCAGTTTCGCGGTCGCGTCCTTCGAATACTTCTTTATCCTCATCTGCCGGGCTCCATACTGTACCCATGTCGAGCAGGTTGACAAAGAAATCATTGGTCAGGTTTTCTGGGGTTTTGGTAAAAACCCCGTGAGGTGATTTATTGTAATTGGCATTTAACATTCTCATTCCGCCAATCAACACGGTCATCTCGGGAGCGGTTAAACCCAGCAGCTGGGTGCGGTCTACGAGCATTTCCTCGGCTGTGACGGTATACTTTGCCTTGCAGTAGTTTCTGAACCCATCGGCTTTTGGCTCCAGTACTGAGAAGGCAGCTGTATCGGTTTGTTCCTGGGAGGCGTCAGTTCTCCCCGGAGTGAATGGTACGGTAATGTCGAAACCGGCATTTTTGGCGGCTTTCTCCACTCCGGCACAACCGGCCAGAACAATTAAGTCGGCGATAGATATTTTTTTCCCGCTTTCCTGCTCTTGATTAAATTCTACCTTGATTTCTTCAATTTTGTTCAGCACTTTTTCCAGCTGGTCTGGCTGATTTACCTGCCAGTATTTCTGGGGTGCCAGGCGGATACGGGCCCCGTTGGCTCCACCACGCTTGTCAGAACCCCGGAAAGTGGAAGCAGAAGCCCATGCTGTGGAAACCAGTTCAGGGATTGAGAGGCCGGAGGATAAAATTCTTTCTTTGAGGGCCGAAATATCTTTTTCGTCGACCAGCTCGTGATCTACAGACGGTACCGGATCCTGCCAGATTAATTCTTCGTCGGGTACTTCAGGTCCAAGATAACGAGCACGTGGGCCCATGTCACGGTGAGTTAATTTAAACCAGGCACGGGCAAAGGCATCGGCAAACTGGTCAGGATTCTCCAGGTAACGCTTGGCGATTGGCCTGTATACAGGATCCATTTTCAGGGCAAGATCGGCTGTTGTCATAATTGTTTTTACTTTCTTTGAAGGGTCATGCGCTTTCGGAGCAAGATCTTTTTCGTCTGGGTTGACCGGTTCCCATTGCCAGGCCCCTGCAGGACTTTTGACCAGGTTCCAATCGTACTTAAAAAGCATTTCCAGGTAACTCATGTCCCATTGGGTAGGCGTTGGGGTCCAGGCTCCGTGCACTCCGCTAGATATAGTGTCATCACCTTTACCGCTGCCCATGCTGTTTGTCCAGCCGAGCCCCTGTTCTTCAATACCGGCAGCTTCCGGTTCCGGCCCTACGTGTTCAGGACTGCCTGCACCGTGGCATCGACCGAATGTGTGTCCACCTGCAACCAGGGCAACTGTTTCTTCATCGTTCATTGCCATGCGAGCAAAGGTTTCGCGAACGTCTTTTCCCGAAGCCAGCACATTTGGTTCACCGTTGGGGCCTTCGGGATTAACATAAATCAAGCCCATCTGCACGGCAGCAAGGGGGTTTTCAAGGTCTCTTTCTCCAGAGTAACGCTTATCTCCGAGCCATTCATCCTCAGAGCCCCAGTAAATATCATCTTCAGGCTCCCAGACATCTTCACGTCCACCGGCAAAGCCAAAAGTTTTGAAACCCATTGATTCAAGAGCAACATTGCCGGCCAGGATCATCAGGTCGGCCCATGAAATCTTCCTGCCGTATTTCTTTTTGACCGGCCAAAGCAGCCGTCGCGCCTTGTCCAGGTTGATATTGTCAGGCCAGCTGTTCAGCGGGGCGAACCTCTGGGTGCCTGAGCCTGCTCCTCCTCGTCCGTCTCCCATCCGGTATGTTCCGGCGCTGTGCCAGGCCATGCGGATTATTAGCCCACCGTAGTGACCATAATCAGCAGGCCACCAATCCTGTGAGTCGGTCATCAGATTCTTTAGATCTTGTTTGACAGCCGCAAGATCCAGTTTTTTAAACTCCTCGGCGTAATTGAACTCTTCCCCCATCGGGTTTCTCGAAACGGGGTTTTGATGAAGCATTTTAAGATTCAGCTGATTTGGCCACCAGTCTTTATTCGTTGTGCCCCCACCGGCAATTCTTCTTTTTGTCATACCGGTTACCGGGCATTTTTTCCCTTCGCTCATGAAATTCACTCCCTTGGCAATTTGTTATTTATATTTAAAAGGCAATCCGGACAGAGGCCTTTAAAATATACATTTCGTTCGATTATTTTAAAGCCGTTCAGTTCACTGCAAGACCAGTCATCTAAATTTATATAGAAGTTGCTGATTGAGCCACATCCCTTACATAAAAAGTGGGAGTGGTTCTCAATGATTACATCGTAACGGGTTTCACTGTTACCAAAATCTAACTCCTTCACTATGCCGGCGCGGGCAAACAGTTTGAGGGTATTATATATGGTCGTTTTTGACAGTGTGATAATTTCCTTGTGCAGATCCTTATAAATTTGATCTGCGGTGGGATGGCATGGATCATTGATCAAGTAATCTAATATTTTTATTCGCTGAATGGTGGGGCGAATCAATCGCCCGGCCAGTTTTCTGGGAAGCGTTTTGCTTGCTATATTCATTTATCGCTGTGCCCCAATATTTAAATATTTTGTAATTGTATCGATTACTAAATTAAAATTACTACAATTCTTTTTCGCTGTCAAGAAAATATAGCAGGAAGTAAATTTATTAGATTGAATGAATATTATTGAATGAAATAGTATTTGCTCAATAGATTATCAGTATTGACAGTGATAAGGCAGAAAGATATTATCAGACAATGAAAACAATTATGCTTACAGCACCAGCAAGTGGCTGTGGTAAAACGACTGTTTCCTTGGCCATTATCAGAGCGCTAAAAAAAAGAGGTTATGAGCCATCTTGCTTCAAAACCGGTCCTGATTATATAGACACAGCTTTTCTATCAGCTGCTTCTGGAAAACCAGCAGGCAATATTGATATCTACCTACAGGGAGTAGTGGGCATTCGTCAGGCTCTCTCAATGGCCGATAGTGAATATTGCGTGATTGAAGGGGCCATGGGTTATTTTGACGGCATTGCCAATACTTGGCATGGTTCAAGTTATGATATTGGTAAAGAGCTTGGGGTATCATCCGTGATGGTTTATACTCCCAAAGGGGAAATGTTTTCTGCGATACCCAAGATTAAAGGTATGATTGACTTTGCCGGCACACAAATTAAAGCAGTCATATTAAACGGAGTTAATCGAAAAACATATTTAATGCTTAAGGAGCCGATTGAAAAACATACTTCAGTGCCGGTACTTGGTTTTATGCCTCGGGTTAATCAAGCGGAATTAAAGAGCAGGCATCTCGGTTTGGTTCAAAGCATGGAGATAACAAATTTAGATAAGCTAATTGGAATCCTGGCAGAACAAGCTGAAAAAAACATTAATTTTGAAGCATTGATAAATCTCTTTTCTGAAACAGACAGTAACCCTTTTCCTTCTTTTCGCCGAAGAAACCTTGTTGTTGCTATTGCAAAAGATAAGGCGTTTTCATTTTATTATAGGGAGAACCTCAAGCTTTTTGAAGAAAGCTGTATAGTAAAGTATTTTTCTCCACTTAACAATAGCGAAATACCTGAGTGTGACTTGCTGTATCTTGGAGGCGGGTATCCAGAGGTTTTTCGAAATGAGCTTAATGCAAATAAAACAATGCGAGAGTCCGTAAAGAAGTATGCTCTCGCCGGAGGGTGTACATACGCTGAGTGTGGAGGGATGATTTACCTTTTTGACGCTATTGAAGGAACAGAAATGGTTGGGGTTTTAAAAGGGGAAAGCAGGGTTACTTCTAAACTGCAGCGATTTGGCTACGTAGCTGTTACCCTTCTTGAGGATTGCATGCTGGGTAAGGTCGGGGATACTCTAAATGCCCATGAGTTCCACCGATCCGAGACCTCTACTTTGCTACAGAATGTTTTCAGGGTCACTAAAGCAATGAGTAGCAAGAGTTGGCAATGCGGTTATCGTTTTGGTAATGTGCTGGCTGGTTATCCTCACTTGAATTTTCTTGGCAACCTCGGTGCTTTTGAATGCATCTTGGATTACGTCACAAATTTAATTCATAAATGACAATACCAGGTATAGGCAGGATATTTAAATAAGATTTATATAATTGCTGTTGACTTATCTTAGGAAAAGGCATATGATAACAACATTACATAACAGTGTTATGTGAGGGAAAAGAGGTTATTACTTTGATTGCTGAGGCTAGTGTACAGGAAATGATCATTCATTCTGCCAAAGAGGAATTTTTACAACATGGTTACAAGGATGCATCACTCAGAAATATTGCAGCTGCATCCGGTATGACAACCGGCGCAATTTATACTTATTTTAAAGATAAGAATGCTTTATTTGAAGCAATTGTTGACCCGGTTTATAGTCATGTGGAAAGACTATTCTCTGAGTTAAGTGAATCTTACTATACTGCTGAAGCAATTGTCGGTGATATATCTCCAGAAAAAAGCATGGCCGATCTTAACCAGGTATACAGTTATATTTACGATAATTTTGATCTTTTCAGGTTGCTGGTCGTCGGGGCAGAAGGCTCATCAAGAGCTGATTTTATTCATAGTATTGTCGATTGTGAAGTTAATCATACGCTTGCTTATTTAGAAAAGTGGAAAGATACGAGAAATGTTACTTGTTCCAAGATAAGCCGTGCGATTATACATACTATTTCTGAGGGCTATATAAATGTTTTGCTTGAACCCGTTCGACATAACCAGACCCGAGAAGAAGCACTAAAAAACATTGAGGTTTTGGTTGTTTTTTATACAGGCGGATGGAAGTCTGTATTTAATGCTTATTGTGATACTGATAAATAAGCAAAGAAGAAATTTTTTTAATTAGTGAGTTAGCCAAGGCTAATATATTAAGGAGGCATCATTATGAATACTTTGAAAAAGCTACAAACCTTTATGATCGGAAGGAAAGCACTCCTTCCAACAGCATTATTATTTTCTGCTATCAGTGCTATAACCGGGATGATTCCGTATATAATGATCTGGTTTATCATTCGGGAGTTGTTTATTGAAGGATTTCGTTTTTCTTCTGAACATGTCGCATTTTATGCCTGGTGGGCGGTTGGAACGGCCATTGCCAGCATTATATTGTATTTTTTAGCCTTAACTTTTTCCCACCTGGCGGCGTTCCGGGTTGAAACCAATATGCGCAGATTAGCCATGCAAAAAATTATCAGGCAGCCACTTGGGTTTTTCAATAGTAATACCACTGGTCGTATCCGTAAAATTATTGATGATAATGCTGGCATTACTCACGGTTTTCTGGCGCACCAAATGCCCGATTTATCCGCATCAATCCTAATGCCTTTATCGGTTTTGGTGTTAATCTTCATATTCGACTGGCGTCTTGGGCTGACCTGCCTTATACCGGTTATAGTCTCCATGGTTCTCATGAAATCTATGATGACAAAGGAAGGACAGCGAAAATTAAAGTTTTACATGACTGCCCAGGAAGAAATGAATACTGAGGCGGTAGAATATGTGCGGGGGATTCCTGTAGTAAAGGTCTTTCAGCAAACAATCTATTCTTTTAAAAATTTTCACAGGAGTATTATGGAATATAAAGAGCTTGTATGCGGATATGCCACAATGTGGGAGAAGCCAATGTCTGCCTACATGGTTGTTATTAATAGTTTTGTCTTTTTCCTTGTACCGGTGGCTATCCTAATCATAAACCACAGCGGCAGTTATGCGTTAACTATTCTTAATCTGTTTTTGTACGTTCTGATAACTCCTGTTTTATCTCAAAGTATTATGAGAAGCATGTATCTGAACCAGGCTTTTACACAGGCCAGTGAAGCGGTTAATCGCATCGAAGATCTTACCGATGCTACTCAATTATTTGTCCCGGTTAACCCGAAACCAATTACCGGATATAACATTCGGTTTGAAAACGTATCTTTTACTTATCCGGGAACAAGTAACAAAGCAATTGATAGCATAAGCTTCGAGATTCCAGCGGGAAAAACTTTTGCCCTGGTAGGGCCTTCTGGTAGCGGGAAGACAACTATTGCCAGGTTGATACCTCGCTTTTGGGATGTTGATGAAGGTGAAATATTTATTGGAGAAGCAAATATAAAAGAGATTAATCAACAAGAGCTTATGAAACATATTTCTTTCGTATTCCAAAATACACGCTTGTTTAAAACTACACTCCTCGACAACATCCGGTATGGCAACCTTTCTGCAACACTTGAAGAAGTTGAGCATGCAGTTAATATGGCCCAGTGCCGTGAAATTATCGAAAGGCTTCCAGAGGGCTTAAATACCAGAATAGGATCTGAAGGCACTTATCTTTCCGGAGGCGAACAGCAAAGAATTGTCATTGCCCGGGCAATGATAAAAAATGCTCCCGTGGTTATTCTTGATGAGGCAACAGCATTTGCTGATCCGGAAAATGAGCACTTAATTCAGCAGGCATTTAAAAAACTGACTAAGGGAAAAACGGTAATAATGATTGCCCACCGTTTAACAAGTGTCACTTCCGCCGACAACATAATAGTTTTAAGTGATGGAAAAATTGTTGAGCAGGGTTACCATAATCAGTTACTGCAAAAACAGGGTGCATATGCAAATATGTGGGATGAGTTTCAACAATCAATTGATTGGAAAATCGGCAAGGAGGTCCACCATGCTTAAAGTAATTCAGAAGCGATTTGCTATGACAGCAAGCGGTGCACAGGATTTTGTAAAGGGGGTGTTTTTTTCAACACTTCTTCAAATAGCGTTAATGCTGACAGCGGTTTTTATGTTTTCTTTTCTAGATAATTACTTGCAAAAAGTTATAGACCCAGATGCCATTATTATCAAGGGGTTATGGTACTATCTTTTACTTGGCTTAGCATTCATGTTGATTATGTATGCTGTAGCAGTATTTCAATATAGAAATACTTATACCACCGTTTATAAAGAGAGTGCGAATCGTAGGATTGCCTTGGCTGAAAAGCTCCGAAAATTACCCTTGGCTTTCTTCGGCGAGAAAAACCTATCAGACCTTACATCAACCATTATGGAAGACAGCACTGATTTGGAACACACTTTCTCACATGCTGTTCCACAACTTTTTGCTTCTATTATCGGGATTTCTATAATTGGTGTAGGATTGTTTTTTTATAACTGGCAGTTATCACTGGCTTTGTTCTGGGTTGTTCCGGTAGCAGCAGCGGTGATTGCTTTTTCAAAGAATATCCAGCACAAAGAGTTTTATAAAGGCTACATGATCAAACGTAATGTTAGCGAGCAGATTCAAGAAGGGTTGGAAACCATCCAGGAAATCAAGTCATATTGTCAGGAAGAAACATATCTGCATGGTTTAGGTATGGCAATTGATCAATACGAAAAGCAACTAATCAAGGGAGAATTGTTGGTAGGGGGGCTGGTAAACACCGCTCAAAGTTTTCTGAAGTTAGGTCTAGTCACTGTAATAATTGTCGGGGCAGGCCAGCTGTCAAGCGGTAGCATTGAGCTGTTAACCTATCTTGTATTCTTAATGGTCGCCTCTCGCATATATGCTCCGGTTAGCGAGGTCTTTAACAATCTAGCCGCACTTTTCTATCTTGATGTTCGTATAAATCGTATGAATGAGATGGAAGCCTTACCAGTTCAGCAAGGAAAAGCAGATTTTAACCCAGCGAATTTTGATATTGTTTTCGATAATGTTTCCTTTTCTTACGAAGAAGGCAAGCAGGTTATCCAAAATGTTTCATTCACAGCAAAACAGGGTGAAATAACAGCCTTGGTAGGCCCTTCAGGGGGAGGTAAAAGTACCTCTGCAAAGCTGGCAGCCCGCTTCTGGGATGTTGACCAGGGCAGGGTTCTATTAGGCGGTTATGATATCAGAGGAATTGATCCTGAAAGCCTGCTGAGACATTATTCTGTAGTCTTCCAGGATGTAGTCCTATTCAATACTTCAATCCTGGATAATATCCGGATTGGAAAGCGCGATGCATCTGATGAGGAAGTGTTGCGAGCCGCTAAACTGGCGCAGTGTGATGAATTTGCCGGTAAAATGCCTGAAGGGTACAAAACGATTATAGGTGAAAACGGAGAAACACTCTCTGGTGGTGAACGCCAGCGTATCTCAATCGCCCGGGCCTTGCTGAAGGATGCTCCTATTATTCTCCTTGATGAAGCTACCGCATCACTTGATGTGAAAAATGAAACCAAAATTCAATCAGCTATATCCGAGCTCGTTCGGGATAAAACTGTTCTGATTATTGCCCACCGCATGCGTACTGTAGTCAATGCAGACAAAATTGTTGTTCTGGAAGAGGGAACCCTTGCCGAAGAAGGAACCCATGACCAATTGCTTGCCGCAAAGGGACCATACGCAAAAATGTGGCATATTCAGCAAGAAAGCTTAGGCTGGAGTTTATAAAGACCGAAAAAAACCTGGAAAAATGGAGGCCTGATCATGGAAAAGAAAAAAATACAAACAAAAGATCTCATCAGCGTTGGAGTTTTTACCGCTATCTATTTCGTGCTGTTTTTTGCTGTTGGCATGCTTGGTTATGTGCCAATATTTTATGTTTTGCTGCCTTTTTTACTGCCGATAGTATGCGGAATACCATTTATGCTATTTCTTACAAGAGTTAATACCTTCGGTATGGTTACCATCATGGGAACTATTCTCGGTGGCCTTATGCTTTTAACGGGGCATACTTATATGCCTCTTATTGCTGGATTCACTTTCAGCTTTATCGCTGATTTAGTATTAGCGTCAGGAAAATATAAAAGTATTAAGCTTTCTGTTGCAGGGTATGCGGTTTTTAGTTTGTGGTTAATGGGGATGTTGGTTCCCTTTTGGATTATGAGGGATTCCTTTGAAAAAATGATGTTTGACAGTATGGGTGCAGACTATACAAATGCCGCCTTAGACCTTTTTGACAAGTTTGGCTGGGCATTCCCCATCCTTGCAATTACCGGGGGTGTCATTGGTGGTTTTCTTGGATTTAAAATGCTAAAAAAACACTTTAAAAAAGCTGGTATCGCTTAACAGCAGTGGAGGCAAATTATGAAAAAGGATAATTTACAGACAAAAGATTTCATAACAGTTGGTATATTTACTGCTTTTTATTTTGTGATGTTTTTTGCTGTTGGTATGCTGGGTCATATCCCTTTGATTTATCTGTTTTTACCCTTTTTGTTGCCTATGATATGCGGTATACCGTTTATGCTCTTCTTAACAAAGGTTAAAAAGTTTGGCTTGGTCACTATTATGGGTTCCATATGCGGTTTACTTATGCTGCTAACAGGGCACACTTTTTTACCGCTTCTATCTGGATTTCTTTTTGGGCTGGTTGCTGATCTAATCTTAAAAACCGGGAGATACCAAAATAAGTCTAATTCCATAATTAGTTATGGGGTATTCAGTTTATGGTTGATAGGGATGCTTATTCCACTATGGATCATGAAAGATACTTTCGAGAATATGGGTTTAGAGGTTTTAAATACGCTAGATACTTCATTTGGCGTAATTTCAATAGTTGTAGGTATAAGTATCGTTGCATTTTTAGGCGGTATTTCTGGGGCTTTCCTGGGATATTATATGCTTAAAAAGCACTTCAAACGTGCCGGTATTGCTTAGATTACAAGGAGAATGAAAAATGAAAGAAAGCTACATGCAAGTAATCGCAGATAAATATTTTTTTAAACTTGATCCGCGATCAAAGATTATTATTTTAATAATAATTAACATCGCGGCATTTTCGGTAAGAGAATGGTATGTTATGGCTTTAGCGGCTTTTATACCGTTGTCACTGTTTGTTTTAAGCAAAAAATATACAATTGCTGTTTATTTCACCTTGTTCTATACTGCTTCGCTGCTTTTGTATATTTACTTTATTGATACAACTTTTAGTGCTGTAAGCATCTTAGTCGCTATGTTAGCTGGTGTAATTAACCGGATGGGCCCAGGCCTTTTAATGGGCTATTTTTTACTTACTACAACTACCGTAAGTGAATTTATCGCAGTAATGGAGAAGGTACATCTTCCAAGACAGATTATTATTCCGCTTTCAGTAATGTTTCGGTTTTTCCCAACAATCAAAGAAGAATCATTATCTATTAATAATGCTATGAGAATGCGCGGTATAAGTTTCGGAAAATCAAAAGGCAGTTTACTTTCTTTAATGGAATATCGATTTGTTCCGCTGTTTATTTCCTGTGTGAAAATAGGTGAAGAACTTTCTTGTTCCGCTTTAACTAGAGGGCTTGGAAGCCCTGTAAAAAGAACGAATATCTGCAAAATCGGGTTTGGAGTAAGCGATTTACTCTATGGAATCCTTACCGGTATAACATTGCTGCTTATAGTTGTTAGTAAAGGGGTTTAACCTATGCTCAAATTAAACAATGTGTCATTTAAGTATGACACTGTATTGCAAAACAACAGCCTCTCGGAGATTAATCTTTTTATAGAAAAAGGGGAAGTAGTTATATTGTGCGGGGAATCAGGCTGTGGCAAAACTACCCTGACACGCTTGATCAATGGACTTATCCCACATTATTATAACGGCAGGCTTTCAGGAGAAATAATTGTTAACGGTAAAAACCTTCTTGCGATGCCATTATACGAAACGGCTAAAATGGTTGGCAGTGTTTTCCAAAACCCGCGCTCGCAATTTTACTGCATGGATACGAACTCAGAACTGGCCTTTGGATGTGAAAATCAAGGGTTGCCACCAGATGATATTGACAAACGGATTAAACTAACTGTTTCTCACTTAGAAATTCATAGTTTAATGAACAGGAATATATTTCATTTGTCTGGCGGAGAGAAACAGAAAATTGCTTGCGGTTGCGTACATACCGCATCACCGGATGTTATAGTTCTAGATGAGCCTTCGTCAAACTTAGACCCACAAGCAACAAAAACCCTGGCTCAAATTATAGCGCATTGGAAAAGTGAAGGAAAAACAATTGTGATTGCTGAACACCGCCTTCACTATTTGCGGGATATTGCTGATCGCATAGTTTTTCTAAGCAATGGTACTGTAGAAAAAGTGTTGTCAATTACAGAGGCACGAAAACTTAAAACAGATGAGCTATTTGCAATGGGTCTTAGGCCTTTATCACTTGAAAGCTTAACACCTGAAAAACAGCCAGGCTTTTTTAACTCTGAAAGAATTGAGTTACTTGCTTTTAATTATTCCTACAACAGAAGAGGATTAAAGGCTTTGGATATCGGCTCACTTAACCTACCCAAAGGTCAAATTATTGGGATTATCGGAAATAATGGGGCAGGAAAAACTACTTTTGCCAAGTGTCTTTGCGGGCTAAACAAACAATTTAAAGGCAAATTGCGAGTAGGTAACAGTATATATAGAAATAAAGAGTGCCTGGAAAATGCCTATATGGTTATGCAGGATGTTAACCACCAGCTATTCACAGAGACAGTTTTTGATGAAGTTTTATTAAGTATGAAAGAAGATGACCCGGTAAAAGCAGAAGATATCCTTGATAGTTTAAACCTAAATCACTTACGGGAGTCGCACCCGATGGCGCTTTCGGGAGGGCAAAAGCAGCGTGTTGCTATAGCAGGTGCGGTGGCATCAGAAAGGGAGATTATTATTTTTGATGAACCGACAAGCGGGCTCGACCTGTATCATATGATACAGGTTTCGAATAATCTGAAGCAGCTCAAGGATTTAGGCAAAACAGTCATTGTGATTACTCATGATTTGGAACTGATTATGAGCGCCTGTGATTATGTTCTTTACTTTAAAAAAGGCAATGTATATCAGGCCTTTACTCTGAATAGCAAAAAGATAAATCAATTAATAAATTTTTTTCAGGTAAATAGAATCTAATTCCTGAATAGAAAGGGATAGCCTCTATCTGTTGTATGCAACAAAATAAGCAGTCGAGAGCTATCCCTTAACTCAATTCCATTAAAGTGATTTTACATTGTGCCTTCTGTTGTTAACTTCTCTATTTCTTCCTGGCTCAATCCCAGGAGTTCTTCGTAGATTTCCCGGTTGTGCTCACCAACAAGCGGTATAGGTAGCCTACGGTTTCCCGGTGTTTTTGACATCTTATACACAGAACCGGCCAGTTTGACTTTTCCGGAAAGGGGTTGTTCCACCTCGATGATCATTTCACGGTGGTGAATTTGAGGGTCATTGGCCACCTGGTCAAAAGTGGGGACAGGTGAGCTGGGAACCTTTAATTCTTTGAATATAGCCACAGCTTCCTCAACTGTTTTTTCTTTGAGCCACTGGTCCAGCACACCTTCAACTGCAGCCATGTTTTCAGTTCGCTTAACCCTTGTTATAAATCGCTCATCATCCTTCAGGTCTTCGCGATCTATTGCTTTCAGTACGTTATGCCACTGTTCGTCAGTGATAGTGCAGATTACAACATAACCGTCTTTTGCTTTATAAGAACCGAAGGGAGATGAACTACCGAGCCTGTTGCCTATCCTTTTAGGCGTAACATGTGTATCAAAATAATCGGCACGATCGGGGAAGACCATAGCCCATATGCCGTCCTGCATGGAAATATCAATATGCTGCCCTTCTCCTGTTACAGTTTTATAATGAAGCGCGGCCAGGATGGCTATGGTAGCGTTGTATCCTCCCATGTAATCAGCAAGGGATATTCCTGCCTTGAGCGGTTCGCCATCCGGTTCTCCTGTAACGCTCATCAGTCCGCCCATTGCCTGACCGACTACATCAAAGGTAATCTGGTCTCGCCGTGGACCTGACTGACCGAAGCCTGAGATAGAAGCGAAAATTATCCCGGGGTTTATCTTTTTGACTTCATCATAACTAAGACCAAGTCGTTCCATAACTCCGGGAGCAAAATTTTCAACGAGTATGTCGCATTTGGCAGTCATTTTTTTGGCTATTGCCAGCCCATCCGGGTGTTTCATGTTTAACGTAACACTTTTTTTGCCCCTGTTATAGGCTATAAACTGGTAAGATTCACCCTTGGGAGACATGGGAGCCGCTTTACGCTCAGGTTCTCCCGTGCCGGGCCTTTCTACTTTAATTACCTCTGCTCCCAGTTCGCTGAGAACCGAAGTGCAGTGAGGCCCTGATAAATATTGCGTAAAATCCAGTACTCTTAAATTCTTTAAAGCTTGTGTCATTCTTCATATCTCCTTAAGTGTTATAGTTGTAAAAATAATTTAAAGCTTCAAGTGCTGCTATTAACTAAATACGATTACTGAAATACGAAGGGCAAATTGGTATTACCAACAAGAAGTTATGCTCATTCTCAGAAGGTAACTATAATACAGTAATAATTAATGATATTAAAGGAAACCTAGATCAAAAAATAGTTATTGTCAGTCTTTAGTTATATTAATCAGTGCGTTTCTGTAGTTATTATAATCCATATTTACAGTATCCGGCAAACCGGCTACAATATATTGCCAAAACAGGGCTCTATTCTGCTTGTGCCTGTAATTAAAACTCTTAGTATTTACAGGCGTAACTATGCATATTTAAAAATAAAGGTTAATGATAAGCCTTAGATAAAATGGTATAAATAATATTTAACAAAGGAATATGTCTTCCTATACAGAGTCTTGTTTAACAGGCTTAAGTTAAGACATTGCCAGCTTTATTGTGAAAAATATATTTAAAGTGCTTGACATGAAGGAGCAAGAATAATATATTATATGTTAAACACGGCTAACAAAGATACGATAACTTTATGCTAAATAATGCGGAGTTATTTTTTTTAATAAATTAGTTAGCCTAAGCTAATTATAATAGCTAATGTGTGAAAGGAATTGCTATGAAATTAAAACAAATTCTGCTATGGATTATTGGTTTGGCAACCCTTACCTTTGCGATAATTTGGTTGGGTTTCGATGAAATAGCCAATTCAATCAGGCAGGTTAACCCCAGAATACTGGCTCTTTTATTTATAATCCAAATTTTAACTCTAATAATACCGGTATTGCAATGGCAGTATCTTTTAAAAAAATCTAATCAGTATCTTTCACCGGGGCTTATCATGGCTATTACGCTTGCAGGAAACTATGTTGAAAGTGTTACACCGGCAGTAAAATTGGGTGGTGAAGCGGCCAAAGTATATCTGTTCAATCAATATAGTAACCTCGGTTATGATTGTCTTACAGGTATTCTTCTTACCTTAAAGTTATACTCAATATTACCTTTTGTATTGCTTTCCGGTATATTCGCAGGTTCAGCATTTATAAATTTCGATATGCCTAAATTTGTTTTTATTGCTTTCATTATTTTACTGCTTTTCTTTATGGGTATTTGCTTGATTTATCTGAGAGCAGGTAAATCAAGCATGATTTCAATTCCTTCTGTCGATTATTATAAAAACAGAATTTTTAAAAGTAATTGTATCATGGGTTATTTCTGTAAAATATTTTATCTGCTCGAAAAATACTTGGCAAAGGCATTGGCTTTTATCAACCGTTCTGCAATATTTGCCCGCAGTATGACAAATCGTTCAGAAAGGGTTTTGCTGATTATCCTTTCTACGCTGGTATGGGTGACATATCCCCTTAAAGTTTACCTGGTTGTCGATATGCTGAGTTTAGAGGTAGGGCTTTTCTCTGTTGCAGTTATTACCTATACGGCTTATTTAATCAGTATGGTCCCATTATTACCGGGAGGGCTTGGTTCATTTGAAGCAACGATGGTTATGATGTTTTCTTTGTATGGTCTCAATCCGGCTGAGGGACTGGCTGTTGCATTAATATCCCGCCTGGTTACATACTGGTTCCCCCTGGGTTTATCTGCTTTTGCAGCTGTTTTTCTAACTCTTGGTAAAGCTGTTAAATCTAAAAGAAATTTAGGAGAGAAATCTGATCAGGATTGTAGTGTTGAAGTAAATCCGAAATATAGTTAATCAAATTCGGGAAACAAATGGAATGGAAGGTGCTGGTGATGAGTAATAAAGATATAAGCGAAATTGGAGCTTCATATGTTAATCCATTGTTAAAAAGAGAAAAAGATATGTTTACCTGTAAATCGCCATTTTTTAGTTTGTCACAAATTGCTGAGAGATTTGCTGCACACCTGAATCTTTTTGCACGGCTTTATTCTTATTTATTCTATAAAAAAATGCTATGCAGAGAAGTTGCACTCGCCGGCTTGGAACCCGGTTCTTCTGTTTTACACATAGGTGGCGGAGCTTACCCTTATACCGCTGTATTTCTGGCCCGAAAGGGTTACAGGGTTAACGCTTGCGATTGTAATATTATGGCAATTAATATTGCAAAAGGCATTGTACAAAGAAGTGGTTATGCTGATAAAATCACTATTACCCATGAAAATGGCTGTTTTGTAGACTGTTCAGGGTATGATGCTATTTGGGTTTCATTAAATATATGTCCTAAAAAAAGAATTATAGAGCATTCATGGGTATCACTTAAAAAAGGCGGTATTCTAGTCTATCGTAAACTTCCCGGCTGGTTTAGATATTTCGGGATAAACGATATTAATATCACAGAGTTTGAGAATGGTTTTATTGAGAAATCCAAATCTGGCATTGGTGCAGAAAGCTTGGTTATCATAAAAGGTTGATACTAATAAAATTTTTTAGGGAATATATTAGCTGCAGCAAACATAAGTGTTGAAGTAGAATATATCGCTGTAATTAAAACGGCAGAAGGAGGTATATTGAATGAAAATTATTCCACAGGTTGTTGCTTTTATAGAAAAAAAAGTAGCCTGTAACAAGAATCTAGTGTCGATGTATTCAAATTTCTATCAGCAGGTTATAGAAAATGAAATCAATCTGGCAGCAATTTCTGAGAATGATCAGGTTTTAAATGTTGGTTGTGGAGCAATACCATTCACAGCGATTTTAATTGCCCAAAAAACCGGTGCCAAGGTTATAGCTATCGATTGTGATCAAATTGCAGTTAAGGTCGCTCGTCAGTGCTTGGCTACCCAGCAGCTGGATGACCTGGTAACGGTAATGCACCTTGATGGAGCGGGTGAGATACCTTTTACCTTTGATGTTGCTATTGTTGCTTTACAGGCTAAGCCTAAAAAAGCAATCCTGGAAAATCTTATGAAAAATGGTAATGGGCAAGTGCGCCTGGTTTTCCGCAAGCCCCGTCGTAAACTTGCTCATCAGTATGATCTTCTGCCTGACAAACCGCAGGTTTCAGCTTACATAAACCAGGACAAAGCTACATTTGATATTTCGGTCCTTTATGCGCATTAAGAGATGAAATTTCTCTTGTTTAACTTGCGAAGGAATCAAATCCTATATACATCGGAGGATAAAATGTTCAGTAATTACTTAAAAAATAATAATCAAATAGAGAATAAATCACACCCGGAAAAGGTCTGTAGGCCGGACCATAAATATTCTGAACCATAATACCGGGAGGGTATATTTAATGCAAACTTATAATAACACAAAAATAATGTCAAGTATTGTCCTGGCAGTTTTAATTCTCTTTTTCATTGCTCCTGTTGTCAGTGCTCATGATGATATCACAGGAGATGGAATGTTTATCGATATCATGGAAGAAATTGGACATGACTTGGAGCATATTCATGAGGATATGCATACAGTTGCTTTTGCCATGAAAGTTATTGCTGTCAGCATTGCGGCTATCGCTGTATTCATGTTTCTATCAGTGATTATTTTATTTATGCTTTACCGCAAGAAGGTCTAACTAATTATAACATTCAGTTGAGATCAAGGTCCGGCCTGCAATAATAATTCGTGGAGGAGCAGATGATGACGGCAATGGTTATAGGTGGAGACCATCTTGGCAGTATAGATAAACAGTTAAAAAAGCAGGGATTTGTTATGGTTAAGCATTTAACAGGACGCAAAAACAGTCAGGTTGCCGAAGTAATATCGAATAGGCTTGATTTAGTTTTAGTCCTTACTGATTATGTGGGGACTAAATTGTCCAGGGTAGTTAAAAATGAAGCAAAAAAGAATGATGTGCCGGTTATTTTTGCCCGGAGATCATGGTCGGCTATATCCAAAGAAATGGAAAGAGTAAGTTGCATGAATTGCCAAAAGCAGCGAAAGAAAACATGTGATTCAAATGAGGAGTTGGAAAGTTTTCATTATTGTTGTGGGAGTGATTAGAAATGTTAAAGGGGCAGGAGAAAAAAAATAGTGTTTCGATGAAAAACATTACTCTTACCCGACTTGATATGGGAGGCAACGCTATAGTTGTTGATGTCCCGGAATATCCTTTGCTTAACTCACTAGGCCTAAGACCGGGTAAAGCTATACAGGCGTGTGGCCGCCAGTTTTTCGGTGGGCCGATTATGATTAAAGCTGGAGAACGGCAGGTGGCAGTTGGGAAAAACATTGCTGAAAAGATTATAGTTAAGGTTGTATAGGGAGGAAATATGAAACGCAAGGTTTTATTGATGGGAACACCAAATGTAGGCAAAAGTGCACTTTTTAATCGATTAACAGGTCTAAGCGTTAAAGTTGCCAATTATAGCGGAACAACTGTGGATTATGCCGGTGGTGTTATGCAGCAGGGAGAAAAAGCAGTTTATCTAACCGATGTTCCCGGCACATATTCACTTTGCCCTACCTGCGAAGCTGAAGAGGTTGCAGTGAAAATGGTTTGTGGTGAAGATATTGTAATAAGCTTTCACAAAGGTGCTTCTGTATGTTGTGAGAGAAAAACAGATCCATTGTTGAAAAATGATGAGGTGCCTTCATTGCTGGTGTATGTTTTAGATGCGGGAAATATTGAAGGCGGTTTGTACTTGCTCCTGCAGCTGCTTGAGTTGGAAATTCCACTGGTGGTAGCGCTAAACAGGGGAGATCTGGCGCTTGAAAAAGGTTACATTATTGATATAAAGGCTATTTCTAAAATGCTGGGTATCCCAGTTATTCCAACAGTTGCTCTTAGCGGTAAGGGGGTAGATGAACTTAAAAAGAAAATATTTTCAATGCTCGAACCAGGAGGAACTGTTTTAAAACGATCCAGTAAAAATGTTGCTCCTACCTGGGATAATGTTGAAATGCTAACAAGTATGAGTTTGCGAAAAAAAAGTGGAAAAAGAGAAATAGTTCGTGATCAGTGGGATCGTCGGTTGACTAATCCCTGGCCTGGTCTGGTGTTTGCTGTGGTAATTTTAGTATTCGTCTTTGCCGGCATTGTCGGAATCGGGATGGGCTTACGCCGCTTTATCCTTTTGCCCCTTTTTCGAGATTTGATTATACCTCCCCTCATTAGTGTTACTTCTATGTTAATCCCGCCTGGAGTTTTACAGGATATTTTTATCGGCGAATACGGGTTTCTTGTCAAAGGCCTGGAGTGGCCTTTTGCTCTTGTGCTACCATACGTGTTGTCATTTTATTTTGTTTTAAGTATTGTTGAAGATAGTGGCTATATGCCCCGCCTTGGTATACTGCTGGATGGTATTTTCAAAAGATTGGGTCTTCCGGGTACTGGTATTATTCCGTTTATAATAGGTTATGGCTGTGGTATTCCAGCAATAATGGCTACCAGAGCCCTCAACTCACAAAAAGAAAGGTTGATGGTTACTGTATTAATCTGTCTGGCTGTTCCATGCATATCTCAAACAGGTGCGTTTATATCACTTCTGGCAGATCGCTCAGTATTTGTGATGGTTTCACTCTTTATTTTAAGTTGGCTGGTTATGATAGCATCAGGAATATTTATGAACCGTTTTATTAAAGGAACAAGACCGGAAACCCTTTTAGAAATACCTGATCTACTTTTACCGCGTATTGAGATTGTAGCCAAAAAAATATGGTTGCGGTTAAAGCTTTATATAACAGATGGTGCTTTGCCAATGATCGCAGCAGTAGCAGGAGCAGCAGTGCTTTATGAAACAGGGTTAATGGCTGCTTTCGGCAGGGCTCTAAGCCCGCTTGTTAAACTTTGGCTACGGTTGCCTGAAGAAGCGGCGGCTCCGTTAATTCTTGGAATATTACGTCGTGAGTTGGCAGTGCTGCCCTTACTGGATTTGGAACTGAGCACCTTACAGCTTTTTACTGGCGCTGTGGTAGGACTTTTTTATGTGCCTTGTGTTGCGATTGTAGTAACAGTGGCCCGTGAGTTCAGAATCTCATTTGCCCTGGTTATCCTAGTAATAACCACATCCATAGCGTTCATTTTTGGTGGTTTGATTGCCCGCCTTGATTTTTTATTCTGATCTAAAAAGAATTTATTAACCTCTTTTAAATCCGGCAAGTTTAATCTTGTTATTTAACTACACTCCCGTTATAATTTTAAAAATGTCCCTGAATCAAAAACCAATTATATAGGGCTGGCCAAAGGGAGGAAATATAATGCAAGCAATGCTGGTGCTCGAAGACGGGTTTAGCCTGAAAGGTGAAACATTTTCAAGCAGGGGAGAGGTTTTCGGAGAGGTAGTTTTTAACACTTCGATGACTGGTTACCAGGAAATGCTCACTGATCCTTCTTATCGTGGGCAGATTTTGGTATTAACCTGCCCCATGATCGGTAATTATGGAGTAAATAAAAATGATTCTGAGTCAGTTGGCCCCCAGGTTGAAGGGCTGTTGGTAAAAGAATGTTGCTGCAGCCCGAGCAGCAGGTGTGCTGAGCAATCGTTGGATACATATCTCGATAAAAATGATGTTATTGGAGTTGAAGGAATAGATACCCGCTCATTAACTCTTCACCTGCGTTCTGCAGGAACAATGTTTGGGGTAATATCTACTGAAGAATGTGATACTGAAATATTACAACAAAGGGTTTTAGCCTATAAAAATCAATACAAGCGTAATTTGGTTGCCGAGGTGTCTGCTCCGGAATTATACAGTATGTCGCAGTTCTCACGGGAATTGTTGCCTGGAATTGATGCTCCGCCTGGTGACCCACCCCTCTATCATGTGGTCATATATGATTTTGGAATTAAGTATAGTATTCTACGTTCTTTATCTTCTCGAAACTGCCGTATCACTGTTGTTCCATACTCAACTGATGCTGATAAAATTTTTAAGCTTCAACCAGACGGAGTCCTTCTTTCGAACGGCCCGGGAGATCCAATAGATCAAAAGATAATATTACCTCAAATACAATCCCTTCTTGGCCGTGTACCTCTTTTTGGCATTTGTCTGGGGCATCAGCTATTGGCGATGGCTCTTGGATATTCTACCTACAAGCTTAAATTCGGACACAGGGGGGCGAATCATCCCGTTAAAGAGCTATCTTCAGGTAAAGTACTTATCACATCGCAGAATCATGGTTACTGCGTTAAGCTGAAAGAAAATAGAAAGGGGTTGGAGGTAACCCATCTTAATTTAAATGATGGAACAATAGAAGGAATTGAAGATCAGGATTTAATCTGTTTTTCTGTACAGTTTCACCCGGAAGCATCACCTGGCCCCCATGATAGCAATGATATCTTTGATAAATTTATAGAAATAATGAATAAAAATCGGATAAAGGGGGGGGATAGAAGTGCCTAAAAGGGAAGATTTGAAAAAAATCTTGCTGATCGGTTCCGGTCCGATTGTAATAGGCCAGGCCTGCGAATTTGATTATTCAGGCACCCAGGCTTGCCGGACTCTCAGAGAAGAAGGTTATGAAGTTGTGCTTGTCAACAGTAACCCGGCAACTATAATGACAGATCCGGCGATGGCTGATCGAACCTATATTGAACCACTTACTGTAGAAACTGTTAAAAAAATAATAATTAAAGAAAAACCGCAGGCTTTGCTGCCAACCCTGGGTGGCCAGACAGCGCTTAATATCGCTGTAGCTCTTGCAGATTGCGGTTTCCTCGAAAGTGAGAATGTTGAGCTGATCGGGGCTAATGCTGAAGTTATTAAACGTGCTGAAAACCGTGAACTTTTCAAGGAGAGCATGATCCGAATAGGACTTGATACAGCAGAAAGCTCTCATTTGAGTAGTCTTGATGAAGCATTAAGCTTTGCCGATGAACACGGTTACCCCCTGGTAATCAGACCCTCTTTTACTATGGGAGGGGCAGGAGGCGGGATTGTATACAACCGGGACCAGCTTGAGTTCATGGTTACTGCTGGTTTGCAGAATAGTCCAATTGAACAAGTGCTTGTGGAAGAGGCCTTAATCGGTTGGAAAGAATTTGAGCTGGAGCTAATGCGTGATCGTAATGATAATGTTGTGGTTATCTGTTCCATTGAAAACATCGATCCTATGGGTGTCCATACCGGGGAAAGTATTACCGTTGCTCCGGCACAAACTCTAAGCGATAAAGAATATCAGGCGATGAGAAATGCTTCACTGAAAGCTTTGCGCGAGATAGGAGTTGAAACGGGTGGATGCAATATACAGTTTGCGGTTGATCCAGATACTGGGAGAATGATTGTTATAGAGATGAATCCCCGGGTTTCGCGGTCATCAGCCCTTGCTTCCAAGGCTACCGGCTTTCCTATTGCCAAAATAGCAACTAAGCTGGCAGTAGGCTACAGCCTTGATGAATTAAGCAATGATATAACAAAGGTAACCCCGGCATCATTTGAACCGGCCCTTGATTATTGTGTGGTGAAGATCCCCCGCTGGGATTTTGCTAAATTCCCCGGTGTGAATCAAGTGTTAACTACCCACATGAAATCAGTCGGTGAGGTAATGAGCATGGGTAGAACTTTCAGAGAAGCCCTGCAGAAAGCCCTTCGCTCGCTGGAGCAAGGATACGATGGATTATCTGGCTACCCTTTAATGTCAGGGGACTCATACAGCCTTCAATCACTTAAAACACTACTTAAAGAGCCTTTACCTGAACGATTATTCACTATTGCCGAAGCCCTCCGTTTCGGATTACGGAGTGATGAAGCAAGCTACTTAACCGGTATTGACCCTTGGTTTATCGATCAAATTAAAACGCTTATTGATTTTGAAATTATTTTTAAAAATATTGAGAAGGTAAGTGAAGAAATATTGTGGGAGGCAAAAGGACTTGGTTTCTCCGACCGTTACCTGGCTGGGTTACGGGGAACATCAGATAAAGAAATTCGCCAGTTGCGGCATAATCTGAATGTCAAGCCGGTTTTCAGGCTTGTAGATACCTGTGCCGGTGAGTTCAAAGCAAGTACGCCTTACTACTATTCAACGTATGAGCGTGATGCTTTTGAACTGCCGCATGATTGTTTTAAAGATTCAATGTCAGATCAGAAAAAAGTTATTATTCTGGGTAGCGGTCCAAACCGCATCGGACAGGGACTGGAGTTTGATTATTGCTGTGTTCAGGCGGCTATTGCCCTCCGTGAGAACGGTTACAGGGTGATCATGGTTAACTGTAACCCGGAAACGGTTAGTACAGATTATGATATTTCTGATTCTCTCTATTTCGAACCGCTAACCCTTGAAGATGTGCTTGAAATTTGTGAAAATGAAAAACCAGCTGGTTTAATATTACAGTTTGGCGGTCAAACTCCGCTCAAACTGGCCGGGCTTTTAATGGAAGAAGGAGAGTTGATTCTGGGCACTTCACCCTTGGACATAGATCGGGCTGAGAACCGGCGTGATTTTTCTGATGTTGTTGATAAGCTGGGACTTTGGGAGCCGGCAAACGGATCAGCCGAAGATGAGGTTCAGGCTTTTTCTGTTGCCCGTCGATTAGGTTTTCCCCTGTTAGTCAGACCTTCTTATGTTCTTGGCGGTTTTTCAATGCGGGTGGTTGATAATGAAGATGATCTTGAACGTTACCTTGCCGGCAATCCCGATGTAGGACCTGCTAATCCACTCTTGCTGGACAAATTTTTGGATGAAGCTGTTGAAATTGATGTTGATGCTGTAAGTGATGGAAATAAAGTTATTATTGCCGGTATAATGGAGCATGTAGAGCAGGCAGGAATTCATTCCGGTGATAGCTGTTCTGTTTTGCCCCCTTATAGTATAGGTAATCATCAACTGAAAGAAATCAAAAGACAGACTGAATTAATCGCCCGGGAATTGAATATTATTGGCTTGTTAAACATTCAGTTTGCTGTTCGCGGGCGGGAAGTATATATTCTGGAAGCTAATCCCCGGGGTTCCAGGACAGTTCCTTTCGTAGGTAAGGCAACAGGAGTACCGCTTGCAGGAATAGCTGCCCGGGTGATTGTTGGAGCGTCTTTTGAAGAAGTGGGATTAAATGATATTGAAGAACCTTGCTACTATTCAGTAAAAGAGGCCGTTTTTCCTTTTAACCGGTTTGAAGATGTTGATATTGTTCTTGGTCCTGAAATGCGTTCAACAGGCGAAGTTATGGGCTTGGACCATGATCTTGGCATGGCAATGGCCAAGGCTCAGCTTGCTGCCGGTACTCCCTTGCCCTGTGAGGGAAGAATTTTATTAACTGTTGCAGATCGAGATAAACCGTACCTGGTGGATCTGGCCCGGAATCTATTCAGGATGGGATTTCAGTTAGCTGCTACGGCTGGAACAGCTGAGTTTTTAAAACAATCAGGGATAAAAGTAGAAAGTATTAAAAAAATCTGTGAGCCTGGACCGAACATAACTGATTATATCAGGAACGGTAAAATTGCTCTTATCATTAACACCCCTGCCGGTTCGGGAGCTAGGTCTGATGGGGAGTTTATTCGACGCCAGGCAGTTAAACAGGGGATTTCAATTATTACTACTATACAGGGAGCGATGGCCGCTCTTGATGGAATTCGTGCTTTACAAGGCCGGGAAAGACAGATTTGCTGCCTGCAGGATTACTATAATCAATAAATTCAGGTTTAAACCGGTCAAACTATTTCTGTAAGAATGGTTATTTCAGGTCGGGGTAAATGCCTGTGAAACAGGAACTGCATAACTGAGACGGTTTTAAACCGGCAGCCTGGAACAGATCTTGAGATTCGGCAAATACCAGAGAATTTGCTCCGAAAGCGGAATTGGAGCTGCTACTGTCCCGGCATGCATTCAGTTCAACGGTTGCAGGAATATCAACACCGAAATAGCAGGGATGCTTAAAAGGTGGTGAAGCAATACAGAGATGAACCTCTGATGCGCCAGCTGCAAAAAGCAGCTTGATCAGTATGCGGCAGGTAGTACCCCTGACCAGGGAATCATCGACCACGATAATTCTTTTGCCTTTTACTATATCTCTGATCGGGCTTAATTTAAGGCGCACTGCCATTTCCCTTTCATTCTGTCCAGGTTTAATAAAAGTGCGGCCGAGGTAAGGGTTTCGGTGTATTGCCCATTCTAGAGGTAATCCCAGTGCTTCAGCCAGTCCCATAGCGGCAGAAATCCCCGAGTCAGGCACAGGAATAACCATATCCAACCCCGGGGAGTAGTGACGGGCCAGTAATGCGCCAATTCTTTTGCGGGTATTGTGCACGTTTATCCCATTGAAGACACTGTCCGGGCGGGCAAAATATATGTACTCAAAAATACAGAATGATGAGTTGGATGATCTGGCAGTTTTTACTGAAACCATCCCTCCCGGCTCCACGGTTATAATTTCACCCGGCGCTACTTCCCTGATAAGATGCGCATTAACCGTATCTAGGGCCGCAGTTTCGGAAGCTATGATAAAAGCACTACCAAGGGCTCCAATCACCAGGGGTCGAAATCCATTGGGATCCCGAAAGGCAATTAACTTTTTGCCGTCAGTGACAACAGCAGCATAAGCCCCTTTGACAATCTCCATGGTTTTTAAGACAGCTTCAGCCAGCCCGGCCCGTCGAAAAAGGTGGATATAGAAAAGCATTACTTCAGTGTCCGAGGTAGTGTGGAAAATATGCCCTTCTTCCAGCAGTCTGCCATGCAAGCTCCTGTAATTGACCAGGTTTCCATTATGGGCCAGGGCTATTCCCCGGTGATCAGCTGTTCTTGCTATAAGCGGTTGGGCATTGGCAATAAGGCTGGGGCCGGTTGTGGAATAACGGACATGCCCGATAACAGTGGGAGCAGCTATTTCCTCCAGTATTTTGTTGCTAAATGCCTGTTCAACCAACCCCATCCCTTTTAACGCGGAGATGTTCCCCTCTTCAAGATAGGCCATACCTGCGCTTTCCTGACCCCGATGCTGCAGTGATAGAAGGCCCATGTAGGTAATGTAAGCAGCAGAGAGAGGGCCATGATAACCGCAGACAGCAAAAATACCGCACTTCTCATGCGGTTTCTGATCGGCAGTCATGCAGATGTTTTCCCTGTCATACTTCATGTAGAATTATTCTACATGAAGTTTATTGTTCCTCTGGCAGCAGGGCAGTAAAATTAAATTATGATGTAATACCAATAGTAACTGTTGCAGGGATTCCTTTCGCTTGAATTACTAATAAGCTTAATCGGACTATGATAAAATAGTTTAAATAGTTGGAGTTGGTTGTGGATGGAATGAAATAAATTTCGTTATAAGGTGAGTGATTATCTGTTGGCGGAAAAAATCAAACGCATTTATGTAGAAAAGAAAAAGGGCTTTGATCTGGAGAGCGAATCTTTAACCCGTGAACTAATTGATTATTTGGGTATTGACAGTTTGCAGCAGGTAAGAATTCTTAACTGTTATGACACGGCAGGTTTATCCGATCACGAATTTGCCCTGGTAAGAAAGGGTATTTTTTATGAACCTCCTCTTGATTTGGCATATGATGAACTACCGGAATGTGATCAAAATGATCGTATCTTTGCCGTTGAGTATTTGCCCGGTCAGTACGATATGAGAGCTGATTTTGCTGCCCAGTGTGCCCAGATTATTACTGCCGGAGAACGACCGGTTGTGCATTGGAGAAAGGTTTTTATTGTTAAAGGCGATATAACGGAAGATGAGTTTGTCAAGATAAAAGAATACTGTATAAACAGTGTTGAGTGCCGGGAAGCTTCCCTTGAGTTGCCGGAAAGCCTGGCAATGGAGTTTGAGTGTCCGGGGAAAATAGAAACTCTCGAAGGTTTTCGCCTGAGTGATAATAGCAACCTGGTTTGTTGGCATGAAAATCTTAACCTGGCAATGGATATCCAGGATCTTATCTATTGCCGGGATTACTTTCGGGATATAGAAAAAAGAGACCCTACTATCACTGAAATAAAGGTTCTAGATACATACTGGTCTGATCATTGCCGCCATAGTACTTTTAACACAGTAATCGACAGTGTTACGATTGAAGAAGGCAAATTAAACAATCCTGTCAGACAGGCTTACCATGATTACCTGGAAGATCGCGAATATCTAAATGTTAGCAAAGATCGTCCGGCAGAAGTGTGCCTGATGGACCTTGCTACAATCTGTATGAAGAGTATGAGGAAAAAAGGCTTGCTTGAGGACCTGGAGGAATCAGAGGAGGTTAATGCGGCAAGCATAATCACTGAGCTTTCTGTTGATGGTAAAAAAGAAGAATGGCTGATCATGTTTAAAAATGAGACGCATAACCACCCTACTGAGATTGAACCGTATGGCGGAGCCGCCACCTGTTTAGGCGGCTGTATCAGAGATCCTCTCTCCGGGCGATCTTATGCCTACCAGGCGATGCGGATCACGGGAAGCGGTGATCCTCGGACAAGCTTGAAAGATACTCTGCCGGGCAAACTGCCACAACGAAAGATTACTACAGAAGCAGCCAGGGGGTTTAGCTCTTACGGCAACCAGATTGGTTTGGCGACAGGGCAGGTTGAGGAACTCTACCATGAAAAGTATGTGGCTAAGAGGATGGAGATAGGCTTCGTGATTGGAGCTGCGCCAAGAGAGAATGTTCACCGGGAAAGTCCTGCAGAGGGCGATATAATTTTGCTTGTTGGCGGCAGGACCGGACGCGATGGTTGTGGTGGAGCTACCGGCTCCTCCAGGCCGCACACTGAAGAGGCGATAGAAAAACATGGAACAGAAGTGCAAAAAGGTAATGCTCCCGAGGAAAGAAAGCTTCAACGGCTCTTTAGAAACCCTTCTGCGGCAAAACTGATTAAGAAAGCAAATGATTTTGGCGCCGGGGGAGTATCCGTTGCAGTGGGGGAATTGGCTTCGGGGTTGGAGATAGAGCTGGATGTCATACCTCAAAAATATGCCGGCCTTGACGGAACGGAGCTTGCCATATCTGAATCCCAGGAAAGAATGGCAGTGGTTGTAAGTCCAGAGAATGAGCAAAAATTTACCGCCCTGGCAGAAGCTGAAAACCTTGAATGTACATCGATAGCCAGGGTAAATGCAGGTAAGCGGCTAAAAATGCGCTGGCAGAATGAGACCATAGTCGATTTAGCCCGTGACTTTTTAGATAGCGGGGGAGTAAGAAAACACACTGTTGTCAAGATAGATAATCCTTGTGAAAAGGATAATTACTTTAAAAATGCATCAGCGGCTATAACGGATAAACTGCCTGATCTAAAGGCAGCATGGCTAGCGAACCTGCAGGATTTAAATGTCTGCAGCCAGAGAGGGCTGATCGAGTTGTTCGACAGCACGGTTGGGGCCGGATCAATTTTGATGCCGCTCGGAGGGAAATACCAGGATACTGAAACTGAAGGCATGGTTGCCAGGCTTCCGCTTCTCAGGAATGAATCAGAGCTATCGACCCTGGTTACGTATGGTTTTGATCCCGCCCTGGCGGAATGGAATCCTTACCTGGGAGCGCTTTACGCGGTAATTGAAGCAGTGACCAAAAATGTAGCAATGGGTGGAGATTACCGCCGGATCAGGCTCACCCTACAGGAGTATTTTGCCGGGCCCGGTGAGAACCCCTCTCGATGGGGAAAACCTTTTGCCGCCTTGCTTGGTGCTTATACCGCCCAGGAAAAACTGGGTATACCTGCAGTTAGCGGCAAAGACAGCATGTCCGGCTCTTTTAATGATCTGGATATCCCACCGACAGTGGTTTCTTTTGCAGTTAACGTGGTTACACATAGAGAAATTGTTTCGGCTGAGTTTAAAGAATGCGGCAGCAAAGTAATAATGCTTGAAACGCCGGTTATGTGCGACGGAATGCCCGATTTTGATATTCTTCAGAAAAACTTAACTCTGGCAAATAAATTAATACGTTCCGGGGAAGTTTTAGCCGCGCATACTGTTACTAATGGAGGTGCGGCGGCGGCAATTAGTAAAATGTGCTTTGGAAACAGGATTGGCTTTAAATTTACCGCATTTCATAAGAGCGTGGAGGAACTGTTTGCCCCACATTATGGATCGATGATTCTGGAACTGAAAAGAGCGGCTAACCTGAAGCAACTTGGCAATGAGGTTTCTTACCACCTGCTGGGAGAGACAATTGATAACAAGGCAATACATATTAACGATGTATCAATAACCCTTGAAGAAGCTGTAGATTACTGGAAGAAACCACTGGAAGCTGTATTCCCAGTTATAGCGAAAACTGCTGTTGAAGGGCATCCTCTACTTCAAAGCTATAGCATTAACCCTGAGAGACTCACTAAACCTACTATTAAAGTAGCCCGTCCGACAGTTTTTATCCCGGTATTTCCCGGCACAAACTGTGAGTATGAGACAGAAAGCGCTTTTGAAAAAGCAGGCGCAGCAGTTGACATGCTTGTTTTTAAAAACCTCACACCGGCCATGATTTCTGAATCGATAACAGAGATGGTCCGCAGAATTAATGAAGCGCAGATGGTAGTAATTCCGGGTGGTTTCAGCGCCGGGGATGAGCCGGACGGTACTGCAAAATTTATAACTGCAGTTTTCAGCAATCCTTACCTTCGGGAGGCGGTAAACCTTTTATTGAGAAAACGGGATGGATTGATGCTCGGTATCTGTAACGGTTTTCAGGCTTTAATCAAAACGGGCCTGATTCCATATGGAGAATTCAGAAGCCAGGGCAGTAATTCACCAACCCTTAGTTTTAACCGTCTTGAGCGGCACATTTCACGCATAGTTAACACCAGGATTAATTCGGTCCTTACTCCCTGGCTGGCTTATTTGAAACCGGGGGATGTGCACTCAGTTATTATTTCTCATGGCGAGGGGCGCTTCACAGCAGATGATAATGAGCTGAAAACTCTTTTCCAAAAAGGGCAGGTAGCCAGCCAGTATATTGATTTTAATGGTAATCCCACTTACGACTCTGACTATAACCCTAACGGATCGCTTGGAGCAGTGGAAGGGTTGACCAGTCCCTGCGGGCGGGTTTTTGGTAAAATGGGCCATCCTGAACGAGGAGTAAACGGGCTCACAGTAAATATACCCGGTATTAAAGAACAGCGTATTTTTGAAGCAGGCGTGGCTTACTATCGTTAGATCCGTTTTTGAGGAAAAATGATTTCTTATAAAAGCCTGACAATCTTCGCATTTCTTTAAAATTTACCATTTGTACAAAGCTAAGGGCGAAAAAGATGTTTAAAAAGGAGAAAGTGCTATGAAACCTGAATATCAAAGGAATGAGATGCCGCCTTCGGTCGATCAGTGGTTGAAAGAGGCCAAATCTGATCCGGCGGCAGCAAAAGTGGGTATGTTTTTAATACACAACGGAACGGTGCGTCAAACCCCAAAAGCACAGGTTAGGCAGGGCTTGGATGACGGTACGGAAGTAAGAGCTATGGAGTTTTCATATGATGCGGATATGGTCGATCAGGCAATTGCCGAAACGTATAAACTGGAAGGCATATATTATATCAGGGCATGGCTTAACCGGGGGCATCTCAAGGTGGGCGATGATATTATGTACTTGCTGGTAGGCGGAGATATCAGACCTAATGTTATTAAAGCCCTGCAGTTTTTGGTGGAGAAAATTAAAACAGAATGTGTTACTGAAGTAGAACAGAAGGGTTAATAAGCTAACGGGATTTTACAGTTGCCAGGAACAGTGAAGTCTGAAGCAGAATAGCATTTGCATACAAAATATTGATAATTTTGCTTGACTAAACACAATATATAGTGTTATCATCACTTCAGCTAATTAATAAAGTCAGGGAAAGCAGGTGACAATCCTGCACAGAGCCGCTGCGGTGTAAAGCATATGCTTTGAGTCCGGACACCTGCTTTATTGAAACACAGAGTTGCTTTCCCGAGCCTGGAAAGAAGTGTTGCTGAAGATATTTTCTCTGCACTCTCTGAAAGGGTGCAGTTTTCATTTATCTTGATTATTATGCAAAATGAAGGAGAATGATTGCTTGTATATTGCCGGATATCATAATGTAACCCTGCTTGATTTTCCGGGTAAAGTTGCAGCCCTCTGCTTCTTCCAGGGATGCCAGCTACGCTGCCCATACTGCCATAACCCGGGCATGGTTTTGCCTGGTTTTTTCAAGAAAGAAGCGGAAATAAACAAAACAACCGAAGGATTCTTTAATTATTTGGACAGGAGAAAGGGTTTGCTGGACGGGGTAGTGGTAAGTGGAGGCGAACCGCTTATGCAGGATGGACTTATGCAATTTCTCCGCAAACTGAAAGAAAATGGCTTTTTGGTAAAGCTTGACACAAACGGGCTGCTTCCGCAGCGTCTTGCAGAGGTAATTCAGAACGAGCTGGTGGACCATGTTGCCCTCGATTATAAAAACTGTCTTGACGGTTGGGCAGAAACCACCGGCGTGAAGAATTTGCAGGCAGCGGAGAATAATTACCTGGCCTGGCAGCAGAGTCTGGATATATTAAATTGTTTCGGTGTGGATTATGAACTACGTACTACTGTGGTTAAAGAATTGCACCCCCGTCATTACCTGTATCAGATGGCCAATGATCTGAGAAGGCTGAATCTTAAGCCTGCAACAACCTGGTTTTTGCAAAGGTTTCAAAATAAACCAGCTGTGCTGGCTGATTATGAACCGTTTTACAATAATAAAAAATCTCTTACTGCATATTCCCCAGGTGAGATGATTTTACTAGCTGATTATATAAAATCTTCAACTGCGGAAGTCCGGTTAAGGAATGTAAGCTAAAGGCTTGATTAAAAGGAGGTAAGGGAGTGCAATATTTTGTTGAGAAGAGGGATGGTCACTCTGTTTCTTTTGATCTGCAGAAAATTCGTAACGCCATGCAGAAAGCTTTTGATGCCCAGCATACCAGCATTGACGATTCATCAATGGAGTTGCTGACCCTGCGGGTTGTGGCAGAATTTGAACCTGATGTAAAAGAAGGAATAATTTCTGTTGAGAGAATTCAGGATGCTGTTGAGGTGGTATTAATCCAGGCCGGGTATACCAGGGTGGCCAGGGCTTATATTTTATACCGGAAACAGCATGAAAAAGCGCGTAATGCGGTTAATACGCTGCTGGATTACAGTAAAGTTGTAAATGATTATGTTAAAGTTGAAGACTGGCGCGTCAAGGAAAACTCTACTGTTACTTATTCAGTGGGAGGGCTTATCCTTTCCAACAGTGGGGCTATCACAGCTAATTACTGGCTTTCTGAGATTTATGACGAAGAGGTAGCCGGTGCTCACCGAAACGGTGATTTGCATATCCACGACCTTTCTATGCTTACCGGATATTGCGCCGGATGGTCTTTACGCCAGCTAATATATGAAGGTTTGGGGGGTGTAGCCGGCAAAATTACTTCTGCGCCGGCAAAACACCTGGCTACACTCTGTAACCAGATGGTCAACTTCCTGGGGATTATGCAAAATGAATGGGCAGGCGCCCAGGCTTTCAGCTCTTTTGACACTTACCTTGCTCCCTTTGTCCGCTCGGACCGGCTTGAATTTGATCAGGTAAAAAAGTGTATTGAATCATTTATTTACGGGGTTAACACGCCGAGCCGCTGGGGTACGCAGGCGCCATTTTCCAACATAACCCTGGATTGGACAGTTCCACCCGATTTGAAAGATGAACCGGCTATCGTCGGCGGCAAAATGATGGAATTTACCTATGGTGATTGCCAGGCGGAAATGGATATTATAAACAAGGCTTTTCTTGAATTGATGATTGAAGGCGATGCCGAGGGCAGGGGATTCCAGTATCCTATTCCTACTTATTCAATTACCGGTGAATTTGATTGGACTGAAACTGAAAATAACCGTTTGCTTTTTGAAATGACGGCAAAGTATGGGACCCCTTATTTTTCAAACTATGTAAATAGTGACATGTCGCCTTCCGATGTGCGCAGCATGTGTTGCCGCCTGCGCCTCGACCTGAGGGAGTTACGGAAAAAAAGTGGTGGATATTTCGGCAGTGGCGAAAGTACCGGTTCAATTGGTGTAGTAACCGTGAACCTGCCTAGAATTGCCTACTTGTCTGATTCGGAAGAAGAATTCTACAGCCGTCTTGACAAAATGATGGATGTTGCCGCCCGGTCGCTGAAAACAAAGCGGCAGGTAGTGACCCGCTTCTTGGATGCCGGTTTATATTTATATACTAAGCGTTACCTCGGGACTTTTAAAAACCATTTTTCAACTATTGGTTTGATCGGGATGAACGAAGCATGCCTGAATGCAAAATGGTTGCGCTCTGATCTGTCCCAATCCGAATCACAACAGTTTGCCGGAGAGGTGCTTTTGCATATGCGAGAAAGGCTGGTCGTTTTTCAGGAACAATATGGTGATTTATATAACCTGGAAGCAACCCCGGCTGAATCGACATCTTTTCGTTTGGCTAAACATGATTTAAATCGTTACCCGGATATTGTTACTGCCGGGTCAGATGGAGAAGCCCCTTATTACACCAACAGTTCACACCTGCCTGTTGATTTTTCAGAAGACCTTTTCGATGCCCTGGAGATTCAGGAGCCGTTGCAAAAATTGTATACAAGCGGAACAGTCTTTCATGTATTTCTCGGCGAACGGATGCCCGACTGGAAATCGACGGCAAGTCTTGTTCGGAAAATTGCCGAAAACTATGAAATACCATACTATACCCTTAGCCCAACCTACTCGATCTGTCGGAACCACGGGTATCTGAGCGGTGAACAGGTTAACTGCCCGTACTGTGATCAACCCGTGGAAACATACAGCCGGATAACCGGTTATTACCGTCCGGTTGGAAACTGGAATGAAGGCAAAGTGCAGGAATTCTCTGAACGAAAAGAATACCGGGTGGAAACGGTTGCATCCGGAAGCTGATAACTGGAAGGATCCTAAAGCTTGTTATTAGTCTGTCAGAAAGGTTATATTAGCTGCCGAGAAATTTATAACGCGTACTACGAGCGAAAATAATATTATTAGATTTACACAAAGAAGCAGGACTTATTCGGTTAGCGTTGAATAAGGTTTACTTGTAAGGTTTTACATAATACAGTTGGTTAATATAAAATATATGAATCACCTTCGATCTGTTTAATCTAAAGCTTTTTATGGCTACGATAAGCAGACGTTAGGGTACATCTGGAAACGGTTGTGCCTCCCATTGTGGAAAGAAGGTAGCATAGTCTAATTCTGTTAACTATCGCGTTTTTCCAATGGGAAAACGCGATTATTTTTTTGTGAAAAGGAGCTGAGATTATATGCATGCTTACAACAAAAGCGTCATGAGTATTGAGAGAGGAGGTTTAAGCATATGAACGATTCAACAGTTAAAACTCCCCTGATTAATTGGTCGGAGTTGCTTAAACTGAGCCAGCCCCAACCTCCAAAAAGAGATCCGGATGATGGCAATATGTGGGATGATGCTGCTTATATGTATTTCAAAATGGCAGCTATGGAGCGTGAATATACTGGAGCCCAGTTGGACTCTTTCGAAGTGACGTCTGAGGATACAGTCCTTGATGTCGGCTGCGGTCCAGGCCGGATTGCAGTGCCCATGGCCCGGAAAAGTAAAAGCGTAACAGCGGTTGATAGTTCTGAAAAAATGCTGCTTTATTGTGATATAAATGCCCAGGAAGCAGGACTTACCAACTTAAAGACCAGGCTTCTCGATTGGCGGACAGCAGAACCGGATGTGACCTTGGAAAAGCATGATATTGTCATCGCTTCACGTTCAGTGGGTATGCAGGACATTGAAAAATTAACGTCTTTTGCCCGCAAGTACGCGGTTATGATCGCCTGGGCTAATTCACCCTGTATCCCTAATATCCTCGGTGACCTTTTCAGGGGAACATCGGCCTTTAATGAAATGCATCATCCCCGCCCTTTGGATCGCCGTTTGGGTTATAACGTTTTTTACAACATGGTTTATGATTTGGGTTATGACCCAAATATAAAAATAGTTACAGATGGTTTTACCAAAGACTATGTTGATTGTGAAGAAGCATATGCCGATTTAGCTTTGCTTGGCAAAATTGAAATAAATGAAATGGATATTTTCTGCAGTAACTGTGACAAGTGGCTAAGCAAAAATGATAAAGGAGGTATTACTTTCAGAAGAGAAACGAAATCATTCGTCCTCTGGTGGTCTCCTAATAAAAGATTTTAGTTGAATGAGGTCTGCATAAGATTGGTTAATATCACAACATTATGGAGGAATAAAAATGAAAAAGATAGTAATTACGCTCTTTACTGTTCTTATGGCAATTATTTTACTGTCCGGCTGTGCCGGTCAGCAGGCTGTGGAAACCGAAAATGAAACGATTGAGTTAGTTGAGTCAGAAGAGAGGGAAGCGGATACAAAAATTATTACCGATATAGCGGGTAATGAAGTGGAGATAACAAACAATGTAGAGGCTGTTGTGAATTTATGGCCTGCTTCAAACGCAGCAATGTTATGTATGGGTGCAGGTGATTTGCTGGTTGCTACAACTGATTTTACCAAGAGCCTGCCATGGAGTCAGTTTGTATATCCCGACATTGTTGATATTCCTACTGCAACTGACAATGTTGAAGAGCTCATGGAAGTTAAACCCGATTTAATTATAACCCCGCAAAACGATTTGGCGATCAGCCTGCGTGATGCAGGCTTGCCGGCTGTTAATTTGATGTTTGCTAATTACGAAGACATGAAGCGGGCATTTGCCATACTCGGAGATGCTCTAGGGGAAGAGTATGCGATAAAAGCTGCCAAATGGTCTGAAATGGTGGACAATAATATTGCAGAAGTTTCTGCTGCGCTAGGCGAGATTGCAGAAGAAGATAAACCGATTGTTTATTACATTCAGGGTCAATCAAACCAGGGATTGTATGCGACTTTTAGGGGAGATTCAATTATGAATGACTGGGTTACCTATGGTGGAGGGATCTTTGCATCCGCTCTTATGGAACTGGAGGGAACTGAAGCCACGGCAGAGGAAGTGCTTTCTCTGAATCCCGATGTAGTTATAATTGGCGGTCCTGCTCAGCACGAACTTTATGAGGAGCTTCTTGCTGATGATGCCTGGGTTGATATAAATGCGGTTAAAAACGGTAGGGTTTTTACTAATCCAAACGGTCTTTTCCCCTGGGAAAGATTTGGAATGGAGAGCGCCCTTCAAATTAAATTTGCAGCTTCGGTTATTCATCCAGAACTTTACCAGGTTAATCTGGTTGCTGAAGTACAAGATTTTTACAGGGATTTTGTTGGTATCGAATTAACTGATGAAGAGGCACAGAATATGATCAATGGTTATGGACCAAACGGGGAATAGAGCGACCAGTAAACTGTATACGGATTAGAGGAAGGATAAATGGCCGAAATAGACACAGATAATAAATCAGCTTTAATAAAAATACGCGATAATGATCATAGTAAATACTTGCTAACTATATTCGGGTTAACGGCCATATTGCTAATAGTTGTTTCGGCATCTTTAACTCTCGGCCGCTATAATATGAGTGTAATTGATGCTGTAAAAATTATTCTTTCGTCTTTTATCCCGATCCAGGTGACATGGGATAGAACCATGGAAGCAGTAATATTCCAACTCAGGTTCCCCAGAATAATTGCCGCTTCACTGGTAGGAAGCGCACTGGCACTTTCAGGCGCTTCCTACCAGAGTATGTTTAAAAACCCCATGGTTTCTCCTGATATCCTGGGTGTATCATCCGGGGCAGCTCTTGGGGCATCCCTGGCCATATTTTGGGGTATGGGCCAGAGCATCATTCAACTCTGGGCATTTGCCGGTGGGATCGTAGCAGTTTCACTAACTGCTATGGTTCCGAAAATAATGAAAAGTAATTCCACGATAGTACTTGTTCTGGCAGGTATCATTGTGGGAGGTTTAATGTCTTCTCTAATTGGGATCTTAAGATATTTTGCCGATCCAAACACTGCCCTGGCCGAAATGATTTACTGGTCTATGGGTTCTTTCGCCGGTATAAAAATAACCAACCTGTATAGTTTGGCTCCGGGGATTATTGTTTGTATCGTAGTGCTGCTCCTGATCCGATACCGTCTCAATGTTATGTCGCTTGGCGAAAATGAAGCGAAATCATTAGGCCTTAATATCAAACAAACCAGGGGAGTTATTGTAATTTGTTCAACGCTTTTAACTGCGAGTTCTGTCTGTATGGCAGGTACAATCGGCTGGGTAGGGTTAGTGATCCCTCATTTGGGCAGGATGCTGGTAGGGCCTGATAACAGGAGAATGCTGCCGGCTGCCTTGGTTATGGGCGCGGCTTTTATGGTGATCATTGATACTATTGCCCGCACCCTGACCACAGCGGAGCTGCCAATCAGTATAATTACCGGTATTATAGGGGCACCATTTTATATATATCTACTGTTTAAACAAAGGAAACATATACAATGAGCAATAGCGGAGAGAGCAGAAAACCAATAGTTGAGGTTACAGATCTATCTTTTTCTTATTCTCATGAGGGAAGAGTTTTCAGAAATATTACATTTGCAGTTTATCCCGGTGAAATTATTTCAATACTAGGTCCCAACGGAGCCGGTAAAAGTACCTTGCTTAACTGTATTGCTAACCTGCTGGTTCCTGATAGCGGTGAAATTGCCATCAATGGCACATCGATGGAAAAAATGAATGTCAGACAGATATCCCGTTGTATTGGTTATGTGCCTCAAACCCACAACCCGGCATATCCTTATATGGTGAGAGATTTTGTAGTAATGGGAAGAACACCGCATATGAACATGTTTGCCCAGCCGAAAGAAGATGATTATGAAATGGTGCATGATATTCTGGATCAGCTAGGTATAGAACATCTGGCCTTTAAGCCTTACACAGAGATTAGCGGTGGAGAAAGACAGCAGGCAATGATAGCCAGGGCTATAGTTCAACAGCCGCAGGTAATACTATTTGACGAGCCCACTGCTCACTTGGACTTTGGTAATCAAATCCGCATCGTAAAAATGATTAAGTATCTTGCGTCGCAGGGATTTGCTATTTTAATGACTACCCATACACCTGATCACGTGATTATGCTAGGCGATCGAGTTGGAATTCTGGACAGGCAGGGTACTATGCAATTTGGTAGCACGGAAGAAATTATGAAAGAAGATATTTTATCTTCAGTATACAAAACTTCAATGAAATTGGTTTATATAAAAGAAATTAATCGCTTGACCTGCGTTGCTACGTGCTAGAAGAATTGCTCACTCACTACAAAAAAATAAAATGTAGAATATGTTTTGATTGAATTTATACCCGGGCAATCAAACCAGGTATTTCAAGATATTTGCCCGGGTGAATACTTTTTTTGCCAGTAATCCCGGATCCAATATAGAGTCAGCATTATTGCAAAAGAAATGGTTATACCGAAAAGAAGTGCCAGAAGTCCAGTTATCCCAGTAAAAAAGTAGTTTTCCGTTCTGATTGCGCTTCTGATCAGTTCGATTCCGGAAAAAAAGAGGAGAGCGCCAAGTGCGCCGTATGGAACCAAATGAACCAGGTTGGGCGCAGCAAAGAATAAGGCAACAATAAGAAGGATTGCCCCGGATATTAGATTAGAACCTCCGGTGCGGGCGCCAAAGCGGTACTGGGCTGCCAGACCACCGGCTCCGTGGCACATTGGGAATCCGCCGAACGGCGTTGAAACCAGGCACATTATGCTCATACTGAAAACCAGCTTTCTCTCGGGGACATCTCTGTCCAGAAGGTCTTTAACCAGCAGTGATGTTGCCAAAACCGCATTGCCTAAAGTCAGGGGAAGCTGGGGTATGGTGCCGTAGATAAACCCTCGCCACAGTTCCAAACCGGAAGGGATTATTAAGGAAGGCAAGGAAAACAGGGTGATTTCCGGGAGGCCGTAATAATAGATACCCACACTGAGACCGAGAGCAAATACCACCAGGGCGGATATGTCTAGAAGAGGAGCAAAGGTAAAAAAGAGGACAATTATCAACGAAATAAGGCCGAGTTGCCAGTCGTCAATAATAAAAGCGAAAGCTTGTTTCATCAAAATTAAAGCCAGGCCAAGCTGGATGCCCCGGATAATACATGCAGGGATATATCTTTTAATTATCTCTATGCTGCCGGTAAGGCCCAGTAAAAGCAGGATGAGGCCCATTGTTATTCCGGCTCCGGCAACTTCAGCGCCGCTCAGCCCGCCCGCTATAGCCAAAACTCCCATTGCTTTCATCGGTTCAACAGGTACAGGCAGCCGATAATATATGCCGGTGGCGATATAAAAAACAGCAAAGAAAAATAGTATGTGCGAAAGATTTATGTCAGATACTATGGCAACGCCCAGTACGATAGGCAGAAGGGTCCCGTAATCTCCAAGCGCTCCGGCTGTTTCCTGCAAGTTAAAACGAAAATCTTTTTCCATTGGATAAACCTCGTAGTTAAGTTTTCCTTATAATAAAATATATGTCACTTAATTCTACTGTTTATGTTTCATGGCAAAGCGGTTTAAGTAAGATTAGATTGAAGTCTGTTCATTGAATATCTAATATGCATTTTAACTTCAGGGGCTTCAGCGGTCAAGGTTTTGAAGCGATCGGCAGGGTGAAGTTTTCTGTTTGCAGAGGCTAGCTGCTAGTGCTATCATGACTGTAAATATTTAAAGTGAAAAAAAGTATGATCTTAAACAGCGAAAGGAAGTGTTTATATGACCAGCCTGAGTTTAACTGGACGGGTTGCCGTAGTAACCGGAGCCGGGGGAGGTTTAGGCCGGGCTTATGCTGTACAGTTAGCCGCTCTTGGCGCAAAAGTTGTGGTTAATGACCGGGGTGTTACTTTTGAAGGCAGCGGTAATGATAAAAGCTCAGCTGAAAAGGTGGTTGAAGAGATCACCCGGGCCGGTGGTGAGGCTGTTGCTTCTGATGATAGTGTTGCCGATTGGCAGGGAGCGAACGGTATCATTCAAAAAGCGGTTGACCATTTTGGTAAAATTGACATCCTGGTTAACAATGCCGGTATATTAAGAGATAAAAGCTTGCCGAAAATGGACCCGGAAGATCATAACAATGTTATTTCTGTCCACCTTGATGGAACATTTTACTGCACAAAGGCAGCTTTTACTCATATGAAAGAACAAAAATATGGACGAATTGTTTCTACGGCATCAACAACCGGTTTGTACGGAAATTTTGGGCAGGTAAACTATGGTTCGGCAAAAATGGGTATCGTAGGGTTGATGAACTGCCTGAAGATCGAAGGAGCGCGCTACAATATTTTGGCTAATACAGTTGTGCCCAATGCCGGGACTCGCATGACTGCCACAGTAATGCCCCCGGAGCTGATGGAAAAGTTAAAACCGGAATATATTGCCCCGCTTGTTGCCTGGCTTAGTTCCGAACGCTGCAATGTAAGCGGTAAAATATTTACTGCGGGGGGCGGATATTTCAGCACAGCACGAATTGTGGAAGGGCCCGGTGTTCTGTGCAGCAGAGATGAAAACCTTAATGTGGAATTTATCGACAGGCATATCAATAGTATGCTGTCCGGTGAAAACGGACGGGAATTCGAGTCTGCTGTTGAACACACAAAATATTTGTTTGACCGGATCAGCTGATCAAGCCTCCAGGGGGGCAACATTATAAGCTTATTTACTGTTCCGTTGTCAATTACCGGGCGTGAGGATTATTGCCTGAATTAAAGGTTATATCGGGGCTTTGAAAGGAAAACCAGCTTTCCGGGAGGGAATGGAAATATGCAGGTCTGCGGTGTAGATTTCAGCGGGGCTTTAAACCCTGCCAAAGGCATTAATTACGCGGTGGGAAATCTTGAAAATAGCTGTTTAACCATAGTGGCCTGTGCTTCAATGGCACAGGCAATAGTGAGTTGTGGTCTGGATAGTGATTGGGATGTAAAGCATGGCTGGATCACTGATAATGAATGGGAAGCACGCTGTATAGAAGGCTTAATTATAAGATAATCCGGGCTTTTACCCCCGGCAATCGATAATAACCCCAGTTTAACAATAAATAAGTATAGAAATTTAGTGATTTCAGTATTGACGACAGGCAGAAATGTGTATATACTGTGTATAGTGTATATATACAGATTACTAAAGGAGGCGTTTAGTTGGATATTGTTATAAGTAACGCCAGCAGGCTGCCGATCTATGAGCAAATATATACTCAAATCAAGAATTGCATATTATCCGGAGAGTTGTCCGAAGGCGATCTGCTGCCTTCTATCCGGGCCCTGGCGAAAGATCTGCGCATAAGTGTAATAACTACCAGGCGTGCTTATGATGAACTTGAAAAAAACGGTTATATAAACACAGTTGCCGGTAAAGGTAGTTATGTAGCCGGGAAAAATAAGGAAATGATCAGGGAAGAACATTTAAAGCAAATCGAAAACCATATGCGGGCAATTTTCAATCTTGCTCCGGCCTGCGAACTATCTTTAAAGAACATTATGGATATGTTCCAGGTTGTTTACAAGGAGGAACAACATGATGAATGCAATTGAGGTTACTGATTTAACCAAATCCTATAGCGGTTTCACATTAGAGAATTTAAACTTTTCCCTTCCAACGGGAAGTATCATCGGCCTGGTGGGCGAAAACGGTGCAGGTAAAAGCACAACAATAAAACTATTGATGAATGCCATTTCGCGAGATAAGGGTTTGGTTAAAATTCTTGGTGTTGATAATCAGCAGAGCGAATTCATTTCTGTCAAAGAGGATGTCGGTGTGGTGCTCGATGAGGCTTATTTCCCCGAATTGCTTACCCCAAAGGTTGTCAGCCGGGTTATGAAATATACCTACCGGAATTGGGATGAATTGTGTTTCTCCAGTTATCTTGCCCAGTTCAGATTGCCTGAAACAAAAGAGTTTAAGGATTTTTCACGTGGCATGAAAATGAAACTGGCCATTGCAGTTGCCCTGTCTCACAACCCCAGGTTGTTAATTCTTGATGAAGCGACAAGTGGTCTTGATCCGATTGTGAGGGATGAGTTGCTGAATATATTCAATGATTTTACCCGGGAAGAATCCCATTCAATTCTGCTTTCCTCTCATATTGTCAGCGACTTGGAGAAGATTTGTGATTATATAGCGTTCATTCACAATGGAAGGCTACTATTTTGCGAAGAGAAAGATAAGCTGCTGGAAAATTATGCTATCGTAAGAATGTCACATAATGATTTTGAAGTAATACCTGAAGAGGCGGTTATCGGGAAAAAGAACAGCAATTATCACATTGAAGCCCTCGTTCAGAAGTCATCAATTTCAAGTGCTTTTAGAACTGAGCATACATCACTGGAAGATATTATTCTTTTTTTGGCCAGGGAGGGAAAATAAAGATGATCGGTTTATTGATTAAGGATTACTACACATTGATTAGGCAGATGAAAATAATGCTATTGATCATCATTGTTTTTACCCTAATTCCAGGTTTTTCAGCATCGGGTTTTGCGGTTGTCTATGCAGTGCTGCTACCGATTAGTGCGATTGCTTACGATGAGCGATCAAAATGGGATAGTCTCGCGGCTATGATGCCTTACTCGGCAAAAAACCTTGTTCTGAGCAAGTACTTACTTGGTTTGTTCTCTCTGGCCGCAGTTGTGTTTCTTTCGGTAATCGTGGAGAGTCTTTATGGTTTAATAAAAAACAGCTCAGTCGGTATTCCAGAAATAGCGTCCATTATTGTAACAATGTGTGTTGCTATGATCCTGCAGGGTATTGTTCTGCCGCTCATGTTTAAACTGGGGGTTGAAAAAGGGCGCCTTGCTTTTTTTGTTGTTATTGCTGTAGTTGTGTTTACCGGGGTTAGTTTTAGTGGGAATATACCTGAACCGGTTATCTATTTATTTGATAACCTGAACATCTTTCTTCCCGGAGCTATTCTGGCGGCACTGCTTATCAATGTGGTTTCTGTAATGCTGTCAACCAGATTTTATAAGGCAAAAGATTATTGAGGAGTTTGGGGGATATAGTGATAATGCAGCTTATTGTGTGGTCATCCGCCACCGAGGCGCTGCAGTATGAAAAAATCATCCTGATCATTAATAATAGTGTCAAAACCTTTGAGAAGTTTTATTGATTTGCCATTGAGCATGAAAACCAGTTCCGGCTTGAACTCAGAGGTTCTTTTATCTTTAACCAGGTCAGAAAATTGCCTGCCGTAAATTCTGCATAACTCTTCAAGAAATTCACCGGCAGTAACCGGTTGTTTCAATTCTATAGAAGTTTCACGACTGCCTATGACATCGGCCACATTCAGGACTGCTCTTAATTTAATTTGTATCATGAATGTTATCCTTCCTGCCCGTCATTATAGGGATACTAACCAGTATAGCACAAGGCAGAATTGACGGTGAAATAATAGTGATGCTATAATTCAAACGAAATAGGGCAGCTGGTGCCACGGATTATACTAAGATTTTCCACAGACAGAATACCTCATAAAACAGGAGGAACAAGATGTTAAAGGGTGGATATACAGGTAAGATACTCAGGATTAACCTGGCGGAGCAAAGCTATTCTGTAGAACTGGTCAGTGAAGAAATGGCTAAAAATTATCTGGGTGGCTTTGGGTTTGGAATTAAATATCTTTTTGAGGAACTAGAGCCACAAACAGATCCGCTGTCAGCTAAAAATAAATTAATTTTTTCTGTTGGCCCTTTTTGCGGCACTTCAGTACCCTGCGCAAGTAGGATGTCGATTGTCAGCAAATCGCCACTCACCGGTGCGGTTGCAAACTCGCTTACCGGCGGACACTTTCCTGCGGAACTAAAGTTTGCCGGATACGATATGCTGATTATAGAAGAAGCGGCTGATCAGCCGACATATCTCTGGATAAACGATGACAAAGTTTATTTTAAATCGGCAAAACATCTTCAGGGGACAAATACTTTTGATTGCCAGCAGATGATAAAAGATGAGTTGAATGACCAAAACATCAGAATTGCCTGTATTGGCCAGGCTGGTGAGAGACAGAGCAGAATGGCTTCTATTATTAATGAAAGACATGCAGCAGGCAGAAAAGGAATTGGCGCAGTTATGGGCTCTAAAAACCTGAAAGCTGTGGCTGTCAGGGGCAACAGTAAAGTAGAGGTTTTAGATGAAGAAAAACTTAAAACAGCCAGGAAGCGCATGCTTGGGGCGATGAAAGAGAGTCCTGTTTTATACCCCAGTTTTTCGAAATATGGCACAACTGAAACTGTTGATGTAACCTGGGGCATTGGTGTTTTCCCGGTAAAAAATTTCAGGGATACCGGTTTGTGGGATCCTGTTGATGCTATCGGGGGGCAGGCTAATGATAAAAAGAAAATTGCACGGGAAAAATGCTATAACTGTCCCGTGGTATGTTCGCAGATCAGGAAAACTGATGACCGGGGGGAATATCCCGGTTATGTTTCAGTACCGGAATATGAAACTCTTTATTCCTTTGGCGGGATGACCGGAGTAGACAACCTTGACAGTATTATAGTTGCCGACCGGTTGTGCGATGAGTATGGAATGGACACTATGTCTGTTGGAGCAACCATAGCCTTTGCCATGGAGCTTTATGAAAACGGAATTCTTACCGGGGACGATACAGGTGGTCTTGATCTGTCATTCGGTAACCATGCTGCGATGATTGAGCTGGTTAAAATGATAGCTTTCAGAACAGGGCTGGGTGAACTGCTGGCTGATGGCACTAAAATAGCTGCTGAAAAAATAGGTAATGGCGCTGAAAAATATGCAATGCATGTAAAAGGGCTTGAGCTGCCGGGTTATGATCCGCGGGGGGCGAAGGCACACGGGTTAAACTATGCCACTTCCTATACCGGTGCAGACCATAACAGGGGTTATGCTTTCCAGGAAATATTCGGGCTTCCGTTCCCACATGAAGTGGACCGCTTTGCCAGCGAAGGCAAGGGTTCCCTGACCAAATGGAATCAGGATATGCGCAGCGCGGTTTGTGATTGTCCTCCAATGTGCGGGTTCCTGATTGATATGGCAGTACCCGCAATTGCCACTGAAAATACGGCCGATCTTCTTGAAGCCTTATCGGGTTTAAAGCTTTCACCTGAAGAAGTATACAGTGTTGGAGAAAGGGTGAATAACCTGGCCAGGGCTTTTAATGTGAGAGAAGGTTTTACCAGGAAGGATGACGTTTTCCCTGAGCGCATTATGCATGAACCGATCAAGGGTGGTCCTTCCAGGGGGCATTTAATATCTCCAGAAGAGCTGGATTCCATGTTAAACGAATATTATGAGGCACGTGGCTGGGATGAAAATGGTGTCCCTACCAGGGAAAAACTTATTGAACTTGGTCTTGGGCAGGTTCTTTCAAGCCTGCAGCAGGTTGGTTTGATCAAGTAAGTTGTAAATAAAAAGGTACATTATAAGTTTAATAATATAGGCAAACATAGCTCAAATGGTTCAGACTAGATTTTTTAAAATTCAGCATGGGCTTAAGATTTATGATAAAAGGTAGCATAGATACAGGCTTTCTAAGCCTGTATCTTTATTTCCTGAAAATAATTTAAAGGTTGGCATGAAAAATGCAATAGTTTTAATTGTTTATGTTATATAATAAACATTATATTATCCCTTAGCAGGGGCTGCGGTTAAAGGATTGCAAGTTTAACCTGTAGCTCAGATACAGGAGGCGGTTACAATTGAATAAAATCAGAACAGCAGATGAAGCGGTAAGCGAGATAAAAGACGGTGCGACTATTGGCAGTAGTTTAATGGGTTTAGCCGGATGGCCGGAAGAGGTGGCCCAGGCACTTGAAAGAAGATTTCTCGAAACAGGTACCCCCCGCGGACTTACTCTAGTGTCAAGTTCGGGAGCTGGCGACAGCCGAGAAAGAGGTGTAACCCGTCTCGGTTATGAAGGACTGGTTAAAAGGTGGATCGCCGGTCATATGGGTCAGGCTCCAAAGATGCGTAAGCTGGTCGAAGACAATATCATCGAAGCCTACAACCTTCCCCAGGGTGTGATAGTGCAGTTGTGGAGAGAGATCGCTGCCAAGCGGCCGGGCCTGATTACCAGGGTCGGACTGGGAACATTTATTGATCCCCGAATTGAAGGAGGTAAAATGAATGATTACACCCGCGAAAAGGAAGACCTGGTTGAAGTTTTAACTATTGGTGGCCAGGAGTATCTCTGGTATAAAGCCTTTCCAGTTGATGTCGCAATTATTCGTGGATCAGTTGCCGATGAGAATGGGAATATTACCATGGATCGCGAGGGGATATTACTGGAAGCCCTGCCCCTGGCCCAGGCTGCCAAGAACAGCGGTGGTATAGTTATTGCCCAGGTAGAGCATATCGCCAGGCCGGGCACACTTAACCCGAAAGAAGTGCGTGTGCCAGGCATCCTGGTAGATTACATTGTAAAGTGTGATAACCCTGAAAACCATTTTCAAACAGAAGGTATTTATTATAATCCTTCTTTTGCCGGGGCTATAAAGGTGCCACTTTCAGCTATCCCCCCGGTTGAATTGAATGAACGTAAGATAATTGCCCGCCGCGCGGCAATGGAATTGGCCCCCGACGTTATAGTTAACCTTGGTATCGGCATTTCTTCCGACGTAGCTTCTGTGGCAGCTGAAGAATGTGTGTCTGATATGATGCACTTGACTACTGAATCCGGAACTATCGGAGGTGTGCCAGCCAGCCCTCCTGACTTTGGACATGCTTATAACCCTGAAGCAGTCATTGAACACCAGGTTCAATTCGATTTTTATGATGGTGGAGGTATCGACCTGACCTTCCTCGGTATGGCCCAGGCTGACAAAGAGGGTAATACGAATGTAACCAAGTTCAGCAACCGGGTTATTGGTAGCGGTGGTTTCATTAATATCAGTCAGAATGCCAAAAAGGTGGTTTTTTGCGGTACTTTAACGGCTGGTGGTCTGAAAGTTGCAGTAGAAGATGGAAACCTGAAGATCGAGCAGGAGGGTAAATATAAGAAATTTGTTGACCAGGTAGATCAAATTACATACAGCGGCAACTTTGCCCGTTCGGTTGGACAAACTGCTCTTTATGTAACCGAGCGTGCGGTATTCTCACTTGAACCGGAAGGCCTTACCCTGATAGAGATTGCCCCAGGGATGGATCTTGAAAAAGATGTTCTGGCACAGATTGGCTTTAAGCCAAGGATTGCTGAGAATCTGAAGGAAATGCCCCGTGAATTATTCTCACCTGTTTGGGGAAAGTTAAGAGAGGGTATAGAAGCGAAAAGATAGCAGGTTGCTAAATAGTAATTTATACGAATGAACTATGCCGCTTAGATTTTTACTGCATAGTTTCAGTGAACAGGTTTACTTGGCAACTGGATTAGTTGGCGTTGTTTTTTACTAAATTGGCACAATGAGAGTTTTAAGAGCACATCACAAGGTATTTTACTTTACATGTGCTCTTTTTTAATATAAAAGTCTGTAACAAATTTAATTATTTATATTAGCATTTATAAAAGTGTGAAGCATTAACAGTAAATATGTTTAGAGATTCGAAATACCTTATGTTTATTAAAGGATAATCTCATTTGATGATAGAAAAATACAAAAAAATGATAACCTTATATTGCAGTTTCTTTATTCAATGAAGGAAGGAAAAAAAAATGAAAGAGGGCGTCCGTCTTCATAAGTTTATGGCTCCTGTAACTGATCGGGCTGTGAAGAGGAGCAGGATTCTTTTAAGGATAAATACAAAAAATTCTGCAAAGATTATTCTGATCGAAGCTCCTGCAGGATATGGCAAGACTTTTTCTGCACACCAAATAGCAGCAGAGTTAGATATTCCGGTTCTGTGGTATCGCGTTGATGCAAATGATTGCGATGGAAGCACTATAACCCGAAGCTTGATTGAGGCGATTCGACGCCTTGAGGGCAGATCGTTGTTAATGATTAAAGAGCACGGAAACAGACTTTATCTGACTGTGGAGCTGTTAGTTAGATACCTGGACAAAACCTTTCCGGAAGGAATAACTATAGTATTTGATGATTTACACCTGGTTATGAGTGATGATGTGTATTGCTTAATAGAAGACCTAATTATTGCTGCAGAAGGTTGCAATATCAATTTTATATTGACTTCGAGAAGTAAAATTGTTTTTAAGGATCAAAAGATTATAGCCAGCGGGCGTTTGATAAGGTTTGCAAGAGAAGATCTTTGTTTTAGCAAAGAGGAGCTTAAAAGTTACCTGGAAAAGAGTAACTATTATTGTTCTGAAGAAATTATAAATGCATTTTATGAAAACACCGGGGGGTGGGTTGCAGCGGTTAATCTGGTTTTGCTGTCAGGGAATCCGTTCGATGCTGATAAACTATGCGATATTAATCTTTTAACCGATTACATAAATATAGAAGTGTTCAGTTCCTTAAACGGTGAGACGAAGCGTTTTCTGCTGCAAACCTCAATATTTGAAATATTGGATCCTAAAATATGTAATAGTTATTTAGGTATAAATAACAGCCGGCTGCTTCTTGAACGTTTGGAAAACAAGCATTTTATGTTGTTTAAAAGTATTGAAGGCACATATAAAATCCATGATATTGTAAGAAAGGTTTTGCTAAAAAAGCTTGATAATCAGAAATTACTTTATGAGCGGGCAGCTCAAACTTATATAAACAACAATATGACTGTATCTGCTATTGATTGTTTGCTGGCGGCCGGTCTTTTTGAAAGAGCTGCCGGATTAATGGGAAAAGTAGTTCCTCTCATGATTCAGAGAAGAAATTGGCCTCTTGTTGAGAAGTGGATGTCATGCTTTGACAAAAAAGCCATAGTTTCAAATGCTTTTCTATCAGTAACTGCTGCCGAGCTTGAACTACATGCTTCGTCAATTTATAAAGCAGAGCAATACCTGGTGAAAGCAAAAAAAATATATAGTTCCGTTAATGATCGAACCGGATACGCAAGGTGTCTGAATGTAGAAGCACGTATTTTACGTTCTCAGGGCAAGTATAATGAAAGCCTAAAAAAGCTTGAAGATGTAATGAAAATAATGGCAGGGGAGCGGCTTGATTTGTCAACAGAAAAAGCGCTCTCCTATCTTTTTATTGGGGATTTTGAGAATGTGGAAGAAACGCTACAGAAGGCCTATGAAAAGGCACTTGACACTATGGATAATAGTATAATAGCACACATTGCTGCTTGCAGGGCTCATTATAACTACATTAAAGGTGATTATACAGGCGCTTTAACACTTTACAAGAAAGTTGCATCATTGTCTGATAACGATCCTTACTTAATTCATTCACAGAGAAACTGCCTGGCAAGTATCTATCAAGACTGGGGTATGTTGGATAAAGCACTTGATTTTGCAGAAAGGGATGTTACTGTCAAGGAAAGGTATAATCTCTTGGATACGCTACCTTATGCTTATTATCAACTAGGGCATATCCTAGTTGATTTAGGCCGTTATGATCTGGCTGAAAAAAATTACTGTAAGTCGATTGCCATGGCAGAAAAAGTTGGAGGAGAGACTTTTTTCAAGATCCTCAGTAAAATGCTTCTGGCTCGCTGTTACATAAAGAGGAAAAACATTTTCAAGGCACGTGCAATTTCAAAAGAAGCTATCCAGGAGGCAATACGTGAAGGCGGTTATATAGAAGCCATTTGTTGTATGCTGATAGGCATAAGTTTTATTCAGATGAACAAGCTGGATGAAGGGGAAAGATATCTAACCAGAGGTAGATATTTGATTGAAAAAGCTCGTCCCCGGTATTTTCTTACCATGTTGTATGGAGCATTAGCTTATTTGTCAATGTTAAAAAAGGATAAGCCAGATCTTGAGAAATATGGAACGCAATACTTTAATCTTGCTGTAGAAAATAATTATATACAGATGTCTGTTGCATTATACAAATTATTCAGGCCCGTAATCAGCAGGCTTCCGGAAAGCAGTTTTACGTTTGAAAAGAGGTCTTTTATAAACGAATTAGATGAGCGATGCAAGAAAACCAACTTTTTTGCAAGAGTAACAACTTCGGAGAAAAGTAGTGCAGAAAAAAGTTTTGAAAAGTTGTCATGCATGCTTTCTGAATCGAAAAAATATCCTTTTGTGGTCAATATGTTTGGCTTGTTTGAACTGTATCATCATGATCGTCGCCTGGTTATTAAAGGGCTTTTCTCAAAAAAAGCCATGGAATTACTTATATTGCTAATCCACAGGGGGCATCAATTAACAAAAGATGAAATAATAGATACTCTTTGGCCGGATACGGTGAGTAAGAATATTCATAATGTTTTTCATGCAACACTCTATAATCTTCGCAGCGGTTTAAAGAAAATTGCCCCTAATATTGAACATATTATTTATGAATGTGGAGTGTATAGATTGGAAGAAAATGTGTTTTTTAGCACGCACACCTATTACTGCAACGATCTCATTAATATTTTAAATGATAAAAATATTGGAGACAAGGAAATTAGTGTTATTGTTGATATTTTAAAATACTATAACCGGGAATACTTATACAACATGGACAGGGAGTGGCTTGAAATAAGCAGGGCCTTTTATGAAACTATATTTGAAAAAGCTGTAATAAAATTAAGTGAACAATATATAGCGTTGGGAAAATATGACGAAGCAGTAAAATATCTTTACAGGTTGTTGGAACTTAATCCTTATATGGATGAAACTTACTATCTACTGATTAAGGCAAAAATTGAGAGTAAACAGTACCATGTTGCAAGGAGGATCTACGAAAATTATGTTGCTGTTATCAGAAATGAAATGAACAGCGAACCTATTGATAAAATAACCAAGCTCTTTACCTGAGTTTTCATTTTTTTTTCAGTGCTTAATAATACAATTATCCTGTGGGGTTATTTTGGTTTGAATAACTAAACATTTGTGGAGGGGTTAAAATGAGCAGGAAAGCCATGATTTGTATTGTAGTAATCCTAAGTTTTATTTCAGCACTTACCCTTTTGGGATGTGGAAAAAGCGCTGAACAGACAATTGAAAATGTGATCGGTGGTTTAATTGAAGCAGAGAATCAGGAAATCGAAGCAGGCAACAGCAGCGATGAGGTAAATGATTATGAAATAAATGATGAAGATAGCCCGGGTTCAACTGGTGATGCAGACGGAGAAAAAAGCATGGAGCATCAAACTGAATGGCCTTCTGATTTGCCTCCATTTGTGCCCCAGATGGATGGGCTCCTAACGGCTGCTGTGTTAACACATCCGGAAGAAGGTATAAAAAATTACACAATTGCTTATGAAAACTTACAGATGCTTGATGCAGAAGTTTATGAAAAAAAATTGCTGGACAATGGTTGGACAATTGATGGTAAGGTTGATATGGGTGAAACATGGATGATTTATGCCAGTATAGAAAATAAGGCAGTTATTACAATAGGTGCTGAAGCTGAAGATAACAGCGGAATGATGAATGTAACGATATTTTAATAACAAAATGACAGTTTATTGGTATTAATTTTAATGGATAAGAGTATTTATGACTTTTGTTTTTGTTCCAAGTATTACAAGTTGAACGTTTGCTATACCACCTCCGTCGGCTCCCTTGCTTAAAAGATGTTGATTTGCTATAATTACCGTTGCGAGGGCGTGTAGCTCAGTTGGGAGAGCACTTGGCTCGCATTCAAGAGGTCAGGGGTTCGAATCCCCTCACGTCCACCAGGTAAGGGTTT
>Ga0334892_1000154_pt1 | contig 107472 bp, 110 predicted proteins | sample GraSluR3_MG_4_FD_207213 | JGI IMG/M metagenome (GOLD analysis project Ga0334892, IMG submission 207213) | Sludge microbial communities from methane-producing bioreactor in Wageningen University, Netherlands - Granular Sludge_15_04-R3 | ecosystem: Engineered > Bioreactor > Anaerobic >...
TCATCCTTTGCTAATCATTCTAATTCTATTTTAGCATTGGGATATCTCAATTAACACGAAAGTAAGAAAATAAATAATAATATGTTTTGACTACTAAAAAGTTGCTCTAAACATATTATACGAGGAGCATTGCATATGAATGATATTTTACTGGTCAATAAAATCAATCACAAGGACTTCAGCGGTGAAAAGCAGAAGGTGTTTTTCCAGGTGGGAGAAATTCATCTGCCCAGGGTAGAAGGCAAGCTGATGGACCTCATAGGAGGCAGCAGACTGATTGACGAAAAGGACGTAATGTATAAGTACAACGGTTTTGAAGTGAATATCCTTACACAGTCCATACCGATTCTGGTAAAGCTGCTTGCAGAGAATAACATTCCAATTTATGGAGTATATGCAGTGTATAATCCGAAGCTATAAGGAGAATAAAATGTAATCATTACAAATAATTTAGTTTGTGATTATATTTGAGATAGATGGGTATTTATTAGAAGTGTAATAAATTAAAGTTTGGAGGGATAACTATGAGTGAAAAATTACTAAAAGCGTTGAATGACCAGTACAACTTTGAGATGCTGTCAGGGTATTATTACCTTGCCATGGCTTCCTATTGTGAATCAGAAAACATGAAGGGTATGGCACATTTCCTGGTTGAACAGGCAAAAGAGGAATATGAGCATGCAATGAAGTTCTATGACTTCATAAATGATATGGACGGAAGGGTTAAAATGCAGGCAATACCTGAGCCAAAGAATGATTATAGCTCATTCCTGGAGGTGTTTGAAACTGCACTTGAGCATGAGAAGAAGGTAACAGGTAGAATCTATGATCTTTTAAAGCTTGCTGAAGAGGAAAAAAGCTATCCTACTGTTCAGTTCCTTCAGTGGTTTGTTTCTGAGCAGCTTGAAGAGGAAAACAGCATGAAGGACATCATCTTTAAGCTTGAGGGTGTACAGAAGCACTTCCACGGATTGATGATGGTGGACAGGGAGCTTGGCTCAAGATAAGTTAAAATGAAAGGCACGGGGAACCGTGTCTTTTTTTTGTGTGGGATAGATATTTTCTTGACAAGAACATCCAAGTATTCTAATATATAAATATACGGATGCAGGAGGGGTTAAATGAAATTTGATAAGGTTATTTTGGAGGAAAAGGCATCTATACTTAAACTTATATCTCATCCAATAAGACTGTGTATACTTAGAGGTCTGTCTGAGGAAGGAGAAAAAAATGTCTCCTACATTCAGGGATGTCTTGATGTGCCTCAGTCTACCCTGTCACAGCATCTTGCAAAGCTTAGGCTTTCTGGAGTTGTGCAGGATGAGAGAAGGGGAACAGAGGTTTATTATTCCCTGGTGGATGAAGAGGTTAGAAGGATCGTAAACTTGTTATTTAAATCAGAGGAGGAGTAGAATTGGGTAAAAAGGTATTGATTGTCGGTGGAGTAGCCGGAGGAGCTACTGCATTGACACGACTTAGAAGATTGGATGAAAAGGCAGAAATCATAATGTTTGAAAGAGGGGAGTATATTTCCTTCGCAAACTGTGGACTACCCTACTATATAGGCGGGACCATAGAGGAAAGAGACGCTTTGATTGTAAATACACCTGAAGCTCTTATGAAAAAATACAATGTGGATATCAGGAACTTTTCTGAAGTTACTGACATAGACAGGGAATCGAAGGCCGTAAAGGTTAAGAACAGCAAAACTGGAGAAGAATACACTGAGAGCTATGACTACCTGATCCTGTCAACAGGATCCAGCCCAATTAAGCCTCCTATACCTGGAATAGATTCACCAAACATCTTCAGTCTGTGGAATATTCCAGATACTGATATGATAAAGAATTACGTTGACAAAGAAAAGCCAAAGAGAGCCATCGTTGTGGGTGGAGGATTCATAGGCCTTGAGATGGCTGAAAATCTACATGACCAAGGAATGGATGTGTCAGTTGTTGAGATGCAGGACCAGGTAATGGCTCCAATAGATTTTGAAATGGCTCAGATAGTACACGAGCACATGAAATCAAAAGGAGTACACCTTCACCTTAAGGATGGGGTAAGTACATTTGAATACAAGGATGGAGTGACTACTATCACCCTGCAATCAGGGGATAAGATTGAGGGAGACATCATTATCCTTTCAATTGGAATCAGACCCAACGGTGAGCTGGCAAAGGCTTCCGGACTTGAACAGAACCAGAGAGGCGGAATAATCGTAGACAAATACATGAAGACCTCAGACGACTCCATATATGCAATTGGTGATGTAATAGAGGTTGAGGACTATGTTAACAAGGTCCAGACAATGGTTCCGCTAGCTGGACCTGCAAACAAGCAGGGTAGAATTGCAGCCAATAACATCCTTGGTGACATAAAAGAGGAGTATAAAGGTACTCAAGGTACAAGCATCGCAAAGATATTTGATCTTGATGTTGCTAGCACAGGCGTAAATGAAAAGACACTGATAAGGATGGGCAAGGAGTACAAGAAGGACTACGATATTGCCTTGATACACCAGAACTCACATGCAGGCTACTATCCTGGTGCGCTTCCAATGACCATGAAGCTGCTTTTCGATATGGAGGGCAAGGTTCTGGGTTCTCAGATTGTAGGTTATGATGGAGTTGACAAGAGAATTGACGTCCTGGCAACTGCAATTCGATTTGGTGGAAAGGTAGAAAACCTTATGGATCTTGAGCTTGCTTATGCACCCCCTTATGGGTCAGCAAAGGATCCGGTTAACATGATTGGCTTTGTAGCAGATAACATTATGAATGGAATGACTGAGCAGGTTCTTTGGAGAGAGCTAGACGACCTGGACAAGGACGAGTATACGCTTCTTGATATCAGGGAGGATGTTGAAATGGAGCTTGGAACAATTGAGGGTTCAGTGCATATACCTCTAAATGAGCTCAGGGACAGATTGGACGAGTTGGATAAAAGCAGGACCTATGTTGCCTTCTGCGCAATTGGACTTAGAGGATACCTTGCTGAAAGGGCTCTTAAGGATAACGGTTTTAAGGCCATGAATCTTGCAGGTGGCTTCAACACCTACAAGAACATGTATATGCAAAGTGAAACTACAATCAGCCAGGAGCCAAAGTCATTCAATGAATCAGGAGTGGTGGAAACAAATGTGGGAAAGCAGTAACCCCGGCAGGTGAATCCGTTAAGCTTAATGCTTGTGGACTATCCTGTCCGGGGCCAATAATACAGGTGGCTGAAAAGATGAAGACTTTGACTGATGGTCAGGTACTTGAGGTATCGGCCACGGATCCCGGTTTTATAAGTGACATAAAGGCATGGTGTAACAATACCGGCAACACATTTATCTGTGATGAGAAGCAATCAAACAAATGGGTTGTGGAGATCCAAAAGGGAAGAGAATTCCAGCCTGCTGCCAAGGGTGAAGCGGCTCCAGCACCCTTAAGATCCAAAGAGAAGACCATGGTGGTATTTTCAGGAGACCTTGACAAGGCAATTGCATCCTTCATAATAGCAAACGGTGCAGCTGCAATGGGTAATGAAGTAACAATGTTCTTTACCTTCTGGGGACTTAATGTCCTTAGAAAGCATGAACCTGTAAGTGTCAAGAAGGACTTTATGGCAAGCATGTTCTCCAGGATGATGCCAAGGGGAAGCAAAAGGCTTGGCCTGTCAAAGATGAACATGGGTGGAATGGGTCCAAAGATGATCAGAAAGGTCATGGCTGACAAAAACATCTCATCCCTTGAAGACCTTATTAAGACAGGAATTGATTCAGGAATCAGAATCGTAGCCTGCCAGATGTCAATGGATGTAATGGGAATAACACAGGAAGAATTGATTGATGGCGTTGAAATTGGTGGAGTTGCAACATATCTTGACTCCGCTGATGATTCAAATGTAAATCTGTTTATCTAGAGTATGAGGGCAGTCCCAATTGGGACTGCCCTTTAAAATAACACAATGGGACCGGTTCTTTTTGTGTTATTTTTTAAAAATATTCAAAGAAATACCAGGCGATGAAAGAAATCACAAGAAGAATATTCCATGTAGCATCCAGCTTTTGCTGGGTGCGTTTTTGTTTCAAATTCCCACATGAGTGGGTTGCTAAAACGGATAATTGTGTTTTCTGAAATGAGGGGTATAAGATAGAAAAGGGGATATGTCCACAATCTATATATTTTATTAACCATTTAAATATCCTCTGGGTTATCTGTGTAGTAGAGGGTTACTAAAGTCAGGAGGATGTAATTATGAGAAAATGGTTTTTTACTTCAGAATCCGTTATGGAAGGACATCCTGATAAAATATGTGATCAAGTGGCGGATGGGATATTGGATGCAATCCTGGAGCAGGATCCTTTGAGTCGAGTGGCCTGTGATGTTTCAACCAGTACGGGATTGGTCATGATTTTTGGACAGATTACAACAAATGCAATAGTTGATATACCAGAAGTTGCACGAAAAATTATCAAGGATATTGGATACACAGACACAGATTATGGATTTGATGGAGAGAAGTGCTCAGTGTTGACTGGAGTTGATAAGCAATCTTCAGATATTTCCATAGGAGTGGGGACATCCTTGGAGTACAAGGAGGGTTCAAGAGACGAATTGGATATTCTAGGTGCTGGGGATCAGGGATTGATGTTTGGATTCGCATGTAATGAAACTCCTGAATTGATGCCAATGCCAATTACATTGGCACAAAAGCTTGCCAAAAAACTTGCGGATGCCCGCAAAGAAAAGGAACTTCCCTACCTTAGACCTGATGGTAAAACCCAGGTTACAGTGGAATATATGGACAACAAGCCCGTAAGAATTTCAGCTGTTGTAGTTGCCTGTCAGCATGATGAGTCAGTTGCCTATGAAGAGCTGAGACAGGATGTTATCGAAAAGGTAATAAAGAAAACTTTTAGTGAAGATATGCTTGATGAGGAAACAAAGTATTTTGTGAACTCGACAGGCAGGTTTGTGGTAGGTGGACCTGAAGGTGACTCAGGACTGGCAGGCAAAAAGCTTATGGTGGATACCTATGGAGGTTATGCAAGGCACGGAGGTGGAGCCTTTTCAGGAAAGGATCCCACAAAAGTTGACCGGTCCGGATCATATGCGGCCAGATATGTCGCCAAGAATATTGTAGCGGCAGGTCTGGCGGACAAGTGTGAAATCCAGATATCCTATGCCATAGGGGTGGCTCGACCCCTGTCCTTGATGGTGGAAACATTTGGCACCGCCACAATTCCAGAAGAGAGAATAGAGGGCCTGATCTGGAAACACTTTGATTTGAGACCCGCAGCAATAATCAGGGATTTTGGACTTCGAAAACCGATTTATTTGCAGGTGGCATGCTATGGTCACTTTGGAAGACCTGATCTGAATTTGCCATGGGAGAAAACTGATAAAGCCAAAATCTTGAGAATGGAAGTTATGGGGAATTAGATACCATCCTGGTTATAATAAGTGGATTAATGGAGGTAGGGGATATGGTTGAAAATAACGTATTTGACGGAATTGTGGAGTCATATGAAAAGTGGTTTAAGCGAAATGACAAATTACTTGAGTCTGAACTGCATGCCATTAAGCAGATGCTTCCAACAAAAGGAAAAGGAATTGATATAGGGGTAGGCACAGGGATATTTGCGTCTAGATTGGAAATCATGGATGGAATCGAGCCTTCACCACAAATGGCTGCTGTGGCAAGGAGCAGAAGGGTGAATTTTATAGAGGGAGTAGAGCTATAGGGATGCAAAATTTCATACTGGGGATGAGATGATTGGACTACTTGAGAATGCAGGGTTTTCAATTGTTGATAAAAAACAGACTATATTCAGCCTGGAGAACAAACTCCAAGAAGTAAAGGACGGAATCGGAGAAGGGATTTTTGCCATAATTAAGGCAAAAAAGCTGTAATTGGACGAATCCATATGAGTAAGACATTTTGGAACCTATGCCATTTCCTCCGAAACAACACAAAGGGACCGGTTCTTTTTGTGTTGTTTTTTAAAGTCCATCAAATATGTGATAAATACATAATTTTGGGTATACTAAGCAAGAAGCATTTTCGGCCAACTGAATATGGACTTAAAAAGGGAAATGCTGTATAATATAAATTGTAATGATTTCACTTTTAAAGGGTGAATCAATATTAACAAAGACAAAAAAGGAGGAATTTTAATGAATGCAATGACACAAGACAATCTGAGATCAGCATTTGGAGGAGAGAGCCAGGCACATATGAGATACAGAATATGGGCAGACAAGGCTAAGAAGGACGGATTTCCAACCGTAGCAAGACTTTTTATGGCAACATCAGACGCTGAACAGGTCCATGCAACGCTACACTTCAAAGCCCTAAGAGATGTTCATGGAGCTTTTTCAGTGGTTTCAGGTGGAGAGTTCGGACTGGGGTCAACATCACAGAACCTTGCAGGTGGAATTGAAGGTGAAATGCATGAAGTGACTCAGATGTATCCAGCTTACATACAGGTAGCAGAAATGCAGGGAGAAAAGGAAGCAATCAATGCAATGAGATATGCAGTTGCAGCTGAACAGGTTCATGCTGATTGCTATACCTATGCGAAGAAATTTGTGGATCACGGTAAAGACCTTGAAGCAGAGGTAATTGAGATGTGCCCAGTATGTGGTTATATAACCCTTACAGGCGAAGAGGACACATGTCCGATCTGCAACGCCAAAAAATCAGTATTTGTAGCCTACTAATAAGGACGCCTTCGGGCGTCCTATTATAATTCTAATATATAGGGAGTCAATGTTATGATAGTTGAAACACTATTACTGGCAATTTTATACGGCAAACTTAAGGGTGGAAAATTAAGTAACCTGTCAGAGATTTCAATAGATATGTGGGGATTCATTCCCGCAAGCTTTTTAATATCCTACACTTCTATCTATCTCATTACAAAAGGAAACAGTTTTTTACTGGACAATTTCGCATATATTCAGCTTGTCTCAAATTTTCTGCTACTGATGGTATTGCTCTACAACAGAAAAATCTGGCCCTACAACCTTGTGTCAGCAGGAATTATCCTCAACACATTACCAATGGCCCTCAATGGAGGCAGAATGCCCGTTAGTGAATGGGCCCTAAAGAAATCAGGACTTCTTCAGGAGCTGGTGCTCATAGCTGATAACAGGATAGTGACACACACGATATTGTTGGAGGATACAAGCTTCAAGATTTTTTCTGACATTATTCCATTAATCTATAAAGTCATCAGTATCGGGGATTTATTAATAGCTGCAGGTATATTTCTGATTATTCTAAAATATATGACTTCCTCTCAGCCGTTGCAGAGAAGATGATTTAGAGGTAAAATATAGACAAGGGCAAATAGGAGAGGTTTAAGCATGAAAAAATGGATCGGAATTTCAATGCTTATGGTTTTATTGGTAACAGTAATAATCGGCATGAGTATTCAGGGTAACATGGGTGCCGATGATTTTGCCGAGGGGAGCGAGACCGGTGAAAACGTTACCATCGCCCCAGAACCTGATGAGGAGTCATTTGCGGACCCTCCTGGTGCAGAGCCTGAACAGGTGGAAGCGGTTGAGATAAGTACATTGAAAATAGTCGCAGTTGGGGATTTGATGTTCCACATGCCTCAAATAAACGCTGCAAGAGGGTCTGATGGCTTATTTGATTTCAATCCTCCCTTCAAGTATGTATTTGAAAGAATTCAGAATGCCGACCTTGCAATTGCTAATCTGGAAACAGTGATAGCGGGAGACCACAAGGGATTTAGTGGATTTCCAAGATTCAACAGTCCAGAGGCTGTCTTGGATGCAATAGCGGGAACCGGCTTTGATTTACTTGTAACATCTAATAACCACAGTCTTGATGGAGGCAAGGAAGGAATTATTAACACAATTGATGAGGTTACAGACCGGGGAATGGAATACATTGGTACAAGTAAGGACCTAAGAAGACCCTATGTTGTAATAGATAAAAACAACATTAAACTTGGAATACTATCCTACACCTATGGTCTAAATGGTCTTGACTCACTATTGACCCGGGAAGAAAGAGAAAACATGGTCAACCTTATTGACAGAGACCTTATCCGGGAGGATATCCTATCAGTTAAGGAGGAAGAGGTTGATCTGGTCATAGCATATATGCATTGGGGGAACGAGTACCATTCTAAGTCCTCCCAGGAGCAGAGAGAGCTTGCGGAGTTCTTGAATCATAATGGCGTTGACATAGTACTGGGAACACATCCACATGTGATCCAGGAGGTGGAGTACATCAGTTCAGAAACAAAAAGGACTTTGGTGGTCTATTCCATGGGAAATTTCATTTCCAATCAGAGATACGATACGATGGGAGCCTCGGCAACTGAAGATGGAATGTTGGTAGAGATTGATGTGGTTAAGACCCTTCCAGATGGCCCTACATATTTAAGAGACGTTAAATTGGTCCCCAGCTGGATACAAAGAGTATGGCAGGGAAATGCATACAGCTACAGAATTTTGCCAGTTGAAGCGGCTCTTGCGGGGGATATTGATCTGGAGCTTGACCCAGTGACAAGAGACAGACTGGAGAAGTCACTGTCCGACACCATCAATCGACTGCACAATTGATTATTTATGTTCAAATACATTGCTTTATAGGGTATAATGAATAGTAGAGACTAAACCAAAAAGGCGGGGTTTTATTGCAATTCCTAAGTGATTTATTTATGAACATCAGGATCAGAGATATTGTTGACATTTTAATAGTTGCAGTTGTGTTTTACAAGCTGTACACACTCATAAGGGAGACCCGTGCCGAGCAGCTAATCAAGGGCATAGGGGTTCTTTTAGTGCTTACAGAGGTCAGTGAATGGCTTGAACTATATACCATAAACTGGATTCTAGGTAATGCCATGACAGTTGGGACACTTGCAATTCTAATAGTTTTTCAGCCTGAGCTTAGAAGAGGGCTGGAGTACATAGGCAGAAGCAGATTCTTTTCCAAATCCCTAATTGAGATTCGGGGAGAAAACATGTCCAGGGTTGTTGATGAAATAGTAGAGGCGACAGCCTCCCTCGCCAGACAGAAAATCGGTGCCCTGATTGTCCTGGAAAAACAAACGGGACTAAACGAGGTTGTTGAGACCGGAACAAAAATCGGTGGAACGGTAAGCAGTGACCTTCTTATCAATATTTTTATTCCAAATACACCTTTACACGATGGAGCAGTTATAATAAAGGATGATATCATAAAGGCGGCGGCATGCTTTTTGCCACTTACCGACAGTTCTTCCGTAAGCAAGGAGCTTGGAACCAGACATAGGGCTGCATTGGGCATCTCAGAACGTTCTGACAGTATTTCAATTATTGTGTCCGAGGAAACAGGAGCTATTTCCATAGCGGAAAATGGCACAATATCAAGATATCTGGATGCAAAAACACTTAAGCAGATACTTCTGGAGATGTACAAGCCAAAGAACAGCGACCAGACATTTATAACAAGATGGAGGAATAAAGATGAAGATGGGCAAAAGTGATGTAACAGCAAAAATTCTCACTCTTGTAATTGCAATATTCCTTTGGAGCTATGTTATGAGTGAGACTGATCCTGTGCAAACCCAGGAGTATAGGAATGTAACTGTAAGTTATACCAATACAGCTGCCTTGGATAGGCAGGGTCTTGTAATAATGGAGCCTGAAGAGATAAAGATTGATGTGAGGGTAAATGGGAAAAGATCTGATTTTAGCCAGTTCAGCTCATCCAAGATATATGCGCAGGTTGATCTGAGCGGTTACAGTGAAGGGCAGGTTAAGATTCCTGTTACTGTGGGACTATTGGACCAGGCCTCAGGAATAAGAGTAATAAACTACGAGCCCAAGGAAGTACTGTTTACTTTTGACAGAATCATAAGCAGGGAAATACCAGTGACAATTGCTTATCAAGGGACCCTACCTGAGAATTATGTCCGTGGAGATGCAGTATCCAGACCCCAGAGTATTTTGGTCAGTGGGCCCCGTACGTGGATAAATGAAGTTGAAATGGCTCAGGGAGTTATTGATTTGACCAACAAAACTGAGAACACGACAATATCCACACCTATCAAGATTCTCAATGACAACGGAGAAGAAGTAAGGGGACTTGAGAAGGAACCAGGCTTTGTGGATGTGACACTTCCTGTGTATAGAACAGTGGAGCTTCCGGTGGAACTGGTAACAGTGAATGAGCTCCCCGACAACTATGCAATAACTGATATTCAAATTAGTCCGGAAACAGTGGCTGTAAAAGGTGATAACTCAATCACTCAGCTAACTGAATTAAGGACGGTTGAAATAGATATTAACTCCATGCTTGATAATGATAGCATCACGGTTGACCTGGACTTGCCGGAAGGAGTTACTCTGCTTAATCCTGACCAAGAGATAACAGTTAACTATCAAGTTAGAGAAGTTGTCACCACAACCCTGGAATTTTCTTTTGAAGACATTGAGCTTCGAAATCTTCAGGAAGGCTTGGTTGTTGATGCGTTGGCTCAAAACCTGACGTATACTCTGGAGCTTACAGGCTATGATGCTGAGATGGAAGAAATAACCCTCGAGGACATTAATCTCTATATTGACCTTGAAGGATTTGACCAGGGAGAGCATGAAGTTGAGATTCGCTGGGAGGAAATTCAAAACCTGTCTATCGGGAATGTTGAACCACCGATAGTTCAGATAAATATCACAGAAGAATAATATTCATATAACAAGGGGGATGCTATGGAAAGGAAATACGTATTGGCAATAAATCCGGGATCTACATCGACCAAGGTTTCCGTTTTTAACGGTCAGAAGGAGTTCAGGACCAAGAAACTTGACCATGTGATGGAAGAGCTGAGCAGGTTCGAATCCATTGCTGATCAGTTTGAGTACAGGCTGGATATAATACTGGATTGGCTTAGAGAAGAAGAAATCCCTTTGGAAGAACTTGAGTGTGTTGTAGGGAGAGGCGGTCTGCTAAAACCCATACCAAGCGGAACCTACAAGGTGACTGAAGAAATGGCCAAAGACCTTAAGGTTGGGGTACAAGGGCAGCATGCGTCTAACCTTGGTGGGCTTCTGGCCAAGGGAATAGGAGAAAAAGAAGGAATACCTTCCTTCATAGTGGATCCGGTTGCTGTCGATGAATTTCATGATGTGGCGAGAATTTCAGGGTTGAAGGAAATTGAAAGAAGGTCCCTGGTCCATGCGCTTAACATAAAGGCGGTATGCCACAGGTATGCAACAGAAAACAATACAACTGTCGATAAGCTTAACCTAATTGTTGCACATCTAGGGGGCGGGATAACAGTTTCACCTATCTTACAGGGAAAAATTGTAGATGCCAATAATGCGAATCAGATGGGACCGTTTTCCCCTGAAAGGGCTGGAGGATTGCCTGTGGGTGATGTGGCCAGAATGTGTTTTTCAGGTGATTATTCGGAGCAGGATATGAAAAAGATGATACAGGGGAAAGGTGGATGGATGTCATACCTTGGGACTTTTGACGGTCGAGAGGTCATGAAAAGAATCGATTCAGGCGATGAATATGCAAAACTGATATACGATGCAATGGCATATCAGATAGGTAAGGAGATTGGGCTTTGCGGCCCGGTATTAAAAGGGGATATTCAAGGAATCATTCTTACTGGAGGCTTGGCATATTCGGAATACCTGGTTGACTATATCAAGGACATGGTTTCGTTTATGGCACCAGTTACGGTTTATCCAGGTGAGGATGAAATGGAAGCCCTGAACAAGGGTGCCAGAAGAGTGCTGGATGGAGAAGAAGGCTTTAAGATATATGAGGAAGAGGTGGAATAATGGCAAAGAATTTTGAAAGTTTATTCAAGCTTGCTCAGGAAAAGGGACCTAAGAAAATTGCAGTAGCTGTTGCACAGGATGAGGATGTACTTGGCGCAATCAAACTTGCCTATGAAAAGGGAATTGTTGAACCCATTCTGGTTGGGGACAGGGAGTTGATTGAGAAGTTGGCCAATGAAATGTCCTTTGACCTTTCAAATGTTGAAATAGTGGATGAGAAGGATGGAGTGGAGGCTACAAGAAAAGCCACTGCCTTGGTGAGCAGTGGAAAGGCTCAGGTTTTGATGAAGGGTCTGATTGACACATCCGTTATAATGAAGGCGGTTCTCGACAAGGAGATTGGGCTTAGGACAGACAGCGTAATAAGTCATGTTGCGGTATTTGATGTGCCAACCTATCATAAGGTCTTTATGGTTACTGATGCTGCAATGATAATAGCACCTGACCTGGACCAAAAGAAGAAAATAATTGAAAACGCAGTTAAGCTGGCCCACTCATTGGATATTCCTGAGCCAAAGGTTGCGGTTCTTGCAGCCAAGGAAAAGGTAAGTCCTAAGATGGAGGCTACTGTCCATGCAAAGGAACTTGCTGATATGAACAAGGCCGGAGAAATAACTGGATGTATAGTTGACGGGCCTTTCGCATTGGACAATGCAGTTAGCAAGGAATCAGCAAGAATAAAGGGCATAGACAGTGTGGTTGCAGGTGATGCTGATATTTTGCTTGCACCTGATATTGAGGCAGGAAATGTACTTTACAAGGCGCTGAGCTTTTTGGCAAATGCAAAATCTGCTGGTCTAATTGTGGGAACAAGCAAGCCGATTGTATTGACATCCAGAGCGGACAACGAGGAAGCTAAGCTTAACTCAATTGTTCTGGCAACTTTGATGGCATAACGGGAGGGATATATGGATAATTATAGATTACTTGTAATAAACCCTGGATCGACTTCCACAAAGATTGGGGTTTATGAGAATGAAAAACTTCTATTTGAGGAAACACTAAGGCATGATGTGGACGTGATTTCCAAATTCGATAAGATAATTGACCAGTTCCAATTTAGAATGGACATTATTATGGAGGCACTGGAGAAAAACAATATTGAGGTTGAAAGCCTTCACGCAGTTGTAGGTAGAGGGGGACTCCTTAAGCCAATTGAAGGAGGAACCTATGAAGTTAACGAAGAAATGCTCAAAGACCTCAAGGAATTCAAGAGAGGGGAGCATGCCTCCAACCTTGGAGCAATTCTTGCCTATGAGATTGCCAAAACCGGGAATGGAAGAGCATTTATTGTGGATCCCGTAGTTGTGGATGAGCTGCAGGATGTTGCAAGGATATCAGGCTTGAAGGAAATTGAGAGAATAAGCATACTTCACGCTTTAAACCAAAAGGCTGTGGCAAGGAGATATGCAAAGGAAAAGAATATGAAATATTCTGATCTGAATCTTATTGTTGCACACCTTGGTGGAGGTATTTCTGTAGGGGCCCACAGAAAGGGAAGGGTAGTGGATGTAGGAAATGCCCTTGACGGTGAAGGATCGTTCTCTCCGGAGAGAACTGGTGGACTTCCTGTAGGAGATCTTATAAAGCTTTGCTTTTCAGGTAAGTATACCTTGGAACAAGTGAAAAAAATGATTGTCGGGAACGGCGGGATTGTATCCTACCTGGGAACAAATGATGGCCGGGAGGTTGTTAGGAGAATTGAGGATGGCGATGAGTATGCAAAGCTTATTTACAGAGCCATGGCTTATCAGGTAGCTAAGGACATCGGTGCATGTGCAGCTGTTCTAAAGGGTGATGTGGACCAGATCCTTATTACAGGTGGTATAGCCTATGATGATATGTTTACTGGCTGGATCAAGGAAATGGTTGGTTATATAAGCGGTGTTACGGTTTATCCTGGAGAGGATGAGCTTGAGGCACTTGCTGAAGGTGGCTTGAGAGTACTTAGAAATGAGGAAGCTCCCAAGGTTTACAGTTAGGAGAATGGAATGGGACAAGACAAAAGGATCAGGATTATAATTGGACACTACGGCAGCGGAAAAACTGAATTTAGCGTAAACTATGCCGTCAAGCTGGCTCAGAAGGGTAAAAAGGTTGCCCTGGCTGATCTGGATGTGGTAAACCTTTACTTCAGAAGCAGAGAAAAGGCAGAAATCCTCGAAGATATGGGAATAAGGGTAATTGGCGGAGCCATAAAAGGCTCCGGCATGGATCTTCCAGCTATTTCAGGAGAGGTCCTTACACCTCTTCAGGACAAGTCATACGAAGCGATCCTGGATGTAGGCGGGAATCCACAAGGGGCAAGAACCCTTGGAAGGTACCACAGCTATTTCAATGACGGAGAGTATGACATGTTTTTTGTTCTCAATGCTAACAGGCCTGAAACACAGACCTTGGAGCAGGTTGAAGAGTATATCGTAAAAATACAGGATGTTGCCAGAGCAAAGGTTACAGGAATCATAAACAACACACATCTTCTAAAAAGTACTACATCTGAAGATGTTATTAGAGGCTATAATTTGGCCAGGGAGGTTTCGAAAAAAACCGGCTTGCCAATTAAGTATAATGTATGTCTCGAGACTTTGGTGGATGAGCTGCCTGAGGAACTTGGAGACAACGTTTTCCCAATAAAGCTTTACATGAGGGAAGAGTGGATGCTATAAAAAAGGAGGATCAGAGATATGGCAAAGGTAAAAGGCAGAACAACATTTGAGGAGGACCTGTGCAAGGGTTGTGGGCTTTGTGTAACGGTTTGTCCTGTAAACATCATTTCGCTGGATAATTCCAGAATCAATAAGAAAGGGTATCACCCAGCAGCTATAGAAGATGAAGATATGGATAAATGTATTGCATGTACAAATTGCGCTACAATATGTCCAGATGTGGTTATTACTGTAGAGAGATTATAAAGGAGGGGTTACATATGACAAAAGTTCTCATGAAAGGGAATGAAGCAGTAGGAGCAGCTGCCATTGCAGCAGGATGCCATTATTTCTTTGGTTATCCGATCACTCCTCAAAGTGAAGTCCCTGAATATATGTCAAGAGAGTTACCAAAGGTTGGAGGAGCCTATGTACAGGCTGAGTCAGAAGTTGCTGCAATAAACATGGTATACGGTGCAGCAGGTTCAGGAGCAAGGGTCATGACATCATCATCAAGTCCTGGAATTGCACTTAAGCAGGAAGGAATTTCATACTGTGCGGGAGCTGAGCTTCCCTGCGTAATAGTAGATATGATGAGAGGCGGACCAGGACTTGGAACCATTCAACCAGCTCAAAGTGACTATTTCCTTGCAACCAGAGGCGGAGGAAACGGAGACTACAGACTGATTGTACTTGCACCAGCAGATGTACAGGAACTGGTGGACCTTGTAATGGAGGGCTTTGACCTTGCAGACCTATACAGAACTCCTGTAATGATCCTTGGAGACGGTATGATTGGCCAGATGATGGAGCCTGTTGAATTCAGATATCAGGCTAGAACCGACCTTCCTGAGAAGGACTGGGCAACTAGAGGAAAAGGTAAGGGCAAGCAAAGAAACGTAATCAACTCACTTTACCTTCAAGCTGAGGAGCTTGAAAAGCACAACCATCACCTTCAGGCGAAATACGCCAAGATCAGGGAGAATGAGAAGAAGGTTGAAGAGTATAATATAGAGGGTGCAGATATAGTAATAACAGCATATGGTACCACATCACGTATTGCAAAAACAGCCATAGCTAAGCTTGAGAAAGAAGGCTACAAGGTTGGAATGATAAGACCTATCAGTCTTTATCCATTCCCAAATGAGGCATATGAGAAGATTGGAGACGACTGTAAAGGAGTACTTACAGTTGAGATGAGTACAGGTCAGATGATTGACGATGTTAAGCTTTCACTGCAGGGAAGAATTCCAACATACTTCCATGGACGTTCAGGTGGTATGGTTCCTGAGCCTGAGGAAATTGTTGAAAAGGTTAAGGAAATTCTTGGAGGTGACAAATAATGGCAATTGTATTTGAGAAAACAAAAGGATTAACTGACAAGCCTACCCATTATTGTCCAGGCTGTACACATGGAATAATTCACAGACTTGTTGCCGAGGTAATGGAGGAGATGGATCTTCTGGACGAAGCCATTGGTGTTGCACCTGTAGGCTGTTCAGTATTGGCATACGACTATTTCAATGTAGATATGCACGAGGCGGCTCACGGTAGAGCGCCAGCAGTTGCTACCGGTATCAAAAGGGTTCATCCTAAGAATTTTGTCTTCACATATCAGGGAGACGGTGACCTTGCCTCAATCGGTACTGCAGAAATTGTCCATGCTGCCCATAGAGGAGAGAGGTTCACAACTATTTTCGTGAACAATGCAATATACGGGATGACTGGCGGACAAATGGCTCCTACTACATTGATAGGACAAAAAACAACAACATCCCCTTATGGTAGAGAAGAAGCTACAACAGGTAAGCCAATCAAGATGTCAGAGATGCTGGCAACAATCGATGGTGCCAAGTTTGTGGAGAGGGTTGCAGTGAACACACCTGCCAACATAAGAAAAGCAAAAAAGGCTATCAGGGAAGCATTCAAGGTTCAGCTTGAAGGGAAGGGATTCGGTATTGTTGAGATTCTTTCAACCTGTCCGACAAACTGGGGTCTTACACCTGTGGAAGCAATGAAATGGTTGGAGAAGGATATGATTCCTTACTATCCATTGGGTAACTTCAAAAAGCCAGAGGAGGTAGAATAGAGATGAATGAAAGATTAATTATCGCCGGATTTGGTGGACAGGGTGTAATGGCAATGGGACAACTATTGACATATTCTGGAATGATAGAGGGTAAAAATGTATCATGGCTACCATCATACGGTCCTGAGATGCGTGGAGGTACTGCAAACTGTAATGTTACAATATCCTCAGATCCAGTGGGATCACCTGTAGTAATTGAGGCAACAACTGCCGTTGTACTTAACCTTCCATCACTTGACAAGTTTGAAGACAGTGTGGTACCAGGTGGAAACCTTATGATCAACTCATCTCTAATAGAGAAAAAGGCTGAAAGGGATGACATAAATGTTTACTATATACCAGCCAATGAAATAGCAAATGAAATAGGCAATGCCAGAATTGCAAACATGGTTATGCTTGGAGCATATATTGAGATAACTGGAGCAATCAAGATTGAATCAGTATATGAAGCATTTGGAAAGGTATTTGGAGAAACAAAGGCTCACCTCCTTCCAATTAACAAGGATGCCCTTAAGAGAGGGGCAGAGGTAGTAAGAGAGCAGATGAAGGTAAACGCATAGAATAAAAAAGCCAGACCGACAGGTCTGGCTTTTGCTAGCTTTGATGAAATATTTCCCTATAGTCATTATCTTGTATTTCGTATACCTTTTCAACCTCGTTGTCAGTAAGTATAAGTATATCACCATCATGGCTGACTCTAGCTCCTATTCCACAGTTGGAGCTCAATGCCCTTGGTACAGGCATCAACTTGCAGGAAACATTCAACCCTTTAAGTCTTCTCTGAAACTTTATTGCTCCTGAATGGGTAAAGAAAAGGACCATATAGCTTTTCATGCTATTTTCTACCCATGATCAAAATATCATCATCTTGATTCTGAAATTCCACAAGGAAGCCTTCATGGCTCAAATATCTTTCTATATTGCCCTTGGCTGTCTCATTGTCCACTAGTATCTGAACAATATCTGGACTTTTTTTGAGAGCGTTTTTAGTCATGAGCACAGGCTGTGGACAGGACATTCCTCTTGCATCAATTATATTCATTTATTCTCCTCCTTTATGCTTCTGCGCGTCTTGTTGCAAACTCGGAATTGGCTGCTGATATTATCGCAACCAACACAAGGCTTATCATTACGGCTATCTGTCCATTCACAGTAGGTCCGGCACCGCTTGAAGCCAAGCCAAAATTATGGGCGATGGCTGCTCCAGCCACCATCCCGATTACACTGACAGCTGAATCGGTATTACCTTCACCTGCAAGGATAAGCTGTCTCATGGGACATCCTCCAAGAAGAACTGAACCCCATCCCGCCAGCAGCATGCCCATAAAATTCCACAAACCATCGCTATGGGCAATAGGCTGGTCTACAAATCCCAAATTGAAATAACCCATAAATACATTACCTGCAAAGGCAAAAATGAGAATTGCAACAAATCCAGAAATAAGATGGGAATCTTTAAAGAGGATCATATCTCTAATTCCGCCTACCATACATAGTCTGGTCCTTTGGGCAAGCCATCCAACAATCAATCCTGCACCAAGGGAAATCCAGATAGGTGCATGCATGGAGCCGGGACCTTCATTGCTGAAAAACAGAAAACCTGCGCCGGAAATCAAGAGAATAAGCAATCCGATATTTATGCCTGGAAATATGTACCCTTCAATTGAAGGCATTTTGTAGCTTCTTTTCAAACTGAAGCCCTTATTCAAAAACAATACTCCCAAGTATATTCCTACGCCGTAGCCTCCTATTCCCAGTAGAGCGTTAAGATCCCCTCCTGCAAGCCTCAGTACCATTCTAAGGGGACAGCCTAAAAACATCAAGGCCCCAATCATGACCACAGCACCAAGTACAAATCTAGTGAAGGGTGAAGAACCTCCATTTGTTTTAAATTCCTTGTTCTTGATGGACACTATAAATGCACCTAGGACCAGACCTATAACCTCAGGTCTTATGTACTGAACAACTCCTGCACGGTGCAAGCCTATGCCACCTGCTATGTCTCTAAGAAAACATGCAATGCAAAATCCCATATTTGTCGGATTTCCAAAATACACAAGCAGTACGGAGAGTATTCCAACCACCGCCCCGGCAAAGATAATACTTCTTTTTTCTTTCATTTCAATCCTCCTATCCCTATGTAATAATGACATATATTCGTTATGATTATAACAATACCTGGGAAATAAGTTAAATTGAATTTATTAATGGAAAATATTTATCTATTAGAAAATTTAATACCAATTGAAATAAAAGTAAAAAGGGAGTAGCATCAAATTAACAATTAGTGGAGGATGGTATCTATGAAAAGGGTGTATCTTGATAATGGAGCTACTAGTTTTCCCAAGGCTCCAGGGGTTGCAGAGTCTATGATGGATTACATAATGAATAACGGTGCAAATGTAGGGAGAGGATTTTATGAAAGTTCATTTCAAGCAGAAAACATTGTCTATGAAACAAGGGAAAAGCTGGCAAAAATGTTTCACTTCCATGAGCCAGCCAATGTGGTATTCACGAAAAACATAACAGAAAGTCTAAATATAGTTCTAAAGGGATTACTGACGGAAAATGATCATGTAATAGTTTCTTCCATGGAACACAATGCAGTTATGAGGCCATTGAACTCTCTGGGTAAGAAGGGTGTTTCATTTTCAAGAATACAATGTAATCAAGTAGGTGAGCTAAACCCTCAGGATATTCTAAGACAAGTCAATGGCAATACAAGAGCAGTTGTTATGACCCATGCGTCCAATGTTTGCGGGACCATACTGAATCTGGAGGAAGTGGGGAAAATATGTAAGGATAAAGGCCTGATGTTTATAGTGGATGCAGCACAAACAGCTGGATTTATGGATGTTGATTTCAAGAAGCTAAATGCTGATGTAATTGCCTTTACCGGACACAAGAGTCTACTTGGTCCACAAGGTACGGGAGGATTTTTAATCAGCGATGACCTTGCAAAGGTAATAGAGACATTCATAGAGGGTGGCACAGGCAGTCTTTCTGATAAGGAGATACAACCTGAATATATGCCAGATAAGCTTGAGGCTGGTACACAAAACATTCCTGGAATTTATGGGCTCAATGCTGCTTTGGAGTATCTTGAAAAGAGAGGTATCGAAAACCTCAGAAGTATTGAAATGAATTTGGTCCAGGAATTCTTGGATGGATTGAGGAAAATCAATGGAATAGAAGTAATTGGGAAAAAGTCTGTTAATGACCGTACAGGTGTGGTTTCAATAGATGTACCTGGAAAGGACAATGCAGATATATCCTTTAGGCTTAATGATGAGTATGGCATTTCAACTAGATGCGGGATGCACTGCGCCCCCTCAGCTCATGAGACACTGGGGACCTTCCCAAGGGGAACAGTACGATTCAGCTTCTCCCACTTCAATACCCTGGAAGAGGTGGAATACACCCTGGAGGCAATCAAGAAACTAACCTAATGAAAAGCCAGACCGTCAGGTCTGGCTTTTCATATCATATCAACGCAGCTTCAAATTCATCCATAAGCGCATCTACTGTTGTTATTTTGTCTACAAGATATCCTCTTTTCCCTATGAAAACCAACCCGTTGTCCACATCTCCCTGAACGGCCCTCACAAGGGCGCTGGTGATGCAATAGGGCGTAGTGGCTGGATTACAGGCACTTAGGCAATTATAGCACTTGGTAATCTTTTCCCTTTCAAGGGAGACCTTTTCAATAAAGGGTGTCATTATAGCCTGTCCAGGCATTCCTACAGGACTGACTATATAATCGATGGACGCCTCATCTGCGTTTACATAGGCCATCTTGTAATCATTATGGGCATCACATTCCTCTGTTGCAACAAACCTTGTTCCCATCTGAACTCCATCTGCTCCAAGATCGAGGAATTTTTTTATGTCCTCGCTGTTGTATATCCCACCTGCTACCACAATCTGGGCAGTTTTCCCGGCCTTTTCCTCAAAGGGTCTGATGGCATTCTTAACCTCGGTGAAAATATCCTCAAGCTTTGGAATTGGACCAGCTGAAAGAACTTCCTTGCTGAATCCAAGATGACCTCCCGCCAGGGGACCTTCGATTATTATAAGCTCAGGGAAATAGTCATGACGTTTTATCCATAACTTGGTAATTACTGCAGCAGCCTTACCTGAGGAGACTATTGGAGCAATTTTTGTCTTGCTTCCCTTAACCAGTCCCGGTAGGTCATTTGGCAAACCTGCTCCAGAAATTATCAAATCAATTTTTTCTTCAACTGCAGCCTTAACTGTCTCTGCATAATTCTCTATGGCAACCATTAGGTTAACTCCAAGGATACCTAGGGGACTCTTTTCCCTTGCGGTTCTTATTTCCTTTCTTAAGGCCCTAATATTTGCTTCCTTGGTGTTTGTCATGAAATCAGGTTCCCTAAATCCAATCTGAACTCCAGATATGACACCAATTCCGCCTCTGTTGGCAACGGCTGAGGCAAGCCCTGAAAGAGATACTCCTACACCCATACCACCTTGAATAATTGGCAGTTGTGTTATTTTTTCTCCGATTTGCAATTGTTTCATTAACACACCTTCTCTCTATTTATCTATGGCAAAAAGGAATTCACCTTCAGCGGCAACCTCGCCATTAACATAGGCTACGCCCTGGCCAATTCCTATTGAACCTCTAAGCTTAGTAATTTCAACATCCATCTTCAGCACGTCTCCGGGCTTAACCTTCCTCTTGAACCTAAACTTGTTTATCCCTGCAAAGTAGGGAGTCTTTCCCTTAAAGTCATCTCTGGCCAAGAGGATAACTGCCCCCACTTGAGCCATTGTCTCAATGATTATGACACCTGGCATCACAGGGTTTCCAGGAAAATGACCCTGAAAAAAAGGTTCGTTGATCGTAACCATCTTATAACCGGTTCCGGTTTTACCTTCCTCGGTTACATCGATCCTATCCACAAAAAGAAAAGGCTGTCTGTGAGGAATAAGCTCCATAATATCGTTGATATCATAGGATTTCAATCTTGTACACCTCCTTTTGATTTAATCGCAAGAAAATAAAATATTGATTAAATCATCATTTTGTACTATACTGTTCTTAAGTTTGCATGTGCCTATATTCAATAATAATTTAAAAACGAAAAATTTGCAAACTTTTAATCCCCCTAAAAACAGGAGGTGGTAAATTGAATAAAATATCCGTAGGAATCACCGGGATTGGGAGCTATGTTCCCGAGAATATCCTGACCAATGATGACCTTTCAAGAATGGTTGATACCAGTCATGAATGGATAGTCTCAAGAACCGGTATAGAGGAGAGAAGAATTGCGGACAAGGATCAGGCAACATCAGATCTTTCAACCATAGCGGCATTGAAGGCTCTTGAAGATGCAGAAATGAAACCTGAGGACCTTGACCTGATAATCGTGGCAACCGCAACTCCGGACTATATGTTTCCATCAACGGCAGCAATGGTTCAAAAGAATATCGGAGCAGTCAAGGCAGCAGCCTTTGACATGAGCGTAGGTTGTTCAGGCTTTGTATATGGACTTGTAACCGGAGCAAACTTCGTACAGACGGGAATGTATAAAAGGGTAATGGTAATTGGAGCAGAAATCCTTTCCTCGGTAGTGGATTGGGAGGACAGAAATACCTGCGTTTTGTTTGGAGACGGAGCGGGGGCGTGCATTTTGGAACCATGTGACGAAAGTTTTGGAATTCTTTCTTCAGAGCTTGGGTCAGATGGTGTCAAAGGAGACGTTTTAATAATACCTGGAGGAGGGTCCAAAAACCCTGCTTCTGAAGAGACGGTGAAGAACAAGCTTCATGCCATCAGGATGGATGGCAAGGAGGTCTTCAAGTTTGCAGTGAGAGTAATGGAGCAATCCTCACTTAGGGTTCTGGAGAGCGCAGGACTGGCTAAAGAGGATCTGGACTTCATGATATCCCACCAGGCAAACAGTAGAATCATTGATGCAGCCATGAAAAAGCTGGAACTTAACAAGGATAAGACCCATGTTAATCTTACAAAATATGGGAACACTTCTGCAGCCTCCGTGCCAGTTGCACTGGATGAGGCTGTTAAAGGTGAGCTTATAAAGAAGGGTGACAACCTACTTCTCATAGCATTTGGAGCAGGATTGTCATGGGCATCTGTTGTCCTTAAGTGGAACAAGGAGGTAAGAAATGTTTGATTCAAGAGTAAAGGAGCTTCTTGGAATCAAGTACCCCATATTCCAAGGAGGGATGGCTTGGGTTGCAACAAGTGAGCTGGCAGCTGCAGTATCTGAAGCCGGGGGACTTGGAATAATTGCAGCTGGAAATGCACCGGGGGACTATGTTCGAGAAGAAATAAGAAAATTGAAAGAAATGACCGATAAGCCATTTGGCGTGAATATTATGCTTTTATCACCCTTTGCCGAGGACATTGTAGATATCGTATGCGACGAGGGAGTTCCTGTTGTTACCACAGGTGCGGGAAATCCAGGAAAGTTTCTTGAAAGGTTCAGGAAACACAACATAAAGGTCATACCTGTGGTACCTACAGTATCCTTGGCAAAGAGACTGGAAAAGCAGGGAGTGGATGCATTGATTGTTGAGGGAACTGAAGCCGGAGGCCATATTGGTGAACTTACAACAATGGCTCTTGTACCTCAGGTTCGAGATGCAGTTGGCATTCCAGTGATTGCTGCCGGTGGAATAGCCGATGGCAGGGGAATTGTTGCTGCATTGGCTCTTGGGGCGGATGGTGTTCAGCTTGGAACAAGATTTGTTTGCTCCACTGAAGCCAAGGTACACCAGAATTACAAGGACAAGCTCATCAATGCAAAGGACAGGGATGCCCTTGTAACAGGTAGAAGCACGGGTCACCCTGTAAGAGTAATAAAGAATCAGTTCACTAGAGAGTTCATTGAGCTTGAAAAGTCTGGAGCGTCCATAGAGGACCTTGAGAAGATGGGTTCAGGTAGACTTCGGTTGGCAGTTGTTGAAGGGGACGTTGATAAGGGATCTGTAATGTCTGGACAAATTGCAGGAATGATCAATGATATCAAGCCATGTCACGAGATCATACAACAGTTGATTCAGGAAGCTCAGCAGGTCTTGGGCAAGCTGAATAACCTGGAAGGAGGTGAGGTACATGAGTAAGCGCGCATTTATCTTTCCTGGTCAGGGAGCTCAGCACGTAGGAATGGGTCAGGACTTCTTTCAGCAGATAAAGGAATCCAAGATGGTCTTTGAGGAAGCTGATGATACTTTAAAAAGCTCACTTTCAAAGGTTATATTTGAAGGTGATGAAGAGGACCTTAAGAAGACTGAAACTACACAGCCTGCAATACTTACTGCAAGCATCGCAATGCTCAGGGCACTCCAAAAGGAAGGCATTGACTGCGATTACACAGCAGGACTAAGTCTTGGAGAATATAGCTCGCTTGTACTTAGCAAGGCTTTGAGATTTCAAGATGCCCTGTCAATTGTAAGACAGAGAGGTAAGTTCATGCAGGAGGCAGTACCCCATGGAGTTGGCGGAATGGCAGCAATTCTTGGTCTTGACAGATCGAGATTGCCGGAGGTGCTATTTGCAGCTAAGGATTTTGGAATCGTTGAGGTTGCCAACTACAATAGCCCAGAGCAGATAGTTATATCTGGAGAGAAGAAGGGACTTAGAATAGCTTGTGCAAAGGCTTTGGAGGAAGGAGCTAAGAGAGCTGTAGAGCTTCCTGTAAGCGCCCCCTTCCATACATCAATGCTTTCTCCGGCTGGAGAGAGACTTAAGGTTGAACTTGAAAAGATAAGCATAGGTGACTTCCAAAAGAAGGTCATAACAAATGTTGACGGTAAGGCACTTGACAGCAAGGATCAGCTTGTATCAAAGCTGGTTGACCAGGTTTCGCATTCAGTGCTTTGGCATCAATCAATTGAATATATGATTAACGATGGAGTTGATACCTTTGTTGAAATTGGTCCCGGGAAATCCTTGTCAGGCTTTGTCAAGAGAATTGGAAAGTCTATGGGTAAGGATGTAAATTCCATGAATATTTGTGATATGGACAGCTTTAGAGGCACGGTTGAAAAGCTGACAAAGGGGGCTTAGAGTATGAATGATAAGGTAGCGTTGGTCACTGGAGGAAGCAGAGGAATTGGGAGAAACATTGCAGGGAAACTTGCAGATGAAGGCTTCCACGTGGCCATAACATACAACAGCAATGAAGAACTGGCATTGGAAGTGGTTAGTGAGCTTGAAAAGTCAGGATTAAAGGCTGCTTGTTACAGAGCCGATATCAGCGTTAAGGACCAGGTGGACAATCTTTTCAAGGAAATTGAGAAAGATCTGGGTACGGTTGATATTCTTGTTAACAATGCAGGAATAACCAAGGATAATCTTCTTATAAGAATGTCTGAGGATGATTGGGATTCGGTTATGGATGTCAATCTTAAGGGAGCTTTCCTAACAACCAAAGCGGTTGCAAGAGGAATGATGAAAAAAAGATATGGGAAAATAATCAATATTTCCTCTGTGGTAGGAGTCATGGGTAATCCTGGACAGGGTAACTATTCAGCCTCAAAGGCAGGACTCATAGGATTTACAAAATCGACGGCAAGGGAGCTTGCAAGCCGAGGAATAAGGGTTAATGCAATTGCACCAGGATTTATAAGCACTGATATGACAGACAGCCTAAAGGATGAAGTCAAAGAGGCAATGCTTTCAAACATACCCTTGGGGTATTTTGCGGAGCCTGATGAAGTAAGCAATTTGGTGGCATTTCTGGCAAGTGAGAAATCAGATTATATAACTGGCCAGGTAATACAGATAGACGGTGGAATGAACATTTAAATTCAAGGAGGAGACAAAATGGTATTTGATAAGGTAAAGGAAATTATAGCAGAGCAATTGGACGTAGAGGTTGAGAGAGTAACTATGGAGACTTCACTAATGAAGGATCTTGAAGCGGATTCACTAGATGCTGTGGAAATCATGATGGCTCTTGAGGACGAGTTTGAAATTGAAGTACCCGATGAAGATGCTGAAAAATTTACCAACATCGGAGATATTGTAAAATACGTGGAGGCTAAGTTAGCCTAAACTAAAGAGAGGTGTAAGGATGAATAGAGTAGTAATCACCGGGCTTGGAGCCATAACACCTGTGGGATCAGGCAAAGAAGAATTCTGGAATTCCATAATATCCGGAAAATCCGGGATAGGATATGTAACAAAGTTCGACACTAAGGATCATGACGTAAAGATTGCAGCTGAAGTAAAGGGTTTTGACCCAACGGAGTTCATGGGTAAAAAGGATGCCAAGAGAATGGACCTGTTCAGTCAGTATGCCATAGCTGCTACAAAGCAGGCACTTGACGATTCAGGGATTGACCTTGAGAAAGTAGACCTTGATAGAGCCGGTACAATAATTGGTTCTGGAATTGGTGGTGTATCCACACTGGAGTCGGAAAAGGAAAAAATGGACGAGAAGGGACCAGGACGAATTAGCCCCCTCTTTATTCCAATGATGATTTCAAATATGGCTGCAGGTCAGGTATCAATGGCTTTCGGGCTGAAGGGTTCATCTATGACAATTACAACAGCGTGCGCATCTGCGACACACGCCATAGGTGAAGCCTTCAGAATGATCAAGTACGGAAATCTTGACTTTGCTGTAACTGGAGGTACGGAGAGCTCGATTACTCCACTGTCCATGGGAGGATTTATTTCAATGAAGGCTCTTTCAGGCAACAATGACAATCCTCAATCTGCAAGCAGGCCATTTGACAAGAACAGGGATGGATTTGTTATGGGTGAAGGAGCTGGGATAATAGTTCTGGAGGATTTAGATCATGCCCTTAAGAGAGGAGCAACCATATATGCAGAAATAATAGGTTATGGCTCCACATCTGATGCGTTTCACATCACACAGCCTGACCCTGAAGCAAAGGGTGCCAGAAATGCAATGGAAATGGCTATAAATGAAGGAAACATTGGACTGGAGGATGTGCACTATATAAATGCACACGGAACCAGCACGTATTTCAATGATAAGCTTGAGACTCTTGCAATTAAGACCCTTTTTGGAGACCATGCCAGCAAGCTAAACATTAGCAGCACCAAATCAATGACTGGTCATCTACTTGGAGCAGCAGGAGGAATAGAGGCAATTGCCACAACATTGGCCCTTAAGGAGGGAATCATTCCTCCGACAATAAACTATGAAACTCAGGATGAGGAATGTGACCTTAATTACACCCCAAACAAGGCAGTTCACAGGGACATAGAACATGCTCTTTCAAACTCATTGGGATTTGGTGGACATAACGCAAGTATATTATTGAAAAAATACAAGTCTTAGAAGTTTTGCTGATCGGCGTTGACCGATCAGCTATTTTTTTTCCAGTAAATCCTATTTTATGCTATACTAATATGTAGAGTAATGGAGGTAGAAAATGGACATATCGATACCTGAATATATAGAAAACATAATAGATAGAATAGAAGAGGCAGGCTTTACTGCATACCTTGTGGGAGGTTGTGTAAGGGATTTTATTTTGGATAAACCGCCGGTCGATTATGACCTGGCTACCTCGGCTACGCCTATTCAGATAATGACTCTGTTCAAGGATAGGAAAACAGTTGAGATAGGCAGTGAATATGGAACCGTTGTTATTGTTGAAAAGGAAGGAAATGTTGAGGTTACAACCTACAGGACAGAAGGTATTTATTTGGATGGAAGGCGGCCTGAGAATGTCAGCTTCACACAGGATATACTGGAGGACCTCAGAAGAAGGGACTTCACAATAAATGCAATGGCATATCACCCTGAACGGGGTTTGCTTGATCCATACAATGGAACTGAGGACATCAGGGATAGTTTAGTGAGGTGCGTGGGAAACCCCAGAGAAAGGCTCTCGGAGGATCATCTTAGAATCCTCCGTGCAGTAAGATTTGCTACTCAACTTGACTTTCTGATAGATATAAAGACCTCTGAAGCGTGTATGGATTTGGCACCAAAGCTTGACAGGGTAAGCATCGACAGAATAAGGGAGGAGTTTTTCAAAATACTTCTCTCAAAAAAGCCTTCCAGGGGATTTCTTCTTATGAGAAGCCTGGGGATACTGAAGGAGGTAATTCCAGAGCTTATTCCTGCAATAGGCTTTGATCAACGAAATCCCTATCACGACAGGTCTGTATTTCAGCATACACTGACAGTGATGGACAATACGCCACCGGTTCTCCACATTAGACTTGCTGCACTGCTCCATGATATTGGCAAGCCATACACCTTCACCCTGGATGACAAGGGAGTTGGACACTTTTATGGACACGACAAGGCCAGTGTGAAGATAGGAAAGGAAATACTTGCAAGGCTTAATTGCTCTACGGAGCTTACTGAGTGGACCCTTAAACTTGTTAAGGAGCACATGATACACCACCCGGACCTTAAAAAAAAGGGTTTGAAAAGACAGCTTCAAAGAGTGGGAGAGGATAGAATACACGACCTTATAGATCTTCAGATAGCAGACAGATTGAGTAAAAGTGGAAACAATGACGTTTCTAATCTTCTGGCAAAAAAAAGGGCAATTGACTCAATCCTTTATGCTAAGGAGCCCTTCTGCAGGAAGCACCTGGCCATAAACGGGGATGACCTTAAGGAGATGGGCTACTCACAGGGAAAGATTATGGGGAAGATACTGGAGTATCTCCTAAACTGTGTATTGGAGAAACCTGAGCTGAACAGAAAAGAAACTTTGATAAAGATTGCGAAGGAGATTTATCCTTTGGATTAGAATACTAATGATTATGGGGGAATATTGATGGGAAAACTATTTGGTACTGACGGAGTTAGAGGCGTTGCAAATGAGGAGCTTACACCGGAGCTGGCATTTGAAATCGGTAGGGCAGGGGCCTATGTACTGGCACGGGAGAGAAAAGGCAAGGTGCTGGTAGGCAAGGATACAAGAATCTCAGGGGATATGCTGGAAGCTGCATTGACCGCAGGTATTTGTTCCATGGGCTTGGATGTTGAATCTGTGGGAATCATACCCACACCGGCGGTTGCCTATTTAACAAGAAAATATGGAGCGGTTGCCGGTGTTGTAATTTCAGCATCGCATAATCCGGGGGAGTACAACGGAATCAAATTTTTCAGCGGAGATGGTTTGAAGCTTCCGGATGCAACAGAGAATGAAATTGAAGATTTAATGAACAATAAGGGAGAAATAAAGGAGAGACCAATTAAAAACCTGATTGGAAGGGTATATGTTAACGAGAATGCAGCGGATGATTACAAGGAATTCCTCAAGTCCACTATTGAAACCGACCTATCAGGAATTAAAGTTGCTATGGATTGTGGTCATGGAGCACTTTATGAGATTGGACCACAGTTGATTGAGGAAATGGGTGGAGAAGTATTCCCAATAAACACTCAGCCTGATGGAATGAATATCAACGATGCCTGTGGATCCACCAAGCCTCAGCTTGTACAGAGGCTTGTATTGGAAAAGGAGGCGGATCTTGGCATAGCCTTTGATGGAGATGCTGACAGGATAATAGCGGTTGACGAAAAAGGCGAAATAATTGACGGTGACCATATACTTGCAATTTGCAGCAGATTCCTTAAGGAAAAGGGAAAGCTGGAGAAGGACACGGTTGTGGGAACTGTTATGACCAATATGGGCCTTGATGAATTTCTAGGTAACAACGGAATGGATATAGTAAAAACAGCTGTGGGAGATAGGTATATCCTTGAAGAAATGATTAGGAAAGGCTACTCCCTGGGAGGAGAACAATCCGGGCATATAATCTTTCTTGAGCATAATACGACCGGAGATGGCTTGGCAACAGCCCTCCAGTTGATACAGGTAATCAAGGATACAGGCCAGAAGGCTTCAGAGCTTAATGCAATCATGAAGAACTACCCTCAGGTTCTTGTAAATGCAAGGGTAGAGAATGCATATAAGACCAAGTATATGGAAATACCTGAAATCAAGGAAGAGATACTCAAGCTGGAAAGTCATTTCGACGGAGAAGGTAGAGTTTTAATAAGACCTTCAGGGACAGAACCTCTTGTCAGGGTTATGATAGAGGGTAAGGACCAGGATATGATATCCGAAAAAGCTCATGAGCTTGCTGCATTTATTGAATCAGTGATAGGACCAAAATAAGCCAGGGAGTGATGATATGGAGTACAAAATCGTAGCAGATAGCAGTTGTGATACAAATGAACAGCTTGACAAGTACATGGAAATACACAAGGTACCATTCAAGATTGACATCGATGAGAGGTCTTTTATTGACAATGATGAGCTAGATCTGGAGGACATGGTAAAGACCATGAAGGTGAGTCCCAATCCGATCAAGTCCTCCTGTCCCTCACCTGGTGATTTCAAGGAAGCCTACGGAGATGTTGAAAATGTTTTTGTTGTAACCATTTCCAAAGAGCTGTCAGGAACTTACAACAGCGCCACATTGGCAAGGGATATGTCGATGGAAGAACATGAAGGTCAATTTGTTCATGTCTTTAATTCCAAATCCGCCAGCACAGGTGAGACGATTACAGCCATGAAAATCCAGGAATGTGTCAACAAGGGAATGACAAGGGAAGAGATTGTTGAAACTGTGGAGAATTTCATTAAAGAATCGAAGACATTCTTCATATCTGAAGATTTGGGAAACCTTATCAAGAATGGAAGAATCTCAAAAACACAAGGCCTCATAGCCAATGTATTAAACATAAAGCCCATTATGAAAAGGGATGAGGATGGTAATATAGAAGCAGTTGAGAAAATAAGGGGTAGCAAAAAGGCATTCAAACGATTGGCGGAGATTATTGGTGAGAACGGGTCTGATTTTGAGGAGCGTATCATAGCAATTTCCCATGCGAATGCCTTGGATAAAGCACTTGAGCTGAAAAAGGACATTGAAAAATTAAACTTCAAGGAAGTTATAATCGTTGAAACCAAAGGACTGTCAACTGCATATGTAAACGATGGAGGAATAATCGTATCCTTTGGATAGTGGAGATTTTTTAAAGGGATTTGTCAAAAAATATTTGACAAATCCCTTTTCGATGCTATAATAGTAAGAGTGAGTGATATTCACTTAACATTCCATGCGGGAATGGCGGAATTGGCAGACGCGCTAGACTTAGGATCTAGTGTCATTGACGTGGGGGTTCAAGTCCTCTTTCCCGCACCAGATCAAACCAGTGGTTATTGCCATTGGTTTTTTTCATATGAGTATCAGGAAAAGCGCCTTAATGTTTGAGATATGCTTTTCTAAATATACCAAAACTATTACAGATATGGTATAATGATGTGATGGAGACTAAAATTCGGATCAGAATAAAAAATATACTAGGGGGTTCATCAATGAAGGCAGTTTTTGAAAAGAAGGAAAAAAATACGGTACACTTTAATATGGAATTACCAGCTGGTGATTTTGAGAAGGCTCTTCAGCAGACCTATCTCAAGAACAGGGGAAGATTCAATGTTCCTGGCTTCAGAAAGGGCAAAGTACCAAGAAAGATTATTGAAATGAACTATGGAGAAGAAATCTTCTATGAGGATGCAATCAATATGCTTCTTCCAGACGCTTATTCAAGTGCTGTGGAAGAGCTTGAGCTTGAGCCAGTAGACAGTCCAGAAGTGGATGTTGAAGAGATAAAGAGTGGCGAGCCTATAAAGGTGAACTTCAGTGTTGAAGTGAAGCCTGAGGTAAAGCTTGGAGACTATAGCGAAATAGAGCTGGAAAAGGTCGATTATTCAGTGACTGATGAGATGGTACAGGCAGAGCTTGACAAAACCAGAGACATGAACTCAAGGATGGTTGATGCCGGAGACAGGGAAGTACAGGAAGGTGACATTCTAACTATAGATTTTGCCGGATTTGTTGACGACGAGCAGTTCCCAGGCGGAACAGCGGAAGACCAAACTCTTGAGATCGGTGCAGGACAATTCATTCCAGGATTCGAGGAAGGTCTTGTGGGAAAATCAAAGGGTGAGGAAGTGGATGTTGAAGTAACTTTCCCAGAGGAATACCACGAAGAATCACTTAAGGGAAAACCAGCAGTATTCAAGGTTACAATAAAGGAAATTAAGGTGAAGGAGCTTCCTGAGCTGGATGATGAGTTTGCAAAGGATGTAAGTGAGTTCGATACCCTTGAGGAGTATAGGGACAGCCTTAGGGAAGAGCTAAGCAAGTCACTTGAAAATCAGGAAAGAATCGAGACTGAAAACAACCTGGTTGACAAAGTGGTTGAAATGTCAGAGGTAGAGGTTCCTGAGGCCATGATCCAATCACAGGTTGAGAACGAAATAAAAGATTTCGAATATAGAGTAAAAAATCAGGGTTTTGAGCTTGAGCAATATCTTGAGTTAACCGGAACATCAATGAGCGACCTTGAACTGAACTTTAGACCTATGGCGGAAAAAAGAGTCAAGGCTGATCTTGTTCTTGAAGCAATAGCTGAAGCTGAAGGTGTAGAGGTGACCGACGAAGATTTGGACGCTGAGCTTGAGAAACTGGCTGAGCAGTACAATCAAGTTGAAAACAAGGATAATTTCATTGAACAAATGAAAAAAGGAGATTTAGGATTCCTTAAAGCGGGTATATCCAATACCAAGGTTTTGGATTTACTAAAGGAAAAAGTTAAGTATATTGGATAGGAGGAATATATATGTCATTGGTTCCAATAGTTGTTGAACAGACTAACAGAGGAGAAAGGTCATATGATATTTATTCCAGGCTGTTAAAGGATAGGATAATAATTCTTGGTTCTGAGATAAACGATGCTATTGCTGATCTTGTAGTAGCTCAGCTGCTGTTTCTTGAGGCAGAAGATCCAGAAAAGGACATCCAGATATATATCAACAGTCCAGGTGGCTCTGTAAGTGCTGGATTTGCAATATATGACACAATTCAATATATCAAGCCTGATGTCACTACCATTTGCATAGGTAGAGCCGCAAGCATGGGAGCATTCCTGCTGGCAGCCGGAACGAAGGGTAAGAGGTTTGCCTTGCCTAATTCTGACATAATGATTCATCAGCCGCTGGGAGGAGCTCAGGGACAGGCCGAGGACATCAGAATACAGGCTGAGAAGATAATTGAAATCAGGGAAAGAATAAACAGAATACTTGCTGAGAGAACAGGACAACCCCTGGAAAGAATAGCAAAGGATACAGACAGGGATTATTATATGAGTGCTGCAGAAGCTGTGGAGTATGGAATAATCGATGCTGTTATGGAGAGAAAGAAATAAGAGGTGATTCCATGGCAAAAAATGATGACAAGCAATTGAGATGCTCGTTCTGCGGGAAACCACAGGATCAGGTAAAAAGACTTATAGCGGGTCCGAATGTGTATATCTGTAATGAGTGCATCGAGCTATGTCAGGAGATAATCGACGAGGAATTTGTTGATTACAACCAAGATTACGAACTTAGTGATCTGCCCAAGCCTTCAGGTATAAAGGAAACTCTTGATGAGTATGTAATACAACAGGAGAGGGCAAAGAGAAATCTTGCAGTGGCAGTTTACAATCACTACAAGAGGATAAATAGAAAGACATCAAAAGCAGAGGATGTGGAGCTTCAGAAAAGTAATATTCTTATGATTGGACCCACAGGTTCAGGTAAGACTCTTCTTGCACAGACCCTTGCCAGAATTTTGAATGTACCATTCGCAATAGCGGATGCCACTTCACTTACTGAGGCAGGCTATGTAGGAGAGGATGTTGAGAATATTATCTTAAAGCTTATCCAGGCTGCTGATTATGATATTGAAAAGGCAGAAAAGGGTATAGTATATATAGATGAAATCGACAAGGTGGCAAGAAAGACTGAGAATCCTTCAATTACAAGAGATGTAAGTGGTGAGGGAGTCCAGCAGGCCCTCCTCAAGATTCTTGAGGGCACCGTGGCCAATGTACCTCCACAGGGTGGAAGAAAGCATCCCCACCAGGAGTTCATTCAGATTGACACAACCAATATTCTTTTCATAGTTGGTGGAGCATTTGACGGCCTGGATAGCATCATACAATCCAGGGTCGGCAAAAAGACCATGGGCTTTGGAGCAGATGTGAAGTCAAGAAAGAAAAACATTGGTGAGCTTTTGAAGCAAATTCAGCCTGAGGACCTTATAAAATTCGGTCTGATTCCAGAGTTTGTTGGTAGACTACCGGTTTTGGCAACCCTTGAAGAGCTGGATGAAGAGGCGTTGGTAAGAATTCTTACAGAGCCGAAGAATGCACTTGTCAAGCAGTATACCCAGCTATTCAGCATGGATGATATCGAGCTTGAATTTGAGGAAGAGGCATTGGAACTAATAGCAAGAAAGGCAATCGAGAGAAAGACAGGGGCAAGAGGCCTCAGAAGCATAATCGAAGAAAAAATGCTTGATATAATGTATGAGCTTCCAACAATGGAAAATGTTCAAAAATGCATTGTAACCAAGGATACAATTGAAAATGGAACAGAGCCTACACTTGTGCTGGTTGACAAGAAAAAAAGTAGGACAAAAGAAAATAGCAGTAAGGAATCTGCATCTTAAAGGCTCACAACTGTGAGCTTTTATTTTGCATTTAGGAGGTACGAAAATGAATAACCCCTATATTATTGAAGAGAGAAAAATTCCCCTGATACCCCTTAGAGGAATATCTATATTTCCCCACATGGTCATACATTTTGACGTGGGAAGGGAGAAGTCGGTACAGGCTCTGGAAAAATCCATGATGGACGATTCGCTGATAATGCTTTGTACACAGATAAATCCCAAGGTTGAAGAGCCTGATTTTGATGATTTCTATCATGTTGGCACCATAGCAAAGGTAAAACAAATGCTCAAGCTTCCAGGGGGAAGCATAAGAGTGTTGGTCGAAGGAATCAACAGAGGAAAAGTGAAGAGTCTAAGCCAGGAAGAGCCATACTTTGAGGCTGTTGCCGATATCTATAGCTATGAAAGTGAAGACCTGGAGAAGAGTCAAGAGACTGAAGCTGCAATGAGACTTGTAATCGAGGATCTTGAGGAGTATATAAGCCTTAATCCAAAGGTCTCCTCAGAGGTCATATACACCATTTCAGACATAGAAGACCCAGGCAGACTTGCAGATGTTATAGCTTCATACATCTTCCTAAAGCAGGATGATGACCAGAAGATACTACAGACCTTTGATTTCTTTCAGAGGCTGGAGATTCTTCATGAGATATTGCAACGGGAGATTGAACTCTTGAGGATCGAGGATAAGATCAACCAAAGGGTCAAGAAGCAGATAAACAAGGTCCAGAAGGAGTATTACCTGAAGGAGCAGCTGAAGGCAATCCAGAAGGAGCTTGGCGAGGATGACAGCTTTTCAGGTGAAATAGAGGAATATCAGAGTAAAATAAAGAAAATCAAGATGCCAAAGGAAGTCAAGGAAAAGGCATTGAAGGAAGTTGACAGGCTTGCGAAGATGTCTCCCCATTCGGCTGAGGTGGGAGTGATAAGGACCTATCTTGATTGGATTGTTGACCTTCCATGGGATAAGGAAACAAAGGAAAAAATTGATATTAAAAAGGCAAGGGAGATTCTTGACAACGACCATTACGGTCTAAAGGACGTAAAGGAAAGGATTCTTGAGTTTATAGCCATCAGAAAACTTACAAATTCTATTAAGGGACCGATACTTTGCCTCGTTGGACCTCCTGGAGTAGGTAAGACATCAATCGCCCGATCAATTGCATCTTCACTTAACAGAAACTTTGTTAGAATGTCATTGGGAGGAGTAAGGGACGAAGCTGAAATAAGAGGTCACAGAAGAACCTATGTTGGCAGCATGCCTGGAAGGATAATCAGCTCCATCAAGAAAGCGGAAACAAGAAATCCAGTGTTCCTGTTCGATGAAATAGACAAGCTGGCCAGTGACTTCAGGGGAGATCCAGCCAGTGCACTTCTGGAGGTATTGGATCCTGAACAGAACTCAACCTTTACTGACCACTTCCTGGAGGCTCCTTTTGACCTTTCAAAGGTTATGTTTATAACAACTGCAAATACGACATCAACAATACCTCCTGCCCTTTTGGACAGGATGGAGGTAATCAGAATCAGTGGCTACACTGAGGAGGAGAAGCTCCAGATAGCCAAGAGATACCTGTTGCCTAAACAAATGAAGGAGCATGGACTGAAGGATGACCAGATCAAGGTGTCAGATGCAGCACTTAGAGGTGTAATAAACTACTATACCAGAGAAGCGGGAGTTAGAAATCTGGAGAGGAATATTGCAAATCTATGTAGAAAGGCTGCAAAGAAGATAGTTGAGGAAGGTAAAAAGTCCGTGTCCATAAATGCCGGGAACATAACATCATATCTTGGAACTAAAAAGTTCAGATATGACAAGCTGGAAGAGAAAAACCAGATTGGTGTAGCAAATGGTCTTGCATGGACTGCTGTAGGTGGAGAAACTCTTTCCGTAGAGGTTACTACAATGAAGGGTACGGGAAAAACCCAGCTTACGGGAAAGCTTGGAGATGTGATGAAGGAATCGGCAATGGCTGGAATAAGCTATGTAAGGGCAAATGCCGAAAGACTTAAGATATCACCTGATTTCTATAAGGATGTTGATATTCACATACACGTACCAGAAGGTGCAATTCCAAAGGACGGACCATCTGCTGGAATTACAATAGCAACAGCGGTGATATCAGCTTTGACTGAAAGGCCCATACTAAGAGAGGTTGCCATGACTGGAGAAATAACACTTAGAGGCAGGGTCCTGCCTGTAGGAGGAATTAAGGAGAAGCTGCTTGCTGCTCATAGAATGGGGATCCAGATGGTCCTTTTGCCGTTCGACAACAAGAAGGATCTTGAGGAAATACCTGACAAGATCAAGAAGAAGATGGAGTTTGTGCTGGTGAAAAATCTGGACCAGGTCCTGGAACACGCATTGGAAAAGGGTGAGATTGATGAAGATAATTAGCTCAGACCTACAGACAATGGCTGTTGCACCGAAAGGCTACCCGGATGATGGATTGCCGGAGCTTGCTTTTGCAGGGAGGTCCAATGTTGGAAAATCATCATTTATAAACGCCATGCTAAATAGGACAAACCTTGCAAGGACAAGCGGAAAGCCTGGGAAGACAAGGACCATAAACTTTTATCTTATAAACGAGATATTTAGATTTGTGGATCTACCAGGTTATGGATATGCTCAGGTCTCAAAGAGTGAGCGTAAAAAGTGGGGAGACATAATCGAGTTGTATCTAAGAAAACGAGATAACCTTAAGGCCATAGTCCTTTTGGTTGACATCAGACACAAGCCCTCTGCACAGGATGTTGACATGTACCATTGGATTAAAACCTTTGGGTATGACGCGATTATTGTTGCCACTAAGGCAGATAAAATAGCACGGGGACAATGGGAAAGACACATGAAGATTATCAGGGAAGAACTTGAGATAGAGGGAAATGACTTTGTAGTACCCTTCTCTTCATCAAAGAAACTTAATGTTGACAAGCTATGGGACATATTTGAGCCAATGCTCATACAAGAGACATTGGAAGGATAAAAGAGTGCAAATAAAGAGCCAGTGGTTTCCACTGGCTCTTTGTAAGTACTTTTACTCTTTTTCAAACATATCCTTAGTTGCTCCACATACGGGGCATACCCAATCCTCTGGTAGATCTTCAAAAGCTGTTCCTGGAGCTATACCTCCATCTGGATCTCCTTCAGCTGGATCATAAACATAACCGCATGGTCCACATACCCATTTGTCCATTGTGCATTCTCCTTTCGTTTGTGAATTTACTTAGTTACCTTATTATACCATATTTCCACTAAAAAGAAACAGGTAAATTTTTTGGAGGAAACCGTTATATTAGATTATATCTGGAAAAGATGGGTAAAATACATATGACTAGAATATTTGGATGTGATAGAAATGAATTATATTTATAAGGGTACAGTCTGCAGCGATCTTGAAACCATTAAGAATTTCATCGACAAGACTGTAACTAATCTCGACAGCTTAATATCCGATAGAGACCTTATATTTGATATAAAGGTAATTCTAAATGAACTTATTGTCAACGGAGCTCTCCATGGCAACGAATGCGTGTCCTCAAAATGCGTTAGCCTGACACTGAAAATGAGTCAGGATAAACTTACAATTGAGGTTCAGGACGAGGGAGACGGAATTCAATATGATCCAGGGGAATACAACCCTTCAGACCTTAAGTCTTGGGGAAGGGGCCTGGTTCTTGTAAATGGACTCTCAGACGAGTTCTATGTAGACAGGAACAGAGTGGTCTCGGTTAAAAATATTGTTTAGGCACTTATAAATTATTATATTTGTGATTAAAGTATTATTCCAAGATGGATAATACTTTATTTTTGTGTTTTGTGTGAAAGTGTGATAATATTATAAAGTTAAGCATATGACAATTTGATTATAGAAGGGATCTGTAATAAGTTTATGAAAAGAAATGATATTAGAAACGTAGCAATCATCGCCCATGTCGACCATGGGAAGACCACCTTGGTGGACAGTCTTCTTAGGCAATCTGGAATATTCAGGGAAAACCAGGTTGTTCAGGAAAGGGTAATGGATTCCAATGACATAGAAAAGGAAAGAGGAATCACAATACTGGCAAAAAACACTGCTGTTACCTACAAGGGAGTTAAGATTAATATTGTCGATACACCTGGACACGCTGATTTTGGTGGAGAAGTGGAACGAGTCCTTAAAATGGTAAATGGGGTAGTTCTACTTGTGGATGCCTTTGAGGGAGCCATGCCTCAGACAAAGTTTGTTTTGAGAAAGGCTCTTGAACTTGAGCTGCCGGTAGTGGTTGCAATAAACAAGATCGATAGACCAGAAGCAAGACCTGAAGAGGTAATTGATGAAATACTGGACCTTTTTATAGAACTTGGTGCAAAGGATAGCCAGCTGGATTGTCCATTTGTATTTACCTCTGCCAAGGAAGGAACAGCAACCTTGGATCTTGAAGACAGTACAGAAACAATGAAGGATTTGTTTGAGACAATTGTCGAATACATTCCAGCTCCTGAAGGAGATTCAGAGGGAGCCACACAAATCTTGATTTCCACAATAGACTACAATGAGTATGTGGGCAGGATAGGAATTGGAAAGGTTGAAAGAGGAGTAATCCACACCAACCAGGAAGTAATAATTGTAAACAAGGCAAAGCCAGATAGGAAAGTTAAGGCAAAGATAAACAAGCTGTATGAGTTTGAAGGCTTGAACAGAGTGGAGGTTGAAAGATCAACCATAGGAAGTATTGTAGCTCTTTCTGGACCTGCAGACCTGGAAATAGGAGATACCCTATGTGATCTGGATACCCCAGAGGCTATCGATTTCGTAAAAATTTCTGAGCCAACTCTTGCAATGACATTTTCTGTAAACAATAGTCCTTTTGCAGGAAGGGAAGGTGACTTTGTAACGTCAAGACAGCTGAGGAATAGACTCTACAAGGAGCTTCAGACGGATGTAAGTTTAAGGGTGGAGGATACAGACCAAACCGATGCCTTCAGGGTATCTGGAAGAGGAGAGCTTCACCTGTCCGTTCTTATTGAAAACATGAGAAGAGAAGGCTATGAATTCCAGGTATCGAAACCGGTAGTCCTTTACAAGACAATTGACGGTAAAAAGCATGAGCCAATGGAAAAGGTCACCATAGATGTGGGAAATGAGTTTGTTGGGGCAGTAATTGACAAGCTTGGACAAAGAAAAGGGGAGCTTGCAAGCATGTCAGAGCCTGTTGGAGGCTATGCACGACTTATCTTTTCAATACCTGCCAGAGGATTGATTGGATACAGGCAGGAATTTCTGACAGACACAAAGGGTAATGGAATATTGAACACTATTTTTGATGGATATGCCCCATACAAAGGTGATATTCCAAGAAGAAAAACAGGCTCAATAATAGCCTTCGAAACGGGGGAGGCTACTGGCTATGGCTTGTACTCAGCCCAAGAAAGGGGTATATTATTCATAGAGGCTGGAAAGTCAGTCTATGAAGGAATGGTTGTCGGTTCAAATCCAAAGGGCTTGGATATTGAGGTCAACGTTACAAAGAGAAAACAGCAGTCAAATGTAAGAGCCTCTGGTTCAGATGATTCATTGAGACTGTCAACTCCTAAAATCATGTCTCTTGAAGAAGCTCTTGAGTTCATAGAAGAGGACGAACTTATCGAGGTAACACCTCTTAATTTCAGAATCAGGAAGAGGATATTGGAGACAAATAAAAGATACAAATCAAAAAAATAACATAGAGAACAAGAAAAGGGGAGGCTCCAATGGAAAGCCTGTTTTCATCCTACATGTTCATATTCAGTAACCTTATATGGATCAATATACTACTTGCATTGGTGTTGGTTTTCTTCGAAAGGAGAAACCCGACATCCACATGGTTGTGGCTTATGGTCCTGCTTTTTTTGCCTGGTATCGGGTTTATACTGTACCTTTTTCTAGGACAGGACATGTCAAAGAAAAAGACCTTCAAGACAAAGGCAGAGGAGGACGATTGCTTTGACATACTCATAGCTGACCAGGAAAAAAACTTCAGTACCAGGGAGTTCCTAAAAAGAAACCCTGAGTACAAGGCATATAATGATATCGTCAAGCTCCACCTAATGGGTAGCAATTCCGTATTCACATCAGATAACAAGGTTAAGCTATATTTCAGTGGAGAGGATAAATTTGCGGACCTTTTGAAAAGCATAGAAGGAGCAAAGGAGTATATCCACATGGAATATTATATCTTCAATGACGATGCCCTCGGTAGGGAGGTAATGGTGACCCTGGCGACAAAGGCTTCAGAGGGTATAGAGGTCAAGTTGCTTATCGATGGAATGGGAAGCAGAAAGCTAGGAAGAAGCTTGACCAATGTCCTAAGGGAGGCTGGAGGTGAAGTGGTTTATTTTTTCCCTCCTTTTATCCCGGTGTTCAATGTTAGGATCAACTACCGAAACCACAGGAAAATTTGCATAATCGATGGTAAAGAGGCTTATCTGGGTGGATTTAATGTGGGAAATGAATATTTGGGATTGTCCAAGAAGTTCGGATACTGGAGGGATACCCATATAAGGATAGAGGGATCAGCAATAAGCTCCATACAATGGCAATTCTTCCTTGATTGGAGATTTGCATCTGGAGAGGAAATAAGAGGCTGCCAAAGCTACATTGGTGATCGGGGTGAAGACAACCAGGTAGGGATACAGATTGTAAGTAGTGGTCCCGACTCCAAATGGCCTAGCATAAAGGATGGATATCTTAAGATGATCAACAATGCTGAAAATCGACTTTATATAGAGACACCCTATTTCATACCGGATGACAGTATCTTTGAGGCATTGAAAATAGCTGGTTTGTCTGGCCTGGATGTAAGGGTGATGATACCCAATAAGCCGGATCATCCATTTGTTTATTGGGCAGGATTAAGCTACATGGGAGAGCTCCTGGAGGCGGGCGTCAGGTTTTATACCTACGAAAGAGGATTTCTTCATTCAAAGGTGATCATTACGGACGATACGGTTTCTACAGTTGGAACCGCCAATCTTGATATAAGGAGCTTTAAGCTGAACTTTGAAATAAATGCTTTCATTTATGACAAGGATACCAACGGGATGCTAGCAGAGAGATTTCTTAGAGATTTGGATAACTGCCGAGAGATAACCATGGACATTTACAGTTCCAGATCCAGAGTCATAAAGATAAAGGAATCAGTATCCAGGCTATTATCACCAATACTATAAAATAACAGGAGGTAGTCAGAATGCAACATGAGGCAACTTTTGATTATGTATCGGTAAATGGGAAGATGGAGAGGGTAGGGGAGACCTCCTTTTTTGAAAGGGTAACTGGATCAGCCATATATGAAGTTATTAGGGTTGTAAATGGAAACCCCATGTTTCTTGAGGATCATCTTGAAAGAATGTATGGTTCTGCTGAGCTAGCTGATTTTAATCTTACTTACGATGCAGATGAAATTAGAGATCATGTAATCAGATTGATTGGAGCAAATGGGATAGTGAGCAACAATATTAAATTGCTGGCGACTACTGATGATTCTGGAAAGGAATTGTTTATGGCATATGCAGTTGAAAGCTTCTATCCTCCTGAAGATTACTATCGCAATGGAATAAAGGTGATTCTGTTTAACCACCAGCGTGATAACCCAAATGCAAAAGTGCAGCACAGTGATTTCAGACAAAGGGTGAAGGATGCCATGAATAGGGAAGATGCCTTTGAGGCTCTTCTTGTTAATGAAGAAGGCCACATTCTGGAAGGTAGCAGATCAAACATGTTTTATATACTTGAAGGTAAGCTTTATACAGCACCTGCAAGCGACGTTCTACTGGGCATAACTAGAAAGCATATCATTGCATTATCCTTAAGGCTGGGTTATCCTGTCCATGAAAGAAGACTTCACAGGAACGAGTTGGGAAGTGTTCAGGGACTGTTTGTATCCGGAACCAGCATTGGGGTCCTTCCTGTGTCCAAGGTTGATAATATGGATCTTCCCACAATGGAAAACGAGATTATCAAAAAACTTGTTGAAGGGTATAAAAGCCTTATGAGTGATTTATCCTGATTAAAGAATAAGAGAGACCTTTGGCTAAGCCAAGGGTCTCTTTTCTGCAAGCATTATTATTTCAAGTATGGTTCTGCAGGCAAGTTCCATGCCTTCAGCTGTAATATATTCGTACCTTCCATGGAAGTTATAGCCCCCTGTAAAAATGTTGGGACAAGGTAGACCCATGTAGGACAGTCTTGAACCGTCGGTACCACCCCGTACAGGCTTGATGTCAACTTCTATTTCAAGGTTTTCCATGGCCTCCTTTGCAAGATCCACTATTTCCAGGACAGGCTCAATCTTCTCCTTCATATTGTAGTAGGAGTCTTTTATCTCAAGCCTAACGGCATTTTCATATTTTAAGTTCAAGAAATCTGCCGTTTTCTCCATAAGCATTTTCTTTTCCTCGAACTTATCCATGAAATGATCTCGTATTATATAGACCATTTCCGTTTTTTCAACAGTTCCATCTATTCTCATAAGGTGGAAGAATCCCTCGTAGCCTTCAGTATGCTCAGGACGCTGGTCGACGGGGAGCATTCCATTCAGCTCCTGTGCAATTATAAGGGAGTTGATCATCTTGTTTTTAGCTGAACCAGGATGCACATTTCTACCCTGGATGGTTATCTTTGCAGTTGCAGCGTTGAAATTCTCATATTCAAGTTCTCCAACCGGACCTCCATCTACTGTGTAGGCAAAGTCAGCCCCGAATTTTTCAACATCGAAATGATCCGCACCTCTACCGATTTCCTCATCAGGAGTAAAACCCACCTTGATTTCTCCATGGAGGATATCCTGGTTGTTTATGAGATATTCCATGGCGGTGACTATTTCCGCAATTCCGGCCTTGTTGTCTGCTCCAAGCAGTGTAGTACCATCTGTAGCTATGATTGTTTTGCCGATATTGTCATTCAACTCCGGGAAATCAACCGGTGATAACTCAATATTATTTTCGCTGCTCAAAATCAGCGGGCCTCCCTGGTAATTTTCAAAAATCTTTGGATTAACGTCCTTCCCAGACATGTCAGGACTTGTATCCATATGGGCAATAAATCCAATGACAGGCAGCTTCTTATGTGTGTTGGATGGTAATGTTGCCATTACATAGCCATTGGTGTCCACCGTTACATTTGACATGCCGATTTCATCCAGCTCATCTGCAAGAGTTCTTGAGAATCTCAACTGTGCATCAGTACTTGGGACACTGATGGAACTTTCATCCGATGTGGTTTCAGCCTTAACGTACCTTAAGAATCTTTCTACTAGTTTTTCCATTTTCATCCCTCCGCTTCTATTGTACCCCTTTCTCAATAAATGTGTCCAATAATATCAAAAAATAAGCAAATGTGCTAAAATAGTAGTATATTGGGTAAATATTAAAAAATGCATTTATTAATGGAGGGGTTTTAATGAGCATCAAGATAATTTGTGACAGTGCATGTGACTTGCCGGCATCAATAATTGATGACCTGGGAATCGAGGAGCTTCCCATTGTTGTAATCAAGGGAGAGAAAGAGTACTTTGATAAGGTGAATATAGAGCCGGTGGAAGTATATAACAGTATGAGAGATGGTGAGGTCTTCAAGACTGCTCAGATTACTCCTATTACATTTGAGAACTCATTCGAGAGGCACATTAAGAATGGAGATGAGATCATCTACATCGGATTTTCTTCAGGCTTGTCTTCCACTTTTCAGTCAGCCAACATTGCAAAGCTTTCAGTTCAGGAAAAACACCCTGATGCTGACATTACAATCATAGATACAAAGGCTGCTTCTGGTGGATATGGTCTAGTGGTGTATGAGGCAGGAATGACACTCAAGAATGGAGGTACTAAGGAAGAAATCATTGAAACTGCGGAATTTTTCAGTAAAAACATAGACCACATATTCACCGTGGACAATATCGAGTATCTCTATAGAGGAGGAAGAGTATCAAGGACCAATGCCATATTGGGAGGAATGTTAAATATAAAGCCAATACTTGAAGTCAATGATGGAAAGCTGATACCTCTTGAAAAGATAAGGGGCAAGAACAAGGTCCTCAAGAGAATGGTTGAGCTTGTTGAAGAAAGAAACATTGATTCTGATCTTTCCAACACAATATTCTGCATCACACATGGAGATGATCTGGAGACAGCAGAGAAGTTAAAATCCATGATAAGTGAAAAGTATGGAGCGAAGGACTTTATAGTTAACCATATCGGTGGAGCAATAGGAGCACATGTGGGTCCCGGCTCACTAACGCTCTTTTATTCAAAGCGGAAAAGATAAAATAATCAAATGACGCAGAGGGAGGATTTTATGAGAGTTCTAAGAGCAATACTTACAATATCGGGCATAATAATCCTTCTTTTTGCGTCTTTCTTAATTTACATTACCACAACAGACATGAAGCCGGAAGAGATTGAAGTTCTATCTGTAAAGAACAACCAAATGAAGGAAGTCCCAGTGGGTGAACCTATTGTTATAACAACCTACAATATAGGGTATGCAGGCCTTGACAAGACCCAGGACTTCTTTGCAGACGGAGGAGCAAGGTCAAGGGCTGAGAGTCTGGATGCTGTGGTTCTAAATTTGGAGGCTGTCATTGAAACTCTGGACAGGACGGAATCAGATATTCTGATTCTGCAGGAGGTTGATCAGGATTCATCAAGAAGCTTTGGGATGGACCAGGTGGATATTTTGGAAAACTCCTACCCGAACCTGGGTCATGTATTTGGACTTAACTACAGGGTTCCATGGGTTCCGGTGCCAATTACAAATCCAATGGGTAAGGCAACATCAGGGATAATGACCATGACCAGATATAATGTTGAAAGGGCAGTGAGATATCAGCTTCCTGGAGAAGAGGAATGGCCTGTCAATCTGTTTGAGCTGGACCGATGCTTCATGGAAACAAGACTTAAGGCTTCAAATGGCAAGGAAGTCGTTGTTGTAAACCTTCATCTGTCGGCTTTTGACAAGGGTGGAATAATAAGGCTAAGACAGCTGGAATACCTGAAAGATTATCTTGAAGCGGAGTACAAAGAGGGAAACTACATAATTGCAGGTGGGGACTGGAACCACAATTTGCCGGGAACCGATCCTATGGACTTCGATGCTTCTGAGGCCTGGCCATTTTGGCTAAAGGATATTCCAGAGAATTATCATGTGGAGGGATATGATTGGGCAGTGGATCCAAGCTGTCCGACTGTGAGAACCCTGGAAAGGCCTTATGTGGATGGGTACAATTTCAAGGCGGTAATAGATGGATTTCTCATATCAGACAATATTGAGATAATTGCTGTAGAGGGCATTGACACTAATTTTGAGAATACAGATCACAATCCTGTAAAATTGGATATCGTCTTGAAATAACATACTTTTGAAACCAATACGGAAATGAGGGATAGGATGAAGAAAACGGCAGCTTTTTTTGATATAGATGGAACCATATTCAGGAATTCTCTAATGATAGAGCATTTTAAGAAATTAATCGCTTTTGAAATAATCAATCCGGAGGTATGGTACACAAAGGTTAAGAAGGCATATGATGACTGGGAAAAACGGTACGCGGATTTTGAGGAATATCTAGAGATCCTGGCAGGCGTATATCTTGAGGAACTAAAGGGTATAAAGCGTGAACATATAGAATTTGTGGCAAACAATGTAATAGAGTCAAACTGGGACATGGTTTACAAGTATTCACGTGAGCAGATTGAATGGCACAGAAAAATGGGGCATGAGGTATTTTTCATATCGGGAAGCCCTGACTTTCTGGTTTCCAAAATGGCAGAAAAATATGGAGCCACCGAATATAGAGGAACCAAGTATCTTGTTGATGCTGATAACTGCTATACGGGTGAGATTATCAGAATGTGGGATTCGACAAGCAAGAAAAAGGTTTTGGATGAAATAATTGACAAGTATCAGGTTGACTTGGTTAGAAGCTATGCCTACGGCGACACAAAGGGAGACCTTTCAATGCTTAGAAGGATGGGCAATCCTGTTGCAATCAACCCCAATAAGGAATTGCTTCTAATGATAAAGGAAGATGAATACCTTTCCAAAAGAATATCTATCATTGTGGAGAGAAAGAATGTCATATATAAATGTGGTGCTGATATAGAACTTTTATAGATGGACTTGCTATAGTTATTGTAAAGAATTCGTAAATTTTTCTCTTTCAAGCTGATGTATAATCATAGTGAGTAAGGATATACGAAAGAGGTGATTGACAGTGAGAGGATGGAATGCATTTAAAGCCATGGCATTAATTACGACAATATCAATGTTGATGATAGCCTGTACGCCTGTGACTGAAATATCTGATGAAACAAATCAGGAACAGGTGGTTGTGGATAAGGCTTCCATAAATGATTATTATCCATTTATCCATAATAGTACCTACGAATATGAAGGTTATGGAAATGAATATGCTGAACAGAGTATTTATTTGGAATATGAGAATGGTCAGAGAGGGCAGTATAGGATAAAAAATCCTGGAACTGAAGCGGTAAAAATCATTGAACGGACAGCGGGTTCAATACGGGAAGTCTATTTGGAAGGTGAGTTCTATCACACAGAGAATATTTTATCAATAGCCGCTGCAAAGAATAATGTACTCATTAAGGAGCCATTGGAAGTAGGTAATGAATGGGAGCTTGAAGATGGCAACAAGAGAGAGATCACTGGAATTGATGTTGATTTTATGACACCCTTTGATAGCTTCAAAGCCCTTGAGGTGACTACCTATCTTGATCAAGGCAGGATCCAGAGGGATTATTACGCAAAGGAGGTTGGATTGGTAGGGACTGTCTATGAGGATGGAGAAACAATGATTAGCAGTCTTTTAAGCGTGATTGTGGAAGGCTCCTACGAAAAGGAAGCTAGATTGTTTTATCCCGTAGAGAGCGATAGAGACATTGTGACAAAATATGTGGACCATAAATTTGAATTCAACACAAATGATCAACTGGAGAATGTTTTTGAGGAATTTTTCAAAAAACCGGTCAGTGAAGGCTTAAGCAAGGTTATATCTGATGATACAATGATAAACAGCATATTCCTTGACAAGGGAACATGGACTGTTAAGGTTGACTTTTCAAGAGAGCTCATTCCAGGCTGGAATGCTGGGTCATCATTGGAGTTTGAGCTTATAAATAGTATAGTAAGTACTTTTGGTGAATTCTACGACACGGACAGGGTATACCTTTCCATAGAGGGAGTCCCATTTGAATCAGGACACTATGGCTCACTTGAGAATGAAGTTTTTCAGGTAAATACTGAAGGAATCGAAGAATATAAATGATATGGAAGGATAGTTCAAAACGGGAACTATCCTTCTTTTGTGATCATCTCAAGCTCTGAAAGGAAGCCTGAAGCCTCAGTATTCTTGTCGTCCAGTGTTTCGTAGAACATTAGGTCAAGTGAAGCTTTTGCCCTTGTCATTCCTACATAGAACAGTCTTCTTTCCTCCTCCAGAAGAGAAGGGTCGCCTTCCTCCATAGCTTCGATACTTGCAGCCGAAGGAAATGAACGATTAACCAGATCGATGATAAATACATTGTCAAATTCAAGGCCTTTTGCTGAATGGACGGTTGACAGGGTTAGATTGCACCAGTTATTGGAGGATTGAACCATTAGCTCCTTCAAGGAATTCATTCTTTCCTTAAACTGAGGGTAATTGCCGGTTTGCGCTGCTATTAACTCCATGTGGTACAGCATTTCCTTTAATTGTTCAAAGGTGTAGCCGAATCTTAGGGAATTTTCATGGATATAGCTATCATAGTTCAGGTGAATCCGTATATATCTTAAGGCCTTTGCAGGAGTCATTTTTTGTAGTTTCTTAAAGTCAATCTCCAATTCAAGAAGCTTCTTTCTGTAGAACTCGGATATTCCTGGATATTTTAAAAGCTCCTTAAAGACATTACGTTCTATGGTTCTTACCTTAAGCCAATCTATCATTTTTCTTGAAATATAACCCTTCATCTTATAGAAAATCTGCTCGAATACCTCCACACTGGAACCATCAGATGCCAACTCCATAAAGGCATAAATATCCTTCACTAGCCAATGGTTGAAAAACTTCAACTTCACATCTCTCATGTAAAACTGCCTGTTGTTCTTTTCAAGATAGTTCATCAGGCCCAGAGCTGAAAGATTGTTCCTGTAGAGCACAGCAGCCTTGTTTTGTGGAGACTTGCTGATTTGCTTAAGGATATAGCTGTACTGGTCCTCCACGGTTCTGAACTTCATAACCTGGACAGCCTTGTTGTAGGGATTCTCCGTAGAAACATTCTTTACATACCTGGATCTGTTTTGCTTGATGAAGCTGTTGGAAAGTTTGACGATATTTCTTGAGGAACGATAGTTAATTTCCATGTAAAATACCTTTCCCTCGGGGTAGCTGCTGTTGAAATCTAGTAATCCTTGAGGATAAGCTCCTCTAAAGCCATAAATTGATTGATCATCATCTGCAACTATGAAAATATTATTTCTTGGTGCAGCCATAAGCTTAAGCAACTCCAGCTGTATTCTTGAAGTGTCCTGACCCTCGTCAAGCTGTATATAATCATACTTTCTTCTATAGTAGTCAAGAGCTTTGGGATTCTCCACCAATAGCCTATGACTCATAGTCAGGAGATCGTCAAAGTCCAGAAGTCTGTTCTTGTATTTCGCATCTTCGTAAAGCTTGAACATCTGTGTAAACTCAGATGCTTCTATTCTTTTAGTCTTGCCTAAAGCATCAGGTGCGATCATCATGTTCTTCGCATAACCATAATAGCTTAAGAATGCCTCCAGCTTTTCCTCTGTTATGACCGAGGAGTAGAGGGACTTATATATGTCCTTGATAATCCTGTATTTATTTATTGATTCCCTGTCATCCTCAATAAGACGATAGGTGATTTTCTTTTTTCTCGAGTAATCCTTGATTATTCTGAAGCAGAAAGCATGTATCGTTGAAAAGTCAGGACGGGAATCTTCCTGGGAAAAAGTTTTTGAATACCTTCTGTTCATATCCATGGCGGATGCTTTGCTAAAGGTTATTGAAAGTATTCGTTCTGGCTTGACACCGTGGTCGTTTATTAATTTGTTCACTCGGTGAATTATAACGGTGGTCTTGCCTGAGCCTGGGACAGCCAGGATTAGAGCAGGGCCATCTTTGTGATTTATCGCATCCATCTGTGTCTTGCTGAGTATCATATTATTCCTCCTATGCTGTTGCAACTTAAATTTTAACACAAAAATGGGGAATAATGTAGTAAACTGATATTAGACCCTTTATAATCGGGTAACAATGTAATATAATTGTGGTAGTTTAAATGAGGTGAATACTTTGAAAGATATATTTAAAAGGTTTGATGACCATTTTATACAATTATTGAACTCCAGGATAAAGAACCCTTACCTGGATAGATTTATGCTAAGGATAACCGATCTGGGGGGAGCTGTTTTTACCTCTATATTTGCATCTGGATTGGTTCTTTTAGGTGACAAGAACACTAAACTCCTGGGACTTGAAGCAATACTGGCACTTTTCTTCGGGCAGATATTTGTTCAGTCCTTAAAAAAGCTCATGAGTAGGGAAAGACCCTACAAGATCATTGAGCAGCTGCATACATTCGGGATTGACCTTAGGGATTACTCTTTTCCATCTGGACATACAACTGCAAGCTTTTCGCTGGCCACTACAATCGCAGTTAACATGCCTAGGCTAACTGTCTTTATTTTCCTATTGGCATTGTTGATTGGCGTTAGCAGAATATATCTGGGAGTACACTACCCAACCGATGTAGCTGCAGGAATATTGCTTGGAGTATTTGCAAGCCTTGTAATACATTTCTATTTTATTGAAACTGTTGATAGAATTGCGTTTTTCCTTGGAGTTAACTGACAAGGGATGCAATCAAAAATATAATCTGATCAAACAAGGAGGAATGGGAAATGAACATGACAAGTTTTTTGAAAAGCAGAAAATCAACCAGGGAATTCAAGAAGAAAAATTTAACCGAAAAGGATCTTCTAAAGGTTAAAGAGCTAATTGAAAAGATCAATGAAGAGATCAAGGAAATCAACATGGAGGTTAAGCTTTATGAATTTGGAAAGAGGATATATGACAGTCTAAAAGGTGTTGGTGGCTATGCCGGAGTCATGATAGAGAGTCCTCATTATATAGCTTTGGATTTGAAGGCTCATGGTCCTGAGGAGAAGCTTAACAGCGGCTACCATATGGAAAAAATGGTTACAAGATTAAATGATATGGGTATTGGAACATGCTGGGTAACAATAAACGATCTTGATATGGAAAGGATGAAGGCCATATTTGGAGAGGATACAGGGGAAAATGATTATTTGTTGGCCATAGGATATCCAAAGCCAAAGAATCCATTTATCCATGAACAATTCAGTGAAAGACTTGGAGTTGAGGAAATAGCCTTTCACGAAACCTTGTCAAAGCCTGCCGACATGAATTTCCTCGAGGAAAGAGGCTTGGGAGATATTATGTTTTATGTAAGGTTTGCACCTTCAAGCAAGAATCTTCAACCTTGGAGATTCATTATTCACGATAATCATGTGGAGCTTGCAATAGAAGAGATTAACAATGAATTTTGCTATACTGATGCTGGAATTGCAATGTACTACTTTGAGGAACTGGCAAGAACCCAGGGGATAAAAAACAAATGGGCAGTGAATATGGAACCTGTTGAAGTAAAGGGCAAAAAGTTCATGTTTATTGGAAAGTATGTACTTTAGAATTTAAAAAGTAGGGGGGAACCTCTACTTTTTTCTCAGGTTGTGTTAAAATAAGAGGGAGAAAAAATGATTAGAAGAATGAGAAATTATAGAGTGATGGCTGAAGATTTTTATTTGGAGGGTAACATATCCAAGGCTTTGTCAATGTATAGGAAAGCCCTTAAATTTTCAAGAACCAAGGAAGATACCAGCCTGCTCCTTTTCAACGTAGGTGTTATTCTAACAGAACTGGGAAAAATTGATGGGGCTGTCAAATGCTACAATAAAATCATTGACATTAACCCAGCATATGTTGATGCGTACTATCAACTTGGAGTAATAAGCGAGGACAGGGGAGATTATGAGGCTGCAATGGATTTTTACAGAAGTGCATTGAGGATTGAGTCGAAGGACACCTTAAGCATGTATAACCTTGCCAATCTCTATGACCTGAAGGGTGAAGAAGAAAGAGCCAGGGGTCTATACCAAAAAATTCTAAGGCTTGAACCTGATCATCCCTACACCTTAAACAATTTAGGTGCTATACTTGAATCAGAAGAGAGATATGAAGAAGCTTACAAGCTTATAAGTAGAAGTATTGATTCAAAGGACGACTTTTTTATGTCCCACTTTAACATGGGTGTCGTTTTAAAGGCCTTGGGAGAGTATGAGAGGGCACTTCGCCACTATGAAAGGTCTATTGAGTTGAATTCCCGGTATCACTATTCATACCTTAATATGTCAGCAATTTACATTGAGAGGGGAGAGTACAGGGAAGCCATCGAGATATTGACCAAGGGAATAGTTGCAAATCCAGGTGCCCACGACCTTTACTACAATAGGGCTTGCTCCCTTGCAATGCTTGAAAATAAGGAAGAGGCCATGGATGACATTGAAAGATGCCTGAAAATGCATCCTCCGCTTATGAAATGGGTTCTATGGGACAAGGATTTAGATTCACTGCGAGAAGACAAAAGACTTAAAAAAATAATAGAAAAGTACAACTTGACAAAAGGAAAGGAAGAAACAGATGATAATGGTCAAAACCAACGATGAAATCCTAAAGATGAAGAAAGCAGGAGAGATACTGGCAGGTCTACACAAGGAAATTAAGAATATAATCAAGCCTGGTATTACAACAATGGAAATAGACAGGTTTGTTGAGGAGTATCTAGAGGAGAGGGGAGCCTACCCGGAACAAAAGGGTTATCACGGCTATCCCTATGCTACCTGCGCTTCCATAAATGACGAGATATGTCATGGATTTCCAAGGAATGAGGCCCTTCAAAACGGAGATATTGTTTCCATAGATATGGTTGTGAGGTATGATGGGTGGTTAGCTGATTCAGCCTGGAGCTATGGAGTTGGAGAAATTTCGGAAGGTGCGAAGAAATTGATGGAGGTTACCAGGGAAGCACTTTATCTTGGAATTGATAAAGCCGTGCCGGGTAATCGACTTGGAGATATTGGACATGCAATACAAGAGCATGTTGAAAAAAATGGATTTTCTGTTGTGAGAGATTTTGTCGGTCACGGAATTGGGAAGGATATGCATGAGGATCCTCAGGTTCCCCACTATGGCAAACCTGGACGAGGTGCAAGACTTGTCGAGGGTATGGTAATAACAATAGAGCCAATGGTAAATAGCGGAGAATGGAACATGAAACTGGATGATAACAAATGGACTGCGAGAACTGTTGATGGTAGCCTATCAGCCCAGTATGAGCATACAATAGCAATCACTGCAGATGGTCCGGTGATACTGACCGACCAGGGAGAGGAAAGATAAGGTGAGATAAATGTCTAAGAACTACACTGTTCGTGAAGAGATAATGAATGGCATCACTCATGGTCTGGGAATACTTTTTGGGATAATAGCCCTGATAGTATTACTCATATCGCCAGGCGCCAAGGAAAGTATTGCAGCCGCCGTGTCATTTGGGATCTATGGTGTTTGCATAATAATAATGTACTCTGCATCAACCCTGTATCATAGCTTTAGGAAAGAGAAAGTCAAAAAGGTTTTGAGAGTTTTTGACCATTCCTCAATATTCCTTTTCATTGCAGGGACATATACCCCTGTGGTAATGCTTACCCTTCAAGGACCCACTAGAATTTGGATACTGGTTGGTACTTGGCTGGTGGCGATTTCTGGTATAATCTTCAAAATTGTTACCTACGGAAAATTTGACAGGTATAAGGTGCCGTCACTGATTCTGTACATCGGAATGGGATGGATGGCCATTATTCCAATAAAGGCCATTATTGAAGCTACTTCTTGGGGATTCTTCGGGTTTATTCTGGCTGGAGGATTGCTTTACACCATTGGTACAGTTTTTTATAGTATAAAGAGGATACCCTATAACCATGCCATATGGCACCTGTTTGTCCTAGCAGCCAGTATTTCGCATTTTATCGGAATTGGATTGTATTTAGCATAGCATTAAAATAGGCATATCTGGATACCTATCATTGGGATAGGTATCTTTTTTGTCGAGAAAATTCAGAAAAAACAGTATATTAATGAATATTAATATAATCACTAAAAATGGATGATAAGTAATATAGGCGCTTACAAGGCATTTAATCGTTTATCACTTTTATGCATAGAGTTGACAATGAAATATGTGGCTTATATAATGTAAAGACATAATATATTAAAAGGAGGAAAAAGATGTCTAAGAACAATTCTAAAAAATCCGTTAACAACGGAATTTTAAAGGCAATCGAAAATGCGGGTAACGCATTGCCACATCCAGCAATAATATTTGTCATCCTAAGTGCGGCAGTAGTGGTTATTTCATTTTTCGTAGCACAGGCAGGAGTTAATGTAACATTCTACGATGCAAGAGCAGGTGCTGAAACAACCGTATCAGCGGTAAACATGCTTTCAGCTGATGGTCTTCGCTATATTTTCAATAGTGCAACAAAGAACTTTACAGGATTTGCACCACTAGGTACAGTTTTGGTAGCAATGCTTGGTGTTGGTGTTGCAGAGTGGTCAGGACTTATCAATACCTCACTTAAGAAGATGCTAAGCAATGTACATCCAAGACTGCTTACTGCAGTAGTTGTATTTGCGGGAATCATGTCAAACATTGCATCTGATGCCGGATATGTAGTAGTAATACCTTTGGGAGCTATTGTATTCGCAGGGGCAGGAAGACATCCAATTGCAGGACTTGCTGCAGCATTTGCGGGAGTATCAGCAGGTTTCTCAGCAAATCTATTGATTGGTACACTTGATCCATTGCTACAAGGTATCACCAACGAGGCTTTAAGGAGTGCAGGAATGGATTATGAAATCCTTCCAACAGCCAACTATTATTTCATGATTGTATCAACATTCCTCTTGACCTTCCTAGGAACATTCGTTACTGAAAAAATTGTTGAGCCAAACCTTGGAGAGTATACCGGCTCATACAAGCCCAACAAGGAAGAGATAACAGAAATCGAGAGCAAGGGTCTTAGGAATGCAGGAATAGCACTTCTAATATTTGGTATAGTGATGCTTGCTTTAACTGTTCCAGCCAATGGACTGTTAAGATCAGCTGATGCTGATGGAAACTTAACAATAAATGAATTCATGAGTAATGGACTTATTTTTATGATACTTCTGGTATTTATGATTCCAGGAGCAGTATATGGTAAGACAACTGGTAAAATAAAGAACAGCAATGACCTTGTTGAGTCAATGACTCAAGCCATGAAGAGCATGGGAGCATATCTGGTTCTTGCATTCTTTGCAGCTCAGTTTGTTTCTTACTTTGGACGAACAAATCTTGGAACAATACTTTCGGTAAAGGGAGCAGACTTCCTTGAAAGCATAGGCTTTACAGGCCTTCCACTGATTATTGGATTTATCTTTATTTCGGCTTTTCTAAACCTGTTTATGGGATCTGCATCTGCTAAATGGGCAATAATGGCACCTGTTTTTGTTCCTATGATGATGAGACTGGGTCTTAGTCCAGAGCTTACTCAGGCAGCATACAGGATTGGTGATTCAACCACGAACATCATAACACCGCTAATGAGCTACTTTGCCATGATTGTAGTGTTTGCAAAGAGATATGATGAGGAAAGTGGCTTGGGAACACTAATTGCTACAATGGTTCCTTACTCGGTTGTTTTCCTGATTGGATGGTTACTGATGATGGTTATATGGTATTTCCTTGGATTGCCATTGGGACCTGGAGCGATGATTCACGTATAATAGATGACTTAAATGAGGCTTTTTATAAAGCCTCATTTTTCTAAATATAGAAATGGAGGTTTGAGGAAATGATAAATGAAAAAAGACTGCTTGAAAGATTTCTAAGATACGTTCAGATTGACAGTCCAACAAAGGAAGAGCTGGATTTTGCTGTGGCATTGAAATCCGAGCTTGAAGAACTGGGTATGAAGGTCCATATGGATGATGCAGGTGAAAAGGTAGGTAGCAACTCAGGGAACCTGATAGGTTATCTTAAGGGGACCACCCAGGGAGAGAGTATCCTTTTCAGTGCTCATATGGATACTGTTGCACCTGGAAGGGGAGTAAAACCTCAAATAAGGGATGGGGTAATATATTCTGACGGGACTACAATATTAGGAGGCGACGACAAGGCTGGAATTGCGGCTGTAGTGGAGGCAATTCAGTCCGTTCGTGAGAATAATATACCACATGGGGATATTGAAGTTGCATTTACAATATTTGAAGAAGGCGGTTTGTTTGGTTCAAAGAATATAGATTATTCAAAAATCAGATCAAAAAAGGGATTTGTATTGGATAGCGGTGGAGACCCAGGGACAATAATAGTTCAAGGACCTGCACAGAACAAAATTGATGTTAGGTTTATTGGTAAGGAAGCTCATGCGGGAGTAGCTCCTGAAACCGGAATCAGTGCCATACAAATGGCAGGTGAAGCTATTTCAAATATGAGACTGCTGAGAGTGGACGATGAGACCACTGCAAATATTGGCTCAATAAATGCTGAGGGACCTACTAATATTGTACCCAAGGTAGTTGAATTCTTTGCTGAGGCAAGAAGTCTCAGCGATGAAAAGCTGAGGGAACAATCCGATCATATGGCAAAATGCTGTCAGGAGGCTGCTGAAAAATTCGGTGGTTCAGTTGAGGTGAACATAGAGAATGCCTATGGTGCGTTTAAAATTTCTGAGGACCATCCCTTGGTAAATGTTGTCAGGAAAGCATGCGAAGAATTGAGTATTCCAGCAAATACTGCAAAATCAGGTGGTGGAAGTGATACAAACATCTTCAATGCCAATGGAATTGATGCAATCAATCTTGGAATTGGAGAGAGAAAGCCCCATACCCTTGAAGAACATCTGCATATAAAGGATCTTGAAAATTCAGCAAAACTGGCAATTGAGATTATAAAACAGTTTGCATAACATTGAAGGATAGCCGTTTTGGCTATCCTTCAATGTTGTAATACACATCTAGATGGTGTAGAATGATGAGGAGAAATAAAAGTCGAGGAGTACATAATGAGAAGAGAGATAAATCTTACGGAAGGCAACATCATAAAGACCCTTACCAGACTTGCATTGCCAATTATGGGGACATCGTTCATTCAGATGGCCTATAGCCTTACAGATGCAATGTGGCTTGGAAGACTCTCAACAAATGCTGTTGCTGCTGCTGGGACTGGTGGTTTCTTTCTTTGGCTGGGAGCAGCCCTAATAATGATAACTCAGATAGGTGTTGGGGTTAGTGTATCCCAAAGCTATGGAAGATCCGATATAAAATCCGCAAGGGAATACATAACAGTGGGCCTCTTGATGGATATAATAATAGGTTTGGTATATGGATTCTCCCTATATACTTTTAACAGTCAAATCATTTCATTCTTTAACCTTGGGGATCCAGAGGTAATCGGAATGGCACAAAGCTACCTTAGGATAATTGGAATGGGAATAATATTTCATTTTCTTAATCCTGTCTTGTCCACAACACTGAACAGCTCTGGAGACAGCATGACTCCCTTTAAGGTCAATACAATAGGATTGGTTGCCAATATGATATTGGATCCTTTGTTGATCTTTACCTTTGGGTTAGGTATAGAGGGAGCTGCCATAGCCACAATAGTATCTCAGATGGCGGTTACAGTCATATTCCTTGTTATTGGCAAAAGAATAAATGCTTTGTATTCAACCTTTAAGATATTCTCAATGCCAGACTTGGGGAAGGCAAAAAGGATTCTGAAACTTGGAATACCACCTTCAACGCAAATGGGACTTCATGCCATCATAAGCATTGTACTCACAAGAATAATTGCAGGCTATGGACCAGTGGCAGTTGCCGTCCAAACCATAGGATCCCAGATTGAGTCTATTTCATGGATGACATCAGAGGGCTTTGCAGCAGCAATTTCAGCTTTTGTCGGTCAGAACTACGGTGCGAATAAAATATCTCGGATTAAGGAGGGGTATTACAAGGGTATTAAGGTTCTTGGAACATTTGGTGTATTTGCTTCTCTGCTCCTGATTTTTGCTGCAAGACCTTTGTTCACCATATTTACACCAGAGGATCCAAGGGCCATAGCTGAAGGAATAATATACTTAAGAATTCTTGGTTTGTCACAGCTGTTCATGAGCATAGAAATAGGTACAGCTGGAGCCTTCAATGGACTTGGCAAGACCATTCCACCAACCATAACCGGTGTAACCCTGAATGCCTTGAGAATACCGGCGGCCATCCTTCTATCAACCTATACTGTTTTGGGACTTTCCGGCATTTGGTGGGCCATAAGCGGCAGCAGTATTTTAAAGGGAACAATCCTTTTTATCTGGTATCAAAAGGAACTGCATAAACTAAAAGAAGTCCGATTAATATCGGACTTCTAAAGGGCTTTTCTCTGAGCGATTACATCTGCTCCAGTTCCAAGAATATTTTCTATTATGACCTGCCCTCGTTTTATTGGAGCCTGGACACGAGTGTTTTGTATCACTTCAAGTATATCGCTGACCTGGCTCCCAGGAACTTTTTTGTTGGTTGAAACAGGCAGTCTGCTCATCTGACCTCCTGAAAGCAGGCATCTTCCAGTTACTATCCTTTGTTCTTCATCCAAATGCTTCTGGACGAACTGATAACCCCTACCACATCGGTTACCTGTTATTTGAAGATTTCCATCATCATCAGATATTTGAATTTCACATGCCATGGGACATATGGCACAGGTTATTTGTCCTCTCATCCTAAACACCTCCAGGAGATTATACCATATTGAGTTGAAGAAATACCAGATTTAGAGTAAAATTTAAGGTAAGGTCACATCCTATGGAGGTACAGTATGATAGGCTACCCGGAAGTACTTGCAAGATTGCTTATATCTGCCTTGTTGGGAGGTATAATCGGAATTGAAAGAGAAGCGAGCAACAGGCCAGCTGGATTCAGGACTCACATACTGGTCAGTGTCGGTTCCACCCTGATTATGCTTGTATCAATGTATGCAGTTCCTCAGCCTGCTGACAGAGCCAGAATAGCGGCCCAGGTGGTTAGTGGGATAGGTTTTCTTGGAGCAGGAACAATTTTAAGAACAGGAAATCACATAAGAGGTCTTACAACTGCTGCCAGTCTTTGGGTATGTGCAGGAATAGGACTTGCAGTTGGGTCTGGGTATTATTTTGGTGGTGTTGTCACAGCCATGATAGTGCTGATTTCGCTTGTTGTGTTATCCAAGGTCGAAAAAAACGTCCTCAGGGGAGCCAATAGGCTCGTCAAGGTCACTGCTGTTGACAGGTCTGGTTTGATTGGAGAGATTGGAGTGCTGTTTGGAAAGTATAATATCAGCATCAGAAATATTTCAATTGAGGATGTAACTGACAATGAGGACGAACCATCTGGAGTGATTGAGTTGAAGTTCTACATCAAGAAACCAATGGGTTTTGACAATAGGGTACTTGACAGCGAGCTGCTTCAGATAAAAGGGATCAAGTCCATTGACTTTGATGAAAGTAAGATAAGGGATGTATAACAATTTTAGGAGGGAATATAATGCTAGAGCAATTAAAGAAGCCTGAAAACAATGAAGAGATTGCTATAATAAAGACAAATCATGGTGACATTAAGTTAAGATTGTTTCCTCAGGTGGCACCAAAGGCTGTTGAAAACTTTACAACCCATGCCAGGGATGGATATTATGACGGGATAAGCTTCCACAGGATAATTAAGGACTTTATGATCCAAGGAGGAGACCCTGATGGGACTGGACGTGGAGGACAAAGCATCTGGGGAAGACCCTTTGAGGATGAATTCAGCATGGAATTCAGGAACATAAGAGGTGCTCTGTCAATGGCCAATGCAGGACCAAAGACAAATGGAAGCCAATTCTTTATTGTCCAGAAAAGTGATATGGAGAAGAGCATAATAGATCAGATGAAACAGCTTGGTGAAGCCAAGGGATTTCCCGAGGATGTAATTGAAGCCTACCAGGAGCAGGGAGGAACATACTGGCTTGATGGTAAGCACACAGTGTTTGGCCAGGTATTTGATGGAATGGATGTTGTGGATAAGATAGCAAAGCTACCTGTGGGGAGGAATGATATGCCCAAGGAACCCGTTATGATATTGACAATAGAAATCACAGAATACAAGGGAAAATAACCATGAAAGATAAAATTTCCAAGGAGATTGATAACTTTGTCATGGGTTTTCAAAGAAGGGAAGGTATAGTTTCACGCTGGAAAACTCCCATGGTGGGGTTTGCATCCTCAGAGGATCCAATGTTCAATCTGTTGAAGGATGTAGCGGTTCCAGAGCATTTGCATCCAAAGGACATACTAGCCAGTGGAAAAACTGTAATTGCCTACTTTCTTCCATACCAGGAATGGATTCCAAAAAGCAATATCAATAATAGGGAGAGCTCTGAGGAATGGGCAAGGGCATATGTTGAGACAAATATCCTAATTGGCGAGATAAATGACCATCTTATCCGTTGGTTGACAGGACTTGGATATGGTACAGCCAAATTGCCTCCTTCCCTTAATATGGATTATGAAAATTTGGTCAGTGTATGGTCCAACAGGCATGTGGCCTATGTTGCAGGTTTGGGAACCTTTGGCATGAACAACATGCTCATAACTGAAAATGGATGCTGTGGTAGACTTGGCAATGTTGTTACAAGCCTCGAGCTTGAGGCGGATGAAAGATTGGAAAAGGAGAATTGTCTTTATAAGCACGACGGAAGCTGCACAGCTTGTGTTGATAGCTGCGTAAATGGCGCGTTGCATTTGGGTGACTTTGACAGATTCAAATGCTACGAGATGCTGGTCCAAAATGGTGAAAAGTATAAATATCTGGGTGATGCATCGGTGTGTGGCAAGTGTTTGGTCAATTTGCCCTGTTCCTTGAAGAATCCCGTGGTATGAAAAGACTCCTAGGAGTCTTTTTTTGTGCGGATATGAAGCTTTTTGTATCATCCTTGCATTAAGAAATTACAGCATCTGAGTATCATAAAAGACTTCCTTAATGCATCTTCAGACGCTTCCTCTACTGTAATTTTATGAACAAAATTTATGATTGTTTTGCTTCAATCAGTTTAACTATCCTTAAATTCTTGATATAATGAATAGGTCAAGTATAAGGAGGGACATAAATGCATCAATACAAAGGGAAATTAATAATACACACCGGCTCTATGTTCTCAGGGAAAACATCCAGCCTTGAAAAGGAAGTAAAGAGATTTATGATTGCCGGATACAGAACGGTTGCCTTTAAACCATCAGTGGACAATAGGGTGCCGACATCAGAAATAGTTACTCATGACAAAACATCCCTAGAAGGGATACTGGTGGATGATATAGACCAGATAATCAAGCATTGTGAAAGGATGAATCCTGAGGTCGTTGCAATAGATGAGGTGCAATTTTTAGGTGGTGAGATGGAGGATATTATCCAGGGGATCAACTGGCTGCTGAGCAGGAACATAACTGTTATTGTGGCAGGACTGGACATAGACTTTTCAGGTAGACCCTTTGAAATACTCAAGGAGCTGATGCCCATAGCGGATTATCTGAACAAGCATCATGCTGTCTGTGTTAAGTGTGGAACAGATGCCTGGGTAAGCCATAGAAAGACCAAGGAAAGGGAAAGGGTTGTAATAGGTGCAACAAAGGAGTACGAGCCTTTGTGCAGAGCCTGTTTTCTGAAGGAGAAGAAGAAAGAAGAGGCGATAGTAAACAAGAACCAGGTAACCTTTATAGAGTAATTAAGACGGGATGACAATTGTCAACCCGTTATCCTTGTCTATTCAAAGAGTGTTATGTTTCCCGACGAGCTTGTAAGATCCATCTGATATGAACCATCGCCAAGCGTCATGAACAAGCGATCGTAATCGTTTTGTATTGAGGTGGCTGATCCCTCAAAGGTGATTCTACCTGAAGAGGTCGTCCCATTAACTCTTAGGGATAGGCCACTTAGAGGACCAACCTCAATGTCACCTGAGCTGGTGGTGATTTTGACTTCACCAAATGGTTCAGCAGGACCAAGTTTTACATCACCGGAACTGCTTGTGATAAATGTCTTTCCAGTAACCAGGGGAATACTGATTTCACCTGAAGAGGTTACAATCCTGGAGTCCTGAGCACGGAGCTCACGTATCTCGATACTCCCTGAGCTTGATTCAACCTTAAGGCTATCAAGCTTCAATGCTTCAGCCTTTAAACCTGCTGATGATGAAGTGAATTCCAGGTTTTCGTCGTAACTCTCAGGAAGATGAATCTCCAGCAAAAGATTTGATTGTGAAACGGTAAAACTCCCTGTTTCAGGTGTGATTGAGATTCTTATGTTGTCGCCGAGGTCCTGTACACTCAGGGAAACCTGGCGGTTGGATTTGTAGCTTCCCTTTAAATAAATCTTCAAGTCATTTTCATTTGTTTTGATTAATTCAGTATCCGCAAAGGTGCTGTAAATAGAGATTGACTCAATTTCATCAGTCAGATCTACACTCTTTGATTCATCTGCTTGATAGGATGTGAGATTGGAAAAAACATTGAAACGTTGAAAAAAATCAATATCCTTCAAACCTACAATTGTTTTTTCCCCATTCTCTATCACTTCAATTCCATTCCAGCTTATGGTAACAGACTTGCCATCTTCAAAAACCTGAATTCCATCTGAATCTATTTTAACTGAATCACCATCGCCGGTTATTTCCAGAGACCCTTTTCCTGAAATATCCTCCATTCTGAAGTTGTCAATATAAAGAAGTGAGTAGAGCCCTATACCAAAAGCAATAAGCATAATCCCTGCAAGCGCTATGGAGAGTTTTTTTAAATCCATCTCATTTCCTCCTAACCATTTATTATTCTTCTATTCCATTCTATATACATGGACATGATTCTGTAGAACAGCTTGCTGACAACGATGCCCAGAATAAAGACCAATGCTCCCAAAGCACTTAGCCCAATCCCAAAGGATATTGAAGTAAGTATTCCAGGAACAAAGCCTGAAACAAAACTAGCAAAAGGAGCTCCAAAGACCAACCCTATTCCACCGACCACAAATCCAATTCCCGCTCCAAAGATTCCAACTATCATCCCCATTATTGCTACCACAGGACCAAGTACAAATACTATATTAAGTCCTAACAGCAGCAGGAACACCAAGAATCTTCTGGTGCTGTCATTGGAGGTTCTCTCCTGTGAAGTGGCACTCTTATTGTTTCCATCAGTTTTTAAAGTGCTCAAGATACTGTCTGCTACCTCCCTTGGAGATCCAAGCTCCGAGGATATTTCATCGTCTGTCTTTCCTTTGTCCCTACCGATATTGAAGTGCTCTTCGTAATCAAGTAATATCTCTCGCAATTCTCCTTCTCTTAAGCTTGAAAGATATGATTTAAGCTTGCTCAAATACTCATTCCTGGTCATCATCCACACCCCTTAACAATAAATTGACACCGTTCACAAAATTCTCCCATTCCTCCTGGAGAGCCAGGAGAACATCCAGCCCCTTGTCAGTGAGTCTGTAATACTTTCTTGGGGGTCCCTCCTGGGACTCCTCCAGATAGGTCGTAACATAACCGTCACTTCTGAATCTTCTTAGGAGAGGATAGATTGTGCCTTCTGATATCTTAATAAACTGGGAGATGTTTTCAACCAATTCATACCCATAATAATCCTTTCTCTTCAGTAGAGTCAGAACACAAAGCTCAAGAACCCCTTTTTTGAATTGTATATTCATGGCCAGTCTCCTTTCACAGCTATAACATATCACACACTACCTTATAATGCAAGGTACTAAATAAAAAAAATAGGAGAAATTTTCTCCCATCATTCAAAGCTCAAGCCTTCCCTGTGTAATCCAACACTTAGGACGATGCCGATTGATATAAGGTTTATAAGTTGAAAGGTTCCTCCGTAGCTCATAAAGGGAAGAGGTATACCGGTAATAGGCATCAGACCAATGGTCATGCCTATGTTCTCCCATATATGGAATAGGAACATTGCAGCCAATCCAACTGACATGAATGATCCGAATTTATCAGGGCTGTTACGTGCAATCCTAATAATTCTATTGATCATTATGAAATATAAGAGAATAAGAAGGCTGCCTCCAATAAAACCAAGCTCCTCCGCAAGAACAGCGAAGATAAAATCTGTCTGTTTCTCTGGGATGTAGTTAAACTGGGTTTGGGTTCCTTCAAACAATCCTCTTCCAAAAATCTTGCCGCTACCAATGGCGATTCTACCCTGGATGGCTTGATAGCCTGTATTACTGGTATCCCGCTCAGGATCCATGAAGTTGAGGATCCTATCTTTCTGAAACGTATCAAGTCTCGACCAAAGGACTGGTAGGCTCATCAGTCCCATTGCAAGTGCTATTCCTATATATTTCCATTTGACACCGGCTACAAAAAGCATTGCGGCTATAAAGAAAATAAATACCATTGCCGTACCTGCATCAGGCTGAAGAAGTATCAACCCAACTGGGAAAAACGCGAAAATCAATATCTTAAGCAGGACAAAGGGAGAATTGATCTCATCCTTGTTGTTGTCCATATACTTGGCTAGAGAAATTATCAGTCCAACCTTCACAAATTCAGCGGGCTGGAATCCAAAAGATCCTATATAGAGCCATGATCGGGCACCCCACTGGTCTTCACCAACGCCCATGAACAGCACTGCCAACAGAAGTGCTATTGAAACTATATATATTGGGATGTATAGCTTGCCCAAAAATTGGAAATCAAAAAACACCAAAAACAGTATGGCCAGGAATCCTATCATGGTGGCAATTCCCTGAGTTCGAACAAATCTTATATTATCCAAGCTTAAGGTTGCCGAATATATAATTACCAGTCCATATATGCTCAAGAGAACAACCGTTATTAGCAACAGGAAATCAAATCTCTTGAAGGCTTTTTTTCTAAGATTAAACATTATCATCTACTCCTTTGCATCAAGCACTATTATATCATACAATGGTTTTTTCAAGTAGTGGGTTTATTGTTTATTATTTGATATAATTATCAGTGGAGGTATTGGCATGGATAGGGATAGAATAGTAGACATTTCGATACAACTTAATATTGATCTGATAGGATTCACACACACAGGTCCACTTGACAGAATCCGTAAGCAGCTTGAATGCAGATTAAAGGAAGAAAGGATCACAGAATTTGAGGAAAGGGATGTGGAGTTAAGAGTTGAGCCAAGGCTTACAATGGAGGAATGCAAATCCATTATAGTGATTGCACTTTCTTATAATAAAGAAAATGATTATAGGAAAGAAGCAAGTGTAAAGGGGAGCCTGTCCAAATCTTCATGGGGTAGAGATTATCATTTTGTTATTAAGGAGAAGATGGAAGCCCTAGTGAAGGAAATGAAAAAGGAGCATGATTTCAATCATATTTCCCATTGTGATACTGGTCCTCTTGTGGACAGGGAGGTCGCCAACAGGGCAGGTATCGGATATTATGGAAAAAACTGCAGCATTATAAATCCAGAATTTGGTTCATTTATTTTTATTGGATATATACTGACTGACCTTGAAATTGGAGCCCGAGAAGATAGATTGGAGAGCCTTTGCGGTGACTGCACATTATGCATGGATGCTTGTCCAACCGGTGCACTGGAAGGACCAGGTATCCTTAATCCAAAGAAGTGCATCTCCTACCTGACCCAGACCAAGGATTTAATACCTGAGGATTTATCTGCTAGAATGGGTATAAAAATATATGGATGTGACACATGTCAGGTTGTATGCCCAAAAAATGAAAAGGTTCGCTTGTCATCACATGGAGATTTCGATCCTGTGAAGACGGGAGGGATTGTAGACATTGAGGAACTGGTGCACATGTCAAAAAAGCAGTTCCAGGAAAAGTATGGGGATATGGCTGGAAGCTGGAGGGGAAAAACAGTACTACTGAGAAATTCCGTCTTAGCTCTCGAAAACATGGGTGCACATCTCCATGTGGATCTGATTAGGACCTTGCATAAAAAGAATATTGATTTATTGAAACCTTACACTTCAAGGATATTGAAAGATATGGTAAAATAGCTAATGTTGATTTTCAACTAAGAATTATTTAAACCTTTAAGGAGGGATTATAGTGTCAAATGTACATGAACTGGGATTTCTGAAGGAGAAAATTCAGGAGCTCAAGGATGAAGGAGTATACAGGAAGCTGCCGGTGATGGGTTCTGCAAGTGATGCAGAGGTTGAGCTTAATGGCAGAAAGGTGATAAACCTTTCATCAAACAATTATTTGGGATTTGCCAACAACCCCAGAATGAAGAAAGCCGCAATTGAAGCGGTTGAAAAATATGGAGTAGGTTCAGGTGCTGTGCGTACTATCATTGGGAACATGGATATTCATGAAAAGCTGGAGGAGACCCTTGCCAAATTTAAAAGGGAAGAAGCAGCATTTATCTATCAGTCCGGCTTTAACTGTAATGCAGGGACCATTCAGGCTATAACCGAAGCAGGGGATATTATAATTTCAGATGAGCTTAATCATGCTTCAATAATCGATGGTGCAAGACTTTCCAAGGCTTCAAAAACAATATACAAACACTCAGATATGGAAAGTCTGGAGGCTGTCCTAAAGGAAAACAAGGACAAATACAGAAATATGCTGATAATTACCGATGGTGTATTCAGCATGGATGGAGATATTGCAAAGCTTCCTGAAATAGTTGAACTGGCAGAAAAGTATGGTGCCATGACCTATGTGGATGATGCCCACGGATCAGGAGTCCTTGGAGAAAGTGGAAGGGGGACGGTTGACCACTTTGGGCTTCATGGGAGGATTGACTTCACAATAGGAACACTTTCCAAGGCTATTGGAGTAATTGGAGGATATGTGGCAGGGTCCAGGACAATGTATGAATGGTTAAGCCACAGGGCGAGACCTGTTCTTTTCTCAACGTCGCTTCCTCCTGCCGCGGTGGGTGCTATAACAGAGGCCATTAACATGCTTATGGAGTCTACGGAATATACGGACAGACTATGGGACAATGCAGCATATTTCAAGGAAAAGATGGGCTCACTTGGATTTGACACCGGTCACAGTGAAACCCCAATAACACCTGTTATCATAGGGGATGAGGCCAAGACAATGGAGTTTAGCAAAAGACTTCTTGAAAAAGGCGTGTTTGTATCAGGCATTGTTTTCCCAACAGTTCCAAAGGGAACAGGAAGACTTAGATGCATGGTAACGGCAGCCCATTCCAGGGTTCAGCTTGATAAGGCAGTTGAAGCCTTCAAGCAGGTTGGAGAAGAGATGGGAATATTATAGTTGTATTGATAAAGAGGGGGTACCCCCTCTTTTCTTTATACGCAAAATAGTATAATATGATATTAACAAATTGCAAGAGGTGGAGCTATGATAATAGGAGCATGCTCAATTGAACTTCACATATTTGAAGTACATTCACTTAAGGAAAAAAGGCACGTGATAAAGAGTATTCTAGGCAGACTCCAATCCAGATTCAACATCTCAGTTGCCGAGGTGGACAAGTTTGATGTTTGGCAGTCTTCGGTAATTGGAATTGCCTGTGTATCCAATGAGGCAACGCATGTCAGAAGCATGATCAGCAGCGTTATGAATTTCGTGGATGCTGACGGAAGAGTTGAAATAACAAATCACGAGATTGAAATACTATAGGAGACAGACATGAGAAAAAGACTGACAAAAAAAGAGAAACTGCAGGTTCTGGATATTTTGGAAGAGCTTTATCCAAATGCCAGAGCTGAGCTTAACTTCAGAAATCCCTTCGAGCTTTTGATTGCAACTATCCTTTCAGCACAGTGTACGGATGTTAGGGTAAACAAGGTTACAGAAAAAATGTTTGTGGAGTTGAAAGCTCCAATGGACTATATTGCTTTGGGGGAGGAAGCCCTGGAAGGGAAAATAAGAAGCTGCGGACTTTCAAAGTCAAAGAGCAAGAATATTATAGGGGCCTGTGAAAAAATAGTTTCATTATATGACGGAAAGGTTCCTGGGACAATAGAGGACCTTATGACGCTACCAGGAGTTGGCAGGAAAACTGCAAATGTGGTGGCCAGCAATGCCTTTGGAATACCAGCCATAGCAGTTGACACCCATGTCTTTAGAGTTTCCAATCGCATTGGCCTGGCTGCTTCAAAAAACGTAGAGGGCACAGAGGAAGACCTTATGAAGGCTATACCTAAAGATAGGTGGACTAGGGCACATCATCAGCTGATCTTCCATGGAAGAAGAGTATGCAAGGCTAGAAAGCCTATTTGCGAGGAGTGTCAAATAAGCGCTTGTTGTCTTTACTATATAAATGGGGTGGGAAAATGAAAAAGGGTGGTATCATTGCAATTGTAATAGTACTTCTTCTAACCTTAACTGGAATGGGAAGCTACTATTACCTTGACAGCCATGTAGCAGGGGATACTTTTTATGAGGGTATCATAATCGATGGACAGAAAATGGGCGGCTTGACCCTTGGGGAAGGGATCCTTCTCCTCACGGAGTCAAGGGAGGAAGAGCTTGAAAAGAAAATTGAGATAAATGTTGATGGTATGGATGGATACTCAACCAAAGTGTCACTAAGGGACCTCCAATTGGAATACAACATCCAGGAGATTGCAACCGAAGCATTTCAGATTGGTAGGTCTGGAAACATCCTGGAGAGATATACAGAGATCCGTAATCTTGAAAAAAATCCCGTAAGCTTCAACCTTGAGCACAGCTTCAAGGTGGATCATCTGGAAGATGTTCTTGAAGAAATTGCTGTCATAGTTGAAAAGGCGCCAATTGACGCCCAGTTCAGCTTTGAGGATGGAGAAATGGTAATTACTGAAGCTGCTGAAGGAATAATGCTGGATAGGGAGTCGTTTTTAAAGAACATTTCCAATATGGGAGATGATATTCTTAAAGCAGAACATTTGGCAATTCCACTGAAGATTATTCAACCAGAGGTGGGGGAGGATTACTACTCAAAGATCAATGGAATTATTGGAGAATTTTCAACGAGCTTTGCAGGAAGTTCAGCTGGAAGGATCCACAACATTCGTTTGTCAGCTGAATCCTTTGATGGAATGGTAGTTATGCCTGGACAGGTGGTCTCCTACAATAAAACCACCGGACCTAGACAGGCAAGCCTTGGTTACAGGGAGGCTCCTGTAATTGAAAACGGTGAATTGATACCAGGGATGGGAGGCGGAGTATGTCAGACATCCACAACACTATACAATGCATTGCTGCTGGCTGATATGACCATTTTGGAGAGAAGCCCCCACTCAATACCACCGGCATACGTTCCAAGAGGTACAGATGCAGCTGTTGCAACTGGCTATCTCGATCTTGTATTCAGAAATGATTTTGACTACCCGGTGTTGATTGATAGTAAGGTAGAAGGTACAAGGGTGTACTTCCAAGTTTATGGAGACAAGGAAAACAGAGATTACACCGTAAGGATTACAACCAACCAAATTTCAACTATACCCTATAAGGTTCACGAAAATCTGGACAATACATTGCAACCGGGTGCCAGGGAGCTTGTGCAGGAGGGAAGAAACGGCTACAAGGTGAACTCTTTTAAATCAATAGTTAGGAATGGAGAGATCGTAAGCACTGAGCAGATTTCATATGATTACTACAGGGAAAGGGACTTTATATACAAGGTAGGCCCAGACCCGGTAATAGAACAGCAAATTCCTGATATTGATGCTGATACCCCTGGGGAGGATCCTGGCAATGTAGAGGAGCCGAGTCAATTGCAAGAGCCCCAGCAGAACCGGGAGCAGGAAGACGGCTCTGATTCCCAGCAAAATGAAGAGTCGGATACATGGACGGAGAATGCAGGTTGATTTAGTTACCTGGTTCTGATATCATATATGAAGATAATCAATTAATATTTGTAACAGGTATCTCACATTTGAGATTTAATAGGGAAAGTGGTGCAAATCCACTACAGCCCCCGCTACTGTAAACGGGAACGAAATCAGCAATAAGCCACTGGGAAACCGGGAAGGCGCTGAATTGAGGATGAACCGTAAGTCAGGATATCTGCCTGTGACATTTGCTAGTGCTTTACCTCGGAGGGAGGGATGTATGTATTTTGCCAAAACAGCCCATCTCCTGATGGGCTTAACTTATGTAAAAAAAAGGAGAGATGAATCGTGAAAAAAGGGATAGTGCTATTACTTATTATGATGCTTACGGTGGGACTTTTGGCAGGCTGCAGCACAGAGACAGAAACTGTCCAGCCAGAGGAACAGTCTGGGGCTGTAGATGGAAATGCTGAGGAGACAATGGATGATTTTGGAAATACAATCATCTTTGATAATCCACCACAAAGGATTATTTCACTTGCGCCCAGCAACACTGAAATACTGTTCGCAATAGGAGCAGGAGACAAGGTTGTGGGAGTAACAAGCTATGATGACTATCCGGAAGATGTTCTGGATATTGAAAAAATAGGCGATTTCAATGGTATCAATCTTGAGAGAATAATTGAGCTTGAGCCTGACCTTGTCATTAATTATGGTGATGGAGTAACGGAAGAGAATGAAAGACTCCTTGAAGCAGGAATTCAGATTGCTGGATTTGAGCCTGAGAGTATAGAGGAGATTAGGGACACTATTCTAAGGATTGGAGAAATGACAGGACATAAGCAGGAGGCTCTGGAGCTTGTGGATGAAATGGCATCAAAGGAAGAAGAAATACTGGAAAGTATTGAAGGTCTTGAAAAGAAGACTGTTTTCTATGAAATCTGGCATGAGCCACTTATGGCAGCTGGACCTGGTTCCTTTATAGACCAGCTTATCAGCCTGGCAGGCGGAGAAAATGTTGCTAATGATGCTGAGGGAGAGTATCCCCAATATGACCTGGAGCAACTGATTGAAAGGAATCCGGAAGTTTATTTAACTGCAAACGACCTACCTGAGAAAACAGTTGATTCCATAAAGGAAAGACCAGGATACAGTGAAATAGATGCCATCAAGAATGGTAGGGTGTACCTAATAGACGGGAATGTTATTTCAAGGCCGGGACCGAGAATAATCCAGGCTCTTGAGTTGATTGTGGAAGCCATACATCCAGAATTGAAAAATTAAGGCTGTGATTAGAATGAAGGATAATATCCGGATCAGGTCATACGGATTCACCATGCTGGTGCTGGTAGTTCTATTGATATTGATGGTTGGAATAACTGCAACCATTGGATCTGCAAGCATAAGTACAATTGATGTGTACAGGGTTGTAGCATCAAAGATACCAGTTCTTGGAGAGCTGGTCGATTCCAATTCAATAACACCTTCCCAGCATTCAATCATATGGAGCGTTAGACTTCCAAGGCTATTGTTAGGTGTGATTGTGGGAGCCGGACTTTCCATATCTGGAGCTTCCTTTCAGGGTCTACTTAAGAATCCCATGGCAGATCCCTATATTTTGGGGATTTCCTCAGGTGCGGCACTTGGTGCTGCAATTGCAATTATTCTTAAGCTTGAAGCGGCTTTCCTGGGATTTTCAGGTATCTCAATCTTGGCTTTTGTTGGGGCTTTGATTGCAGTGACCCTGGTGTACAACATCGGAAGAATCAGAAGCCAGGTGCCTGTAACCACCCTGCTTCTGGCAGGCGTAGCTGTAGGCCAGTTCCTGACTGCAATAACATCTCTTCTGATGGTAATCTACAACAGGGATATGACAAAAATCATCTACTGGACATTGGGTAGCCTAGCAGGCAAGGGATGGAATCCAATAACTACTATGTCAGTTCCGATAATAGCTGCCATGGTTATTCTGCTGTTTTTTTCAAGGGACATCAACATAATGCTTACAGGTGAAGAATCTGCTAAAAGTCTTGGTGTAAATGTTGAAAGGATAAAGGTATATATTCTCCTTCTTGGGACCTTCATTACTTCAATGGCAGTATCAATTAGCGGAATAATAGGCTTTGTAGGTCTAATAATTCCACATATAGTTCGACTGATCGTCGGACCTGACCATAGAATACTTCTTCCAGCATCTGCAGTAGTGGGAAGCATATTTATGGTTTTCACGGATACAATAGCGAGAACTGTTATCTCCCCAATGGAAATACCAGTGGGAATCATAACAGCAATATTTGGAGGACCCTTCTTTATTTATCTTTTAAGAAGCAAGAAGAAGGCTCTCTAATTGATAAGGTAGTGATATGATGAACTCAGTCAGTGCAAAGAACATAGTGTTTGGATACACAGCAACTCCAGTTATAAGAGATGTCAGCTTTCAGGTGGACAAAGGGGAGTTCATAAGTATTTTAGGACCAAACGGATCTGGAAAATCCACTCTTTTAAAAACCATCAACGGTCTTTACATACCATCATCGGGAAGAATTGAATTGATGGGTGAAAATATCGAAAAGTACAAGCGGAGGGACATTGCCAGAAAAATTTCCTTGGTTCCACAGGATACAAGTCTTCAGTTTGATTTTACTGTGGAGGAAGTTGTTACCATGGGAAGGCATCCATTTAAAGGAAGGTTTGAAAAAGAGGATGAAAGGGATCGAAAGCTTATCTATGAAGCCATGGAAATGACCAACACCTTTGATATCAGGGAAAGGCTCATAACTGAAATCTCAGGAGGAGAAAGGCAAAGGGTCTTTATTGCAAAGGCACTGGCACAGAATACAGAGATAATTCTTCTGGATGAGCCAACATCACATCTGGATATAAACCATCAGATTGATATCCTCAATCTCCTGAGAAGGATGAACCAGGAGAAGGGAATAACCATCATATTGGTGATTCACGACATAAACCTTGCCACCAGGTATTCTGACAGGATTTTGCTTCTGAAAAAGGGAGGCATAATCGCTCAAGGAACTCCCGAGGATGTAATAACCACAGAAAACATTCTAAATGCCTATGGAATGAGGGCTGCGGTGGAAAGAAACAGATACACAGGACATATCTCAGTTATTCCACTGGAGGTAAACAAACGAATACGTAGCGAGTTGAATATAAGAGTTCATGTAATATCTGGGGGTGGCTCAGGCCAGGATCTGGTTAATGTGCTTTACCATAGGGGATACCAACTAAGTATGGGGGTACTTAATGCAGGAGACACAGATTGGCAGTATGCAAAGAGCCTAAAGGTTCAAATAGCCGAGGAAAAGCCGTTTTCAGGTATTTCCGACAGGGCGGAAAAGAAGAACCGGGAGATGCTTGCAGAAGCAGACCTTGTGATAATGACCAATGTACCCATAGGAAGTGGAAATCTAAGAAATCTGAAAATGGCCTCAGAGTTCCTGGAGAATGGTAAAAAGGTCTACTATCTAAGAGACAAAGAATATGATGAGTTCGATTACACAGGTGGTGAAGCGACTTTTATCTTAGAGCAAATGGTTAAGAATGGACTGTGTTCTGTGGACTCAATGGAGCAGCTGTTAAGGGAAATTTCATAAGAGTGACAAGGGGTCGGGGTATATTCACCTGGACCCTTTCTTCTTTTATTTTCTCAATCTGTATGGTATATTATTTGTGATAGGAGGAATCATATGGATATAAAGCTAATCGCAATAGATATGGATGGGACTCTGCTTGATAGCAGAAATGAGCTGACCCAAAGGACAAGAACAGCAATAGAAATGGCAAAGGATAAGGATGTTGAAGTGGTTCTTGCCACGGGAAGGGTTCTAAAATCAGCTATGTACTATTCAGAAATGCTAAAGCTGGACAGTTACATTGCGGCCTGCAACGGAGCAATTATAGTTGACAACAAAGGGAAGGATATTTTCAGAAAACCCATTGACAAGAAAAAGCTTGAAAAGATTATGGAAATCGGGCATAATATGTCAGTGTATTTTCATTTTTACAACGAAGATACTTTTTTCACCAAAACCTACGTAAAGGAAATAGTAGACTATTATTCCTCGTCAAAAGGGAAGTTCACAGGCCAATCCATAGATGTCGATATATATGAGAGCGTAGAGGATATATCCAGTAGAACGAACCTCGATGTGTTTAAGTTTCTTTTTATTGACAACAATCTGGATAAACTGCAACTGCTCAGGGAAAAGCTCCATTCTGTAGAGGGAATTTCTATATCAAAGAGCTGGACTAACAATCTTGAGGTAATGGAGGAAGGAATATCAAAAGGTAGAAGTCTGGAACATCTCTGCCAACTGATGGACATACCTCTGGAGAACACAATGGCCATAGGTGACAATGAAAATGATCTGTCAATGCTTTCCGTAGCAGGACTAAGTGTAGGAATGGGAAATGGTGCAAGAGCGGTTCTGGAAAGAGTTGACCACATCACAGAGGATAACGACCATGATGGGGTTGCCAAGGCAATTGAAAGGTTTGTTCTTTGATTATGATAAATGGAGGTAGAAAATGGCTTTAAATATCGTTCTTGTGGAGCCTGAGATTCCACACAATACAGGTAGCATTGCCAGGACCTGTGCATTGACGGGAACAGTGCTGCATCTTGTTAGACCACTGGGATTTTCAATAACTGATAGGCATCTTAAAAGGGCGGGACTCGATTATTGGCCACTGGTGCAGCTGAAATATTATGATAGCCTCCAGGAGGTTTTTGACAATAATCCTGATGGGGATTTTTATTTTGCAACCACCAAGGCAGAGAAGAATTATGCCCAATTCAGTTACAGGGACAATTCCTTTTTTGTGTTTGGAAAGGAAACAAAGGGCCTTCCCGAGAGTCTGGTCAGAGACAATATTGAGACGGCAATCAGGATACCTATGAAGAAAAACATAGCAAGATCTCTCAATCTTTCAAACTCAGCAAATATTATTATCTATGAAGCATTAAGGCAGCTGGACTTTCCAGAGCTTAAATGATATATTTTCAATGTTATGCAATTATTGAATTCTATTCTTAAAATCTAAGGGGACAAAGGGGGAAACAAAAATGGATACGGCTCTTCCGGTACTAGGTGGTTTGGGATTGTTTCTTTTTGGAATGAACACCATGGGTGACGGTCTTGAGAAGGCTGCAGGAAACAAGCTAAAAAAGATGATAGAACGACTGACCAGAAACCGCTTGATGGCAGTATTGGTAGGTATTGTTGTTACAATAGCTGTGCAAAGCAGTAGTGCCACCACAGTAATGGTAATAGGTTTTGTTAATGCTGGACTGATGACACTGCCTCAGGCTGTTGGAATAATAATGGGTGCAAACCTGGGAACCACAGTCACTGCTCAGCTTGTTGCATTTAAGCTGACAGAGGTCGCACCTTTGGCGGTTGCCATAGGGGTTGCCATCTGGATAGGTGCAAAAAACAAGAAGGCAAAAACCTACTCAGAAATACTTATAGGTTTTGGTATACTGTTTATTGGTATGGATATGATGGGTGATGGACTTAAACCCTTGGCCGACCTTCCAGCCTTTACAAATGTAATGGTTAGCCTTAACAATCCGTTTCTTGGAATGCTTGTGGGTCTTGGACTTACAACAATAGTGCAGAGTAGCTCCGCTTCAATAGGACTATTGCAGGCTCTTGCAGGGGAAGGTCTGATTTCAATGAACCTGGCATTCCCAATACTTTTTGGGGAAAACATCGGAACCACAACTACCGCCATGATATCAAGTATCGGTGCCAACAAGACTGCCAAAAGAGCAGCAGTCATTCACTTCTTGTTCAATCTTGCGGGAACTATAATGTTTATGACCATATTCAGGTATCCCATAGAGTGGCTGGTAACCTATATTTCACCAAATGATGTCCAAAGGCAGATTGCAAATGCCCATACATCCTTTAACCTGATTAACCTTGTAGTTCAATTCCCATTTGCACTTCTTTTGGTAAAGGCTGCAGAGAAGTTGGTACCTGGTGTGGATGAGGAGGAGATTACTGAATCCAAGTTCCTGGATAAACGTATAATTGAGACACCTTCCATTGCTCTTGGTCAGGCGACCAGAGAGGCACTGAGAATGGGGGATCTCGTCCTTGAGAATCTTGCAGCGGCAAGAACTGTGATGTTAGAGGACAAAATAGAATTGATAGATTCAATTTTAGAGCGGGAAAGGGTTATAAATAGAATACAAAGGGAAATTACCGATTACCTCGTGAGGCTTTCCAATGCATCCCTTTCAGACGAGCAGCACGCTGATGTCAATGCAATGCTCTACATCATTGGGGACATTGAAAGGGTTGGAGACCATATCGAGAACTTAAGTGAGCTGGCACAGTACAAGTCAGACAACAATCTCTACTTTACACCTCAGGCTGTGGAGGAAATGGATGAGATGTATAACTTGTGTACAGAGGTCTTCCAATCAGCTTTAACCTCATACAAGGACACTGACGAAGCCTTGGCAAGACAAGTTCTGATTCTTGAGGATGAGGTTGACAGGCTTGAAAGACAGAATAGAACCAACCACATAGACAGACTAAATAAGATGATGTGCAGTACAGGAGCTGGAATTGTGTTCCTGGATGGCATCAGCAACCTTGAAAGAATTTCCGATCACTCAAGGAATATCGCAATGTATGTGCTGGATAAATTTAAGGAATAATGTTTATAAATAAAATGTAAATTAGCTATTGATTAGTATAAGTAAATACAGTATAATGAGCTTGTCAGAGTTGTTAAAAACGTAACGAAATAATTAGGAAAATTCTGAACATTTCTGGATGATAGTAGCGGGAGAGACCACAATTGTGGCGCCGAAGGAGTAATTAACAGAGCTAGCCCCTCTGTTGCGAACCTCTCAGGCAACAGGACCGCTGCCGGACAGAACTCTGGAAAGCGTCGTTTACACCGAAGGAGCAATTCCGTTTCTGGAAAATGGAAGAATCTCTCAGGTCAATAAACAGAGTAAGTAGGCAAGGTCTATTTATTCTGTTTTTTTTTTAGCAGAATTATAGAAAGTTTTATACCTAACGATATTTTGAAAAAGGAGGGAAATGGATGATTTATGATGTAGTGATTATTGGAGCTGGTCCAGCTGGACTTTCTGCAGGTTTGTATGCAGCAAGAGCCAGAATGAGCACCCTGATAATCGAGAAGGAAGCAGCGGGAGGACAGATTGCCACTACAGATGAGGTTGCAAACTATCCTGGATCAGTGGAAGATGCCACCGGGCCATCCCTTGTAGCCAGGATGGTTGAACAGGCTGAAGGATTTGGAGCAAAAAGGGTTTCTGACACAATTGAAAGTGTTGATGTTACGGGTAAAATCAAGATCCTCAAGGGTGAAAAGGAAGAATACCAGGCCAAGACTGTAATTGTGGCAACTGGGGCTGTACCAAAGCATATAGGGTGCCCAGGTGAGAAGGAGCTTACAGGCAGAGGAGTTTCATATTGTGCAACCTGTGACGGGGCATTCTTTGAAGATCTGGAAGTATTTGTTGTAGGTGGAGGCGACTCTGCTGTTGAGGAGGCAATGTACCTTACAAAGTTTGCCAGAAAGGTTACAATTGTCCACAGAAGAGATCAGCTAAGGGCTGCAAAGTCAATTCAGGAAAAGGCATTCAAGAACGAAAAGATCGAATACCTGTGGGATTCTGTGATTACTGAGCTTAAGGGCGATGGACTACTTGAATCCATGGTTGTAAAGAACGTCAAAACAGGCGAGGAAAAAGAAGTCTTTGCTGATGAGGATGACGGAACCTTTGGTGTATTTGTATTCATTGGATATGATCCGGCAAATAAACTTTTTGAAGGTCTCGTCCAAATGGAGAATGGGTATATAGTTACTGATGATAATATGGCCACAAACATTCCTGGAGTCTTTGCAGCAGGAGACAATAGGGTAAAGTCATTGAGACAGGTGGTAACTGCCACAGCGGATGGTGCAATAGCAGCAACCCAGGCAGAGAAGTATATAGAAAATAACTTCGAAGAATAGGGGGAAATACTATGATCGAATTAAACAAAGAGAATTTTGAGCAAGAGGTACTAAATGCAGAGGGCACGGTTCTTGTTGATTTCTGGAGTCCTTCATGCGAGCCTTGCAAGGCACTAATGCCTCATGTTCACGAGCTTGAGGAAGGATTTGGAGACAAGATCAAATTCACTTCACTTGACATAACAAAAGCCAGAAGAGTTGCAATAGGACAAAAGGTACTAGGACTTCCAGTAATAGCAATCTATCAGAATGGCGAAAGAGTGGACGGAGTTGTGGGCGATGAAGCTACAACCAAATCTGTTAAGGAGCTTGTAGAAAAATACAGCTAGCCCCAAGAGTTAAAGGATTTACACTAAGATAGCAACCAATATTTTGAGGAGGTGAAGCAAATGCGTCTTGAGTTAGGAAAGATACTAATTAAAGATGTAGTATTCGGCGATTCAACCAAGCTTGAGAATGGAGTTCTTACAATAAACAAATCAGAGTTGATTGATCTTGTTATGGAGGATGAACACATTAAATCAGTTGATGTTGATATTGCCAAACCAGGTGAGAGTGTAAGAATCACACCTGTTAAGGACGTAGTTGAACCAAGGGTTAAGGTTGAAGGACCTGGAGGGGTATTCCCAGGAGTGCTTTCAAAGGTCGACGTTGTAGGTTCTGGGAAGACCAATGTGCTGAAGGGCTGTTCAGTTATGACAACCGGTAAGATTGTTGGATTCCAGGAAGGTATCGTTGATATGTGTGGACCTGGTGCTGATTATACTCCGTTTTCAAAGTTGATCAACATTGTAGTAAATTGTGAGCCTGTTGATGGTCTTAAGCAGCATGACCATGAAAAGGCAGTAAGATTTGCAGGCTTCAAGTCAGCGGCATATATAGCTGAAACTGCAAAATCATTGACCCCAGATGAAGTTGAAGTTTTTGAAACTGACACTTTTGTAGATGGAATGAAAAAATATCCTAATCTTCCTAAGGTTGGATACGTCCACATGCTTCAGACACAAGGACTACTTCATGACACCTATGTATATGGAGTGGATGCAAAGCAGATTGTACCGACAATTCTTTATCCTACAGAAATCATGGATGGGGCAATTGTAAGTGGAAACTGCGTATCTGCATGTGACAAAAACACAACCTATCATCATCTGAACAATCCAGTTGTCCATGACCTGATGGCAGCACACGGAAAAGAGATCAATTATGTTGGAAACATAATCACCAACGAAAATGTCTACCTTGCAGACAAGGAGAGATCATCAAACTGGACAGCGAAATTGGCTGAATACCTTAACCTTGATGGAGTGGTAATATCACAGGAAGGATTCGGCAACCCAGACACTGACCTTATCATGAACTGTAAGAAGATAGAAGCAAAGGACATCAAGACGGTAATAATCACTGATGAGTACGCTGGAAGAGATGGTGCCAGCCAGTCACTTGCTGATGCTGACAAGTCAGCAGATGCAGTGGTTACAGGCGGAAATGCAAATGAAGTAATAACCCTTCCAAAAATGGACAAGGTCATTGGTACACTAGCATACACTGATATAATTGCAGGCGGATTCGATGGAAGTTTGGCGGACGATGGAACAATCACAGTTGAGATTCAGGCCATCACAGGTGCTACAAACGAAATGGGATTCAACAAGATGTCAGCAAAAGGATTTTAGGAATATAAATCAGGTATAAAAATAGAATAAAAAAATAAAGGAAAGGATGTGGCAAGATGTCAATATTTAACGAGAACTCAAAAGTAATCGTAATTGGCGATAGAGACGGTATTCCAGGGCCAGCCATGGAAGAATGCATAAAGACCACACCTGCAGAGGTAGTATTTTCAGCGACAGAATGTTTCGTCTGAACGGCTGCAGGAGCAATGGATCTTGAGAATCAAAAGAGGGTAAAAGACCTGACTGAGAAATACGGAGCGGAGAACGTTGTAGTATTGATCGGTGGAGCAGAAGCTGAATCAGCAGGATTGGCTGCAGAGACAGTAACAGCAGGAGACCCTACATTCGCAGGACCATTGGCGGGAGTTCCGTTGGGACTTAAAGTATACCACGCAGTAGAGCCAGAATTTAAGGAATCAGTAGACGCAGATGTATATGATGACCAAATCGGCATGATGGAAATGGTGCTTGATGTGGATGCTATAGTAGAAGAAGTTGCATCAATGAGAAAAGAGCACGGCAAATACTAAAAACAAGAACAATAGAATAAAAAACAAAGGAAAGGATGTGGCAAGATGTCAATATTTAACGAGAACTCAAAAGTAATCGTAATTGGCGATAGAGACGGTATTCCAGGGCCAGCCATGGAAGAATGCATAAAGACCACACCTGCAGAGGTAGTATTTTCAGCGACAGAATGTTTCGTCTGAACGGCTGCAGGAGCAATGGATCTTGAGAATCAAAAGAGGGTAAAAGACCTGACTGAGAAATACGGAGCGGAGAACGTTGTAGTATTGATCGGTGGAGCAGAAGCTGAATCAGCAGGATTGGCTGCAGAGACAGTAACAGCAGGAGACCCTACATTCGCAGGACCATTGGCGGGAGTTCCGTTGGGACTTAAAGTATACCACGCAGTAGAGCCAGAATTTAAGGAATCAGTAGACGCAGATGTATATGATGACCAAATCGGCATGATGGAAATGGTGCTTGATGTGGATGCTATAGTAGAAGAAGTTGCATCAATGAGAAAAGAGCATGGCAAATACTAAACTCCTTAAGAATAGAGGAGAGGAGGGAATATTATGGCGAAAATAAGAATTGTACACTATATAAACCAATTCTTCGCTGGTATTGGTGGTGAAGAAAAGGCTGACATCAAGCCAGAGGTAAGAGAAGGCGCTGTAGGACCTGGAATGGCAATACAGGCTGGATTTGGTGGAGAGGCTGAGATCGTAGCCACAGTAATCTGTGGAGACAGCTATTTTGGTGAAAATATCGATGCCGCCAAGGAAGAGGTTCTTGAAATGGTAAAGGGATATAGCCCTGACCTGTTTATTGCAGGACCCGCATTTAACGCAGGAAGATATGGTGTTGCATGTGGAACAATCACCGAAGCAGTGCAAAGCGAACTGAATATTCCTGCTCTTACAGGTATGTATATTGAGAATCCTGGAGCAGATATGTACAAGAAAGCTGTATATGTTGTTGAGACCAAGAACAGTGCAGCTGGTATGAAGGATGCAGTTGCAAAAATGGTTCCTCTTGCCAAGAAACTTCTAAATGGTGAGGAAATTGGATCACCTTCAGAGGAAGGCTACATTGAAAGAGGAATAAGAAAGAACTACTTCACTGAAAAGAGAGGCTCTGAAAGAGCTGTTGACATGCTTCTTAAGAAGTTGAAGGGCGAGGCGTTCACCACTGAATATCCAATGCCTGATTTTGACAGAGTTGATCCTAATCCTGCAATAAAGGATATTACAAAGGCTAAGATTGCCCTTGTAACATCTGGTGGAATTGTACCAAAGGGAAATCCAGATCACATAGAGTCATCTTCAGCTTCAAAATATGGAAAGTATGACATTGACGGAGTTATGGACCTGACAGCTGAGACCCATGAGACAGCCCATGGTGGATTTGACCCTGTTTACTGTAATGAAGACTCAGACAGAGTACTACCTGTGGATGTTCTTAGAGACCTTGAAAAAGAAGGTAAAATTGGAGAGCTTCACAGATATTTCTACTCAACGACTGGAAATGGTACTGCAGTTGGAAGCTCAAAGAAATTTGCAGAAGAGTTCAGCAAGGAATTGATTGCTGACGGAGTTGATGCGGTTATCCTTACCTCAACCTGAGGCACCTGTACACGTTGCGGTGCAACGATGGTTAAGGAAATTGAGCGAGCAGGTATTCCTGTAGTTCACATATGTACTGTAGTTCCAATATCCCTTACAGTAGGAGCAAACAGAATAGTTCCTGCAATTGCAATTCCTCATCCACTGGGAAATCCTTCATTGGACAAGGAAGAGGAAAAAGCATTAAGAAGAAAAATTGTTGAAAAATCTCTAGTGGCTCTTGAAACAGAGGTTACTGAGCAGACGGTATTTGATAAATAATAATTGATTGCAAATGGGTGATAGTTGATGCTACACCCATTTGTAAAACCTATTTTCAATGGAGGTGACTCGTTTGAGTTATTCAGTAGTAAAAGGAACAAGTTATGTACTTGTGCATGCACCAGATATGGTACTTCACAATGGAACCACACAGACAACTGAGAAGCATCTGAATCCAAATTCAGAGTATCTTAAAAATTTACCAAAGAGCCTAAGGAGTTTTGATGAGGCCGTAAACTATCTTCCTAACCAGGTCTATATTGGAAACAATAAACCTGCAGACCTGAGAAAAGATCCACAGCCTTGGGTTGGAAAAAATGTAGAAGGAGCATCAAAGAATGGCAAGCTTGGCGAGATAATGCCACAGGATGAGTTCATTGGACTTATCAAGATTGTTGATGCATTTGAACTTGTTAAGCTAAACAAGGAGTTTACTGCAGACGTAAAGAAAAAGCTTAATGACCATCCTCTTGTCAAGGATGAATTGGTGGCCAAGCTTAAGGAAGGCGAGGATATGGCCGACATCCAGAAGCTTGTTGACGAGCAGGGAGCAGAGCCCCTGTATATGAACAATGAAGTGATTGGATGCATCAAGAGAGCACATGATGTTGATATAAACCTCAATGCCCACGTAATATTTGAAAACCTTGTATCAAAGGCATCAGGAGTCCTTGCTGCACTACATCTTCTTGACAAGACAGATATCAATGCAGAGGAAATTGAGTATGTACTGGAGTGTTCAGAGGAAGCCTGCGGAGATATGAACCAGAGAGGCGGAGGCAACTTTGCCAAGGCGATTGCTGAAGTTGCTGGGCTTACAAAGGCATCAGGATCTGATGTAAGAGGCTTCTGCGCAGCACCAACCCATGCAATGATTTCAGCTGCATCAATGGTCAAGGCTGGAACCTTCAAGAATGTCCTTATTGTATCAGGCGGGTCAACTGCAAAGCTTGGAATGAACGGTAAGGACCACGTTAAGAAGGAACTGCCAATACTTGAGGATGTAATTGGAGGATTTGCAGTGCTTGTAAGTGAAAACGACGGAACCAGCCCTGTTCTTAGAACAGATCTTGTTGGAAGACATACCGTGGGTACAGGTTCATCACCACAGGCAGTAATAACTTCACTTGTAACGGAGCCACTTGACAGAGGTGGACTGAAAATCACTGATATTGACAAGTACTCAGTTGAAATGCAGAACCCAGATGTTACAAAGCCGGCAGGAGCTGGAGATGTACCAAATGCAAACTATAAAATGATTGCAGCCCTTGGTGTAAAAAGAGGGGAAATTGAGAGAACGGCACTTAATGATTTCATTGTAGAGCATGGAATGGAAGGATGGGCACCAACTCAGGGTCATATCCCTTCAGGAGTTCCCTATGTAGGCTTTGCAAAGGAGGATATTGAGGCAGGAAATATAAACAAGGCCATGATAATTGGCAAGGGAAGTCTTTTCCTGGGTAGAATGACGAACCAGTTCGATGGAGTTTCAATAGTTATGGAGAAAAATCCTGGAGTAGTGGAGGAAAGCAAAGGCGTATCTGAGCAAGAGGTCAGAGGTCTTGTAGCTGAGGCTATGAGAGATTTTGCTTCACATCTCCTTCAAGGTTAGAGGTGATATGATGTCTGAAAACAATGTAAAAGCCATGATTGGCAAGGTATTCAACGACATTGCCGACGCCATGGAAACCGGCCAGTTTGGACAAAGAGTTAGAGTGGGAATCACTACTCTTGGAAGTGAACTGGGCGTAGATAACATGGTAAAGGGTGCAGAGCTTGCCCAAAAGAGGGACAGTTCAGTAGAGGTGGTTCTTATTGGACCAAAGGTTGAATCTGACCTTACCCAGGTAGTCGTAGATACAGAAGAGGAAGGCTACAAGAAGATGGAGGAAATGCTTGACAAGGGCGAGCTTGGTGGATGTGTAACTCTTCACTACAGCTTCCCAATAGGCGTTTCCACAGTAGGTAGGGTAGTAACTCCTGGCAGAGGAAAGGAAATGTTTGTTGCAACTACGACTGGTACTTCATCTTCACACAGAGTTGAAGCGATGGTGAAGAACGGAGTGTATGGTATTATTTCTGCCAAGGCAATGGGAGTTAAGAATCCAACACTTGGAATCCTTAATGTGGATGGGGCACGACAGGTTGAAAGAGCATTCAAGGAGCTTATTGCAAATGGCTATGACCTAAACTTCACTGAATCAGCAAGGGCTGACGGAGGAGCTGTAATGAGAGGGAATGACCTTCTTGCAGGAACACCAGATGTAATGGTTACCGATACTCTTACAGGAAATATTCTCATGAAGATATTTTCATCTTTCACTACAGGTGGAAGCTACGAATCACAGGGCTTTGGCTATGGTCCTGGAATCGGAGAAGGATATGGAAGGCTGGTATTGATCCTATCAAGAGCTTCAGGATCTCCTGTAGTGGCTAATGCTATCAGTTATGCCGCTGATCTCGTAAAGGGAGATGTACACGGTGTTGCTAAGCAGGAATTTGAGGCAGTAAACAAGGCTGGATTCAAGGAAGTCCTTGCATCACTGACTAAGGAAACTAAAAAGGAAACCAGCGATGAGAAGGTAGTGGCACCTGAAAAGGAACCAGTTACTGGCACAATCGATGGAATCGATATAATGGAGCTTGACGATGCAGTTGAAGTTCTTTGGAAGAACAAGATATATGCTGAGTCAGGAATGGGCTGTACCGGACCGATTGTTATGGTCAATGAGACCAAGTTAAATGAGGCTTTGGTGGTATTGGCCCAGGCTGGCTATGAAGTTGGAGAGGCAGACCCCTGTTAGTAAAAAAACCCCCGGAAATTAATTTCCGGGGGTTTTAAATAACACAAAAAGAACCGGAACCTCTGTGTTTTTTGTAGTGGATACAAAAGTAGGCTGTGAATTGTTAAAGGTAGATAATTCTGATATAATCATAATTAGATAAAAGGAGGTGGGACATTTGAGGTTGAATTATGACCTGACACTTGAACAAAGCCAGAAGCTCATTATGACACCTGAACTGCGACAGGCCATACAACTGCTGCAATATACAAGTCTTGAACTGAATAGCTATTTAAAAAGGGAAATGGAGGAAAATCCTCTTCTTGAACTTGAAGGACCTTCTGATGATGCTCAAAGCATGGAAACAGTCAAGGAAGAAAAGGATATAGACTGGAAGGAATTTCTTGAAAGCTATGATGATATAAGCTACAAGTCAGAGGTCGATAGAAACCGTAAGGAGTATTCCTTTGAAAACTTCGTGTCCTATACACCTTCATTAAAGGATTATCTTATAGAACAGCTTAATATGATAAGTCTAGATGCTGCGGAATATCGGATTGCAGACTATCTTATCCAGAACATCAATACCAATGGCTACTTGGATTCAACCACTTCCGAAATCTCCTCACAGTTACGTGCTTCTGAAGAGGAAGTGGAGGCTGTCTTAACCGTAATACAATCCTTTGAACCTTATGGTGTTGGTGCCAGAAGTCTAAAGGAATGCCTGCTCATACAGGTGAAGGATGAAAAGGATTTCCTTCTAAAGAGAGTTATAAGCGACCATCTCGAGGATATAGCCTCAAATAAGATAGCTTTGATTGCCAAGGAGTTGGATATAACAATTCAGAAGGCACAGGAGTATGTTGATTTCATAAAGTGTCTGGAACCAAAGCCAGGAAGAACCTTTAGGGGTGATGGGGATGATACCAGATACATTACCCCGGATGCATCCATAGAGGAAATAGATGGAGAGTTTGTTATATTCATAAATGATGTGACCGGTCCCAGATTGAATATTAACCAGTACTATAAAAGTCTTTTAAAGGATGGGGGAGATGTGGAGACAACGGAGTTCCTCCAAGAGAAGCTCAACTCTGCAATGTGGTTGATCAAAAGCATTGAACAAAGAAGACAGACACTTTACAAGGTTGTGGAATCCATATTGAAATATCAGAAGGAGTTTCTTGTTCACGGTGAAAAAAGACTGGTGCCTTTGACATTGAAGGATGTTGCTGAAGATATTGAAATGCATGAATCTACTATCTCAAGAGCAACAAGCGGCAAATATGTTCAGACTCCAAGGGGTGTATTTGAGCTTAAATACTTTTTTACAACTGGATTGTCAGGAAAATCTGGAGAAGTTTCAGCAACCAGTGTGAAATCAATAATAAAGGGTATAATAGATGGTGAGGACCAAAAGAAACCACTTAGTGACCAGGTTATTTCAAATTTGCTTAAGGAAAGAGGCATGGAGGTTTCCAGGAGAACTGTGGCAAAGTACAGGGATGAGCTAAAGATTCCATCATCATCCCGAAGAAGAAGGTTTTAAATATCAGAGATGGCTTGAAAAATGGCTGTCTCTGGTATATAATGACATTAAGGATATTTTTTTACCCTGTGTGGGACAAATAAGAACAATAGGGACAAAATATGTCCAACGGAGGTGGTACTATAGATCTTCTAAAACTTATTGGAAGACTCTCACCTGAGTGCTTTCAGTCAATCGAAAGGAGATACTCAATTTTAAGGGCGGTTGAATTCAGACAGCCAGTTGGAAGAAGAGCACTTTCTGTGGAATTAGGATTGAAGGAAAGGACAGTCAGGTCAGAGGTTGACAAACTCAAGGAGCTTAAGTTGTTAAACGCCGACAATATGGGTATGTATGTTACAGATGACGGCAAAGAGCTTCTTGAACAGCTAAGTGATATTTACCAGAGCATAAGGGGTATACCTGATTTGAAGAAGAGGCTTCAGGAAGTTTTGGGAATTGATAGCATAATAATAGTCCCTGGAGACTCCCAGTCCAATGACCTCGTACTTCAGGAAATGGGTAGAAGCGCCTCAAGGTATCTGGTGGAAATCATGAACGAGTGCGATATTGTTGGTGTGACAGGTGGCAGCACAATGGCCGCGGTATCTGATCAGGTATCATCTGAAAAAAAATTCCCCAAGGTTACGGTAGTACCGGCAAGGGGAGGGCTTGGCAAGGAACTGATGGCCCAGTCAAATTCAGTTGCAGCAAAGATCGGAAAAAATCTCGGGGCGATGTACAGACTGCTATACATTCCCGATAGCTTGGAAAAGGAAGCTCTTCAGGTAATTCAATCAAATGATGAAATACGTCAGTCGCTTCAGCTTATTGAAAAAATGAGGATCCTGATTTTCGGCATAGGAAGAGCTGACATACTGGCAAAAAGAAGAAATTTGTCAGCAGACAGGATCAATCACCTTATGGAAAATGGAGCTGTTGCGGAGGCATTTGGGCACTACTTTGACATTATGGGCAACGACATTTGGGAATACAAGACTGTGGGATTGTCTCTAGAGACTTACAAAGAGATTCCGCAGGTTATTGGAGTGGCTGGTGGAGCCGACAAGGCTGAGGCTATTATTGCTATAGCATCGATCAGGAAGGACATAACCCTGATTATTGACGAGGAAGTAGGAAATAAAATAATTAAAATATTAAATTAAATAAGGAGGAATTTTAATGGCACTTAAAGTAGGTTTAAGCGGATTTGGAAGAATAGGTAGAGATGTATTCAGGATATGGGCAGAGAACAATGTTGAGGAGTTTGACATTGTCGCCATCAACGCATCAGGTAAAATAGAGGATCTGGCGCATCTTCTCAAGTATGACAGCATTTATGGAAAATTCAACGGGACAATTGAGACCTATGAAGAGGGATTTGTTGTAAACGGCAAGAAGATTCCGGTAATTGCTTTCAGAGACCCATCTGAACTTCCCTGGAAGGAAATGGGAGTAGATATTGCAATAGATTCTACAGGAGCATTCAGAGATAGAGAGGGACTTCAAAAGCATCTAGATGCAGGAGCAAAAAAAGTTATCGTAACAGCACCTGCCAAGGGAGAGGACATAACAATAGTTCTTGGAGTAAATGAAGATAAATATGATCCAGAGAATCACAATATAATTTCCAATGCATCATGTACGACAAACTGTCTTGCACCTGTCGCAAAGGTCATTCTGGATAAGCTTGGAATCAAAAAAGGTCTCATGACTACAGTTCACGCCTACACAAATGACCAAATGATCCATGATAAGAGACACAAGGATATGAGAAGAGCTAGAGCTGCAGCAGAGAATATCATACCCACAACTACTGGAGCAGCCAAGGCAGTTGCACTTGTATTACCTGAGTTGAAGGGTAAGATGAATGGATTTTCAGTTAGGGTACCAGTTCCAACGGTATCTCTGGTTGACACAGTATTTGAGGTGAACGAGCCCACAACAGTGGAAGAGGTTAACAGACTGTTGAAGGAAGCTAGTGAAGGCGAAATGAAGGGTATAATGGGCTTTTCAGAAGAGCCTTTGGTATCAAGAGACTTTTTAGGTGACGAAAGATCATCAATAGTTGACGCCGACTCCACAATGGTAATAGACAATATGGTTAAGGTAGTGTCATGGTATGACAATGAGTGGGGTTACTCCAGCAGAGTTGTAGACCTGGCAAGACTTGTAGCTAAAAAATGGTAGTAACTATGTCGGGTCTTTTGACCCGACATATCAATTAAAAAAACAATAAGAAAAGAAGGTGGATTGCTTGCTGAATAAAAAGACCTTGAAGGATATGGATGTAAAGGGAAAAAAGGTTCTCGTAAGGGTTGATTACAATGTTCCAATGAATTCTGAAGGTGTAATAACAGATGACATAAGGATCCGTAGCTCACTTCCAACGGTTGAGTACCTGCTTGAAAATGGTGCAGCTGTCATACTGATGTCGCATCTTGGAAGGCCTAAGGGAGAGCCAAAGGAAGAGTTTTCAATGCTTCCGGTGGCAAACAAACTGTCACAGCTACTGAAGAAGGAAGTTGTGTTTGCAGATGATGACAGGGTGGTTTCAGACAAGGTAAGAGAAATGGCAAAAGGGTTAAATCCTGGAGATGTCATGCTTCTACAGAATACCAGATTCAGGAAAGAGGAGGAGAAAAACGAGGATAGCTTTGCCAAGGAGCTTGCTTCTCTTGCAGATCTATATGTAAACGATGCTTTTGGGACATCTCACAGAGCCCATGCATCAAATGTAGGTGTTTCAAAATACCTACCATCGGCATTGGGTTATCTTGTGGAAAAGGAAGTTTCAATTATGGGCAAGGCCTTGGAAGATCCTGAGAGACCATTCGTTGCAATACTGGGTGGAGCCAAGGTTTCAGACAAGATTGGCGTAATCGAAAACCTCCTATCCAAAGTTAACGCAATTATCATAGGTGGAGGTATGGCTTTCACATTTCTGAGGGCAAAGGGCTATGAAGTGGGAACTTCCCTTCTAGAGGAGGATAAGGTTCAACTGGCAAAGGAACTTATGGAAAAGGCAAAGGCAAACGGAGTCGCGATGGTACTCCCTGTGGATGTTGTTGTTGCAGGGGAGTTCAAGAATGACACCAGCTTTAGAACGGTTCTTGCAGATGGAATCCCATCAGACATGATGGGTCTTGACATAGGAAGTGAGTCAATTGAACTGTTTGAAAGTGTAATAAAGGAAGCCAAGACAGTTGTGTGGAACGGTCCAATGGGAGTCTTTGAGATGGATAATTTCAATAAGGGAACCTACGCTGTCGCAAAGGCCTTGGTCCAATCAGGTGCTGTAACAATAGTTGGAGGCGGCGACTCAGCTTCAGCAGTTGAAAAGGCAGGTTTGGCAGACAAGATTACACATGTTTCAACAGGTGGGGGAGCATCTCTGGAATTACTTGAAGGCAAGGTATTGCCGGGTATAGATGCAATTAGCGAATAAGGAGGCAGTCTTTTGAGAAAGCCAATAATAGCTGGAAACTGGAAAATGAACAAGACAATATCCGAGGCGGCACAGCTTATCGGAGATATAAAAAGAGAAACCTTGAACCAATCCGTGGAAGCGGTACTTTGTGTGCCTTACCTTTCAATTGGAAAAGCAAAGGAAATGACTGAGGGGTCTGGAATTAAGATTGGTGCACAGAATATGCATTGGGAGGAGAATGGAGCCTTTACAGGGGAAATTTCGCCAATCATGCTAAATGAACTAAAGGTGGATTATGTGATAGTCGGACATTCTGAAAGAAGACAGTATTTCAATGAAACAGATGAAACTGTTAACAAAAAGGTTCATTCAGCAATAGCACATGGAATTGCCCCAATTGTCTGTGTTGGTGAGACACTTGAGCAACGCAGGGACAATCGACACAAGGAAATTGTCAGGGATCAGGTAAAGGGAGCATTCCTGGATATTGATAAGAACGATGCCAAAAAGACGGTAATCGCATATGAGCCTATATGGGCAATAGGTACCGGGGAAACGGCTTCAAGCGAGCAGGCTGAGGAGATGTGTGCTCTTGTAAGGAACACAATAGAAGAAATCTATGATGCTGAAACGGCAGAATCAATCAGAATACAATATGGTGGAAGTGTTAAGCCTGGAAATGTATCAGAGCTTATGTCCATGAACAATATAGACGGGGCACTGGTAGGCGGAGCAAGCTTAAAGTCCTCGGATTTCGTAAAGCTAATTAACTATTGATCGGAGGAAACAAATGTCAAAAACACCAGTAATGTTAATGGTACTGGATGGGTTCGGCCTGGGAGAGGAATATCCTGGCAATGCGGTTGCACTAGCCAATAAACCAAACTTTGACCGTATAATATCCAAGTATCCAAATACAACCTTAAAGGCAAGCGGCTTGGATGTGGGTTTGCCTGAAGGACAGATGGGTAACTCAGAGGTAGGTCATCTAAATATAGGTGCCGGTAGAATTGTATATCAGGAATTAACAAGAATCACAAAGGAAATAAAGGAGGGTGGCTTTTTTAGAAAACAGGAATTCCTTGATGCCATTGAAAATGCGAAGGCAAAAAAATCATCCATTCATCTTATGGGATTGCTTTCGGATGGTGGAGTTCACAGCCACAACACTCACCTTTATGCTCTTCTAGAGCTTATGAAGCAGCATAGTATGGATAATGTGTTCATCCATGTCATACTTGATGGAAGGGATGTACCTCCAACTGTTGGAAGCCAACACGTAAAGGAGCTGCAGGAAAAAATAGATGAAATTGGTGTGGGCAGGATAGCGACTGTTGCAGGAAGATACTACACCATGGACAGGGACAAGAGGTGGGAGAGAACCCAGCTTGGCTATGATGCAATGGTGCTTGGAGAAGGAGAAAGGGCCGAGGACCCTGTGGTGGCAGTGGAAGAATCATATAAAAAGGACATAAACGATGAGTTTATGCTTCCAACTGTAATTGAAGAGGATGGAAAGCCTATTGCAACAATTGATGATGGTGATTCCCTGATATTCTTCAATTTCAGACCGGACAGGGCCAGACAGATAACAAGAGCAATCGTGGATGATGAATTCGATGGTTTCGAGAGAAAGAAAAAGGTAAACACCTACTATGTGACCATGACAGAGTACGACAAAACCATAAGGAATGTTCATGTTGCATATACAAATGAAGGCCTTGAAAACACTCTTGGAGAATACGTTAGCAAGAAGGGGAAGACTCAACTCAGGATTGCTGAGACCGAAAAGTATGCGCATGTAACCTTCTTCTTCAATGGAGGAAGAGAGGAGCCCTTTGAGGGCGAGGACAGGGTTCTGGTACCATCTCCAAAGGTTGCAACCTATGATCTGCAGCCTGAAATGAGTGCATACCAGGTAAAGGATGAGGTTCTCGAGAAAGTCAGATCAGGTAAGTATGACCTTATTATTCTCAACTTTGCAAATCCTGACATGGTTGGCCATACAGGAGTAATTCCAGCTGCTGTGAAGGCTGTTGAAACCGTGGATGAATGCATGGGAGAAATAGTTCAGCTTATGGAGGAAATCGGTGGAAAGATTTTAGTAACCGCTGACCATGGAAATGCCGAGTCAATGCTTGACAAGGAGTCAGGGGGCACCGTGACAGCCCACACAAGCAACAGGGTTCCCCTGATACTTGTAGGTGAAACTGAAGTCACCCTTAGAGAAGGAATACTGGCTGACTTGGCACCAACGATTCTTGAACTGATGAACCTTGAAAAGCCTCAGGTAATGACTGGATCATCCCTAATCGAAAAATAAAAAGAATGGAGTGATATGAATGAGTTTAATAACTGATATTTATGCAAGAGAGGTACTTGATTCAAGAGGTAACCCAACAGTTGAGGTGGAAGTTTGGACTGAACTTGAAGCATTTGGAAGAGCTATTGTGCCATCAGGAGCTTCAACAGGGATATACGAAGCGGTTGAGTTGAGAGACATGGATAAATCAAGATATCTAGGAAAAGGTGTAATTAAGGCAGTTGAAAATGTAAACGACATCATTGCTGACGAAATAATAGGCATGGAGGTATTTGACCAGGTAATGATAGATAAGGTGCTCATTGAAATTGATGGGACAGAAAACAAGGGGAAACTGGGAGCCAATGCCATACTAGCAGTATCCATGGCAGTGGCAAGAGCTGCTGCTAATGAGTTGGGAATGCCACTGTACCAGTATATTGGGGGAGTAAACGGTAAGACCCTTCCTGTTCCAATGATGAATATCCTAAACGGAGGAGAGCACGCTGACAACAATGTTGATGTCCAGGAATTCATGGTAATGCCAATAGGGGCTGAAAGCTTCAAGGAAGGCCTTAGAATGGGAACTGAAATTTTCCACAATCTGAAAGCTGTACTAAAGGCAAAGGGAATGAGTACTTCAGTTGGAGACGAGGGTGGCTTTGCACCAAACCTTTCGAGCAATGAGGAAGCTCTGATAACGATTATGGAAGCAATTGAAAAGGCAGGATATAAGCCTGGTGAAGATATTGTGCTTGCATTGGACGTAGCAGCCAGTGGAATGTATGATGAAGAGAAGAAGACCTACAACCTTAAGGGTGAGGGAAGAGAGATGACCGTTGAGGAAATGGTTGACTACTATGGTGAGCTTTGCGACAAGTACCCAATAATCTCAATAGAGGATGGACTTGGTGAAGATGATTGGGATGGTTGGAAGCTGATGACTGAGAAGCTTGGGAAGAAAATTCAGATTGTAGGTGACGACCTGTTTGTAACCAACACCGAAAGGCTTCAAAGAGGAATTGACATGGGAGTTGCAAACTCAATACTAATCAAACTTAATCAGATAGGTACTATCACAGAGACTCTGGATGCTATAGAGCTGGCTAAGACCAATGGGTATACTGCAGTAATTTCCCACAGATCGGGCGAAACAGAGGATTCAACAATAGCTGACCTAGCTGTGGCTACAAATGCAGGGCAGATCAAGACAGGAGCACCTTCAAGGACTGACAGGGTTGCGAAATACAATCAGCTAGTTAGAATTGAGGATGGACTTGGTGAGATGTCAGAGTACAAGGGACTGAAATCCCTATATAACCTTAAGAAGTAGATAGTTGACAACAAGAGGATAAGAGAGTAAAATAAAACGCATATGCAAATAATTTGCATTTGCGTTTTATTTTTTTGCCTTTGGGTAATATACAAAGGTAAAGTTGAATCATATGATTATATTTGTTGAGATTTGGAGGTTAATCATGAAAAGAAAAGGAATATTGTTTTTAATAATGCTTATGATATTTGCAGTTGCAGTATCAGGCTGCACAGAGGAAGTCGAAACACAGGCCCCAAACTATGAAGCTGAAGGCGACGACATATCAAATGAAGAGGAAGCCCAGGAGAAGATATCAGTGGTTGCCACTCTGTTTCCGCAATATGATTTTGCAAGGAGAATAGGTGGAGGAAATGTGGAAGTAAGATACCTATTGCCAACCGGAACAGAAGCCCACTCCTACGAGCCTACTCCCCAGGATATGGTATCGCTTCTAACTGCAGATGTTTTTTTGTACACAGGTGATTTCATGGAACCCTGGACCAAGAATATAGTGGAAAACCTCAAGGAGGAGGATGTGCTGGTTATTGACCTGAGCCAGGGAATTCCACTTTTGACAGCTGATGATCACGACCACGATGATGACCATGATGATGACCATGGGGATGAAGCCGTTGATCCACATTACTGGACTGATCCAAATATGGCTATTATCATGGTTAAAACAATAGGAGGTGCCTTGTCCCAAGCAGACCCTGACAATGCTGAACAATACAAGAATGAGGAAGCTGCCTTGATTGAAGATCTTATGACCCTTGACAGTGATATAAGAGAGGCATTGTCAAGGACCAAATCAAAAACAATCCTTTCGGGAGGTCACTTTGCATTCGGTTACTTTGCCAGACAATACGGCCTTGAGCACATGTCCCCATATGCTGGCTTTTCTCCAAATGCTGAACCTACCCCCCAGAGAATAACAGCCTTGATCCAGACCATTGAGGAAACTGGAGCAAATGCAATTTACCACGAGGAACTAATAGATCCAAAGGTTGCACAGGTAATTGTGGATGAAACAGGTGTAAAACTGATGCTTCTCCATGGAGCACATAACATATCCAAGGAGGAGCTGGACTCGGGTAAAACCTATATAGAGATAATGTATGATAATCTAGAGAATCTGAAAGAGGGATTGGGATATGAGTAGCAGGTTAATAGAAGTAGAGAATCTTTCCGTATACTACGGTCAGCAGCAGGTTCTGAAGGATGTATCCTTTGTCATAGAGCAGGGGGACTATGTGGGACTTGTTGGAGCAAACGGTTCAGGGAAGACAACCCTTGTAAAGTCGATGCTTGGCTTGGTACCAATCTCCAAGGGAAGCATCACCTACCATGGATCAGGAGGAGTTCACAAAGGTGTAGGCTACCTGCCTCAGGTTGCAGTAACTGGGAACACCTTATTTCCAGGAGAGGTTCACGAAATCGTTGCGGTTGGTCTATTGGGGAAGAAGAAATTCCCCAAAAGGATAACCTCAGGGGATAACCGAAGAATAGACGAGATTCTGAAAAGGCTTGATATATATCATCTAAAGCACAACAAAATAGGGGACCTTTCTGGAGGCCAGCAGCAGAGGGTGCTGCTTGCAAGAGCAATGGTAAGCAGTCCAAGACTCCTGATTCTCGATGAGCCTACAAGTGCACTGGATCCCAAGGTACGAACGGAATTCTTCAGCTTGATCAAGAAGATAAATAAGGAGGAGGGAACAAGCATAATACTTGTTTCCCATGATTTAAGCAGCATAAAGAAATGCTCATCAAAAATCATGCTATTGGATAGGGAGCTTTTGTATTTTGGAGCAACAGAGGATTTTAACATGAACGTAAATTTCGTAGAGGGAATTCATGACCATGGAAGGGTGGTGAGCTGATGGAGATAGTTGAACTCATAAGAGAGGCAATGGGTCTTGCCTTTATGCAAAGAGCCATGATTGTTGGAACTGCAATTGCACTAAGCAGTGCACTCCTTGGAATCTTCCTGGTCTTGAAGAAGTACTCCATGATTGGAGATGGACTGGCTCATGTAAGTTTTGCTACTGTTGCGATAGCACTTCTTTTGGGTGCTTCACCACTTCTGGTTTCAATTCCAATTGTTACAGTAGCTTCAATATTCATAATGCAACTCAATGAAAAGGCAGGGATTCATGGAGATGCCGCAATAGGTCTTGTATCTTCATTTTCAGTAGCTTTGGGTGTGTTGATATCAAGCGTGGCAGGTGGATTCAATGTGGATCTGTTCAGCTATTTATTTGGTAGCATACTTGCAATCAAGCAGATGGACATGTATCTATCAATCGTACTGGCTGGACTGATAGTATCACTGATAATACTTTTTTACCACGACCTTTTCGCAGTTACACATGACGAGGCTTTCGCCAGTGTAATTGGGATAGGAACAAAACGGATGAACTATCTGATAGCTACACTGACCTCCATAACAATAGTTTTGGGAATAAGGGTTGTTGGTACAATGCTGATTTCCAGCATGATTGTATTCCCAACAGTAACAGCGCTTCAAATATCAAGGAGCTTTAAGTCCACCATAATTATTTCGGCAATAGTCTCGATTATTGCTGTAATGACAGGTGTGATAGGCTCGTATGTGTTCAATTTGCCATCGGGTGCCAGCATAGTAATGGTCAATGCATTTCTATTCCTGCTCTTCCTGGGCATGAAGAGATTTATAAGGATATGACCGTGGGAGGTGTAGAGCATGAGCAGTAAAAAAACAAGGGAATTGTTCAAGTCAAGAGGTATAAAGAACACTCAGCAAAGACATTTGATCTATGAGTTCCTGAGTCGCAAGAAGCAACCCATAACTGCGGAAGAAATCTACATGATGCTTTCTAAAAAGGAAAAGACCAGGATGAACCTGTCCACCGTATACAGAATTCTTGATACCTTCACAAAAAAGGGATTGGTTCAAAAATCTGGCATTAACATAGAGGGGAAATCCACTTATGAGATCAATCATATGGACCATAGGCATCATCTTGTCTGCGTTAAGTGCAATAAAATTGTACCTATCAAGGGTTGTCCCCTGGAAGGATATGAAAGCTACCTGGCGGAGACAACAGATTTTGAGATTCTTGAGCACCACTTGGAAATAAAGGGAATATGCCCTGATTGCCAGGATGTGACAAACAGAAAAGATAAGTAAGTATAGCTTAAATTACATTGCTTTTAAATTTTGCCTATGTTAAAATGGTAATGTTATAGACTTGAATATTAAATATTTTTTTATGTACGGGAGGTGTAGTTATGACGACTTTATTCTCAGTTTTAATGTTGATTTCCAGCGGTACCCTCATAGGAAGTATTCTTATGCAGGAAAGTAAATCTGAAGGTTTGGGAGCCATTGGCGGTGGTACTGATTCCATGTTTGGCAAAAGTGTGGGAACAAGCCGACAGGCAATGCTTAGGAAGGTAACAATTGTGTCAGCAGTGGTATTTATGATTTCAGCTGTTGCGTTGGCAGCGGTATAATAAGGAGGAAGGTAAAATGAGTTTTGCTTTATATGCCGCTCCAATTGTGGGAGTGGTTGCTTTGTTGTTTGCATTCTACAAAGCATCATCAATCAATAAGGTTAGTCCTGGAAATGACAGGATGAAGGAAATCGCAGCGTATATTCAGGAAGGTGCAATGGCATTCTTGTCAAGACAGTACAAATCCCTGGGTATTTTTGTTGCCGTACTATTCGTAATACTTGCAGTGGTAATTGGAATGACAACTGCAATTACATTCCTATTTGGAGCACTTTTCTCAATAATGGCTGGTTTCTTCGGTATGAGAGTTGCTACAAAGGCGAATGTAAGAACAGCAAATGCAGCAATGGAAAGCGGTATGACAAAGGCACTGAATGTTGCATTCTCAGGTGGAGCAGTAATGGGAATGAGCGTTGTAGGTCTTGGTCTTCTGGGAATAGGCGTATCTTATATAGTTTTTAGAGACCCTGCAATAATAACCGGATTCGGACTTGGAGCATCATCAATAGCCCTGTTTGCCAGAGTAGGTGGAGGTATTTACACTAAAGCCGCTGACGTTGGAGCTGACCTTGTAGGTAAGGTTGAAGCTGGAATACCTGAGGACGATCCAAGAAACCCTGCAGTAATCGCAGATAATGTTGGAGACAACGTAGGCGATGTTGCTGGAATGGGTGCAGACCTTTTTGAATCATATGTCGGAGCTATCGTATCAGCAGTAACCTTGGGACTTATTGCCTATGGAGATAATGGAGTCTTCTTTGCATTCGGTCTTGCAGCAGTTGGAATTCTTGCTTCAATAGTTGGAGTTTTCTTTGTCAGAGGAGATGGAGATCCTCAAAAATCACTAGACAAGGGAACACTTGTCAGTTCATTGTTGACAATGATAGTTGGAGCTTTACTTAGCATTATGATTTTAGGATCATTCCAACCGTTTGTAGCAATAATAGCAGGTCTTGTTGTTGGACTTACTATTGCCAAGATTACAGAGTACTTTACATCAGCTGAGTATAATCCTGTAAAAAGGATTGCCAAGGAATCAGAGACTGGAGCGTCAACAAACATCATCGGTGGATTATCAGTAGGAATGATGTCTACAGCACTGCCGATAATTGTAATAGCTATAGGTATCCTGGTTGCATATTTTGTTTCAGGTGGAGCTGCAGAGCCTGCTAAAGGACTTTACGGAATTGCGCTTGCTGCGGTAGGAATGCTTTCAACTGCAGGTATGACCATAGCCGTGGATGCATACGGACCCATAGCAGACAATGCAGGTGGAATTGCAGAGATGTGCAAGCTACCTGAAGATGTTAGAAAAATAACCGACAAGCTTGACTCAGTTGGTAATACAACAGCTGCAATCGGAAAGGGATTTGCAATCGGATCAGCGGCACTTACAGCACTGGCCCTATTCTCATCCTACACACAGGCAGTTCAACTGACCGCAATTGACCTTACAAAGCCAGCTGTTATAGCAGGTCTTCTAATAGGAGGAATGCTTCCATTCCTATTTGCAGCCCTTACAATGGACGCTGTTGGAAAAGCTGCGTTCAGCATGATTGAGGAAGTAAGAAGACAGTTCAAGGAAATCCCTGGAATCATGGAAGGGACTACAACTCCTGAGTATGCAACCTGTGTTGACATCAGCACAAAGGCAGCACTTAAGGAAATGATAATACCAGGATTGCTGGCTGTTGCAGTACCTGTATTCATTGGACTGCTACTGGGAGCGGAAGCTCTTGGTGGACTTCTAGCAGGAGCACTTGTAACAGGAGTATTGATGGCAATCTTCATGTCAAATGCTGGAGGAGCATGGGACAATGCCAAGAAGTACATTGAAGAAGGACATCACGGTGGAAAAGGTAGCGAGGCCCACAAGGCTGCAGTAACTGGAGACACAGTAGGTGACCCATTCAAGGATACATCAGGTCCTTCATTGAATATCCTGATAAAGCTTATGACAATCGTATCACTTGTATTTGCACAGATGTTTGTACTATACGGTGGAATATTGTTCTAGATAAAGAGCCCTCCCTATGGAGGGTTTTTTCTTGTGTATTACACTGTATAAATTTCTGTGAATATGATATAATTCTATGTTGTGACACAGTTGAGAAGAAGGATGGAGAGAATGGAAAACTATGTTGAAATAGATGGCCTAAAAATCAACTACATAAAGACGGGCTCAGGAGAACCAGTCCTAGTGCTTCATGGCTGGGGGGCCAGCATAGAAACAGTAATGCCAATTGTGAATACCCTGAAGAAGGACCACACCATATTTGCTCTTGACCTACCAGGCTTTGGAAAATCCCAGATGCCGGAGGAGGTATTCGGATCCTTCTGCTATGCGGATATAGTGAAGGAGTTTATGGATAGACTAATTCCAGGGAAACTATCACTGGTGGGGCATTCCTTCGGTGGCAAGCTATCAATAATTTTGTCATCCAAGTATCCAGACCGAATCAACAGGGTTGTGCTGATTGACAGTGCAGGTCTTATACCAAAAAGGACCTTGAAGTACCACCTTAAGGTAAAAGCATTTAAGCTTCTAAAAAAACTGTATACAACCTTTGTATTTTGGGAAAACAAGGAAAAGAGGTTGGAGAAGCTCTACAAGAAATTCGGTTCTGACGACTACCAGAACAGCTCAGGTGTAATGAGAAAGATATTGGTAAGGGTTGTAAATGAGAATCTAAAGCCAATTCTAAAGGACATAAAGGCACCGACCCTACTGATCTGGGGTGATCAGGATGATTCAACTCCCCTATACATGGGACATATAATGGAAAAGGAGATCAATGATAGCGGTCTTGTGGTCTTTGAAGGAGCGGGGCACTATTCATACCTGGATGACTACAATAAGTTTACCAGAGTGATGGAAGCCTTTTTCAAATCAGAAGCCCAATAATCATTTGGCAAACAAATTTGGAGGAAAATGATGAGTTTAATTATAATTTCAATATTTATACTGGTTGCAACTATTTCAGTGCAGCTTATGAGCAAGAGGACAAAGGATTCGCTTCATATGGTACAGCTTGAAGGCTATTTGGCGGACCACTATCTGAAGTGGCTTTCGATGAACAAGAAAAAGGCATACAGCCTTTCAGGAAATGAAGCTCCCATAAAGAAACCATTGGTTATGACGCAAAGGGCAACCAGGCTATTTAGAGCTAATTTCATCATATCTGCGGTATTTGTTGCACTGCCGTCAATTCTTGTATATTCGGTTACAAGTAATCTGATTATGGGAGTTGGACTTCTTGTTGTGGCAATGGCAGCCGTATATTACTACCAACCTTTAGTAATGGTCCTTTCCACAATGGTAATGAAGCCTATTGAGGACAATATCAACATGGGGTATTACAGGGCCGCCCAGAACAAGGTGAAGTCAAGAGAAAACCTAGAGGTGGTTGGCGTAACTGGAAGCTTCGGGAAAACAAGCACCAAGTTCATTGTGGGGACTATTCTTTCACAGAGGTTCAATGTCCTAAACACACCTGAATCATACAACACACCTATGGGACTATCGAAAGTAATAAACAACGATCTCTCAGATGAGCATGAAGTTTTCGTTGCGGAAATGGGAGCCAAGAAAATAGGTGAAATCAGGGAGGTTGCACAACTTGCGCAGCCTAGGATTGGAATATTGACATCAATCGGTCCAGTCCACATGGATACCTACAAGAACATTGACAACATAATGAAAACAAAATACGAGCTTATTGAAGCTCTTCCAACTGATGGAATAGCTGTTTTCAACTATGACAATGAATATGTTAAGAAGCTTGCGGATAAAACATTCAAGGAAAAGATGCTCTATGGACTTGAGAATGTAGAGGAGCTTGACATTTATGCAGAGGATATAGTTGTAAATGAGAAGGGCTCTGAATTTACCCTTAGGGATAAGGAAGGAAACAGCGTCAGATGCAAGACAAGGCTTTTAGGTAAGCATAACATCTATAACCTCCTTGCGGGTGCATGTGCCTCAAAAATTCTTGGTCTTTCCTTTGAGGAGATAAGTATGGGAATTGAAAAGATTGAGCCTGTTGAACACAGATTGAACCTGATTGAATCGGCGAACGGCGTCATAATAATAGATGATGCATTCAACTCAAATCCAGTGGGTACAAAAGCTGCACTTGAAGTGCTTTCTCAGTTCAGGGAGGGCAGAAAAATCATAGTAACTCCTGGAATGATTGAGCTGGGTGAAATGGAGGAGTCGGCAAATCGTGAATTTGGGGTAAATATTGGTAAGGTGTGTGATTATGTCATTCTGGTAGGCGAACAGAGAACTAAACCTATTTATGAGGGACTAATGGAAACATCCTTTAATCCATCCAATATTTTCGTAGTGAATAATCTTCAGGAGGCTACCGAGGAGATAGGTAAGATAACCAAGCCAAAGGACGTAGTGTTGTTTGAGAATGATCTACCGGACAATTACAGCGAATAGCAAGAGGAGGTCTGACAATGAAAAAAGTAGGAGTGCTTTTTGGAGGCAGGAGTGTTGAACACGAAGTATCTGTAATAACGGCAATGCAGATTATTGAGAATATGGACAGAAGTAAATACGAGCCAGTCGCAATCTATGTCACCAAAGAAGGCAAATGGTTAACAGGAAAATCATTGTTAAATTTTGAGAGCTTCAAAAACAATGACTTTAAGGATGCTAAGCGAATTATGATCTCACCAAATCATAACGACGGGAACCTTTATGCTCACCCTGAGGAGACCGGGTTGTTTGGTAAGAAGATCGTGGAAACCATTGACATATTCTTTCCTGCATTTCATGGAACCAACGGTGAGGATGGATCAGCTCAAGGTCTGTTGGAATTTGTAAACAAACCCTATGTTGGAGCAGGACTTCTCGCATCGTCAGTAGGTATGGATAAAATTGTGATGAAGGATGTATACAAGGCAAATGGCATTCCTGTAGTGGACTATATGTGGTTTTACAGAACCCAGTGGGAAGCTGACAAGGCTGGTTCCATTGCTGAGATTGAATCAAGACTTGGTTACCCAGTTTTCGTTAAGCCTTCAAATCTTGGTTCAAGTATAGGAATTTCCAAAGCAAAAAACAGGGAAATGCTCCAGGTTGCCTTGGAGATAGCAGCAAGCTATGACAGAAAGATAATTGTGGAAAAGGCAGTAGAGGAACCTAGGGAAATCAACTGCGCAGTGATGGGCTACAATCACGAGGTTGAGGTATCTGAATGCGAAGAGCCACTGGGTTGGAATGAAATACTTTCATTTGATGACAAGTATGTAAGGAAGGATTCCAAAACATCAGATTCTGCCAACAAAAATAGGGCAATACCAGCAAATATTGAAGAAAATACTAGGCTTGAAATAGAGAAACTTGCCAAGGAAGCCTTTACCGTAATAGACGGAAGAGGGAATGCCAGAATAGATTTCCTTATAGACAAAAGTGGAAAGGTTTTTGTAAATGAGATTAATACCCTCCCCGGTTCGATTGCATTCTACCTTTGGGAAGGAAAGGGTTATGACTTCAAGGCTCTTGTTAACAAGATGATCGAAATCTCTCTGATTACTCATAAGGAAAAGAACTCCAACATGTATGTTTATGAGTCAAACCTATTTAAAAGAACCCAATTTGGCGCGAAAACAGGTAAAATGTAAGATATTTTATATATCTTACATTTTTTTTAACAGAAAGGGTAAATACTAAGTATTGAAAGAAGGGGGATTTACAATGGCTATAAGGGAAGAAATAATAAAGCTTATGGAGGGAAAGAAATATAAGCCGTTACTCAAGGAGGAACTGGCTGCAAGATTTAATATCGGAAAGGGGGAGCAGAAGGAATTCTTTAAGGTGTTGGACGGAATGGAGAAGGAAGGGGTAATCCTAAAGGCCAGGAATGACAGATACGGTCTGATAAATCCTGAGTTTCTTGTAATAGGAAGACTTGAAGGAAATGAAAAGGGCTTTGGTTTTGTAATATCAAAGGACAGACCTGGAGAGGATATCTTTATTCCTGCAGATTCCATGAACACTGCAATGCATGGAGACAAGGTAATTGCAAACCTGATAAAGGGCAGACAGGCTGGCAGAAAGCAGGAAGGCGAGATAATTCGGGTAATTGAAAGAGCAAATGAATCGGTGATAGGGACGTATGAAGACAGTGGAAACTTTGGATTCGTAATACCTGATAACCATAAGATTGCATATGATATATTCATTCCCAAAGGAAAAACAATGGAGGCTAAAGACGGTCAGAAGGTTGTGGTAGGAATCGAAAAATGGCCAGAATTCAGAAGGAATCCAGAAGGTTCCATTATAGAGGTACTTGGATTTCTAACAGACAAGGGCACTGATATCCTATCCATAATAAGGCAGTTCAAGCTACCAGAGGAGTTTACCGAAGAGGTTAGAGCTGAGGCAATTAAAATACCGTCAACCATTGATGAAAATGAAATTAAGAATAGAAAGGACTTAAGGGATTTAAAGACCTTTACCATAGATGGAGCAGATGCAAAGGATCTGGACGATGCAATATCAATAGAAAAGCTTGATAATGATAAGTATAGGCTAGGTGTTCACATAGCAGATGTGTCCCATTATGTAAGACCAGGGAGCCAGCTTGATAGAGAAGCCTTGAACAGAGGGAATTCGGTGTATCTTCTGGACAGAGTAATACCTATGCTCCCTCACGAGCTGAGCAACGGAATATGCTCCTTGAATCCCAATGTTGACAGGCTTACAATGTCGGTTTTTATGGACATAGACAAGAATGGAAAGGTTGTCTATCATGAAATCCATGAATCTGTAATCAACAGTAAGGCCAGACTAGTATATGATGATGTATCAGATCTTATTGAAGGAACTGATGAAAAGGCTCCAGAAAAGCTCTCCCTTGTGGCTGAAGAGCTTTTCATCATGAAGGAATTGATGGATATTCTAAGGAAGCACAGGGATAAAAGAGGAAGCATAGACTTCGATTTTCCGGAGAGCTATATAGAGCTTGATGAAAACGGCAAGCCAGTTGATGTAAGGAAGCTGGAAAGAAGGGTTGCAAACAGGCTAATAGAGGAATTTATGCTCGTTACCAATGAAACGGTTGCTGAACGCTTCTTCTGGGAGGAAATACCCTTCCTCTACAGAATCCATGAAGAACCAAACAGTGAAAGGGTTGAGGATTTTCAAAAATTCATCCATAACTTTGGCTATTCAATAAAGGGAAAGGAGCTGCATCCAAAGGATTTCCAGATATTGACCCAGGAAATTAAGGGAAAGAGAGAGGAGCCCGTAATTTCCACGTTGCTTCTTAGAACCATGCAAAAGGCCGTTTACAGTTCAGACCCAGGCATTCACTTTGGATTGGCTGCCCAATACTATTCACACTTCACTTCGCCAATCAGAAGATATCCTGACCTGGAGATTCACAGGATAATAAAGGATTCAATCCATGGGAGAATGAACCAGAAGAAGATGGACATGCTGGATGGATTGCTACCCGAGATAGCAGAACACACCTCAATGACCGAGAGAAGGGCTGAGGAGGCCGAGAGGGAGGTTGACGACCTTAAGAAGGCCCAATATATGGCTGAAAGAATTGGAGAGGAATACGAGGGCCTGGTGTCCTCAGTTACCAGCTTTGGTTTGTTCGTTCAGCTTGAAAATACAATTGAGGGGCTTGTCCACTTCAGCAACATGGTTGATGATTTCTACTTCTTTGATGAAGACAACTATATGATAGTCGGAGAAAGGACAAAAACCACATACAGACTGGGGGATCCCGTCAAGGTAAAAGTAATTGGAGCTGATGTTGGTAAGAAAAACATAGACTTTCAGCTTATAAATGAGGAAGTTGACACAGATGAGTAATTCTGCTACACTGGAAAACGACAAACGATAAGGGATGGAATTATATGAAGAAAACAGGCACAAAATTGATTGCTTCAAATAAAAAGGCCAGGCATGAGTTCTTTATTGAAGAAACCTTTGAGGCCGGAATTGTCCTTACTGGAACTGAAGTGAAGTCCATAAGGCAGGGGAAGGTCAACATCAAGGAATCCTATGCCTCTATAGAGAATGGGGAGGTTTATATTACCGGCATGCACATCAGCCCCTATGAGCAGGGGAACATATACAATGTTGATCCGGTAAGAAAAAGGAAGCTTCTTTTACACAGGCGAGAAATAAGAAAGCTCATCGGTGAAACCCAGCAAAAGGGTTTCACCCTTGTGCCTCTTTCAATCTACCTGAAGGATGGTCTTGTTAAGATTGAGATTGCACTTGCAAAGGGTAAGAAACTTTACGACAAAAGACAGACCATGGCAAAGAAGGATGCTGAACGGAGGATACAGCAGCACTCCAGTGAAAAATACCAGTAGGGATTAGATTGACATAAAGTCGAACATATGTTATAATTCATATGTAATAACCAATGGGGGCGAATTTGGTCTCGACGGGGATACGGAATCAGGAGTAGCGAGCCGTTGTCGCCAAGCAACGTTAAAAGTGGCAAACTAAATTAAACGCAAACGATAATTACGCACTAGCAGCCTAATAAGGCCGCTCGATTTAACCGGGAGTCCCACGACCTGGATTGAATCGTCATTTTAGTGGGGAACCGAGTCCGGTAAAGCTTTGAGCCGGAAACGGAACTGATGAAGCTACCGAAGCTCATATCCAGTCAGCAGGAGATGAGTCGGGGGAATCCCAAATTGTTGGCTGCGCTCGGAGAAGCTCTTGTGGAAGGATTTTCGGACGTGAGTTCGACTCTCACCGCCTCCACCATTAAAACACTCAAATATTGATACAAAATAGACCCACTGATTTCAGTGGGTTTAAGTTTTTTGTATGCAGAAATAGGGGACGGTTCCAATAATAACCAAATAATACCATATAACCTTTTAGGTCAGTTCAAGTTAAGCGCCATTAGAAGTTTGCATGTGTTGGATGGTTTTCATTACATAATTTGACCTCTTGGCATAAGTTTGGAGCTAAAATTTTGGGGTACTGTATAAATACATAATATAATTAATCATCAGTGTACTTATCCTAATAAGTTTTTGGGAAGAAGTCGAAAAATCATATCTTTCAGATGGAGAGGAGATGTTTTCAATGTCTAGCCTTAGGGAAAGTATTTTTATTAATGCTCCTTTGGAAAAAGTGGCTGGATATGGTATGGATCCAAAAGAATGGGCTCATTGGTATGCTCATTTATCAGAACCGATTAAACTCACTGGTGATGGTGAGGCTGGTACTGTAGGTGAATTTAAGTATACAATTCTTGGTGTACACTTACCGATGACTGTTGAAGTGAAAGAATGTAGTCATGGTTCGGATAAACATGTTTGGAAAGGAACATTTGAGGGACCGTTATCTGGTACACAAACATTCACTTATTTGGATAAAGATGGTGGAACTGAAGTTGTCGCTGACATTGAATATGACATGCCTGAAAATATAATCGGTAAGGTAGCTAATTTATTGGTTGTTGAGAAAATTCAGGAGAACGCGACTATAGCAACTTTGAAGAACCTTAAAGCTATATGTGAAAGTATGTAATTTGATTAGTTGTGTTGGAACTGGTTAGAGGAATAAATGATTTGAATGATTTCTATGCCAAAGAAACATTGGGATAATATGTTGTACAAATTTGTAGCATGAGTCTAGTTTTTTGGTATTTGATTCTTAGGAATTTAAGCTTACAATATCAGAAATATTAGATTCGTGCTATTTTTTATTTCAAGCAATTAGGCTATGGCTTGGATTGAGAATTAATGACTTGCTTTGGAATACGGTTAAAAATATTTTTTTGATTGACTTTCTATAAATAATATCTGTGATTATCTGGAAAACCAGTCTTATTGGAAAATGTTAGATAAGTTGGGAGAAACAAGAACTTTAAGGATGTGAAAAAATGAGTATTTACGGACAAGTGGCTATCGCATTTGTTTCTTTGGCTTTGTTCGGCCGCATCGCAGAAAAAACTGAAAGTTTTTATCCACCCTTTTATATTCTTGCGGGTATTTTAATGGGTCCTCCGATATTAAACATAGTTGTTGATCATGAGGTAATAGGACTTTTCTCGGAGATAGGGGTGGTGTTTTTACTCTTTTATTTAGGCTTTGAATTTTCTTTGCAAACCTTGTTGGAAAGAAAAAAAACACTCATAATTGCAGGAATGATTGATTTTTTCTTTAATTTCTCAATCGGATTTTTATTAGGTCAACTAATAGGATTAGATATTTTTTACAGTTTTGTTATTGCAGGGATCATATATATGAGTAGTTCGGGAATCATAACTAAAACCTTAATTCAGTTGAATTCTGTAAAGGATCCGGAAGGGGAACTGGTTATGGGGATTATGATTTTTGAAGACTTGGTGATGGTTATTTATCTTGTCTTGATATCCGCAATGGCTAACCAAGCAAATGGATTTAATATGATTAGCCTTGGTATTGATTTGGGGATGGCCATAATATTTTGTGTATTACTGGTATTTATCGGTGTTAAGTTTCATACTCAAATTGATTGGTTTATACATAGTACATCCAAGGAAATTATGCTTCTTAATTTTTTAGGACTTGTATTTGCTGTAACTTATATTGGCATACAACTTGGAGTATCAGAAGCACTTGGCGCATTTTTCCTTGGGGTTGCGGTATCTCAAGGAAAGAGCAGAGAGAAGGTTGAGCGTACGGCTCTGAAATTTAGAGATATTTTTGGGAGTATATTCTTTTTTTATTTCGGTATGCAGCTAAATCTTCAAGGTTTAGGAAATTATGTAGGATGGGTGACTATAGCAATAATTTTTGCTTCGTTGGGAAAATTGCTTGGAGGACAGTTGATTAGAAAAGCTTTGGGATGTTCTAAGAACAAAGGAGTATTCATCGGCTTAGTGACAGTATCTAGAGGAGAGTTCTCCTTGTTAATTTCAGGGATTGTGGGAAGTCAGGTATTTCCATTTCAGTCCTTTTCTGTCATTCTTATCCTAGGTACAGCTTTTATTAGTACTATTGGCTTTCGTGTATTGGAATATTTGTGTACTCGCAATAAAATGTGCTTACTCGAAAAAAAACCTATGGATTAAAACTTGTTATTATAAGGATACAGCATGAAAACTATACAAAATGAATAATTAGAGGCTATATACAAAAATCAACATTATGAGGTTTGAAGGGAGTGTTAGCATGAGTATAAAGAAATACCTAATAGTGGCTATTATTGTTGCAACTATAATTGCAGCATACAGCAGTGAACAAGTACTTCCGTCACAGGAAGAAAGATTGAATTGCTCACCTGCATTTCCAGAGAATCCAGTAAAGCAAACTCTGATTGAAAACCCCGGTCAGATAATTATAAAGTAAAAGAATAAAAAAATGGGTGAAAAAATGATCTGCTATAAGTCAAGTAGACAGTATAAATAACAAAAATAATTGTTGAGTTCCATCATTTTGGTGGGACTCTTTTTCTATGCAGCATTTTCAAGGATCGAACGATAGGACATAGGGGGTAGTAT